>Ga0114129_10011507_pt1 | contig 12599 bp, 11 predicted proteins | sample RhiMetdeltSRZDD1_FD_80071 | JGI IMG/M metagenome (GOLD analysis project Ga0114129, IMG submission 80071) | Populus rhizosphere microbial communities from Tennessee, USA - Rhizosphere MetaG P. deltoides SRZDD1 (version 2) (version 2) | ecosystem: Host-associated > Plants > Roots > Rhizosphere >...
ATGGGCGTTGGGAACTTGAGAGGAGTCGTCTCTAGTACGAGAGGACCGAGATGAACAGACCTCTGGTGTATCAGTTGTCCTGCCAAGGGCACTGCTGATTAGCCACGTCTGGATGGGATAACCGCTGAAAGCATCTAAGCGGGAAGCCCACCTCGAGATGAGGTTCCCCATCACTTCGAGTGAGTAAGGGCCGTGGAAGACCACCACGTCGATAGGCGGGCGGTGCAAGCGCAGCAATGCGTTCAGCTGACCCGTACTAATTGCCCGAGGTCTTGATTTTGAACACGTAGGGTTGCTATGGAGTTTTGAAGGTATCGCGGGCCATGTGTCGGACTTGAGTCCGACACGGCGCGACCTTTGACAGTTCGGCGGTCATAGCGACGGGGAAATACCTCTTCCCATTCCGAACAGAGAAGTCAAGCCCGCTCGCGCCGATGGTACTTGGGGCTCACGCTCCCGGGAGAGTAGGATGCCGCCGGTTTTTTGAGGCGGGGGAAACCATGTTTCCCCCGCCAGCCCCCTTCTTCTGCGCACGGCGTCTCCACGCTGGTTTGGCCTCCCGGCCGGCAAAGCCGGCCTCCGGCCCCGACGCAGTGCGTCCCGCCGAGGCCTTTCAACCCCTCAATCTTGCGACGCGGTCTGCTAGCGGCGGGTGCGTGACGAACATGCGGGCGACGCGTTCCGTATGGTCGAAGGGGCTCACCGTGAAGAGGGGCTCCGTCGTCGGCGACGCGTGGAACTCCACGAGCTCGGCGGCGCGGTCGAGGCGGAGCAGCGCGTCCGCGAGATCGTGCGGGTCGACGATGCGGCCGGCGGTGGCGTCGGCGCCGAGCTCTCGCCGCTGGGAGAGCAGCAAGTGCGTGAACGCCGCCCCGATGGGCGCGAGCACCGCGACGAGGAACCGGGACAGGAAGCCGCCGATCCGCGACAGCTCGAGCAGGGTCGTCGCGAGCAGCACCACCTGCGTCTGGGGAAGCACGTCTCGGGTGCGCACGTGCGCCAGCTCGTGCGCCAGGACCGCCTCCAGCTCCCCCGGCGTGAGCGCGGTCAGGAGGCCGGTGCTCACCGCGAGGGTCGAGCTGCGTGGGTTTCGCCCGACGACGAATGCCCGTGGAAACCCGTCGTCGAGGAGCTGGAGCTTCGGCGGGGAGATCCCCATCCGCGTGGAGAGCCGGTCGACGGTCGAGCGGAGCAGCGGATCCTCCGCCAGCGCGAACGGCCTCGCGCCGAGCATTCCGAGGAGCGCACGGTCGCCGACTGCGTAGGCGCCGGCGGCCCCGAGCAAGGACGCGAACGCGAACAGCGCCGCGCCGCGCTCGCCCGCCAGCAGCCAGCCGATTCCGGCGAGGAGGCCTGCGAGGATCGCGGCGAGGATCCAGGCCTTGAGGATGTTGCGTGCGGCCGCCCCGCGCACGCCGGGGAGCTCAGCCGTCGTCGTCCTCGTCGTCCGGTCGGTCGTCGCGGTCGAGCTCCTCGAGACCGCGCGGCGGCCAGTCGGGCTCGGGCGCGTCGCACCGGCTCGAGCAGTGGAGGCTCGCGACGTTCTGGAGCGGCACGAGGATATGGCCGTTCAGCTCGACGTGGGGGACGTCCTCGATCGAGCAGTACGCGGTGAGGACGCCTTCCTGGTATTCGCCGCCGAAGAGGGCGAGCTCGACCTGCTCGCCCTTGTACTTGTTCGTGTAGTCCTCCACCGCGCGCAGGCTAGCTGCTCGAGCTCGAAACCCGTGACCGCAGGTGCCGTGGGACCTCACCGGTGGGGCGATGCCCATCCAGGGTGGGGTACCGGCCTAGACCTATGGCCGGTGTGCCGCGGGCGGCAGCGTCGGATACTCCCCAATGCGCGCTGGGGGCGCGTCTGATAAGGGCCGCGGGGCCTGCCGGACAGCCGGGGGTGAACTGGTTTCCGGCGGGCCCACGCGGCGGCGGTACACCGTCTGCTGCGTCGGGGGAGGGACGAGTGTCGGCGTCCGCCGTCCCAAGTGTTGCAGCTTCTCGAGCGGTTTGCCCTGGAAACCGTGCTCTTCACGCGTCGTGGACAACGAGCTCGCCCTCCACGAGCGCGAGCGCGAACGTCGCGGCGTTGCCGAGCGACTCGCCCGGATCGCCGGCCGCATGCCGGCGGAGCGCCCTGATCGCGCCCCCGTGCGTGACCAGGAGGACGTGGTCGTCCGGGTGGGCGGCGGCGATCCGCTCCACCGCGCCGACGACCCGGTCGGCGAGCTCCTCGCGCGTCTCGCCGTCGTGCCCGATCTCCCCGGCGAGCCAGCGAGCGAAGCCGTCGGGATAGCGTTCCCTGACCTCGTCACGGGTGAGCCCGGACCACGAGCCGACGTCGATCTCACGGAGCGCCCGGTCCTCCGTCACCTCGAGGCCGAGGCGGCCCGCGACGATGCGCGCCGTCTCGCTCGCGCGTCGAAGGTCGCTCGAGTAGACGGCGGCGATCCCGTCGCCCTCCAGCCGCTCCGCCAGGGCAGCCGCCTGGCTACGACCCGTCTCGTTGAGCGGCGGGTCGGCATGCCCCTGCCAGCGCCCGAGGCGGTTCCACTCCGTCTCGCCGTGACGTGCGAGCAGGATCCGCGTCGTGGGCACGCGACTAGGCTAGCCCCGTGGACCTCGGGCTCGTGGGCAAGGTCGCGCTCGTCACCGGCTCCAGCAGGGGCATCGGCCGCGGGATCGCGACAAGGCTCGTCGCGGAGGGAGCGGACGTCGTCTTCTGCGCCCGCGGCTCGGAGGCGCTCGACGAGGCCGTCGCCGCCGCGAACGGCCCGGGTCGCGCCCACGGCGTGGTCGCCGACGTCGCCACCGAGGAGGGTGCAGCGGCGGTCGTCGACGGGGCGGTGTCGGTCTTCGGCGGGCTCGACATCGTGGTCAACAACGTCGGCGGCTCGGGCGCGAGCACGTTCGACGAGCTGGACACGGAAGATCTCGACGCGGTCCTGCGCAAGAACGTCGTCCCCTCCGTCCTGGTCTCCCACGCCGCGCTCCCGGTCCTCCGCGCCCGCGGGGGCGGCGTGATCACGATGGTCGCCTCGATCTTCGGCCGCGAGCTCGGCGGCGGGCCGGGCTACAACCTCGCGAAAGCGGCCGAGATCAGTCTCGCGAAGACGATGGCCCGCGACCTCGCGAAGGACTCGATCCGGGTCTTCAGTGTCTCGCCGGGCTCCGTGTTGTTTCCCGGCGGGAGCTGGGAGCGCCGCCAACAGGGGGATCCGGAGGGCATCACGGCCTTCGTCCAGCGCGAGATCCCGTGGGGTCGCTTCGGCACCGTGGAGGAGATCGCCGACGTCGTCGTGTTCCTGGTCTCGGAGCGCGCCTCCTGGGTCGTCGGCACGTCGGTCGTGGTCGACGGCGGCCAGTCCCGCGCGTTCTGATCCGCCGCCGCAGGTGCGGCCCGGGACAACGCCTGCAACACACCGGGCAAGGTCGCTCGCGCGCCGGAGCTGCCACTACGCTGACTGGCATGGAGGTCGCAGGCAGGGTCGCGGATACGTTCGCCGAGCGACAGCGCGTGCTCGAGGAGACGATGCTCTCGCCCCACGCGGTTCGTTCGTACGAGACGCTGGGCCGCGAGCGCGAGGAAGAGGCGTGTCGTGTGCGCACGCCGTTCCAGCGTGACCGGGACAGGATCGTCCATTCGAAGCCGTTTCGCCGGCTGAAGGGCAAGACCCAGGTCTTCATCGACCCCGAGGGCGACCACTACCGGACTCGCATGACCCACGCCCTCGAGACGACCGCGATCTCGCGCGTCGTCGCGCGTGCCCTTCGCCTCAACGAAGATCTCGTGGAGGCGATCGGGCTCGGACACGACATGGGGCACACCCCGTTCGGGCATGCGGGCGAGCAGGCGCTCGACGAGGCCCTGAGAGAGCGATTCGGCGGCGGATTCCGTCACAACGAGCAGTCGCACCGGATTGCCCGCCGGCTCAACCTCACCCACGAGGTCTGCGACGGGATCCTGACCCACACGGGCCCTCAGGAGCCCGCCACGCACGAGGGGTGGATCGTCCGGATCGTCGACCGCATCGCGTACGTCAATCACGACATCGACGACGCGCTCCGCTACGGGCTCCTCACCGAGGACGACCTCCCCGCGGAGGAGATCGCGCTCCTCGGCTCGACCGGGGCGATCAGGATCGACACGCTCGTCCACGACCTGGTCGAGACATCCGAGCGGGCCGGCGAGATCGTCCAGGGAGACGAGGTCGGCGAGGCGATGCTGTCGCTGCGCTCGTTCATGTTCGAGCGGGTCTACCTCGGGCCGCAGGTCGAGCCGCAGCACCGGGAGGCCGAGCGAGTGGTGCGAACGATCTTCGGGCGGCTGGCGGACGATCCGAAGCGCCTCCCTCCGGGCGAGAGGGCGCTCGAGGAGCGGATCACGGACTACCTCGCCGGGATGACCGACCGGTTCGCGCTCGCATACGCCGAGCGCCTCGCGGCGGAGTAGGGTCACAGCGGTGGCGCGGATCAAGGACGCTTCCGTCGAAGCGGTGAAGGCCGCCGCCGACATGGTCGAGGTCGTCTCCGCGCGCACCTCGCTGCGAAGGGCCTCGAGCGCGCGCTTCACGGGCCGCTGCCCGTTCCACGAGGAGCGGACGCCGAGCTTCTCCGTGGATCCCGTCGAGAAGCTCTACTACTGCTTCGGCTGCGGGAAGGGCGGCGACGTCGTCCGCTTCGTCCAGGAGACCGAGAACCTCGACTTCGCCGGCGCAATCGAGTGGCTCGCAGACCGCTTCCGAGTGCCGCTCGAATACGACGAGAGCTCACCGCGGCAGGACGCCGCACGCCGCCGCCGCGAGCGCCTCACGTCGCTCCTCGAACAGGCGACCGCGTACTTCGAGCGCGTTCTCTGGGACTCGGAGGCGGGAGCGCCGGTGCGCGAGTACCTGACGGGACGCGGGCTCGGTGAGGAGATCGCGAAGGAGTTCCGCCTCGGCCTCTCGCAGGGCGCCGGGCTCGCGGCCAAGGCGCGTGAGCGGGGCTTCACCCCCGAGGAGATCCAGGCGGCGGGACTCTCGAACCGGCGGGGCAACGACTACTTCCCGTTCCGGCTGATGTTCCCGCTCAGCGACGCCAGGGGCCGCGTGATCGGGTTCCAGGCACGCCGGCTGCGAGACGACGACCCGCTCCGCGGCAAGTACGTCAACACGCCCGAGAGCGAGCTCTTCAAGAAGGGGCACCTCCTCTACGGGCTCCATCTCGCGCGGCCGGCGATCGCCAAGCAGGATCGCGCGATCGTGGTCGAGGGCAACACGGACGTGATCGCACTGCGGCAGGCGGGCGTCGAGCCGGTCGTCGCGTCGATGGGGACCGCGCTGACCGAGAACCAGGTACGCGAGCTCGGCCGGCTGACCAAGCGGCTCCTGCTCTGCTTCGACGCAGATGCAGCGGGCCAGGAGGCGACACTCCGCGGGATGGAGCTCGCGGTCGGCCAGGGCTTCGACGTGCGGGTGGTCACGCTGCCGAAGGGCGAGGACCCGGCGGATGCGCCCGAGTCCTTCTCAGCCCGCCTCGGATCGGCGGAGAGCTACCTCCACTATCGGGTGCGCATCGCGCTCGACCGGGCCGGCGACCGCCAGGCGGCGTTCGTCCGCGCCCGCGAGATCCTCGCGCCGTTCGAGGACTCGCCCGAGCGGCAGGAGGCGCTCCGCCTCGTCGCCGACCGGCTCGACCTTCCACGCGAGACGCTCGCAGGGCTCGCCCCCGCCCGGTCACGCGGTACGGGGGGCGGCGCCGCGCCCGCAACACCGCGGTTGCTCGAGGCGGGCCTCCAACGTGAGCGGGACCTGCTTGCCGCCGTGGTGCGGAACCCGTCGCTGCTCGAGGAGCTCGCCACGCTCACGCCCGAGCACTTCGACGACCCCCTCCACCGGCGGTTCCGCGCGGTGCTCGTCTCCGGTGCGGCCGAGGACGACGAGCTGGTCGCCCTGCGTGCCGAGCTCGGGGCGCGGGCGGAGCGGGACGAGATCGACGAGCGGACCGGGAGGGAGCTGCTGCTCCGGCTGCACGAGCGGCGGCTGCGCCGTGAGTTGCAGGGCGCGGGGGCCGACCTCGTCAGGGCGACGGAGCTCCAGGCGCGACTGACGAAGGTCCACTCGGCGCTCGCCGAGCTCGTCTGAGCCCGCGCGGGGAGGAGAGACGCCGCGCGGCCGGTAAGGGAGCGGGATGGAGACCGACCGCGACGAGATCAGAAGCCTGATCCACGCCTACTGCTTCCATTTCGACCTGAACCAGCCCGACGACGTCGCCGCGCTCTTCGCCGCGGACGCGACGATCGACTACGGTCCCGAGCACCCGCCGATCGTCGGTCGCGACGCGATCGCCCCGACGATCGCCGTCGGCCTCCGCGAGCGGTTCAGGACGACGAGTCATCACGTCTCGAACATCGAGATCACCTTCACCGGCGAGGACGAGGCTCGCGCCGTCTCGTACCTCTACGCATGGCACGAGTACGTGGACGGATCGCCCGACAGCGAGCTCTGGGGCCGGTACCTCCACCGGTTCACCCGCGAGGAGGGGCGTTGGCGCATCGCGGAGCTGGTCCTCCAGGCGGCGGGCGCCCGGAACTTCCACCGCGCTCGGATGCACCCGATCGGGCGGCGCGCCTGACGTCGGGCCGCGCCGAGAAATGGGCCCTACTAGTCGAGGGGCGCCTCGAGGAGAACGACCTCGCCAGTGTCGTGGCCCATGAGATAGCTCATGCGCGTCTCGGGCACTCCGCCAACGACATGCTTGGGGGCGAGGAGCAAGAGCGCCAAGCCTGCGACTTGCGGCGTTCCTGGGGTTTCGACGGAATCGGAACGCGACCGCCGAGCGACTGAGCCCGGTACAAGCTTCCGTACAAAGAAGGGCGCCTCACCGGGCGCCCTTCGCGTTTCTGGCTTGCCTAGACGCGTTCGAGGCTCCCCGGGTTGGACTCGAACCAACAACCCTCCGGTTAACAGCCGGATGCTCTGCCAATTGAGCTACCGGGGAACGCAGCGGGGGCGAAGTGTAGCCGCCCGTAGCCGGATCACCGGGTGGCGTGGGAGGAGCGGAGACGCACGAGGAGAAGTCCAGGAGTTCCGTGCGCCGTATCGTCGTGATCGTCGTCACGGCGTCAGTCGGCCTGGCGCTCGCCGGGCACGCCGCCGCCGCACCGAGCGCCAGGATCGCGGCGCTCCAGGTCGCGCTGCGCTCGCACGGGCTCTACAAGGGGTCGGTGGACGGGGTGAGCGGGCCGATGACGCGGACGGCGCTGCTCACGTTCCAGCGGAATCACAGGATCAGGGCGACCGGCAAGGTCGGGATGGCGACGCGCTGCCAGCTCGGCCGGCTCGGGACGCCTCTCCTCGGGCAGCGCGTGCTCACGCGCGGGCGCGTGGGGTGGGACGTCACGTCGCTCGAGTTCCGGCTGCGCCGCTACGGCCTTGCTGCGAAGCGGGTCGACGGGCGCTTCGACGCGGCGACTGCGGCTGCCCTGCGACGATTCCAACGCACGCAGGGCCTGCGCGCGGACGGGATCGCAGGGGCCCGCACGTTCCGTGCGCTCTCGCATCCGAAGCGCTCTCAGGCGAAGAAGGCGCCGGCACGGCCGTCGATCCGAGTCCACGCGGTACGCCCGGGTGAAGGATTCACCCAGATCGCCCGGCACTTCGGCGTGAGCGCGGTGAAGCTCGCCCGCACCAACGGCCTCACGCTCGGGAGCGTGATCGTCCCGGGCCAGCGCCTCCGCATCCCGGGCCGGACGGGCTCGTCCCCTTCGCCGAAGCCGGCGGCGCCACTCGTCCTGCACACGGTGCAGGCCGGTGAGGGGTTCATCACGATCGCGCGCCGATACGGGATCAGCGCGGCTCGCCTCGCGACGGCAAACGGGCTGAGCCTCGGGAGCGTCATCTCGCCCGGCCAGCAGCTCCGCATCCCCGGTCACCGCACCCCGGTGACGAAGCCCGCACGGCAGGCTGCCGCGCCGGCGTCGACGTACCACACTGTCCGTGCCGGCGAGAGCTTCTTCTCGATCGCGCAGCGCTACCACGTGAGCCCCTGGCGGCTCGCCCAGGCAAACCGACTGCGCCTGATGTCCACGATCGTGCCCGGGCAACGCCTCGTCCTCCCGCCGGGTGCCCACCTCGAGTCGACCGGGCCGTCGGTCGATCGGGATGCGGTGCGGGTCGCGATCGACCGATGGAGCGCCGCCTACGGCGTCGACCCGAGGCTTGCCCGTGCCCTCGCGTGGATGGAGTCGGGCTTCCAGGAAGACGTCGTCTCGAGCGCGGGCGCGATCGGCGTGATGCAGCTGCTGCCCGAGACATGGCAGTGGGTCGACACGGTGCTCCTCGGCGAGAGCACACCTCGCACGTACGACGGCAACATCCGCGCCGGCGTGCGGTACCTACGCTGGCAGCTCGACCAGTTCGGCGGTGACGTCCGGCTCGCGCTCGCCGGGTACTACCAGGGCGCCCGAGCCGTCCGCGAGCGTGGGCTCTTCGACGACACGAAGCAGTACGTATCGGTGATCCAGCGCCTCTACGGCTCCGTCTGATCCGCTCCCCCGAGCGCGCGTAGCCGCATCAGGCGTGCGCGGTCCTCGGCGAGCGACGGATCGTCCGCGAGGAGCTCGTACGCCCGCGCGAAGTGCGGCTGCGCCTCGTCTGCGCGTCCGAGTGCGAGGAGGCACTCGCCGTTCTCCTCGAAGACGTAGCCGTCGCTCTCGCCGAGGGAGTCCAGCTCGGCGAGCAATGCCTGCTGCGCGGTCAGCGCCGCCTCCAGGTTTCCCTGTGAGCGGAGACAGCGCGCGATCGACCAGCGTGCGATCCGGGCGCGGTTGCTGCGTCCGTCCGCGAGCCACTCGTCGCGGGCGAGCGTGAACAGCTCGATGGCGCCGTCGTCGTCCCCGGCGTCGTGGCGCGCCCAGCCCATGTTGTTCGCGAGCGAGCCGACCCACCGGCGGGCGACCGGGTCAGGAGAGGATCGCGCGAGCTCCATCGCGCGCTGGTTCCACCTCGACGCCTCGTCGGGCGGCTCGACGATGCCGAGCATGTGAGCGGCGTCGACCGCGAGCCCGTCGTCGTTCGCGGCGCGCGCGAGCTCCCACGCCTCGACGAAGGCCCCACGGCCGCGTCCGTCCGCGCCCGAGCTGTTCGCCACGCGGCCGCGCTCGAGCAGCAGCCTGACCCGGCCGCGACGATCCTCCGGTCGCAGGGCCCTCGCGGCCTGGTCGAGGCTCTTCCGCGCGTCGCCGAAGCGGCCCTGCAAACCCTGCGCGCGCGCGAGCTGCGTCAGCGCCTCCGCGAGTTGCGCACCGCCGTTCTCCACGTGGGCCCGGCGCACGACGACGTCGAACCGCCGCTCGCTCTCCGCGGGGTCGTCGAAATCCCAGAGCAGATCGAGCTCCGCGAGTCCGATCGACTCCGGGCTCACGGCCACAGGGCGGAGACGGCGTCGTATGCGGCGCGCGCTGCCTGGTCGGGTGGCTGCGCCCAGAAGCCGTCGGGTGTCGAGAAGACCTCGACGTCGAGCGTCCCGTCCCAGCCCGCCTGCCGAAGCGTGTCGACGAGCGTCGCCGAGCGGCCCTCGGGCGCCGGCAGCGCGCGGACGCCCGGCACGGGATCGGGAAGCTCGTCGGCGACGTGGACGCCGGCGATCCGGCCGACCACGGCGGACAGCGCTTCGGGCATCTCGCCGGCGAGGTTGTACGTGTCCGCGAGGATCCCGACGTCGTCGAGCTTCGCCTCCTCGAGCACGGCGAGCGCGTCCGCGAGCGAGCAGACGAACCCCGCCGTGTCGTGCTGGGAGGGGTGGATCGGCTCGAAGGCGAGGCGCACGCCGACGTCGCGTGCCGCTTCGGCGGCGCGGCGGAGGCCGTCCACGACGACGGCGCGGCCTTCGGCGGCCGTCCGCCGCCCGAGCGGGCCGCTGAGGCAGAGAACGGACTCGGGCTGGTAGCGGGCGAGCCGCTGAACGGATGCGCAGATCGCCTCCACGCGCTCCGCCGGGTCCGCAGGTCCCTCCATGCCCGGGATCGCGAGCTGCAGGAAGGAGGGGACGGTGGGGATGCAGTTCGAGACGGTCAACCCGTGGCTGCGGATCACCGCGACGTTCGCGTCGTCGTCGTCCGGCAGCTTCATCTCCCAGAGGCCGATCGCGTCGAAGCCGGCCGCCGCGTACGCCTCGACGTCCTTGGCGAACGACGCGTTCAGCGTCGAGATCGTCGAGAGCGACCGCCTCACTGCCTAGCGTCCTGGAAGCTTTGCAACGAGCCGCCGGTGGATCGGCGGCTTCGTCAGCTCCTTCGCCACGAGGTAGCCCGAGCCCGCGCCGAGCCCGGGGCCCGGATGGGTGCTGGCCCCGACGTGCCAGAGGCTCTCGACGATCGTGCGGTGCCCCGGCGCTGCGGCGAAGGGTCGCCAGAGCAAGTTCTGGTCGAGCGCGCAGCTGCCGGCGTAGATGTCCCCGCCGACGAGGTTCGGATTGAGCGCCTCGAGGTCGGCGGGCGAGAGCGCGATCCGGCGCAGGGTGGCGGAAGCGAGGTTCTCGATCGAGTCGCCGAGCCTGGCGACGATCCGGTCGGCGTAGGCTTCCCGCAGCCCCTCCGTCCACGTGCCGTCTCCGATGTCGAGCTCGCCGGCCGCATCCCCCTTCACCCGACCGGCGGGGAGCTCCTGGAGCTGGATCCAGACGATCCACTTGGCATCCGGCGCCCTGGAGGGATCGACGGCGCACGGCTGGCCGGCGACGATCGTGGCCTCGGCGGGGAGGAGGCCGCGCTCGGCCTCGTTGACGGCACGCGAGACGCCGTCGAGCCCCGGGGTGACGTGGACGATCGCAGTCCGCGCCAGGCGGTCGGCGTCAGGGCCCGTCCACCGCGGCGGCTCGTCCATCGCGATGTGGATCTGCATCCCCGCACGCCCGTAGCGGTATCGCTCCGCGGCGTCCCGAACCTCGTCGGGCGTGTCGTGAGGCTTCAGGAGGTCACCGTACAGCTGGGTCGGGGTCACGCCGGCGATCACTGCACGGTTCGCCGAGATCACGTCGCCGTCGTCGAGGACGACCCCCGTCGCCCGGCCGGAGGAGACCGTGATGCGCCGCACCGGCGCGCTCGTGCGGAGCTCGCCGCCGGCGTCGCGGACGATCCCGGAGAGGGCCTCGACGAGCTTCACCCCGCCGCCGACGGGGACCGGCATGCCGCCGAGCTGCACCGCGCAGGCGATCACCTGCGTCATGAAGCCCGAGACCGCGTTGTCCGGCCCGAGCCCGGTGTGCAGCACCCACGGCGCCAGCAATCCGTGCGCCTCCTCCGAGCGGAACGTCGCCCGTGTCCAGTCGCGGCAGGTCCCGAGTGCGTGACCGGCGAACTCGAGGAGCCCGCGCCGGCCGAGGCGGCGGAACATTCGTTGCCCGAGGCCGACGCCCGAGCCCGACCAGAGCTCGGTCCCGAGCACGCCGAAGCTGAGGTCGGCGTGGGCCATGAACTCCTCGAACTGGCGCTGCCACGCGCCGCCGTCACCCTCGGCCACCCGGTCGAACTCCACGACGTTCGCCTCGAGCGACGTGCCGAGGAACATCGCGGAGCCGTCGGGGAACGCCGTCCCCGTCGGCAGCTCGGTGTTCACGTATTCGAGGCCGCGGCCGTGGAGGTCGTCGGCGAGCTCCGCATACGCGGCCGATCCCTGGAAGAGCGGGTGCCACGAGCTCATCACCTCGTGGGTGAAACCCTCCAGCGTGTAGTCGGGCTCGGTGCGGATCGCACCGCCCAACCGGTCCGACCCTTCGAGCACGCACACGCTCCACCCGTCGCGCGCGAGCAGCGCTCCGGCGGTCAGCGTGTTGATGCCCGAGCCGACGAGCACCGCGTCGAACGTCGCCACGCGCGCGAGGCTAGCACGGTCCGGTTCATTGACATGTCACCGGCACGCGTGTGACAGAATCGCCGTCATGCTGCTGCGAGAGGTTTCTTACGCGCGGCCGGGCACCGTGGAGGAGGCGATCGAGCTTCTCGCCCAAAACGACGGGGCCCGCGCCCTCGCCGGGGGCCAGACGCTCCTCAACGTGATGAAGCAACGGGCGGCGTCCCCGGACGTGCTCGTCGACCTCGGCCGGCTCGACGAGCTCCGCACGATCTCGGTCTCGGGCACCTCGCTCGAGATCGGCGCGATGACGACCCTGACCTCGCTGATCCGCTCCTCCGAGGTGGAGGTCACACGGCCGATCCTCGCCGAGGTCGCCGCCACGGTCGCGGACGTCCAGGTGCGAAACCGCGGGACGCTCGGCGGGAACATCTGCGTGAACGACCCGACCAACCACTTTCCACCGCTGCTCGTCGCGCTCGACGCGTCGATGACCATCGCGGGCGTCGGCGGCGAGCGTGTCGTCTCTGCGGAGGAGTTCTTCGTCGGCGTGTTCGAGACGACCGTGCAAGAGGGCGAGCTCCTCACGAAGATCACGGTGCCCGCCGCCGGCAAGGGAACCGGCGACGGGATGTCCGGCGTCACGCTCGGCGCGCACGGCACGTACATCGCGAACGCGGCGGCGTCGGTCGTCGACGGCACGTGGCGGATCGCGCTCGGGTGCGTCGGCGCGGTTCCGGTGCGGGCCACCTCCGCGGAGAAGGCCTTCTCGGG
>Ga0114129_10011508_pt1 | contig 12597 bp, 10 predicted proteins | sample RhiMetdeltSRZDD1_FD_80071 | JGI IMG/M metagenome (GOLD analysis project Ga0114129, IMG submission 80071) | Populus rhizosphere microbial communities from Tennessee, USA - Rhizosphere MetaG P. deltoides SRZDD1 (version 2) (version 2) | ecosystem: Host-associated > Plants > Roots > Rhizosphere >...
GCCCACCACGTGCGCGTCGGGCTCGACCCGGGCGAGACGCGCGAGATCGTGTTCGTCCTCGGCTACGCGGAGAACCCGCGAGACGCGAAGTTCGACCCGCCGGACTCGGGGCGACTCGACCGCCGGCGCGCCCGCGAGGTGCTGGACCGCTTCCTCTGCGGCGACGAAGTCGAGGCGGCGCTCGAACGGATGCGGGAGCACTGGACGGAGCTCCTGGACGTCCTGCGCGTGGAGACGCCGGACGTGCACGTCGACCGCATGGTGAACGTGTGGACCCCGTACCAGTGCATGGCGACGTTCAACCTCGGGCGATCGGCGTCCTCGTTCGACACGGGGATCGGACGCGGGATCGGGTTCCGCGACGCGAGCCAGGACCTGTTGGGGTTCGTGCCGATGGTGCCGTCGCGGGCGCGGGAGCGGTTGCTCGACCTCGCGGCGACGCAACTGCCGTCCGGCGGCGCGTACCACCAGTACCAGCCGCTCACGAAGCGCGGGAACGACGCGATCGGCTCCGGCTTCAACGACGATCCGCTCTGGCTGATCCTGGCCGCCGCGGCGTACACGAAGGAGACGGGGGACCTCGGGATCCTCGACGAGCCGGTTCCCTACGACAACGAGCCGGGCACCGAGACGCCGTTCGAGGAGCATCTGGATCGCGCGGCTCGGTACACGACGGATCGCCTCGGGCCGCACGGCCTCCCGCTGATCGGGCGCGCGGACTGGAACGACTGCCTGAACCTGAACGCCTTCTCGGAGGAGCCGGGCGAATCGTTCCAGACGGTCGAGCAACGCGAGGGCGGCGTGGCCGAGTCGGTGTTCATCGGCGGGCAGTTCGTGCTCGCCGCGGGCGAGCTCGCCGCGATCGCCGATCTGCGCGGCCGCTCGGAGGACTCGAAGCGGTACCGCGCCGAGGCGGCACGGATGCGCGAGGCCGTGGGGAAGCACGGCTGGGACGGCCGGTGGTTCCGTCGCGCGTACGATTTCCACGGCGAACCGGTGGGCACCGCGGACGCCGACGAAGGCCAGCTGTGGATCGAGCCCCAGGGGATCTGCGTGATGGCCGGGATCGGGCTCGAGGACGGATCGGCCGAGCGGGCGCTGGACGCGGTCGCCGAGCGCCTGGGGACCCCGCACGGGCTGGCCCTGCTCGACCCGCCCTACACGCGGTACCACGTCGAGCTCGGCGAGATCTCTTCCTATCCCCCCGGCTCCAAGGAGAACGGCTCGGTGTTCAGTCACACGAACCCGTGGATCGCGATCGCCGAGACGATCGTCGGGGAGGCGGATCGCGCGTTCGAGCACTACCTCGCGATCAACCCGTCCGCCCGGGAGGACCTCAGCGACCTCCATCGCTGCGAGCCGTACGTCTACGCGCAGACGATCGCCGGGCCGGCCGCCGCCACGCCCGGCGAGGCGAAGAACTCCTGGCTCACGGGCTCGGCGGCATGGAACCTCGTCGCGATCTCCCAGTGGATCCTGGGCATCCGGCCGGAGCACGAGGGGCTGCGGATCGATCCGTGCCTTCCCACGGCCTGGAAGGGCTTCTCGGCGACGCGCCGGTTCCGGGGGGCGACGTACCGGATCGCGATCTCGAAGAAGCCGGGGACGACCGGTCGCCTCTCGTCGATCAGGGTCGACGGGAACGTGATCGAGGGGACGCGAGTTCCGCTCGCTCCGCCGGGCGCTCAGGTCGAGGTCGAGGGCGAGGTCGGCTGACGCGTGTCCTCGCGTGCCGCCGCGGCCGCGAACGCGGCCGCGGCGCACGCGAGGACCGGCACGAGGAACGCGGGGCGCAGCCCGTACCGATCGGCCACGAGGCCGACGACCAGCGGCCCGACGACCGAGCCGGCGTACCCTGCGGTCGCGACGAGCGGGAGCGCCGACCCCCCGTGACGGCGAGGCAGGGCTCCGGCCGATCGGAACGCGAGCGGCACGACCGGCCCGAGCCCGAGGCCGACGATCGCGAACGCGGCGAGCGACGTCGCGGTGGTGCCGAGCGCCAACGCCGTCCCGAGCGCGAGGGCGGCAACGGCGCCGCCGACGCGAACGACGATGGGCTGACCGACGCGGGCGACGAGCCGGTCGCCGACGAACCGGGAGGTCGCCATCCCGGCCGAGAACGCGACCACGGCCAGTCCCGCGACGGAGGCGCTCGTGCGGACCGGCCCGCGCAGGTAGACGGCGCTCCACTCGACCGCGATCCCCTCGACGAGGAAGGACGACCCCGCGATCAGGCACAGGAGCGCGATCCGCCGAGCCGTCGACGCGGTGCGAGGGGCCAGCGCGGCCGCGTCCTCGCCCGGGTCCGCCGACGCCGGCAGCGATCGCAGGAGCACCGACGCCGCCCCGACGACCAGGGCGGCAGCGAGCGGCAGGTGGACCGCGATCGGCATCCCGACCGCGATCGCGATCGCGGCGAGCCCCGCTCCCACGAAGAGCGAGACGCTCCATACGCCGTGGATCGCCGTCATGACGCGCCGGTGGTGGCGACGCTCCACGGCGACGGCCTCGACGTTCATCGCGACGTCGACGAGGCCCGAGACGACGCCGATCGCGACGAACGTTGCGGTCAGCGGCGCGAGCCCGCCGGACGCGGGCAGCAGGGCGTACCCGATGCCGAGGGCGGGGATCCCGGCGCGGACCAGCGCGCGGCCGCCGACCCGGCGGACCGCCGGGTCGGCGATGCGCGTGCCGATCAACAGGCCCGCCGCGAGGCCCGCCAGCGCGATGCCGAGCCCGGCGGCGTCGAGCCCGTTCCGTGCCTTGAGCTCCGGGATCCACGGGCCGAGCAGCCCGGCGAGCGTCGCGTGGGCGGCGAACGCGGCCGCGACCGCGTTCCTGGCCCGGCGCAGCGCCCCTCGCTCGTCGATCGTGTCCACCCTCCGAGTCTGCCGGTCGATGCGTCGAACTGGCAGCCGACGGGCCGTCCCGGCCCGTAGGCTCCTCCGCATGTCGCCGCCCGGAGACGGGAACGCCGGCGCGCCACCGTGGTGGCGGGCCGGCGTCCTGTATCAGATCTATCCGCGCTCCTTCGCCGACGCGACGGGCGACGGTCACGGCGACCTCGTCGGCCTGATCGAACACCTCGATCACCTCGCCTGGCTGGGCGTCGACGGGATCTGGCTCAGCCCGATCACCACGTCGCCGCAGGCGGACTGGGGCTACGACGTCGCCGACTACGTGGACGTGGATCCCGACTTCGGGACGCTCGAGGACCTCGATCGACTCGTGGCCGAGGCGGGGTCGCGGGGGATCCGCGTCCTGATGGACCTCGTCCCCAACCACACGAGCGACCGGCATCGGTGGTTCGTCGACGCCCGATCGAGCCGGGACGCTGCGCATCGCGACTGGTACGTGTGGGCGGACGGCAGGGACGGCGGCCCCCCGAACAACTGGCGCTCGCCGTTCGGCGGCTCCGCCTGGGAGTGGGACGAGGCGACCGGTCAGTACTACCTCCACAACTTCCTCGACCGACAGCCGGACCTGAACTGGTGGAACCCGGGCGTGCGCGACGCGTTCGACGAGATCGTGCGCTTCTGGTTCGACCGTGGGATCGCGGGGTTCCGGATCGACGTCGCCCACGCGCTCGTGAAGGACGAGCTGCTGCGGGACGACACCGTCGCGATCGAGTCGGATCCTCCGAGCGTCCGGGCGCACGGTCTCCGCGCGGACTTCAGCATGAATCGGCCCGAGGGCCACGACGTCCTCCGACGCTGGCGCGCGATCGCCGACACCTACGACCCGAACCGCGTGCTCCTCGGCGAGACGTACGTCTGGGACCTCGAGGCGATGGCCCGGTTCTACGGCGGCGGGGCGGACGAGCTGCACCTCGCGCTCAACGTCCCGTTCCTGCACGCGAGCATCGGCCCGGAGATGCGCGAGGTCGTGTCACGGACGACCGCGCTGCTGCCCGCCGGCGCGTGGGCGCTGTGGGCGGGATCGAACCACGACGCCGGCCGGTTCCCGACGCGGTGGTGCGACGGCGACGAGCGGCGGGTGCGCGCCGCGCTCGTGATGCTCCTCACGCTGCGTGGAACCCCGCTCCTGTACTACGGCGACGAGATCGGGATGCCCGACGTCCCGATCCCACGGGATCGCGTCCGCGATCCCGTGGGCCGGGACGGCTGCCGCACCCCGATGCAGTGGACGGCTGAGGGCGGCTTCACCAGCGACGGCGTCGAGCCGTGGCTGCCGATCGGCGACGTGGCGGCGCGCAACGTGGCGGCCCAGCACGAGGACCCGACCTCGATCCTCCACCTGTGCCGCGATCTGATCGCGCTCCGCCGCGTTCGCGCGGAGCTGCATGCGGGCGACGCGGCCCCGGTCGAGGCCCCCGACGACGTCTGGGCCTGGCGTCGCGGGGAGCGGATCGTCGTCGCGCTCAACCACGGCGACGCCGACGCCGCCTTCCCGGCCGCGGGGACCGTGCTGATCGGTACGGATCGCGGCCGTGACGGTCGAGCCGTCGACGGCGAGCTCGCGCTCGAGCCGTGGGAGGCCGTCGTCCTCGAGACGACCGACTAGCGACCGTCCGCGCCGCCCGGCGCGGGCGCGACCGGGATCACGGGAACCCTGATCCCCCGTTCGGCGAGCCGACGGGTGATCCGCTCGCGGAGCGTCCGCTCCACGTCCATCACCTTCGACGGCCGGGTGTCGGCCACCACGCGCATCACGAGCGCGTCCTGGCCCATCCGCTCGACCCCAAGGACCGACGGGCCCTCCTGGATCCATTCCTGGAGGTTCCGATCGGCCCGCAGCTCCTCGAACAGCTCCTCGAGGACCTGCCGGAGCCGGTCCACGTCCTCCTCGTAGGCGGCCCGGACGTCCACGATCGCGCGAGCCCACCCGCGCGATCGGTTGCTCGCGACGAGGATGTTCCCGTTCGGCACGATGTGCAGCGTGCCGTCGAATGCTCGGAGACTCGTCACCCGCAGCGTCAGGCTCTCGACGCGACCGGGGACGCGCCCCGACGGCGTCTGCAGCTCGACGTTATCCCCCACCCCGTACTGGTTCTCGAACAGGATGAAGAACCCGGACAGCGTGTCGCGCACGATGCTCTGGGCGCCGAACCCGAGCGCGACGCCGGCGACGCCGGCGGTCGCCAGCAGCGGCCCGAGGCTGATGTTGAACTCGCCGAGCACGATCAGGATCGCGATCGTCCAGATCAGCACGACCAGCGTGGTCGACAGGGCGGCCGTGAGCGTGTGGGCCCGCTGCAGGTTCACCTCCTGCGTGAGGCTCGCCGTACCCTCGAGCTTGCGGCGGAACCGGTTGACGGCGGTGCGCGAGAGGATCGAGACCACGATCGCCACCGCGATCACAACCAGGATCGTGATGCCGTGGTCGACGAACCAATCCCCGAAGTCGCGCGACTGCGCGAGAACGTCCACGGACCCCATGCAACCGACCGAACCGGGCGCCGTCAACGGCGCAGGTCGCACGAACGACGTTCGGGGGTCGGACCGGCGTGGAGAGACGCGCTGGCTCTCCGCTTCGCGCCGATGGCGAGCGGAGCAGATGCCCAGCGGGGCAACCCTCGCGAAGCGGTCCCTTCTTCTACGAGACCCCGTTCGGATCGAGCCTCACCGTGAAGGGCGCGGTCCGCCCCGTCGAGGCCTGGGGGATCACGGGTCTCCGGGAACGCTGAGGTCCACCGGCGTCGCTCGCTCGTCGGACGGCGATCCGATCTGCTCCAGGACCCGCGCCGTCGCCTCGAGGACCAGCCGCTCGCGCAGGTCCGCGAGTTCGTGGTCCGACATCGCCTCGATCGAGGGCACGACGTGGCGCCCGTGCTCGCGGAACGCGTACGCCGACTCTCCGTGCTCCGCCAGGTCCAGCCCCTCGTCCTCTGCGTCTTCCGTTACGCGGAACCCGACGAGCCGTTCGACGATCGTGAGGATCACGAGCGTCGCGACGAACGAGAACGCGAGCGTGACCCCGATCGCCGCGGCTTGGCGGCCGACCTGGGCCCAGCCGCCGTCCGCGCCCGCCGGGTTCACGACGATGCTGGCGAAGACGCCGGTGAGCAGCGCACCCACGATGCCGCCCACCATGTGCACGCCGACCGCGTCCAGCGAGTCGTCGTACCGCAGCCTCGACTTCGCCTCCACGGCGACGAAGCAGACGACGCCCGCGATCAGCCCGATCACGAGGGCGGGCACGGGCGCCACGAACCCCGCGGCCGGCGTGATCGCCACGAGCCCGGCCACGGCCCCGGTCGCGGCGCCGACGGCCGTCGCCCGACCGTGCCGGAGCCGCTCGGGGATCAGCCACCCGACCATCGCGCCGACCGCGCCGAGATGGGTGGCGAGGAACGCCGAGGACGCCACGCCGTTGGCCGCGAGCGCGCTGCCCGCGTTGAAGCCGAACCAGCCGAACCACAGGATCCCGGCGCCGAGCACGACCATCGGGACGTTGTGCGGGGCGAAGTTCCCGCGCGGGTAGCCGCGGCGCCGCCCGACGAACAGCGCCGCCGCGAGGGCCGCCGCACCCGCGCTGATGTGCACGACGGTGCCGCCGGCGAAGTCCAGCGCGCCGATCCCGTCGGCCCCGAGGAATCCCCCGCCCCACACCCAGTGCGCGATCGGCGAGTACACGAGGAGCGACCACAGCGCGACGAACGCCACGTAGCCCCCGAATCGAACCCGCTCGGCGAACGCGCCCGCGATCAGGGCCGGCGTGATCACCGCGAACATCAGCTGGAACGCCACGAACGCGAACCCGGGCACGGTCGGCGCGAGCGTGGTCGGGGCGTCCGAGACACCGGCGAGCCCGAGGTTGGCGAGGCCGCCGATCACGCCGCCGACGTCCGGACCGAACGCCAGCGAGTATCCGATCAACAGCCATACGACCGAGACGATCCCGATCGCGGCGACCGACTGCATCATCGTGCCCAGCACGTTCTTCGACCGAACCAGTCCGCCGTAGAACAGCGCGAGCCCCGGCGTCATGAACAGGACCAACGCAGCGGAGGCGAGCACCCAGGCCGTGTCGCCGTTCGAGACCATCCCCACCCCTCCCGGTTCCGTGGACGGGGTCATCGTGACGGCCGCCGGACCGGGCGTGGGCGACGTCCGTGTTTCGATCGTGTTTCGTTCGGTTGAACGACCGCTCAGTCGTCGAGCCGGCGCTCCAACCGATCCAGCCGGTCCTCGAGCTCGTGGATCCGGCGGTCGCCGGCTCGCTTCCTCCTGCTCCGCAAGACGACTCGCGCGACGGTGCCGAGCATGCCGACGACGGCCACGAGGGCGCCGGTGCGCTTGAGCGCCGCGAGCGTCGACGGGAGGCGCTGCTCGAGCTGCTGGAACCGGCCGTCGAGCCTCTCGCGCGTCTCCTCGATCTCCTTCAGCGTGTCAGCCGGCGTTTCGCCCATTCCACATCCTCCTTCAGCGACGCGCGGGTGAGCTCCGGGGCCGAGGGCGCGGAGCGGAGCCGAGCTCGCGCCGCGACGATCGCGATCGCGGCCAGGATCCCGAACAACCCCGCGACGGTGAGCATCGCGGCCCAGCGCGGCATCACGAGGTCGAGCGCCTCTGCGACCGTCATGCCGAGGAAGCCGACCACGAACAGCGCAAGCACGGCGGCGACTGCGAAGCCACCCGCACCCTGGGCGCGCGCGCTCACCATCTCCCCCAGCTCCTGCTTCGCGAGCTCGACCTGCTTCGTGATCAGCGTCGACAGGTCGTTCACGATCGATCCGAGCAGCGATCCCGTTCCGCGTTCGCCGTCCCCCGCGGCGCTCGGCGGGATCGGCGGCGGCGCTCCGTTTCCTCCATCCACGTCCATCGTGCCTCCTCTCCGTTCGCCTCACGCGATGGCATGCGGCGCAACGATCCCAGGTCGTTGGGTCGACGACGACCGACCCGCGCACGGCTCGACGCCGTCGCGGGCTCCGTACCCGGGCCGCCGTGCCTCGACACGGCGGCCGAGCGGACGGTGCCTCGCTAGCCGAGCGCTTCCTCGAGCGCCCTGCGCACCAGCACCTTCACGAGCTCGGTCCGGTACTCGGCGCTCGCGAACGCGTCGCTCGGAGGGCTGGTCCCGAAGTCGGCACGCGCGGCCGCGGTCGCCGGGTCGGCGCCGCCGCTCACCGCCTCCTCGACGGCCGAGGCGCGCAGCGGCGTCAGGCCCATGTTCGTGAGCCCGACGTGCACACCGCCGTTGGAGCGAACGGCCGCCACCCCCACCAACGCCCAGTCCTGCGCCCGGCGGTTGAACTTCAGGTAGCTCCACCCGCCGTCGGTCTTCGGGACGCTGATCTCCGTGAGCACCTCGTCGTCCTCGAGGGCCGTGTCGAACAACGAGGTGAAGAAGTCCCCGGCCGCGATCGTGCGCGTACCGTTCGGCCCCTGCGCCGTGAAGTCGGCGTCGAGCGCGAGCAGGACGCTCGGCAGATCGCCGGCCGGGTCCCCGTGCGCGACCGAGCCGCCGATCGTCCCCATGTGCCGGACCTGCGGGTCCCCGATCTGCTCGGCCGCGTTCGCGACGATCGGGCACAGCGAGACGAGCGCCTCGCTGTTCGCGACGTCGTGATGGCGGGTGAGGGCGCCGATCGCGACGCGGTCGCCGTCCTCGCGCACGTACGACAGGTCGGAGATCCGCCCGATGTCCACCAGCGTCGACGGCCGCGCGACGCGCAGTCGCATCGCGGGCAGGAGGGAGTGGCCGCCGGCAAGCAGCTTGGCGTCCTCGTGCGAACCGAGCTCGGCGATCGCCTCCTCGACCGATCCCACGCGGACGTACTCGAACGGCGCCGGGATCATGCCGCACCTCCTCTCCCGGCCTTCGCTGCCTTCGCCTTCGCGCCGCGGATCGCCCGCCAGACGTTCTCTGGGCTCGCCGGCCGGTCGATCTCGGTCACGCCCAGCGGGAGGAGCGCGTCGACCACGGCGTTCAGCACGGCCGGCGGCGACGCGATCGTGCCGGTCTCGCCGACGCCCTTGATCCCGAGCTCGTTCGTGGTCGAGGGCGTCACGGTGGGCATCCCGACCTCGATCGACGGGACGTCGGGAGCCCCGGGGACCGCGTAGTTGGCCATGTTCGACGAGATCAGGTTCCCATCCTCGTCGTAGGAGGCCTCTTCGAAGAGGGCCTCGGCGATGCCCTGGATCACCCCGCCGATCACCTGTCCCTCGGCGAGCATCGGGTTCAGGACGGTCCCGATGTCGTCGACCGCCACGTACTTCAGGACCTCCGTCTTCCCCGTCTCGGTGTCGACCTCGACCACGCAGATGTGCGCCCCGAACGGGAACACCAGGTTCTCCGGGTCGAAGAACGCCGATCCCTCCAGCCCCGGCTCGACGCCGTGCGGAAGGTTGTGCGCGCGCCACGCGGAGAACGCGGTCTCGGGGATCGTCTTGGCGACGTCTGGCGCCCCGCGCAGGCGGAACGCCCCGTCCTTCCACTCGAGCTCGTCCAGGGGAACCTCGAGCTCGTGCGCCGCGATCTTGTGGGCCTTCTCGCGGACGCGGGCGGCGGCCTGCGCGATCGCGGGTGTGCCGACGGCCGCCCCGCGGCTCCCGTAGGTGTCCCAGCCGTTCGGGGAGACGTCGGTGTCGCCGAAGAGGACCTCCACGTCCTCCACCTTGATCCCGAGCTCGTCGGCCGCGACCTGGGCGTAGACGGTCTCGCCGCCCTGCCCGTGCGGCGTCGCCCCCGTGATCACGACGACCTTCCCGGTGGGATGGCACCGGATCGTGGCCGCCTCCCACCCTCCGCCGGCGTACTGGAGGCCTCCGCCGATCACCTTGGACGGTCCCCAACCACAGTTCTCGAGGTAGGTGGAGAAGCCGATCCCGAGCTGCTTCACGTCGCCGGCATCGCGCCGAGCCTGCTGCTCCTTGCGGAACTGCTCGTAGTCGAACATCTCGAGCGCGGCGTCGAGCGTGGCCGCGTAGTTGCCGGAGTCGATCATCAACCCGCCGATCGACTGGGTGGCCTCGGTGAAGGGAGGCACGAAGTTCATCCGCCGGATCTCGACGACGTCCTTCCCCACGCGGCGCGCGAGGGCCTCGACCGCCCGCTCGATCGCGTTCGTGGACTCCGGCCGGCCCGCGCCCCGGTACGCGTCGACCGGCGTGGTGTTCGTGTACACGCCCGTGATACTCACGTGGTACGCCTTGCCCGTGTAGGCGCCGCAGTACAGGAACCCACCCAGGACGGGGGTGCCGGGCGCGATGATCCCCAGGTACGCGCCCATGTTCGCCAAGATCTCGGCACGGAACCCGAGGATCGTCCCGTCCTCCTCGGCGGCGATCTCCATGATCTGGAACTGATCGCGGCCTTGGTGGGTCGCGAGGTACCCCTCGGATCGGGTCTCGACCCATTTGATCGGCTGCCGGAGCTTCTGCGCGACCACGAGAGCCAGCGCCTCCTCCGGATACACCTGGAGCTTGGAACCGAACCCACCGCCGACGCGGGGCGCCACGATCCGGAGCTTGGATTCGGGGATCCCCGTCGCGAGGGCCATCGCGGTGCGAAGGACATGGGGGATCTGGGTGGAGCTCCACATCGTGAAGTGGCCCGAGGCGGCGTTGGGCTCCACCAGGATCGCGCGAGGCTCGATCGCGTTCGCGATCTGCCGCTGGATGCGGTACCGCTCCCGCACGATCACCGGAGCGTTCGCGAACACCTCGTCGACGTGACCGTTCGTCAGGGTCCACGTGTAGGCCTCGTTCGTACCGAAGTCGTCGTGGACGATCGGGGCCCCGCGCTCCGTCGCGGCCTCGACGTCGGTGACGGCGTCCAGCGGGTCGTAGTCCACGTCGACCACCTCGGCGCCGTCCATCGCGGCTCCCCGCGACTGGCCGACCACGACGGCCACGCCGTCGCCCTGGTACAGGGCCTTGTCCGTGGCCAGTGGCATATGCGGGGCGTTCTTGAGCTCGTCCGTGACCGGCCACGCCATCAGCAACGGGCCGGTCCACTCGAAGTCGCTCCCCGCGAAGGCGGCGACCACGCCCGGGACCTCGAGCGCCCTCGAGACGTCCACGCCCTTGATCCGCGCGTGCGCGAAGGGGCTCCGCACCACGGACATCCACAGCATGCCGGGCACGGTCAGGTCGTCGGTGTATCGGCCTCGTCCGGTGAGGAGCTCGGGGTCCTCCTTGCGGAGAACGGACTGTCCGACGTACTTCTCGGTGGTCGCCATGCGATCGCCCCCTCAGACCTTCGCGCCCGCGGCGTCCATGATCGACGCGACGATGTTCTGATAGCCGGTGCAGCGGCACAGGTTGCCCTCGAGCGCCTCACGGACCTCTGCTTCCGTGGGGCTGGGGTTCTCCTTCAGGTAGCTGGCGGCCGCCATGATCATCCCGGGGGTGCAGTAGCCGCACTGGAGGCCGTGGTTGCGGCGGAAGGCGTCCTGCAACGGATGCAGCTCACCGTCCGGCCCCGCCATCGCCTCGATCGTGGTGACCTCTCGTCCGTCGGCCTGCGCGGCCAGGAGCGTGCAGGACTTCACGGACTCCCCGTCGAGGAGCACGGTGCAGCTCCCGCAACTGGACGTGTCGCAGCCGACGTTGGTTCCGGTGAGACCCAGTCCCTCCCGGAGGAAGTACACGAGGAGCGTGCGCGGCTCGACCTCGGCCTCGCGCTGCGCTCCGTTCACGTTGACGGAGACGTGGGTCACGGCGCTCTCCTTCCGTGGACGGCAGGCCGCGCGAGTGTAGACCTGTGCCTCGGGAGGGGTCGAATCGGAGCGGGGGTCAGACGGGCGCCGGCACGCCGTTGGGGATCGCCCGCAGCGCGGTCCACCCCGTGCACTCCGAGGCGGTCCCCCCGACCGTCGAGCCGTCGGCGGCGACGCGCGTCCAGACGCACGAGCCGTCCGTGCCCCGCACCGCGGCGGCCCAGACGCCCTTCTCCGCGGCCACCGAGACGATCCGCGGCATCGTCGAGGGGCCGTCGACGAACACGTACTCGGGACGGACCGCGCTCAGCCGCGCGGGACCGGCCCCGAGGAACGAACCATCCGCCCCGAACACCGACCTCGCCGCGGCCGCCGCGACGTCGAGCGCCTGCTGCGCGTCGCCGTCGGTCGGTGTCGCGATCGTCGCGGGCACGTCGCCGACGTCGTCGACGGTGACCTCGGACGCGATGCCGTCACGTCGGTCGCCGCGCGCGAAGCTCCGTCGCTCGCTCGCGGCGACCCAGCTCGCGAAGATGCCGACGAGCAGCGCAACGACGCCGAGCGCGATCGCGGCCTTCACCACGAGTGGATCGGGCCGGCGTCGGATCGGCACGGTCGTGCGGAACGAGAAGGAATCGTCCATCCCCGGTTCTATCGACCGCTGGCGCGGGGAGCTGAGCGCCGGCCGCTACCAGGAAGGGTCGGAGGCCGCGAGCGCGGCCTGACCGGTGCACGGGGTCCCGCTCCCGTAGGAGGTGACCCCGTCACCGTCGAGCGAGAGCCACCAACACGTGCCCGAGTCCGACACCACGGCCGCGCCGAACCCGTTCGGGCCGGCCGCGTAGGAGACGGTCATGGCGTCCGGCGACGGACCGGACGTGAGATGGAGCCCGGGGTCGAAGCCCGAGAGCGTGGCCAGATCGGCGGTGAACGTCCCCTGCTCCGCGTGGAGGGTCTGCGCGACGACC
>Ga0114129_10011509_pt1 | contig 12596 bp, 11 predicted proteins | sample RhiMetdeltSRZDD1_FD_80071 | JGI IMG/M metagenome (GOLD analysis project Ga0114129, IMG submission 80071) | Populus rhizosphere microbial communities from Tennessee, USA - Rhizosphere MetaG P. deltoides SRZDD1 (version 2) (version 2) | ecosystem: Host-associated > Plants > Roots > Rhizosphere >...
AAGAGCCCACCAGCGTCGTGGCGACACGGCGGCTAGCCAAACCCCGTCCGGTGCAAGGCAAACAGGTCCCGCCATCAGGCGGCCCGCCGAGGGACCGGGTTGCTGCACAGAGGGATGGTCACCGCAAACAGAATCCGGCTTACAGGCCTGCTACGGAAAGAGCCCCGAAGGGGGCTCTTTCTATTTCAGGCTGCCGATGAGGCGGGAGTGTTAGTCGCCCGGCCCGCTCCTCGCTCGGGCGCGATGATCGTCCGCAGTGGTAGCCCGAGGTGCGCAACACGGCTGGGAAGGTCGACGTGCAGCCAGTGGGAGACGCTCCGCGGCAGCGTCGAGAGGATGATCTCGTGGAAGTCGCCTTCGTTCAGCGTCTCCTCGATCGCATCCATCGGATCGTGGCGGATCGAGGTCGACCCCTCCGTGTGCCGCCCGCTCGCCTCGTCGATGAGAGGAAGAGCGAGGGCGAGCACACGCTCGCCCTCACGGTGCTTCTGCTCGCGCTCGGCCTCGGTGATCTCCGCGTGCTCCGCCGGGTTGGGCACCAGCAGATGGAACGTCGCGGGGCCACGCGCGACGCGCTCGCGGATCGCCGCGAGCAGCGCGGGTGTCGCGGCGGTCCGGTGCGCCACGATGAGGACCTGGGCATGCGGATGCACGGACCCGACCTGCGTCACGTCCTTGCGCGTGATGGTGAGGTAGACGACGACGATCAGGATTGCGGCCAGGAAGAGGAAGCTCGTCGCGGTCGTGCCCAGACCGAGCCCGCCGTCTGCGCGCGGTTGCGACAGAAAATCGCCGAGCGATGCGCCGAGGGGCCGCGTGAGGATGTAGGCGATCCAGAATGCCGCGACGGCGTTGAGCGCGAAGCGGTAGTGCGCCACGGCGACCGCGGCGATGAAGCCGCCGAACATGACCGCCGAGACCCAGTAGCCGAGGTTCAGGCGCTCGGCGGTGAGGTCGCCCGCGGCCGTGCCGAGCGCAAACGTGAACAGGACGGCGAGCCAGTAGAACGCCTCGCGGCGCGTCGTGAAGATCGTGTGAATCGAAAGCGTCCGCTCGCTCGCGAACCACGTCGCGAACGCGAGCGCCAGCGCGAGCGCGAACGCGATCGTGCTGATGACCAGAGACACGCCGAGGTTGTCCGTCAGGTTGTCGGTGATCTGCGTTCCGACGACACTGATCAGGACGACGCCAAGCCAGTAGATCCCCGGCACGTACTTGCGGGAACGAAACTGGAAGATGAGCGTGGCGATCAGTAGCGCGCCGGTGATGAAGGTCGTCTTGGTGAGGCCGAGGCCGACGTTGTCCGAGAGGTAGTCCGACGCCGTCTCGCCGACGGTCGTGCAGAGCACTTTGATCACCCAGAAATAGAGGGTGATCTCCGGAACCTTGTTCAGCATCTGCCGCGCCCAATGGCGCTGTTCGCTCTCGAGCATCCGGCGAGTGTGCCTGGGAGTTCCTGAGCAAAACCTGACCGCCGGCGTTCAGGCGCGCTTCAGCACCGGCGAGGAACCATGAGATCGTGCCGAAAGCCCTCGTCCTCGCAGCGGTCTTCGTCCTTGCCGGGTGCGCCAGCTCGACGAAGACGACTGCACGCACCGCGAACGGGACGACCGCGACCACGCCAACGTCCTCTGCGCCTCCCGCGACGACGACCTTGCCGTCGGCGCTGCAGGCCGAGGCGAACGCCACCGCCGCGGGTGACATCCCCGACAACCAGGCCTTCTTGACCTTCCGCAACTCGGCCGCCGGGTACTCGCTGAAGTACCCGGAAGGCTGGGCTCAGCGGGGTGGGGGAAAGGCGCTGACGTTCCGCGACAAGAACAACATCGTCCGCGTCGTGGTCGCCAATGGGACGGCTCCGACGGCTGCGACCGTTCACAGCGAGCTTGCCTCGCTGAAGGGCGCGCGCGTCAAGAGCGGGCCGGCGCACATGACGATCGCCGGGGCGCCGGCGCTGAAAGTCACCTATACGACCGTGAGCGCGCCGAATGCCGTCACCGGCAAGCGCGTCACGCTCGTCGTCGACAGGTACTACCTCTGGCACGGCGGCAAACGCGCGATTGTCGACCTCGGCACGCCCGTCGGTGTCGACAACGTAGACGCCTACCGGCTGATGATCCAAAGCTTCCGGTGGAGGTAACGAGCCTCTACCGCGAGCCCGAGCGCCGCGAACGCCTCGAGTTCGGCGCACTCGAGTACCACGACGTCTTCAAGATCTTCCGTTCGGGGCCCGCCGAGACCGTTGCGCTGAGGGGGCTCGACCTGAGGATCGAGCCGCGCGAGCTCGTCGGGGTGCTCGGGCCGTCAGGGTCGGGCAAGTCCACCGCCCTCCAGCTCGCCGCCGGGCTCGACGAGCCGTCGGCCGGGGAGGTCCGCGTCTTCGGGCGTTCGCTGACCCGCGCCGACGATGCCGAGCTGGCCCGTTACCGCGCACGCGAGCTTGCGATCGTGTTCCAGGGCGGCAACCTCTGGCCGCTCCTGTCCGCGCGCGACAACGTTGAGTTGATCGTCCGCCTCGCCGGCAGGACGAGCGACGTGCAGCGGCGCGTCGACCGCGCGCTCGACGCCTTCGGCCTGCGCAGACGCGAGCACGTCCGCGCCGGACTGCTTTCCGGAGGGGAGCAGCAGCGCGTCGCGATTGCCGCCGCGGCTGCCAAGACGGCGCCGCTGCTGCTCGCGGACGAGCCGACTGCGGAGCTCGACGAGCGCAACGAGGAGAACGTCCTGGACGCGCTTCGCCGTCTACGCGCCACGTTCGGCAGCACCGTCGTCGTGGTGACGCACTCGGCGCGCGTTGCCGACGCGGTCGACCGCGTGGTCGAGCTTCGCGACGGAGCCGTCGCATGAAGACGGCGGCGACCACGAAGGCGCTCGCGGCCTGCCGCGGCGTGAGCGTGACCTACGGACGTGGCGGGGCGGCGGTGCACGCGCTGGACGGGGTCGATCTGGAGCTCGAGCCGCGCGAGGGTCTCGCGTTGCTCGGTCGGTCCGGCTCGGGCAAGACGACGCTCCTCCACGTCCTCGGCGGGCTCGTCGAGCCGACGCTGGGAACGGTCGAGTGGCGGGGGCAGCCGCTCTTCTCGCTGGACGCGGCCGCCCGCGGTGCGCTCCGCGCGCACGGCATCGCATACGTCTTCCAGGGAGCGAACCTTCTGCCGCACTTCACGGCCTTCGAGAACGTCGCGTTTGCCGCGCGGGTCGCCGGCCGCGACGTGGATGGGACGCTCGCTCCGGCCGCCCTGCTGGAGCTCGTCGGCCTGTCGGCGAAGCTCGATCACCTTCCGTCCGAGCTCTCGAGCGGGGAGGGCCAGCGTGTCGCGCTGGCTCGGGCGCTCGCCCAGGGGCCGGAGCTGCTGCTGTGCGACGAGCCGACCGGCCACCTGGACAGCGACACCGGCGAGCGGGTGCTCGACCTGGTCGAGGCACTGCACGCGGAGTACGGATTCACGCTCGTCGTCGCGACGCACGACGTCGACGTTGCAGCGCGGTGGGAGCGACTCGTCGAGCTTCACGACGGCCGGGTCGTCGGAGGTCGGGCCGCATGACCGCGCTGGCGCGCCTGGCGGTAGCCGGCCTCGTGCACGCACCGGGGCGCTCGCTCGTTCGCATCGTGACGCTGGCGCTCGCCGTGGGCCTGCTCGCCGCGATGCTGCTCTTCGTCGCGCACTCGCTGAAGACGATGACGGCGAGTGCGACACAGAGCGTCCCGGTCGACTGGCAGGCGCCGGTCGGCTCGCAGCGCGCGGCGGTGGGCTCCGCTGCCGAGGTCGCGAAGCAGCCGGGCGTGCTCGGCGCAGCGCCGGTCGCGACGGCGCCGTTCGCGGGCGTGGAGCACGTCTCGCGTTCGGTCGGAACGATTCGCGCCGGTGCCGGCGCCCTGCTGGCCGTCCCGCTCGACTACGCGCAGACGTTCAAGACGTTCCGTCTCCTGCGCGGCTCGTTGCAGCCGGGCCGGATCGTGATCGATCAGCAGCTCGCGGCGACGCTGCAGGTGCAGCCCGGCGACACCGTCAGCGTCACGGTGCGCGGAAAGGCCCAGCCGGTCCGGTACCGGATCGGCGGCGTCGCGCTCGTGACCGCGCCGGACGTGCTGTTCCAGCCGCTGAATCCCCTCCTCGGGCCTGCGCCCGCGCAGCCGCCCGCGAACATCGCGGTCGTGCCGCTCGACGCTGCCCCGGCAAGTGCGCACTGGCAGGTGCAGGCGCAAGTCGACCCGGCGGCGCTCACCGGATCCCCGGCGAACGCGCTCAAGATCGCGACCGGCATTCGCAACCGCGTCGAACGCTCACTTCCGGGCCGCGTCGTCTTCGTGGACAACCTCGCGGACAGTCTCGACACGGCCGCCGGCGACGCGCTCTACGCCGAGACGCTGTACATCATGCTGGCCGTTCCCGGCGCGCTCGTCGCGCTCGGGCTCGCCTATCTCGCGGCGCTCGGGACCGCGGAGCGCGACAGCCGCGAGCTCTCGCTGCTGCGCGCGCGCGGTGCGCGGCGCCGCGACCTGTTCTTCGTCGCCGGGCTGGAGAGTCTCGCGCTGGGGATTCCGGCCGGAGCGATCGGCACGGCCCTCGCGCTGCTCGCACTTCACCTGGCCGGCTCGGCGGGCGGCGCGAGTTGGGGGCGCGCGCTCGTCACCTTAGGCGTCTGTGTGGTCGTGGCCTCAGCAGGTGCTGCCGCCGCCCGGATCGGCACCGGCCTGCGTGCGTTTCGCAGCGGCCTCGGCCCGACGCGCGAGCAGGGGCCGCCGCTCTGGCAGCGCCTCTACCTCGACGTCCTGGCGCTCGTAGCCGCGGGCCTCATCTACTGGCTGACGGCGAGAACGGGATTCTCGGCCGTCGTCAACCCGGACTCGAACCCGACGCTCTCGCTCTCGGTGTACATGTTCTTCGCGCCCGCTCTGCTGTGGCTCGGCGGCGCGCTCCTGCTCGTTCGCCTGCGCGGCCGGTTGCTCGCCTGGCTCGCGCGGCGTTCGGCAGGCGCGCGGGCGAGCTCCTGGGCCGGATTCCTGCTCACGAGCGCGGGCAGACGAGGCGCTGCGATCAACCGCGGGCTGCTGCTCGTCGGCCTGTTGCTCGCGTTCGGCGTGAGCCTCGGGCTCTTCGCTGCGACGTACGATCAGCAGGCCCGGGTCGACGCACAGCTCACGCTCGGCGCCGACGTCGTCGTCACCGCTCCGCCCGGGGCGATCCGTCAGCATGCCCTTTCGACCAAGGTGGCGCACGCGCGAGGCGTGAAGGCCGTCAGCGCGGTCGACCACTCATACGCGTACGTCGGACCGGACCTGCAAGACACGTTCGGCATCGATCCCGCGGCGCTCACGCGCGCGACGACCCTGCGCGACTCCTACTTCCTCGGCGGGAAGACGTCCGAGATCCTCGCGCGCCTCCGCGCGACCCCCGACGGCGTCCTGGTCTCGAAGGAGACGATCACGGACTATTCGCTCGCCGTCGGCGACCTGCTGAAGCTGCGCTTGCTCGACCACCGCACGGGAAAGCTGCACGTCGTTCCGTTTCACGTCGTCGGCGTCGTGCAGGAGTTCCCGGCCGCGCCACGCGACTCGTTCATGGTCACCAACGCCGGCTATCTCGAGCGAGCCGCGCATGACGGCGGGCCGAATGTCCTCTTGGTCAAGGCGAGCGGGGACGCGCCGAAGGTGGCGCACCGGCTCGCCGTGTTGACGAAGCGTGCCGGCACGTCCGTCAAGGACATCCGCACCCAGACCGCGCAGACGGTCAGCTCGATCACGACCGTCGACCTCACCGGCATCAGCAAGATCGAGGAAGCCTTCGCGCTTGCGCTCGCCGCCGCGGCGATGGCGCTCTTCGTCGGAGTCGGTCTCGCGGAGCGCCGCAAGGAGCTCGCCACCATGGTTTCGCTCGGGGCCTCGCTGCGACAGGCGGCCGCCTTCCTCTGGAGCGAGGCCGCGCTGGTGCTGGTCGCCGCGCTCGCGCTGGCCGCGCTGCTCGGCTGGCTGCTCGCGGAAATGCTCGTGGCGATGCTGCAGCACGTCTTCGACCCGCCGCCGGACCACCTCGCCGCGCCGTGGGGATTCCTGCTCGCACTCGGCGGTGCGGCCCTGCTCGGCGGCCTCGTCTCGGCGGGGCTGGCGGCGACCGGCATCCGCCGCTTCCGCCTCGGGGCAATACTGCGTGAGCAGTGAGCGAGCCTTTCATCCTGATCGCCGAGGACGATCCCGAGCTGAGGGCGGTTCTCGGCCGCGGCCTCCGCGAGGAGGGGTTCCGGGCCGAGACGGTCGCCAGCGGCGCCGAGCTCCTCGTTCGAACGACCGAGGATGAGCCGGACGCGCTCGTGGTCGACATCGGCCTGCCCGACGCCGACGGCCGCGACGTCTGTCAGGCGCTGCGTGCGCGCGGCGTGCAGACGCCGGTCCTGTTCCTGACCGCCCGTGACGCGCTCCCGGACCGGATCGCCGGCTTCGACGCCGGCGGCGACGACTACGTCTCCAAGCCGTTCGCCTTCGCCGAGCTCGTCGCCCGTCTCCAAGCGCTGCTCCGCCGGAGCGGGGGCGACGGCGCGATCGACGCGGCCGGCCTGCGGCTGAACCCCGTGACGCATTCCGTCGAGTGCGGTGGCCGGACCGCGCCGCTCACGCCGACCGAGTTCCGCTTGCTCGCACGGCTGCTCTCGCGGCCCGGCGAAGCCGTGCGGCGGCGTGAGCTTGCACGTGCGGGCTGGGTGCACGGTGCTCGCGTTCGCGACAACACGCTCGACGCGTACATCGCGCGACTGCGGCGAAAGCTGCGGGCGCTCGAGAACGCGCCCGAGATCGCGACCGTCCACGGCGTGGGCTATCGGATCGCGTGAGCGCGCGGCTCCATCCGTTGCGGAACGTGCGCGGCCGCCTGTTGACCATCGTGCTGCTGGCGCTTGCGCTCGCACTCGGGGCGGCGACGTACGGTTTCAACGTCCTCTTCGCGCACACGACGTCGCGCGACGCCGATTCGCTGCTTCGTGCAAGGGCGAGCTCGGAGCTGAGCCTCCTGCAGCTTCGCAACGGGCGCCTGCACGCGCTCGAGACGAGCGACGACGCGATCGGCGACAGCCAGGTCTGGATCTTCGACCGTCGCGGGCTCGTCGAGCGCCCGGCTCGTCCGAGCATCGCGGACGGCGGCGCTGCCGCGCTCGCCGGCGGGCCGCGGCGGTTCCACGACGTGCACGCCGGGGATCTGCGCCTGTACGCGGCGCCGATCGTCATCGGCGGTCGCAGAGAAGGCACGCTCGTCACCGGCATCTCGCTGGCGCCGTACGAGCAGACGGAGCGCACGGCGCTGTACTGGTCGCTCGGGCTGGCGGCGGCGTTGCTCGCGCTCGTCGGCGTGGCGGTGTTCGTCCTTCTTCGCTCGGCTCTGCGACCCGTCGCCCGGATGACCCGGCAGGCCGAGGCTTGGAGCGAGCACGACCTCGACCGCCGCTTCGAGCTGGGCGAGCCGCACGACGAGCTCACGCAGCTCGGCGCCACGCTGGACGGCCTGCTCGACCGGATCGCGGCGAGCCTGCGCCACGAGCGGCGCTTCTCCGCCGAGGTCTCGCACGAGCTGCGCACGCCGCTGGCGGGTTTGATCGCCGAGGCCGAGCTCGCATTGCGACGCGAGCGCAGCGCGCCGGAGTACCGGAGCGCGCTCGAGGTCATCCTCGCGAGTGCGCAGCAAGTGTCGAGAATTGTCCACACCCTGGTCGCCGCCGCGCGGCACGAGGCCGAGCCAACGCACGGCACGGCCGACGCATACGCCGTCGTCGCGACGACGATCGACGGTGTCGAGGCGCTCGCCCAGGAACGTCACGTCCACGTGGTCGCAGAGCCGCCGCTCCAGAGCCTCCGGCTCGGCATCGACGCCGATCTGGCCGAGCGGGTGCTGCATCCGGTCGTCGAGAACGCGTGTCGCTATGGGCGGTCGACCGTCACGGTCACCGTCGAGCGCCGAGGTGGGCGAGTCACGTTCGCGGTCGAGGACGACGGTCCCGGCCTGGCGCCCGGCGAGCGGGAGGAGATCTTCGCGCCGGGTGCGCGAGGGGAAGCCGGCCGGACTTCGCACGGCGCGGGTCTGGGGCTTGCGCTCGCGCGGCGTCTCGCACGAGCCGCAGCCGGAGATGTCGCGGCGGAGCAGAACGGCTCGGGAGCACGGTTCGTGGTCTCCCTGCCGGCTGCCTGACGCGGCGCCGCGAATGACTCAATCGTGTCCTTACTGACACACGCGCGCGCGAGTAGCTTGTCGACATAGGACGTGCCCCGAGTGCCTTCGCCGGCGCACCCGGCCGGCAATCGCAGGGCCGTCACGAGAACCGAACAACCGAGAAGGGGACATGTACGGAATCATCGCTTACGCCGGTGAGCGGTCGGCGCTGCCGACTCTGCTCGGCCACGCGCTCGACGCAACGTCGTCGTTGGACGTGCTCGTCTGCGGCTGCGTCGCGGCGCTCATGACCCTCACGTGGACGTACCGCGCACTGACGCGGCGGTTCGGCTGGGGCCCCAGTGACACGTAGCTCCGTCCTGCACGCACTCGTCACCGCCGTCGTGCTCGGTGTGCTGGCGGCCGCGACGACCGTCGTGAACGCGCAGGCGAACGACGTCGTCCTGATCGCGTACTGGTATCTCGGCGCAGGCGTCATCGCGGTGTGCCTGATCGCGTTCGTGATCGGCCGCCGCCATACGCACAACGCGCCGGCCGAGGGCTCCGTCCTCTGCATCGTCCCGGCGTACAACGAGGATCCCGAGGGGCTGCACAAGACCGTTGTCGCGCTCCTCGGCCAGACGGTTCCGGTTGACATCGTCGTGATCGACGACGGCTCGCAGATTCCCGTCGCCCCGAGCATCGCGCACCCGCGCATCAGCTGGATGCGTCAGGCGAACACCGGGAAGCGCGGTGCACAGGTCGCCGTGCTGAAGGAGTTCGACCGCACGGACTACGACTTCGTCCTGACGGTCGACTCCGACAGCGAGCCGCATCCGGATGCCTGCGAGCAGCTGCTGAAGGCGATGCGGGACCCGAAGATCCAGGCCGCGACGGGGATGATCTACATCCGCAATCACGACGAGAGCTGGGTCAGCCTCGCTGCCGACATCGATATCGGCACGTCGTGCGTGATGATGCGCGCCTCGCGGTCGCTGCTCGGCGCGCTCGAGACGACGTCCGGCGCGCTCGCTCTCTACCGCAGCAGTCTTCTGTACGACCACCTCGCGGGCTACGCGGTCGAGTGCGGCACCGGCGACGACCGCTGGCTCGCGCTGCGCGCGCTGCGCCGCGGCGAGGTCGTGGCCGTGGCGGAAGCGATCGTCGAGACGGACATGCCGACGACGCTGCGCGGCACCTACAAGCAGCGCCTGCGCTGGTCGCGGTCGTGGTGGTGGATGCTGCCCTACGTCGTCAAGTATCTCGGGCCGAAGCAGCTCCTGAGCCCGCTGTACGGCGTGACGCAATTGCTCGTCACCCCGATCATGGTCGCCTACGTCGCCGGCGGCGTGCTCTGGAGCAGCGGCGCGCGCTACGAGTCTCAGGGCCAGATGCTCCTCGTCTATCTGGCGGCATATGTCGTCGTCCGCTACGGCCTCGCCGCGCTGTACCTGATCGGCCGTCCCAACGTGTCCGTGCGGCGGAAGCTGGTGCTGTTCCTGGTGGGCACGCCCGCCGCCGTGCTGATGAACGTCCTGCTGCTCGTCCCGACGAGGTACGTCGCGCTCGGGAAGCTCTTCGACAACCGGTGGCAGACGCGCGAGCTATCGGCCACGCAACTCTCGCGATTCCGCGACGCGGCACTCCTCAGGGAAGCCGCATGACGTCCCGCCCACAGAAAGAGGAACGATGACCGTCAACAAGCTCTCCCTCGCACTACCGGCGCTCGGACTGGCAGCCGTGGTGCTCGTGCTCGGCATCAAGCCGGCGCGAGCCGCTGGCCTCTCACCGGTGAACAACGACTGCGCCGGAGGTTCCGTCGCCTTCACCTTCGACGACGGCCCTGGCCCGAACACGCCCGCGGTCGTGCAAGCCTTGAAGGACCTCAACCTGAAAGCCACCTTCTTCGCGCTCGGGAACAAGGTCGACGCGTCGGCTGCAAACCAGCAGGTCATCCGCGACGAGCTCGCGGGCGGCTTCTCGGTGCAGAACCACACGTACGACCATGCTTCGTGGACCGGCGCATCGACGGGCACGCAGCCTCTGAGCGAGGCACAACTCACCACGGAGCTGGACCAGACGTCCACGGCGCTCGTGAACGCCGGGGCGCCCAAGCCGACGCTGTATCGCCCGCCCTACGGGGACGTCAACGCGTACTCCGACCTGATCGCGCGCAACCTCGGCTATCGCATCGTGATGCCGTGGGGCGCTCCGAGCGCGAACATCGTCGACTCGCGGGACTGGACGGGGATCTCCCCGGCAGCGATCGCGGCGAACGTGACGCAGGGGTACACGAAGAACGGAAACTTCTACCCTGGCATCAAGGACGGCTCGATCGTCTCGATGCACGACGGCGAGGACCTGACGACGCTGAACACGATCGCCGCGCTTCAGCCGATCGTCGACTACATGAATGCGAAGCATCTGTGCTCGACGGGCTCGATCCGCGCGGATGCGACGGGCGGCATCGTCCCGCCGCCGGCGCCGCCGCAGCCCGCGACGGGCAACCTCGTGCAGAACCCGTCCCTCGAGACGCTTCGTGCGACGAGCTCGTCCTCGACGGAGCCGGTCTGCTTCCAGCAGGCGGGCGCCAGCGTCGCGAGCAACGCCGCCAGCTGGAGCCTGACGAATGACGCGCACTCCGGTTCGGTGGCCGCACGCGTCGACGTGAGCAACTGGACGGCGGGCGACCGCAAGCTCGTCTTGACCCAGCGCCAGTCGGAGCAGTCGTGCCTCGCCACTGTCACGCCCGGCAAGAGCTATTCGATGTGGGCCTGGTACAAGGGCAGCTGGGGCTTCTCGGGCCCGTTGCCCACGAAGGTGAGCCTCACGACCTACTACCGCAACGCAGCCGGGGCATGGGTGTACTGGCAGGCGAGCCCGCTGCTGGCGCCGACCTCGGCCTGGAACCTCGCGAGCTTCACCTCGGCGCCCCTGCCTGCGGGCGCGACGGCGATCAGCTTCGGGCTCGCGATCGCGGGGCCGGGGACGATCACCACGGACGACTACGCGCTGGCGATGAACTAGGAAACGAAGGCGGTTCCCTGGTTCGAGGGACAGGCCCAGGCGGGAGGTGGTCGAATAGTGCGGCATGAGGCGTGCCGCCGCCGCCGCTCTCCTGGGCTTCGTCTTGCTCGCGATGCTGACCGCGCCTGCTTTCGCCCGGCGCCGGCCGGCACCGTCCGCCCTGGCGCCGAACCCTTCGGCGCCCCGGCTGCTGGGAGTCACGCTGCCGTGGTCTGCGACGTGGCTCTCGGACATCGATGCGTTCTCGAGCCGCGTCGGCCGAGTTCCCTCCGTCATCTCGACGTACCGGGACATGCAGTACTCGATGCTGAACACGTCGCAGCTCGATGCAGTGGCCGCAAAGCGGTCGGTCCCGCTCGTGACCGTCGAGCCGTGGGACTCTTCGAGCACCACTGATCCGCGCTACGCGCTGAAGAACATCGTGCGCGGCGACTTCGATGCGTGGTTCGCAGCGGGCGCAGACGCCGCCCGCTCGTTCGGCAAGCCCTTCTACCTGAGGTTCGCGCCGGAGATGAACGGCCGGTGGGCGCCGTGGGAGGCCGGCATCAACGGGAACACGCCGCAGGACTACGCGCAGGCGTGGCGGCACGTCCACGACATCTTCGCCGGCCACGGCGCCTCGAACGTGAAATGGGTCTGGAGCCCGAATGTCTTCGGCGGCTCCGCGGTCGACTTCACCCCGTACTACCCCGGCTCGGATGTCGTCGACGTGCTGGCGCTGGACGGCTACAACTGGGGAAGCCTCGACGTGTGGCAGACGTACACGCAGGTGTTCGGCTCCTCTTACGACAAGCTCTGCCAGCTCGACACGTCGCTGCCGGTGATGATCGCCGAAACCGCGTCCACCGAGCTCGGCGGCGACAAGGCAGCGTGGATCACGTCCATGTTCACGCGCGAGATCCCTGCGCGAACACCGCGCGTCAAGATTGTCGTGTGGTTCGACCAGAACAAGGAGACCGACTGGCGCGTCGAGTCTTCCACGCCGTCGCTCAACGCGTATCGCGCGGTCGCCACGTCGGCAGCCTGGGGCTAGCCGCCCTCTGGCTCGCAGCTCCGCCGCCCGACGCGCCGCTTCCGCAGCAGCCCGCGCTCGTCGCGCAGGCGCTGATCGAGACCGATGCCAACCTGCGCGCGGCCATCGCCCGGTGGACGCCGAAGTCCGCGCCGGCTCCGCGCGACGTCGTGCTCGACGCGCTCTACGAGCAACGCCTCTACCGGCTGCTCGCGCGCGACGCGAAGCTCGCCGACAGGGCCGTCCGGGTGCTTGCGCCGCGGCTCCGTGCCACGACGCGCGACCTGCTCGCCGCGCACCGGGAGCTCTACCGGCTCACACCTCCGCTGCCCGCGCGGGCGGCGATCAGGGTTGGGTCGGCCGCGCCGGCGCCGTCACTGCTCGCGTACTACCGGGAGGCCCAGCGCCGCTTCGGCGTTCCGTGG
>Ga0114129_10011512_pt1 | contig 12594 bp, 14 predicted proteins | sample RhiMetdeltSRZDD1_FD_80071 | JGI IMG/M metagenome (GOLD analysis project Ga0114129, IMG submission 80071) | Populus rhizosphere microbial communities from Tennessee, USA - Rhizosphere MetaG P. deltoides SRZDD1 (version 2) (version 2) | ecosystem: Host-associated > Plants > Roots > Rhizosphere >...
ACGACCGGGGAGATCCCGCACGCCGCCGGTTCGGCCCACAAGCTCGTCGGGCCGTACCAAGCGGTACGCGCCGCCGACGCGCACTTCGTGCTCGGCGCGACGACCGTTCCCACCTGGCGCGCGTTCTGCGCGGCAGTCGGTCTCGAACACCTCGAGCGCGATCCCCGCTTCACGGACGGCACTCTGCGCCGCAAGAACACGTCGGAGCTCATCCCGCTCATCGAAGAGGTCACTGCGACACGGTCGGCGGCGCACTGGCTCGCGGTGCTGCGAGCGGCGGGCGTTCCGTGCGGCGAGATACAGGACTACGGGCAGGTGTTCGCCGACCCGCATCTACGCGAGCGCGGTTTCTTCATGGACCTACCGCACCCGCGTCTGGGGTCTGTCCGCGCGCTGGGCACGCCTCTGCGGCTGCGCTCGTCGCCCACGCGCATCGAACGCGCCGGCCCGCTCCTGGGCGAGCACACGGCCGAGGTGCTGCGCGAGATCGGTCACTCCGATGAAGACGTGCGCGGGTTCGTCGCACGCGGCACCGTGGCGGCGGCATGAACGAGGTCCTCGTCGAGCGCCGCGGCGACGTCGTGTGGCTCACGTTCAACCGGCCTGAGGCACGCAATGCGATGACGTTCGCGATGTACGAGCGGATGGCCGAAGTCGCCACGGAGGTCGATGCCGATCGTGGCGTTCGAGCACTCGTCCTCACCGGCGCGGGCGGCGCCTTCGTCTCGGGCACCGACATCTCGCAGTTCAGCGGATTTGCGAAGGAGAGCGACGCGCTCGAGTACGAAGCGCGCATGGACGCATGGATGTCCGCCCTCGAGCGCGTGCGCGTGCCGACGATCGCCGCGCTTCGCGGCCCCGTTGTCGGTGGGGGCGCGGCGATCGCGGCGGCATGCGATCTGCGTGTCGCCGCGCCCTCGGCGCGATTCGGCGTGCCGGTCGCGCGCACGCTCGGCAACTGCTTCTCCATGGCCAACCTCGTGCGTCTCTCGTCGCTCGTCGGCGTCGCGCGCGTGAAGGAGATCGTGTTCACCGCGCGTCTCGTCGATGCGGAGGAGGCGCTCCGCATCGGCCTCTATCACGAGGTCACGAAGGACGAGGACGCCCTCGCGCCGCGCGTGGAAGAGCTCGCGCGGACGATCGCGTCGCACGCGCCGCTCACGCTTCAGGCGACGAAGGAGGCGCTCCGACGGATCCGCGACCGCATGCTTCCGGAAGAGAGCGCCGACCTCATCCTGCTCTGCTACATGAGCCGCGACTTCCGAGAGGGCGTGCAGGCGTTCATGGAGAAGCGAAAGCCGGCGTGGAGGGGCGAGTGACGTACTTCCACGAGGAGCAACAGTTCCGCCAGTGGTGGATCCGGACGCTACTCCTCGTCGTGGCGCTGCCGGTGGTCGTTGTCTTCTTCATCCGCGGGCCGGTGCTGTCCGTGCTGATCGTTCCGCTGATCCTGTTGGCGATCGGCGTGCTTCTCGCGTTCGCCCGACTTGTTGTCGACGTGGACCGCGAGGCGATTAGGGTCGCCTTCCATTTCCTCTGGCCCGAGCGGCGGATCCCGATCTCGGAGGTGCGGAAGGCAGAGGCGACGAAGTACAGCCCGCTCCTCGACTACGGCGGATATGGCGTGCGACTCGGCCTGCGCGGCTGGGCCTTCAACGTGAGCGGCCATGAGGGCGTGCTCGTGGAGACGAACGACGGCTCGCGCCTCATGATCGGTTCACAGCGTCCGAAGGACCTGGAGGCCGCGATCGAACGAGCGAAACGGGAGCAAGGGACCACCGGGGGTAGCGCGGCGCATTAACGCACGTCGCGCTGGAACGTGACGTGAAGGGTTCAATCCCGTTGCGGCTAGTTCTTGGGCCTTGACGCAGAGCAGCGCCCGAAATTGAATGCCACGATATGAATAACGCTACGTGGCCCAAAGCCTTCGCGTTCATTGGCCTGACCGTCATGGGACTCGCACTCGCGTACTACTCGACCTCGATCGCGACCGCAGGGGTCGCCGGCATCAAGCTTGGCAGCGACAACGGTGATGTGCTCTCGGTCGGGAGCGCCGCGCTCATCGTCGGCATCGCCATGGCTGCCGTCTTCGCGTATCTCGCGGTCACCCAGATCCGCGGCATCAGCCGCAAGGCCTAGCCCGGAGGCGCAGCCAATACCTCGCGGGCCCGGTGAAGAGCGCGGGTCATCCCTCGCGCTGCCAGATCGCGAGGTCGTGCGCGAACGTCACACGCCACGGATCGAGCTCCTGTAGGCGCGCGACCCACGGCGCGTACTCGGGATGCGGCGATCCGGCGCGGTCGAGACGCCACGCGAAAAGAGCGCGAGCGTACTCGGCCGCGTCGTAGAAGGCCTGTCCCGCGATGATGATGCGCCCCTCCTGGGTCTCCACCACGAACGACTGATGACCGGCCGTGTGGCCCGGCGTCGGAATGATGCGCACGCCTGGGGCGATCTCCGCCTCTTCACCGTCCAGCACCTCGAGATGCGCGCCCGCGAACTCGATCGTCTTCTCCGGCAGCGAATAGTCGAGCGTCGTGCCCGCCGTATCGCGCTCGACCTTCTGCACGAAGATCGGAACGCCCGGGAAGCGGTAGTTGTTGCCAGAGTGGTCCACATGCAGATGGCAGTTCGCGACCGCATGGGCGTCCTCGGGCCGCAGCGACACCTCACGCAGCACGTCGTCAAACGGACGGATCACCGGATGGAAGAGCTCCTCGGCCTTCGCGTGGCCCGACACGAGTCCCGTGTCGAGCAGGATCGGACCCGATGGATGGCGGACGAGGAACGCCTCCACGACGATCGCCGCGCCTTGCACGTGGGCCGCGCGCGGAAAGTCGAGCGGCACGGTGTAGTGCCCCATGTGCAGCCGGATCACGTCGCGCGCGCGCAGCATCGCTAGCCGGTGCGCAGACGTGGGTCGAGCGCGTCCCGCAGCGAGTCGCCGAACAGGTTGAAGCCGAATACGGCCATGCTGATCGCGACCCCAGGCGCGATGGCGAGCCACGGGGCCTGTTCGAGGAACTGCATGCCCGCCCCGCGGAGCATCAGTCCCCACGACGCGGTGGGCTCGAACACCCCGAGACCGAGGAATGACAGCGACGCCTCGAGGAGGATCGCCTGGCCGAGGAACGCGGTGAGCATGATGAGATACGGGGCAAGGACGTTCGGCACGATGTGCCGGAACATGATGCGGATCGCGCCGGATCCGACCGAGCGCGTGGCCTCGATGTACGGCATCTGCACGATGCTGAGCGCACTCGAGCGCACCACACGCGCGACGCGTGGGACGATGGGCACGGTGATGGCGGCGATGACGTTGGCGATCTTGTCCTCACCTGTCCCGAGCGCCGCCACCACGGCGATCGCGATGACGATGAGCGGGAACGACAGGAGCACATCCATGAGCCGCTGGATGATCTGGTCGGTGCGTCCGCCGAGATAGGCGCTCGCGACCCCGAGCACGAGGCCGAGCGTGCACCCGATGAGCGACGCGCTGAATCCAACGAGCAGCGCCGTGCGCGAGCCGAATATGACCCGCGAGAAGACGTCGCGGCCGAAGTTATCGGCGCCGAGTAGATGCTCCGGCGAGGGCGGCTTGAGCAGGTCCGGGAAGTTGATCGCCGTCGGATCGTACGGAGCGACCACGTTGGCGAACGCGGCGGCGAGGAGCATGACGATGATGAGGACCGCCCCGGCGGTGCCCAGCGGACGTCGCCGGATGAAGTCGGCCCAGAAGTGCATGAACCGCCGCCGCCCGGTGGATTCGAGGTACCGACGCTTCGCGATCTCTTCCGCGGAGGTCGCGCGGCCGGAGACGGCACGGGGCTCTGCCGGCGTCATCTAGGCGTACCGGATCCGCGGATCGAGCACGACGTAGATCATGTCGACCACGAAATTCACGATGACGAAGACCGCCGCCAGGAGGAGCACCAGCGCCTGGATCAGCGGATAGTCGCGGTGCGCCACCGCATCGACGAGCAGCTTGCCGATCCCATTCAGGTTGAAGACCTGCTCGGTCACGACGAGGCCGCCGATGAGGAACGCGAACTCGAGGCTCACGACCGTCACGACCGGAAGCAGCGCGTTGCGGAGCGCGTGCCGGACCACGACGAGCGACTCGCGCAGTCCCTTGGCGCGCGCGGTCCGGACGTAGTCCTCGCGCAGTACCTCCAGGACCGTCGAGCGCGTCATGCGCATCGACACCGCCGAGTACCGGTAGCCAACGGCGATGGCCGGGAGGATGAGTCCGGCGAGGTTCGCGATCGGGTCGTCGAAGAGTGGTGTGAAGACCACCGGCGGCGCCCAGCCCCACAGCGTGAGCGTGACGAGCACCATCATGATCCCGATCCAGAAGCTGGGCATCGCAAGCCCGCCGATGCTGAAGACGCGGATCGCGTAGTCGATCCAGGTGTCCTGCCTCACGGCCGCGACGACGCCGAGCGGGATCGCCAGCGCGACAGCGAAGAGCGTCGCGAGCACCGCGAGCTCGATCGAGAGCGGCACGCGGACCTGCACTTCATCGATGACCGAGTGCCCGGTCCAGAGTGACTGCCCCAGGTCGAGGCGTGAGATGGAGGTCATCCAGTCGACGAACTGCGCCCACATCGGCTTGTCGAGGCCGAGGATGTGACGTTCCTGGTCGATGACGCTCTGCGGGACGCTGGAGCCGGCGTAGCGGAGCGCGACGATATCGCCGGGCACCGCGCGCATGATCACGAAGGTGAGGATCGCGACGCCGATGAGGGTGGGGATCATCAGCAGGAGCCGCCCGACGATGTAGCGCCTCATCGCGCTAGTGTCGGACGGCTCCCGCTAGTGCGCTAATCCGTTATTTCTTCGCAAGCCAGACCGTGGTCAGGTCCTGGTTCGTGTAGTGGTTCGAGCCGATCTTCCAACCGCGCACCGTGTTGAGGTACGGAATGATCCGGTACCACCACAGCACCGGGTACTGATACGCCATCTCGTCCATCGCGTAGCGCTCGATGTCGCCGACGAGCTTGACGCGCTTGGCCGGATCGGTCTCGCGGCTCTGCGCGTCGATCAACCCGTCGAGCTTGGTGTCGTCGTAGTACGCGAAGTTGAGTCCCTTACCGGCCTTGCTCGCGGACCCGAACTTGGCGAGCTGCAGGTCTGGCTCGTCGAGGAAGTCGCAGTTGAAGTCGAGCGCGACCTCGAACGTTCCAGCGCGGAGATCCGCCTGATACGCGGACGTCTCCTTGACGTCGTGTGTCGCCGTGATGCCGACCTGCTTCCACTGATCGATGAGGTAGACGGCGACCGGCTCGTACGGCGTCTGGATGTTGCGGTTGAGGAACTTGAACGACAGGGTCGGCACTCCGGCGTCAGCGAGCAGCTTCTTGGCCGCGTCCTTGTTCGCCTTCGCATCCTTGCCGAAGCCGGCGATCTTCACCAGGTCGGTGTCGTTCATCGCGAACGGACCCTTCGGGCGCATGAGCCCGCCAACATCCTTCACGATCGTCGTCTTCGACAGGGCCTCGCCGCCCGCCCAGCGGTCGACGGCGAGCGTCAGCGCGCGGCGCACGCGCGGGTCGTCGAACGGCTTCTTCGTCGTGTTCGGCACGACGTAGTTCACGCAGATCCACGGGGCTTCCTGGATCGCGAGGTCATTCGGCAGAGAGCGCGACAGGTCGTCGCGCTGTGAGGGCGTGAAACCGCGGAACTCGATCATCGCCTGCTTGCTGCGGATCGCGGTCACGCCCGCGTTCGCATCGGTGATGATGAGCGCCTTGTAGGCGTCAAGGTACGGAAGCTTGGTGCCGTCCTTGTCCTTGCCGAAGTAGTCGGGGTTCTTCTTGCCCTTCCAGTCCTGGCCCTTGGTGTTGCCGTCGTACATGAAGGGGCCGGTCCCCATGATGTTCTTCTCGTAGAAGCGGATGTCGGCCTTGAGCTTCGCGGCGCTGTAGATGAAGTTCCACGGCGACGCGAGGTTCGTCAGGAACGAGGCTGATGGGTACTTGAGCTTGAACTCGACGGTGTATTTGTCCGGAGCGTTCACCGCCGACACCACCGCGTACGCACCCGCGCGCGGGGAGAGCACACCGGTCGGCGGGAAGATGATCTTGTCGTACGTGGCCTTGACGTCTTCCGATGTCATCCCGGTGCCGTCGTGGAATTTGACGTCCTGGCGCAGCTTGATCGTGACGGTCATCTTGTCGGCCGAGACCGCCGGCTGCTCGGCGGCGACGTCCGGGATCACCTTGGTGAGGTCGTTCGGGTCGAACTTGTAGAGCAGGCTGTAGTGCGGCGCGATCGGATGCAGGAGCGCGAACGTCGTTTCACGGTGTCCGTCGAATGACGGCGGCTCCGCGTTCACGATGAACGTGAGCGTGCCCCCGGCGACCGGCTTTTCGCCACCCGCCGCCGACGGCGAGACCGTCGTCGTAGGCGGCTTCGCGGTCTGCGTGCAGGCTGCGAGGACCATGGCGAGAGCGAGTACGGGCGCGAGACGCTTACGAAGCACGGCGACCACCCCCTTGGCTCGGAATGTACTGCGCGTGGCGGAAAGACGGTACCGCGAAGCGAGACAGACTACGAGACTCGTACCGCCGACTGGCGCCTCTGGATCACTTCCTCATAGACGCCGACGAGCTGAGCGGTGACATGCGACCAGTCGAATTCCGGCGCGCGGCGCGCTCCGGCCTCGCCCAGTCGTACGCGCAGAGCCGGGTCGCAGATGAGGCGCTCCAGCGCCGCCGCGATCGCGTCCGGGTCCTTCGGCTCCACCAGCAGGCCGGAAACATTTCGCTGTACGACACGCTTGTAGCCGTGGATGTCGCTCGCCACCACTGGTAAGCCGGCGGCCATCGCCTCGAGCAGCACGATGCCGAACGATTCCTGGCCGGTGGATGGCGCACAGAAGATGTCGGCGGTCTTGTAGAAGCGCGCCTTGTCGATGTCATCGACGCGACCGGCGAAGAGCACGTCCTGCAGGTGGTTGTCGTGAACGAAGCGTCGAAGCTTCCCGAGCTGCGGCCCCCAGTTGCAGATGATCAGTCTCGTGTCCGGGTACTTGGGCTTGAGCTTCGCGTACGCCTGAAGCAGGTACATCGCGCCCTTGCGCGACTCGAGCCGTCCGACGAAGAGCATGTTGGTCTTGCCGTCTTTGAACTCGGGGAACGGTCGCGCGTTCGCGTAGAAATCGACGTCGACGCCGTTCGGGATGATGCGGTAGTTGCCCGGGAAGTACGCCGAAATGAAGTGGCGAGCGGCGCTGGACACGCAGATCTTCTCGTCGAGCTTGTTCATGTACCGGTCCAGCGCAATGCGGCCGGCCCAGTACGAGACGGAGAACCCGCCGAAGGCGTGGAACGTCGCGACGTGTGGGCACTTGGCTGAGTCGAGGATCTGGAACGACAGGAAGGGGACGAAGGGCTCGTGGTGGTGGATGATGTCGAACTTCTCGCGCTCGAGCATTCGCGACACGAGCCACTCGAGACGTAGCGAGAGCGTCACACGACCGATGCTCCCGTTGAAGGGGACCGCGATGGCCTGACCCACCTGGATCACGTCACGCGCCGGCGGGTCGTCGCCCCACGGCGCGGTGATGATGCGCACCTCGTGCCCCATGTCGCGCAGCCGCTCGTACGTCTCGCGGATGTGCGCGTTCGCTCCGCCGGGACGCGGGTACGCATATGGCGACACGATCCCGATCTTCATTGACGAATCCGTCTCCTCGCCCGCTTCACTGGATCGCGCACCATCGAGCGCCACTGCTGGAGCGCGACCCCGTCCAGGTGCTCGCCGAGCGTCCAGTGTCGTCCGTCCGGTCGCGTCGTGCGATCGGCGATGGCCCGCCGCAGCGCGTCGCCGTCGCTCCCGTCGAACTCGGTCCAGGTCGTGCCGACCAGGTTCGCGTGGTGCGCGTCGCTCGAACCGGTCTCGGCGACGTGCAGCACCTTCTCGTTGAGCCAGAGCGAGCGTGCGGCCCGCACCCGACCCGCGTAGGACGGATTGCGCGTCTCGATCCCGTCGACGCGCACGAGTGGATCCGCGGCGGCGGCGAGGGCGAGCAGCGCTCCCTCACCGACCGAGAACGTGAGATAGGAGAGCGGGTGCGGCACGATCGCGACGCCACCGACGCGATGGATGCGCGAGACGGTTTCGGCCAGTCCGGCGAACATCTGGATCTCCTCCTCGATCCAGAGCGCGAGCAGGTGACCGGAGCGCGTCGTGACCTCGACGCCCGGCACGATCTCCACCGGGCTCGAGCGGCGTGCCGCGATGTCACGCAGCAGGAACGCGCCCCGGATGTCGTCGTGATCGGTGAGCGCGATGACGTCGAGGCCGGCGCGCTCCGCTGCGTCGAGGATCGCCTCGGGCGATGCGAGCCCATCGCCAAGGTCGGAGTGCAGCTGGAGGTCAGCGCGTCCCATGCCAGAAGTCCTCGAAGACCGTCCACTGCTCGGGAGCATTCCGAACGTAGCGCTCGAGCACCCGGGCGAACAACTGCACGCCCTCGCGAACGTCCGCGGCGCGGTCCCCGGTATTCGGGATCTCGAGCGGCGGCTCGAACGTCGCCGTCAGATGGCCATCGCTGCGGCCGGCGAAGCAGGGGACCAGTGGCGCGCCGGTGCGCATTGACAGCACGACCGCCGCGGACGGCAGGAGCGCGGGCCGTCCGAAGAACTCGACCCGCTCGCCGACGCCGGTGACCGCGCGGTCGGCGAGCATCGCAAGGACCTTGCCCTCGCGGAGGAAGCGGAAGATGCCGAGCGCCGAGTCGGTATTGATGAGCTGCAGGCCGGCGCCGCCCCGCGCGCGGTTCACCGCCCGCTGGAATTCGGAGGTCGCGACCTCGACCGGCAGCGCCACCGGGTAGCCGTGAGCCAGCACCATCTGGCCGGCAAACGACACCGGCCCGAGATGCGCGCTCGCCAGGATCACGCCCTTTCCCTCCGCGTACGCGTGCGCGACGTACTCCCAACCGTTGGTCCGCAGCTCGGCGAGGAGTTTCTTCGGATCGGTGCTCGGGATCGAGAAGATCTCGACGTAGTTGCGCGCCTGCTCGACGAAGACGCGCCGTGCGGCTCCGTTGCCGCTCCGTCCGGGAGCGACCACGGCGAGGTTGCCGCGCACCGCGCGCCGTGCGCCGGGCGCCGCGAGAAAAGCGATCGTACCGACGACCTCGGCGAACGGGCCGATGACCCCCCTCGGCATGAAGGGCAGGGTGCGCTCCGCCGCGCGGGAGAGCGCTCCTGTCAGCATCGCTACGTCGCCGCGTCCAGCTTCGCCGGCCACATCGGGCGGAAGATGTACCACTGGTCGGGCTCGGGTCGCATGAGCCCCTCGAGCGCGTGCACGATCGCCTGGGTCGCGCGTTCGAGATCGCTGGCGGCTTGCTTCGTCCGCTCGACGAAGATCGGTGGCACCGCCACACCCTTGAACGAGTTGTCGCGGCCACGCGTCACCGCGGCGACGATGATCGGGGCCCCTGACACGCGGGCGAGCGCCGCGGCGATGGTCGGGAATGCGGTGCGAACGCCGAAGAACGTCGCTTCGACGTTGTCGAGCTCGTGAGCGCGCGGACCGAGATCCATCATGAAACCGACCATCTCGTTCCGGCGCAGCGCGGCGAGCACGCGGCGCGTCGCGCCCTCCGGCGGAAGGATGACGACGTTCTTGTGCTCGCGGTTCGTCACGAGGAAATCCATGAGTCGCGTGTTCTCGAGCTCGTCGGCGACGACCGTGAGCGGGATCTCCTGGGCGATGCGCGCGCCGCCGATCTCGAAGTTACCGAAGTGGGCCGAGACGAAGATGATCCCGCGACCGTGATCACGAGCCGCTCGCAGGTGCGCCTGCGACGTCGGATCGATCGTGACCAGCTCGTGCAGCTCGGCGTGACCCATCGATGGGAACCGCATGATCTCGGTGAGGTACTTGCCGAAGTTGCGGAACGCGCGTCGCGACACCTGGGCGACCTCGCGGTCGCCGGCCGGCCGCCCGAGCACGACGGCGAAGTTGCTCTTTTTTTTCTCACGCATCAGACGCCATACGAGATACGCGAACTCGCCCCCCACGACGGCGCCCGAGTACACGAGTCGAGCTGGAAGGTGCTGCACCAATGTCGCCGCCACGCGCCACGACCAGTAGAGGGCATCAAAGGGGACGCGCAGCCGCACTAGGCCTTCCCAGAGAGCGTCGTCTGGTCGCTGCCCTTGATATAGGCCTCGACTCCCTCACGCGCCTTGTCGTCGTGGATCTGGCGCGGAGGCGACTTCATGAAGTACGCCGACGGCGCCACGATCGTTCCGCCGAGGCCACGGTCGAGCGCAAGCTTGCAGCAGCGGATCGCGTCGATCACAACGCCAGCGCTGTTCGGCGAGTCCCAGACCTCGAGCTTGACCTCGACGTTGAGCGGCACGTCGCCGAAGGTCGTGCCTTCCATGCGGATGTAGCACCACTTGCGATCCAGCAGCCACGGCACGTAGTCGGACGGGCCCACGTGGACGTCATCTGAGTCCAGAGGGTAGTCGAGCATGCTCGTGACCGCGTTCGTCTTACTGATCTTTTTCGACTCGAGACGCTCGCGTTCGAGCATGTTCAGGAAGTCGGTGTTCCCGCCGAAGTTCAGCTGATACGTTCGGTCGAGTCGCACGCCGCGGTCCATGAAGAGTCGAGTGAGCACGCGATGCGTGATGGTCGCGCCGACCTGCGACTTGATGTCGTCGCCGATGATCGGCAATCCCTTGGCGGCGAAGCGCTTCTGCCAGTACGGCTCACGGGCGATGAAGACCGGGATGCAGTTGATGAACGCGCACCCCGCCTCGAGGACCTGCTCGACGTACCACTTCGTCGCTTCCTCGCTGCCAACGGGCAGGTAGGAGACGACCACGTCCGTCTTGGTGTCCCGCAGGATCTTCACGATGTCCGCCGTCTCGCCGGGCGCCTTGACGACGACCTTCGAGAGGTACTTGCCGATGCCGTCGTGTGTCATGCCGCGGCTGACCTTCACCCCGGTCTTGGGGACATCCGCGAAGCGATACGTATTGTTCGGCTTCGCGTAGATCGCATCGGCGAGGTCCTTGCCGACCTTGTTCTTGTCGACATCGAAGGCCGCGACGAACTCGACGTCTCGGATGTGATAGCCGGCAAGATCGACGTGCATGATCCCGGGGATCGGGTCCCCGGTCTTGGCGTTCCGGTAGTAGTGCACGCCCTGCACGAGCGAGCTCGCGCAGTTGCCAACGCCGATGATCGCGACGCGGATCTTGCGACCACTCGTGCGGCCGCCGCTGGTCCGTTTCTTTGCAGGCATCTGTTACTTCAACCTTTCTTTTCATTGAGGGTCGTCGCCATGTAGGCGATCCGCTGGATGACGGTGATCGTGGCGAGCAACGCGGCGACCGTGACGGCCGCGGCGAAGAGCTGAGGGTTGCCTGTGGCGGCCCAGGCCGCAACGCCGAGGAGATAGATCGCGATACGCGCCTCGCGCGGTGCGAGACCCACACTCGCGCCCGCGCCGAGCGACTCGGCCTTGGCGCGGATGTAGCTGACGAGGAACGACCCGACGAGCAGCAGCAGGCCGCCCCAGAACAGGACGTCCGCCGTTCCGATCGTCGCGAAGAACGGGTCGAACCGGTCGAACATCGAAGCGCCAAGCTGGACCGCGGCGATGGCGAGCGCGGCGTCCGAGAGGCGGTCGAGCGTCGAATCCAGGAACGCTCCGAAGCGCGTGCCACCGCCCGCCGCGCGCGCGATCTGGCCGTCGAGCGTGTCGCTGAGCGTGCCGACCAGGAGGACCAGGAGCGCCGCCCCGGGCTGGCCGGCGGCAAGCAGCACCGCGCCCGCGACCGTGATGAGGAAGCCGATGAGCGTGATCAGATTCGCGCTAACGCCGAGAGCGTGCAGTCGTCGCGCGACGGGCGCGATCCCACCGCGCGTCGACTTCGCGAGGCGGTCCGGGACGATGCTCACGAGACGCGGTTCATGAGCGCGCGGAAACTGCGCTCCTGCATCTCGGTGAAGTGCTCGCGGTCGAACGAGCAGCGCACCTCACGGCCAACGCGCTCCGTGCGAACGATACCCGCTCGCGTCAGGCGCCTGAGGTGCCACGACATCAGCGGGGCACTGATGCGGAGCCGCCGCACAAGCTCGGATACGGGGAACTCACCTTCGGTCGCGAGGATCTGGACGACCCTCAGGCGCGTGACGTCGCCGAGCGCCCGGTGGAACGCCTTGAGCTCGCGCAGGTACGACTGACTGAGCATCGCTCCCCTTCACGGACGCCATGATGACCGCCCGTCAAGCATCTTAAACAAAAGTTGAAGTGTCGCCTAGGGAGCATGCTCCGGACGCGGGGTGGACTCGGACGACGGCGTCAGGAAGCCCTGTGCGAACGCCGCTCCGAGCGGCCATCCGGCAATGCGCATCACGACGAGGAACCACGACAGGACGATGGTGCCGCGGAGCTGACCCGCGACGCTGTCGAAGCGCGGATCGAGGAGTGCGCTGACCCCACCGATCGTGCCGACGATGAGCGTGACGATGATCGGGAGGGTCATGTACGTACCGAGCAGGGCGATGGTCCGGTAGTCGAGCCCGGCGCGAGCCGCGTAGATGCCGCCCGCGAGC
>Ga0114129_10011513_pt1 | contig 12594 bp, 6 predicted proteins | sample RhiMetdeltSRZDD1_FD_80071 | JGI IMG/M metagenome (GOLD analysis project Ga0114129, IMG submission 80071) | Populus rhizosphere microbial communities from Tennessee, USA - Rhizosphere MetaG P. deltoides SRZDD1 (version 2) (version 2) | ecosystem: Host-associated > Plants > Roots > Rhizosphere >...
CCGGGAGCGGCGTTCGCAGCGGAACCGCCCGAAAGCCGCGAAGAGCTCTCCGTGTTCGCCGCTGCCAGCCTGGCTGATGCCCTCCGCGAGATCGGGAGCGCCTGGGAGGCTTCCACCCGTAACCGCGCGCTTTTCAACTTCGGGGCCTCGAGCGACCTGGCGCGCCAGATCCGGGCGGGCGCGCCGGCCGACGTCTTCTTCTCCGCCGACACCGCGCAGATGGACGCGCTCGAGCGGCAAGGGCTGGTGCGCGCGGGCGAGCGGCACGACCTGCTCTCGAACACGCTGGTCGTGATCGTGCCGGAGGGCTCCCTGGCGCGGGTCACGAGCCCACGTGATCTCGCCGGATTCGCGTCGATTGCGATCGCCGACCCGCAGGTAGTGCCGGCCGGCGTTTACGCCCGAACCTGGCTCGAGGGCCTCGGCCTGTGGGACGCCCTCGCGTCGCGCGTCGTGCCGACCCTCCACGTCCGTGCCGCGCTCGCCGCGGTCGAATCAGGCAACGCGGAGGCGGGCATCGTGTACCGGACCGACGCGGCGCGCTCGAAACGCGCGCGGATCGCATTCGAGCTCGAGGCCTCGCAGGGGCCGCCCATCCGCTACTGCGTCGCGCCGCTCGCCACTTCGCGTCGGAGCTCGGCCGCTGCGTTTGTCGCATACCTGCGCTCGCAGCCCGCGCGCGAGGTCTTCCTGCGCCACGGCTTTCTGGCGCTCCCGGGCCAGTAATCTGCTATCCCGCGACGAGCTCGAGGTCATCGGCTTCAGTCTGGCGACGGCCGCGGGTGCGACGCTTCTGATCCTTCCGCCCGGTGTGCTCGCCGCGCTCGCGCTCGCCCGCTACCAGGGGCCCGGCAAGGGTGTGCTCGAGACCTTGCTCGCGCTCCCGCTGGTGCTGCCCCCGACGGCCGTGGGTCTGCTGCTGCTCGAGGCGCTCGGCCGGCGCACGCCGCTCGGCGGCTGGCTCGCGAGCCAGGGGATCGCCGTCGTCTTCACCTGGAAGGCCGTCGTGCTCGCGATGGCCGTGATGTCGTTTCCGCTGCTGGTGCGTTCGGCTCGCACCGCGTTCGAGGAGGTGGACGAGCACCTCGTCGGTCTCGCACGCACGCTCGGCTGCGGTCCCCTGGCCGCGTTCCGCCGCGTGACCTTGCCGCTCGCCTGGCGCGGTCTCCTGGCCGGCGTGGTGCTGGCGTTCTCGCGCGCGCTCGGCGAGTTCGGCGCCACCGTGATGATTGCGGGCAACATCCCAGGGAAGACGCAGACGCTTGCGCTCGCCATCTTCCACAACAACCAGCTCGGCCGCGACGACCGGGCGCTCGTGCTCGCCGGGGTCACCACCGCCTTGGCTTTCGCGGCGCTGTGGACGGCCGAGTGGTTCACGCGCCGGCGCGCGCGGCGGGTCGCGGCATGATCGAGATCGACCTCGAGCTGGAGCTCGCGAGCTTTGCGCTCAAGGTCGCTGCCCGGCTGGAGGGCGGCGTGACCGCGGTAATGGGGCCCTCGGGCTCGGGCAAGACCTCGCTGCTCGAGGCGATCGCCGGTCTGCGTCGCGGCGCCAAGGGCCGCATCGAGCTCGACGGCAGCGTTCTCCTCGACAGCGAGCGGGGCCTGGCGCTCGCTCCCGAGGCGCGGCGAGTGGGCTACGTGCCGCAGGACGCGGGCCTCTTCCCGCACCTGACGGCCGGCGCGAACGTCGGCTTCGGGGCACGCGCCGACGCGGGAGCGGTCCGAAGCGCGATCGCAACTTTGGAGCTCGGCCCGCTCCTCGAGCGCCATCCCGCGTCGCTCTCGGGCGGGGAGAAGCAGCGCGTGGCGCTCGCGCGCGCGCTCGCGACGCGACCGCGCTTGCTGCTGCTCGACGAGCCGCTCGCCGCGCTCGACGTCGGCCTGCGCGGGCGCATCCTGCCGTACTTGCTGCGGGTGCGCGACGAATGGAAGACGCCGATGCTGTACGTGACCCACAACGTGGGCGAGGCGCTGGCGCTCGCGGGCCACCTGCTGCTGCTGCGCGACGGGCGGGTCGAGGCGGCGGGTGCGCCGTTCGACCTCTTGGCGACGCCCGGGATGGTCCAAGCGGCGGCTCCCGGGGTCGAGAACCTGTTCTCGGGCCGGGTGCGGGCGCACGATCCCGCGGGCGGCGTCACGAGCGTGGAGCTCCACGCGGGAAACACGATCTCTGTGCCGCTCGCCGCGGAGCGCGCGCCTGGCCTGCCCGTCACGGTCGCCGTGAGGGCAGAAGACGTGATCGTCTCGAAGGGCGTACCCGAGGGCATTTCGGCCCGCAACATCTATGCGGTCCGAATCACCTCACTCTCGCGCACCGGGCCGGACGTCACCTTGCGCTGCGCGGCCGGCGAGATCGGCATGGCGACTGACTGGATCGTTCGCGTGACACCCGCTGCCGTGACGTCGCTCGGACTGGACGTCGGACAAGGCGTCTTCCTCGCGGTGAAGAGCCACTCGGTCCGGCTCGTGTGAGCGAGTGCTAGCATCGCGCCGGAGCAGCCGAACGTGAGCGAGCCTGGATTCCCCGACCTGCGCGCGTTTCTGGACCAGCTGCGCCGCGACGGCGAGCTCTCTGTCGTGGAGGCCGAGGTCGACCCTCGGCTCGAGGCCGCCGAGATCCATAGGCGGGTGATCGCTGCGGGCGGCCCGGCGCTCTTCTTCACACGTGTCCGGGGCTCGGAGCTGCCGCTCGTCACCAACCTGTTCGGCACGGCACGCCGCGCCGAGCTCGCCTTCGGGCGCCGGCCCGGGCGCTTGATCCGTCGCCTGGTCGAGCTCGCGGAGACCCTGCTTCCGCCGACACCGGCCAAGCTCTGGGGAGCGCGGGACGTGGCGGCGGAGGCGCTGCGCATCGGTCTCAAGCCGCGCTCGGGAGGACCCGTAACCGAAATCGTCACGCGCGACGTCCGACTCGACCAGCTGCCTGTGCTCACCTGCTGGCCCGAGGACGGCGGGCCGTTCGTGACGCTTCCGCTCGTGTATACGGAGCACCCAGGGGGCGGGCCGCAACGAAGTAACTTGGGCATGTACCGCTTGCAAGTGCACGACGCGCGCTCGACCGGGATGCACTGGCAGATCGGCAAGGGCGGGGGCTTCCACTACTCGGTCGCGGAGGCGCGCGGCGAGAGCCTGCCCGTCAGCGTGTTCCTCGGCGGCCCGCCGGCACTGATGCTCGCGGCGATCGCTCCCCTGCCTGAAAACGTGCCGGAGCTGATGCTCGCTTCGCTCATCGCCGGCCGCAGGCTCGAGCGCTGCCCGGGGCCGGGCGCCCACCCGCTCCTCGCCAGCGCCGAGCTGGCGCTCGTTGGCCACGTGCCGCCGCGGCTGCGACAGCCCGAGGGACCCTTCGGCGACCACTACGGCTACTACTCGCTGCGCCACGACTATCCGGTGTTCCAGGTCGAGGCGCTGTGCCGCCGCCGCGACGCGATCTACCCGGCAACCGTCGTAGGCAAACCGCGCCAGGAGGACTTCTTCATCGGCGACCTCCTGCAGCAGCTGCTCGCGCCGCTCTTCCCGCTGGTGATGCCCGGCGTCGTCGAGCTCTGGTCGTACGGCGAGACCGGCTATCACTCGCTCGCGGCCGCCGTGGTCCGCGAGCGCTACAAGCGCGAGGCGATGGCCTCGGCGTTCCGGATCCTCGGCGAAGGCCAGCTCTCGCTCACCAAGTTCCTGCTCGTGACCGACCGCAAGGTCGAGCTTCGCGATTTCCGCGCGACCCTCGAGCACCTGCTCGCCCGCACGCGGCCCGAGACCGATCTCTACGTCTTCTCCAACCTCTCGATGGACACGCTCGACTACACGGGACCCGCGGTCAACGAGGGTTCGAAGGGCGTGTGGCTCGGGCTCGGGGATCCCGTGCGGGAGCTGCCGCGGGAGTTCCGGCCGTCCGTGCCGCCGCCTTCCGACGTGACGGAGGTGCGCGTCTTCTGCGGCGGCTGCCTGGTCGTGGGCGGGCCCGCCGCCCAGGACGATCCGGCAGCCGGCGCCCGCCTCGCCGCGCATCCGGCCTTCCGCGGCTGGCCGCTCGTGGTGCTGACCGACGAGCCGCGCCGTGCGGCGGCAAGCGCCATGAACTTCCTGTGGACGACCTTCACGCGCTTCGAGCCCGCGGCCGACATCCACGCGGCGGCGAGCCGCGTAGTGCGCCACCACGTGGTGCACGAGCCGCCGGTGCTGATCGACGCGCGCCGCAAGCCGTCGTTCCCGAAGGAGCTCGCCTGCGATGCCGACACGAAAGCGCTCGTCACGCGCCGCTGGCGCGAGTACTTCCCGGACGGGCGCACCCCGATGGGCGACTCGGACAGCGCGCATCTCGATAGCAGCTTGTGATCAAGCGTTTCAGCCTTCGGGCGTGCCGCGGCCGCGGCCGATGATGAGCCGGGCGCCGCGATCGTAGGTGACGTATGCCCAGGCCCAGTCGATGAGCACCACGAGCCGGTTGCGGAAGCCGATCAGGAAGAAGATGTGGATCATGAGCCAGGCGAGCCAGGCGATGAAGCCCGAGAGCCGGAGGCTGCCGATGAGGGCGATCGCCCGGCTGCGGCCGATCGTCGCAAGCGAGCCCTTGTCCCAGTAGCGGAAAGGCGCGAGCGGTTCGCCGCGCAGCGCGCGCTTCAGGTTCGCGCCAGCATGCGCGCCCATCTGGAGCGCCGCGGGCGCCACGCCTGGAACGGCGCGCCCGTCCTGCTCGAGAGACGCGAGGTCGCCGATCACGAACACGGAAGGGTGACCGGGCAGGCTCAGGTCCGGTTGCACGATCACGCGGCCCGCGCGGTCGAGCGGCGTGCCGAGCGAGCGCGCGAGGGGCGATCCCTGGACGCCGGCAGCCCAGACGATCGTGCGCGCCGCAAGACGCTCGCCGCCGAGCTGCAGCGAGCCCTCGTCGACTCCGGTGACGGGTGTGCCCGTCAAGACCTGCACCCCCAGCGCCTCGAGCTGCGCTTGCGCCCTGTGCGAGAGGTCCTCGGGGTAGGACGGGAGCACGCGCGGGCCCGCCTCGATCAAGATCACGCGCGCGGCTCGCGGGTCGATGCGACGAAAGTCCCGCACCAGCGAGTGGCGTGCGATCTCGGCGAAGGCGCCGGCCATCTCGACCCCGGTCGGCCCGCCGCCGATCACGGCCAGGGTCAGCCACTGCCGCCGGACCTCGGTGTCTTCCTCGCGCTCGGCCTGCTCGAAGGCGAGGAGTGCGCGTCGCCGGATCTCGAGCGCGTCCTCGATCGTCTTGAGCCCGGGGGCGTGCGCCTCCCAGGCGTCGTGTCCGAAGTAGGAGTGGGTTACGCCGGCCGCGAGGATCAAGAAGTCGAAGCTCATCTCTCCCGAGTCGAGGCGCACGCGCTTGGCCGCCGGATCGATCGCCGTGACCTCGCCGAGCAGGACGCGTACGTTCGCCTGACGGCGCAGGATCCGGCGGATCGGTGAGGCGATCTCGGCCGGAGACAGGCCCGCGGTGGCCACCTGGTAGAGCAGCGGCTGGAACACGTGGTGGTTCTTGCAGTCGACGAGCGTGACGTCTGCGGGTGCCCGTGCCAGGGCTCTGGCCGCTGCGAGGCCGGCGAAGCCGCCCCCGACGATCACGACGTGGGCGCGCGTTGTCATCGAGGGCATTCTATCCGGCGCGTGCCTGGCGGCGGCCGCGCGTTGCGTTGGCCGGGGGCGTCGGCTAGATTCGCTCTGGTCTTACGCATCGAATCAGGGCCTGACGTCCAGGTCCTGCCTCGAGGAGGTTGGCGGTGGAGACGAGCGCGGGAAGGCGGATCGTGGCGGCCCTCGTACTCTGCGCCGCCGCGGCGGCCGTCGCGGGACTGTTGCTGCTGCAGCACCACGGCGAGCCGCGCGCGGTCGCCGCCGTGAACGAGGCGTGCGGCGACGGACGCACGAGCGGCTGCGACGAAGTCGCGCGCAGCCCCTGGTCGCGGGTCGCCGGCTTCCCCGTGGCCGCCTGGGGTCTCGCCTTCTACCTCTCGATGGCGCTCGTGCTGCTTCTAGCCCTCGCCGGGCCGCCCGCGCTCGCCTGGCCGCTCGCGCTCGTCGCGGCAGCCGCGCTCTCTTCCGCGCTGCTCGTCGACCTGGTGCTGCTTTTGGTCCAGGCGTTCGGGATACGAGCTTTATGCTGGCTGTGCGTGCTCACCTACGTCCTCGGCGGCTTGGCGCTCGCTTTGCTCTGGCCCGCGCGGCGTGCTGCGGCGCTCGCCGGCGCGACCTTCGCGGCTCCCGAGGGCCGGCTGGCGCTCACCGGCTCGATTGCGGGCGCCATCGCGATCCTGGCTTTCGTGTTTGCGGCCAACCTGACGCTCGTCAACCGCGCCGCACTGCGGCAGACCCGGCTCCTCGGCGCACCCGCCCCGGTTGCGACGAGCCTGCCCGCGCCGGACGCGGCTCCTCCCGCTGCCCCGGCACAAGCCAGCACGAGGCCCGCGCCCGCGAACGTGCCCCAGGACGCCGCCTACTGGCGCGCACAGGCGGAGAAGCTGCAGTCGACCATTGACGATCCGGCCAAGCTCGAGGCCTACTTCGCCGCGCGCGCCGCGCGCGAGTACGAGACCGCCAAAGTCGAGCCGATCGACCTCGCCAAGGGCCCGGTCAAGGGATCCCCGAAAGCACCGGTGAGTGTCGTCGAGTACTCGGACTTCTTGTGCCCGTTCTGCCGCAACCTCGCGGCCGCACTGTCGCAGTTCGAGCCCCAGGCGGGTGGACGCCTTGCCGTGTACTTCAAGAACTTCCCGCTCGACAACACGTGCAACCCGACGCTGTCGCGGGCCGTCCACCCCGGCTCGTGCACGCTCGCGCTCGGCGCTGTCTGCGCGCAGAGCCAGGGCAAGTTCGAGGCGTACCACGACCGTGTCTTCGGAAGCGAGCTCAAGAGCCCGCAGCCCGCCGACGTCGTCCGGCTCGCGGGCGAGGCGGGCCTCAACGCCGCAGCGATGCAGGGCTGCCTCGACGACCCCCAGACGAAGGCGACCCTCGCAGCCGAGATCGCCGAAGGAAACCGCTTGGGCGTCTCGTCTACTCCCACCGTCTACATCAATGGCAAGAAGCTCCCGAGGCTCAACGACTTCGTCGCCGTCGTCGACCGGGAGGCGCAGAAGAAGGGTTCTCCGCCGCTCGCCCAGCAACACGCGCGATAAGCGCGATCCAGAAAGGTCATGCTCGACGCATCGCTTGACCCGGTCCGAGAGCGCGGCTAGCCTCCGAGCGCGCTTATGCGACTCGACGCTTGGCTGAGGCAGCCCCATACACCCGCGGAGCGGCTCCGGCTCATCGAGCGACTCGCCCAGGCGCTCAACACGGTGCACGACCGCGGCGAGACGCTGGCGTCGATCGCCCCGGAGCGCGTCGAAATCGGAAGCGACCTCAAGATCGACCTCACTCCGGCGAAACGGGGCCAGCCTCAGCCGGGCTATTCCGCGCCCGAGCGGCTCGAGGGCGGGCCAACATCGACCGCGGCCGACATCTACTCCATCGGAAGCCTGTGCTGGGAAACGCTCGTCGGCCGGCCCTGCGGCGAGGCGCCGAAGCCGCTCGCCGAGATCGCTCCCGAGCTGTCGCGCGAGCTCGCGAACAGCGTGATGGGTTGTCTCGAGCGCTCGCCCGAGTGGCGCCCCAAAGACCTGACCTACCTCGCACAGCTCGCGGCGGCTCAGCAGAAGGCCGCCCGCGCGCCTGCGCCAGAGCCAATGGCCGCGCCGCGTGCCCAGACGCCACCGCGCGCGAGCGCCCCGGCCCGCTCCACTGCCCCCCGGCGCGCCTCGCGCAGTCAGCGGCCGCTCCTCCTCTTGACCTTGTTCCTGCTCGCGGCCGCCGCCGCCGCGTCGAGCTACCTGTGGCTGCACCGACAGCAGCCGCAGCCCGATGTCGCGGGCCGCGCGGCGTCGCCCACTCCACCGCCCGCCGCGCCGCTGCCCGAGCCAACCACCACACCGCCGCCGGTCACCGCCAAAGCCCCGACCCCCGTGCCGCAACTCACCGACGTGAAGCCCACGCCAAAGGCGGTCGTCGCTACGGCGCCGACGCCCGAGGCTGCGCCCGCGGGGGTGCCCGCAGCGACACCGACACCCACGCCGACACCCGTGGCGGTGGCTCCGCCCGCGGAGCCGCGGATCTTGAGCGAGCTTCCCGCCGGGCCTTCCTCGCTCTCGGCCGTCTCACCCCTGTCTGTGCGCCGCGCCGGAAGGGTGCTGATCGACATACGGGGCATCGGCCTAAGGTCCGACCAGCATGTCCGCATCCTGCCCCTGAAGGAGACCCCGCGCGGGATCACGGTCGTGCGCCAGAAGTGGGTGAGCGCGAACCTGATGAGCGTGCTTCTCGAGCTGGACGCGGGCGTGACGCCGGCGGTCTACGCAATCGCGCTCGAGGATGCGAGCGGAGCGCTCACCAATCCGCTGCAGCTGCAAGTCGTCAAGTAACCGCGATCCTTCGCGGACCCCCCAAACCGGCTACGCGCGGCCTTTCCACCGACTCTTCCGCTGGCTTCCAGGAGTTTCCGCTGACTTTCCACCGGCTTTCCGCTGGATTTCCACGGGCTTTCCACCGATTTTCCACGGGAAGTCGACAGCTTCCCCACGGGTTTTTCAACCGGCTGCGTCGGCGGCTCCAGCCGGAGAGGTTGCGGTCGCCAGTTACTCGATCGGCTCGGGCGCGAGGGCGGTCGTCACTCGCGCGAAACGGCCCGGATCGAACGCCCGCAGCAGGCACTCGGCGGTGGGGCTCGCCGTCTCGGCCAAATGCTCGCGCAGCAACTGCTCCACCTCGGCGCAGCCCGCCGCGTCGAGGGCCTCGGCCTTCACGTATTGGCGGTTGAGCCGCGATCCGTCCGGGTCGAGCAGGTAGACGCGGCCTCCGGTGAGGCCGGCGCCCAGGTTGAAGCCGACCGTCCCGAGCACGAGTGCGATGCCTCCCGTCATGTACTGGAAGGCGTTCGCCTCGACGCCTTCCACGACCACGCGCGGGCCCACTGCCTCGTGGCTCTTGCGCATGCAGATCCCGAAGCGGTTGCCGCCGCGCCCCGCAAGATAGGCCCGCCCGGCGCGCGCTCCGTAGCCGAACGTGTTTCCGACCACGGTGAGCCGTGTGTCGCCCCCCTCGGGCACCACCACCAGCTTGCCGCCGTAGGCCGCAGTGAACGACGAGTCCGCGGCGAGACCGTGCAGGTAGAGCTCCATTCCACCGAGGGCATATGCCCCGTAGAAGTGCCCGGCCGCGCCGCGGTGGCGGAACACGAGGCGGCCTTTCGGGAGCCCGGCGTCTCCGTAGCGGCGGGCCACGATGCCGGCCGCGCCCACGGCGACGCAGCGGTCGACGTTCGTCAACGCCGCCTTGAGCTCGACCTCCTCGCCAGAGAGCGCTCGCCGTGCGGCGGCCTCTTCCTCCTCGCGCCGGGGCGGGGCGAAGCGCCGGCGCTGCTCGGTGTCGTCGCGCTCGAGCGCGCGAGCGGGCGGGGCACCCACGATGTGGCCGACGTCGAGGAGCGCCGCCTTGCCGGTCAGGTCCGGGCGCTTTTCGAGCAGGTCGCGGCGTCCGACCACGTCGGCGAGCCTCGCGATGCCGTTCGCGGCCATGAGCTCGCGCAGCTCGCGGGCGACGTGCTGCAGCAGCCGTGTCACGTGCCGGCTCTTGCCGGTGAAGCGCGCCACGAGCGCCGGATCCTGGGTTGCCACACCGAGCGTGCAGCCCTGGCGGCGCTTGCCGGTAGGGTCGCCGGGCTGCGGCCCGGCAAGGTGGCACTGGCGCAGCATTGAGCAGCCGATCGACATCAAGACCGGAGTGCCGAAGCCCACGCGGTCGGCGCCGAGCAGCATCAGCTTGAGCGCGTGCTCGCCGGTCTGGACACCGCCGTCGACGGAGAGCTCGACACGCTCGCGGACGCCTTCCTCGACCAGCATGTCCTGCACGGCCGGCAGCACCGCCGCGACCGGGACGCCGCCGTGCTTCTGGTCGACGCGCTTGGCGGCGCCGGTGCCGCCGCAGCCGTCGGACAGGTGCAGCCGGTTGGCGCCGGCGTTGACGCCGCCCATGCAGGCCATCTCGACACCGTGCGTCGCCACGAACTTGAGCGCGGCGCTCACGTCGGGGTTGAGATGGCGCCAGCTCTCGACCATCAGCTTGACGTCCTCGATCGAGTAGAGGTTGTGGTTCACGGGCGGCGAGACGAGCTCGTAGCCGGGCTCGCAGCCGCGCTGCTGGGCGATGCGCGGGGAGACCTTCTTGCCCGGCAGCTGGCCGCCCTTGCCCGGCTTGGCGCCCTGGGCGAACTTCACCTCGGCCTCGGCAACGCGGGCGGCGGTCATCGGCGTGACCGTGAAGCGCGCGCCTGCGTACTGGATGCTGCGGTTGCCGTCGGCGCGGCCGATGCGGCTCTTGTCGAAGCCGCCTTCGCCTGAGTTCGCGATCGGACCGATGCCGGCTGGAACAGGCACGCGCTGGCACCGGAACTTCGCGAGGCAGTAGCGGTGCAGCGCGTTCATCGCGCGCGCCACGGCGCGGTGCGCGGGCTCCGAGATGGCGCCCTCGCTCATTCCGGGCGCCATGAAGCGCCACAGCACGTGCTCCTCGCCCTCCACCTCTTCGAGCGGGATCGGCTGCGCGTGCGGGACGATGCGCAGCAGGTCGAGGACGCTCAGCGGCTCGCGATCGTTCACCGTGTGCGCGAAGCTGGCGTAGGCGGCTCGAGAGCCCGCGGGCTCCTTGCCACGCGCCGCGTAGCCCGAGGCCGCGTGCAAGGTGCGCACCACGTCCGGGCTGTTGCGGTGCGGGCGGGCCGCATTCCTGAAGCGGAACTCGCCCGCGTCGACGAGCTCGGCCGGAGCGCCGGGTTGGAACGCCTCGGCGTGAAAGCTCAACCACTCGCGATCGAGCTCGGCCGGGCCGATGCCGCCCAGGTGGCGCGCCACACCCGGGAACTCCGTGCGCAGCCAGGCCGGGTCGAGCCCCACCGCCTCGATCAGCTTGGCGCCACAGTAGGCCGAGGCCGGCGTCACGCCAGTCATCGACATCGCCTCGACGAAGCCGCTGCGCAGGCCCTTGAGATACATCTTCTCGCGCTCGCCCGCGCTCAGGCAGCCGAGCCAGGGGCAGAGCGCGTCGACCCCCACCGCGACGAGCAGCGCCGTGTGCTGGATGTCCCACACCCCCGCGTCGGCCACGATCCCGACCCGGTGGCGCAGGCCCACCTTGACGAGCGCGTCGTGCAGCCGACTCGCCGCGCGCAGCACGGGCACCGCGGCGTGCGAGCCGGAGACCCCGCGGTCCGAGAGCACGATCACGACGGCGCGGCCCGCCAGGTTGACGCCGCGCGCGACGACTTCGTCGAGCGCCGCCTCCAGGCCGTTGGGGCCGCGCGTGACGTCGAACAGCAACCCGATCCGCTCCACGCTCTCGCGGGACTCGAGCGCCTTTAGCTCGGCCAGGGACAGGATGCGCTCGGGCAGCATGTAGACGGGCCCGCTCGCGGGCGACGCCTTGGCGTCCTTGCCGTTGCTGCGCCAGAGCCCGGAGCGATCCCCGAGCGCCACGGCGGTCTCGAACACCCACGCGTCGCGGATCGGGTCGATCGGCGGGCTCGTCTCCTGGGCGAAGCGCAGCTTGAAGTGGTCCTCGAGCCGGCGCGGCAGCCGGTCCAGCATCGCTGCTGGAGGCGTGTCGTCTCCCATCGAGCCCACCGCGGGCTTGCCGGTGTTGGCAAGGGCAGCGAGCAGCACTTGCTCGTCCTCGCGCGTCATGCCGAACGCGATCTGGAGCCGGCGCAGGTCGCCTGAAGGCGGTGGCGGGGCTTCGGCGACGGCCTCGACCACCACGCGCTGGCGGGGGGTGGGGAAACGCTGGCCGGAGACCAGGCGGTGGACCTCGTCCGTCAGCAGCACGTCGCCCGACTTGAGGCTCACCACCACGGTGTCGCCGGGCCCGAACAGCTTCTGCGTCTCGACCGGGCCCAGGTCGACGGTGCCGGTGAGTTCGCTCGCGGCGAGCGCGTAGTCCTTGGTGGTGAGCAGCCATAGCGGGCGCAGGCCGTTCCGGTCCAGGTGGGCGACGGCCTCGTCGCCGTCACAGGCCACGACCGCGGCCGGGCCGTCACAGGCGCCCAGGAACACGCCCATCGCCTCGTGAAACGCGGTCAGGCGGTCGCTCGCGGCCGCGAGGCTCGGCGCCTCGGGCAAGAGCGCGAGGATCGCCTGCGGCAGGCTCAGACCGCCCGTGAGCAGGGCGATCACCATGTCGTCGAGATTGGCTGTGTCTGACCCGGAGGCGCAGATGATCGAGCGCACGCGCGCGCCGATCCGGGCGAGCCGCGGGTTGCGCTCGAGGAGCAGGTTCACGAGGTCAGGTCCAATCGCCTCCATCCACGCCACGTTGCCCTTGATCGTCGAGATCTCGCCGTTGTGGCCGAGCGCCCAGAAAGGCTGCGCGCGCCGCCAGGCAGTCGTGGTGTTGGTGCTGTAGCGGCTGTGGAACAGCACGAAGCGCGAGGCGAAGTGCGGATCGCGGAGGTCGGGGTAGAGCCGCCCGATCTGCGACAGCTCGGCGAGCCCCTTGTAGACGACGGTGCGGTTCGAGAGGCTCGCGATCGAGAAGTCGTTGCCGACCTCCTCG
>Ga0114129_10011514_pt1 | contig 12594 bp, 9 predicted proteins | sample RhiMetdeltSRZDD1_FD_80071 | JGI IMG/M metagenome (GOLD analysis project Ga0114129, IMG submission 80071) | Populus rhizosphere microbial communities from Tennessee, USA - Rhizosphere MetaG P. deltoides SRZDD1 (version 2) (version 2) | ecosystem: Host-associated > Plants > Roots > Rhizosphere >...
GAGTGCCGGAGGAGGTGCGGGTGGACGCGCTCGGGCTCGAGCCCGGCGCGCTCGGCGAGCCGCCGGAGGATCAGGAAGGCGCCCGCCCTGGTGAGGGGGCCGCCGCGGGCGTTGAGGAAGAGCTCAGGCCGGTGCCGGCGGTCGAGGAACGGTCGCCCGTGCGCGAGATAACGGCGTAGCGCGTCGGCCCCTCGGCGCCCGATCGGGACGATCCGCTCCTTGGAGCCCTTGCCGATGCAGCGGACGAGCCTACCTTCGAGGTCGACCCCGCCCTTCTCCAGCGTCACCGCCTCCGAGACGCGCAGGCCCGAGCCGTAGAGCAGCTCGGCGAGCGCGCGGTCGCGGAGCTCGCGAGGCTGCGTTCCGCCGGCCGCCTCGATCAGCCGCTCCGCCTCGCCCGGCGACAGCGTGCGCGGCAGCTTGCGCCGCCGCTTCGGCAGATCGAGCTCGGCCGCCGGGTTGTCGCGGCGCTCGCCCAGAAGCTGCAGGTGGCGGAAGAACGCGCGGGCCGCGGACGCGCGGCGCGCGATCGTCGCGGGCGCGCGTCCCTCGGCGCGGAGGTGCGCGAGATAGCGCTCGAGATCGTCGCGCGTCGTGCGCGCGAGCGGGGCATCGACGAATCCGTGGAGGTGCGCGAGGTCGCGGCGATACGCGTCGACCGTCCGCGGTGAGCGCTGCGTCGTGAGGAGGGCGAGAAAGCCCTCGACGTCGGAATCGCGTCTCGCCGGCGTCATGGTCGGCGAGTTCGCGGTCGGCAGCCCCGCATCCTCCGCAGAATCGGCACGAAACCGACACCCGCGCGCCGAATTTGCGGCGCTAAGGTCACCCCCACCCAAAGAGGGTGGGGGGTGGGTTTGTGGGACGGCGGGAACCGCAAGCCCGCTAAGACCGTGGGTGCGCGCGGTCGTAGACGCGACGCAGCCGCTTGCCGTCGACGTGCGAGTAGACCTGCGTCGTCGACAGCGACGCGTGGCCGAGGAGCTCCTGGATCGTCCGGAGATCGGCGCCACCCTCGAGCAGGTGCGTTGCGAACGCGTGCCGCAGCCGGTGCGGGTGGGGGAGCACGCGCCGGAGCGTCGAGGTGTCCAGGCGGCGGCCGCGGACGGAGAGGAACAGCGCGTTCTCGGCGCCGCGGCCCAGCGAAGGACGCGCGTCGCGCAGGTACCGGGCGAGCCACCAGGCCGCCTCTTCGCCGAGAGGCACCACCCGCTCCTTGCCGCCCTTGCCGCGGACGTGCACGTGCTCCTGCTCGAAGTCGACATCCTGCAGGTCGAGCGCGACGGCCTCGGCGCTTCGAAGCCCGCACGAGTACACGAGCTCGACAAGCGCACGGTTGCGCAGCACGAGCGGGCCGTCGCCGTCGAGCGCGTCGAGCGTTGCGTCGACCTCCTCCGCGCGCGGCGGATCGGGCAGCCGGCGCGGCGACCGCGGTGAGAGGGCTGCATCCGGGACCCGGTCCGGCCCGAGCGCGAATCGGAGGAACGATCGGACCGCGGCGAGGCGGCGTGCGATCGTCGCGGGCGCGAGCCGCCGCCGGCCGCGGCCGAGGTCCGTCGCGTAGTCGGCGAGCTCGCGCACGCCGACGTCCTCGAGACGCAAGTGCCGTTCCTCCAGCCACGACGCGAAGTGCGCGAGATCGAAGGCGTAAGACCGACGTGTGGCGTCCGAAAGGCGGGCGCTCGACAGGAACCGGTCGATCTCGCGACGGAGCTTCACGACGACGCTTTCGCTCCACGGTTACGATCGCCTGCCGTGGATGAACGGATCCAGCGTCTCGCGGAGCTCACAGTCCGTTTCGGCGCGAACGTGCAGCCCGGCCAGGTCGTCGCGGTCGCCGCGGAGACGGGCCACGAGGAGATCGCACGCGCCGTTGCCGAGCAGGCGTACGCCGCCGGCGCCAAGTTCGTCGACGTCTACTACTACGACCCCCATGTGAAGCGATCGCGCCTGCGGCACGTCCGCGACGAGGACCTCGACTACGTCCCGCCGTGGTTCGGCGAGCGTCAGATTCGACTGGGCGAGCTCCGCGGCTGCCGCATCTCGCTCGCCGGCAGCACCACGCCGCGCCTCTTCGACGACGTCGATCCAGGTCGGGCCGGTCGCGACCAGTTTCCGGCGCTGAAAGAGTCGTTGGCCGTCACCAATGCGCGGACGACGAACTGGACGATCGTGCCTGCGCCGAACGTCGGCTGGGCGAACTCCGTCCATCCCGACCTCGAGCCCGCCGAGGCGCTCGAGCGCCTCTGGGCGGACGTCGCGCACGTGCTCAGGCTCGACGAGCCGGACCCGGTCGCAGCGTGGGAGGAGCGCATCGCGACGCTCAACGCGAGCGCGAAGCGCCTGAACGATCGCGGTCTCGAAGCGCTGCACTTCGAAGGGCCCGGCACCGACCTCAGGATCGGATTGCTGCCCACGTCGTCGTGGCTCGCGGCCGACTTCGAGACGATCGACGGCGTCCGCCACATGCCGAATCTGCCGACGGAAGAGGTTTTCACGACGCCGGACCCGGAGCGCACCGAAGGCGTCGTCGCATCGACGAAGCCGCTGCTGCTTCCGAGCGGCGCGACGATCGAGGGGCTGCGAGTCCGGTTCGAAGGCGGACGCGCCGTGGACGTCGACGCGGAAGTCGGCGCAGACGTCGCCCGCGGGCTCGTCGGTCGCGACGACGGCGCCGCGCGGCTCGGCGAGGTGGCGCTCGTCGACAAGGAAGGACGGATCGGAAAGCTCGGCACGGCGTTCCGCACGACGCTGATCGACGAGAACTCCGCGAGCCACATCGCCCTCGGCAACGGGTACAGCTTCGTGATCGGCGACGAGGACGTGCCGCGGATGAACACGAGCGCGATCCACGTCGACTTCATGATCGGGTCGGACGACGTGAGCGTGACCGGCGTTACGCGCGACGGCGAGCAGACGCAGGTGCTCGCGCGCGGATCCTGGCAGCTCTAGCGAATCTCGTCGCGGAGTAGCGACCAGATCGCGAAGTCGACGCGGCGGTCCAGCCGGGCGTTGCGACGTGCGGAGCGGAGCACGCCCTCGCGCGTGAACCCGGCCTTCGCCGCGACGCGGTTCGACGCCTCGTTCTTCACGTCGGCGCGCAGCTGGAGGCGCTCGAGTCGCGGCTCGGCGGCGAACGCCCAGCGCGCGGCGAGCCGGGTTGCAGTCGTCGCAACGCCGCGCCCGCGAGCATCTACAGCGACCCAGTAGCCGACCTCGGCGACGCCGTCGTCGATCTCGCCCCAGCGGATGCCGACGGATCCGGTGGGCCCGTCGGTGCCGTCGACGAGGACTGCGAAATTCGAGCTCGCGCCGGTGCGCCAGCCTTCCTCGCAGCTCGTGAGGTACGCGACGGCGTCGACCTGCTCGTACGGCTGCGGAATCAGATCGAGAAACGTCGCGACGGCTGCGTCGTTGATGCGAAGGACGAGCGCGGGGGCGTCGCCGAGCCGCCACGGGCGCAGCGTGACCGCTCCTTCGCTGAGACCGGCGGGTGGAGTCGATCGCGTCACCATGGCATCGGCGTCACTACGATACGAGTTCGTGGCTGCGACGATCGAGCCGACAACAGGGGTTGACCTGTCCGACCACGGCGTCGCGGCACGCGCGCAGGTTCTTCGCAATCCGACGACGTCGTTGCTCTACATGCACGCGCTCAAGCGCGGTGACGGCGTCCTCGCGGAGGGTGGCGCGATCGTCTTCGACACCGGACGGCACACCGGCCGCTCGCCGAAGGACAAGTTCATCGTCCGCGAGCCCGGGTCGGAGGACCGCATCTGGTGGGGGGACGTCAACAAGCCGTTCGACGACGCGAAGTACGACGCGTTGCGCGACAAGGTCGTCGCGCACCTCGAGGACGACGACCTGTACGTCGTCGACGCCTTCGCGGGCGCCGATCCTGCACACCGGATCGCTGTCCGCGTGCTCACCAACTATCCCTACCACGCACTCTTCGCGCAGACGCTCTTCATCGAGCCGACTCAGCAGGAGCTGAGCGATTTCGTTCCGCAGGCCGTTGTGCTGCACGCGCCCGCGGTCGAAGCCGATCCCGAGGAGGACGGGACACGTTCGGGCACCTTCGTCGTGCTGCATCCCGCACGGCAAGAGGTGCTGATCGGCGGCACGTTCTACGCAGGCGAGATCAAGAAGTCGATCTTCACGCTGATGAACGACGTATTGCCGCTGCAAGGTGTGTTCCCGATGCACTGTTCGGCGAACGTCGGCGATGCGGGCGACGTCGCGGTCTTCTTCGGACTTTCCGGCACGGGGAAGACGACGCTGTCCGCGGATCCGGAGCGCGGCCTGATCGGCGACGACGAGCACGGCTGGGGCGACGGCGGGGTCTTCAACATCGAGGGCGGCTGCTACGCGAAGGTGATCAAGCTCTCGGCGACGGCAGAGCCGGAGATCTTCCGGATGACGGAGACGTTCGGAACGATTCTGGAGAACGTCGTCGTCGACGAGAACGGCGTCCTCGATCTCGACGACGACTCGAAGACGGAGAACACGCGCGCGGCCTACAAGCTCGAGCAGATTGCGAACGCGGTGCCGACGAAGGAGGGCGGTCACCCGGCGAACGTCGTCTTCCTGACCGCCGACGCGTTCGGGATCCTGCCGCCAATCGCGCGGCTCTCGCGCGACCAGGCGATGTACTACTTCCTTTCCGGCTTCACCGCCAAGCTCGCCGGCACGGAGATCGGCGTGACTGAGCCGCAGCCGACGTTCTCGACCTGCTTCGGTGCGCCCTTCTTGCCGCAACGGCCGGCCGTCTACGCGCGGCTGCTCGGGAAGAAGCTCGACACGCATGGCGCAAACGTCTGGCTCGTGAACACGGGCTGGACGGGCGGCCCGTTCGGCGAAGGCGAACGCATGCCGATCTCGGCGACGCGCGCGCTGCTTCGCGCCGCCCTCGACGGCAGCCTTGCCGGCGTCGATTACCGCACGGACGAGATCTTCGGGTTCGAGGTTCCCGTCGAGGTGCCCGGAGTCGAGGCCACGCTGCTCGATCCACGCTCGACGTGGCGTGATCGCGACGCCTACGACGCGCGGGCTCGCGAGCTCGCTGCGTCCTTCCGCGACAATTTCGCGAAGTTCACCGCCGAGGCGGGCGAAGCGGTAGCCGCGGCCGGCCCCCGCGTCTAACCCTTCTTGAGCTCGTCGCGTCGGCGCTGACGCCGGCGCGCGGCGTGCCGTCGCGTTAGCGGGCGATTGCCCGCAGATGAGAGCGCCGTTGGCGCTGCGCTCGACCGTGCCTCTCGGAAGGGAGGTGACGCGAAATGCAGCGCAACGCCAAGCTCAAGCGCACACTCGCCGCACTGCTGGCAGTCGGCACGCTCGCAGCCGCAGCTCCGGCGGCCGGCCTCGCGGATGGCAACACTCCGCCTCCGCAGAGCCAGGGCGGTGGTGGCGGTGGTGGCCCCTAGGCGTCATCGCATACCCAGCAGCACGGAGAGCCCGCAAGGGCTTTTCGTGCTGGACCGCTCAGGCGATTGCGAGCCGGTCGAGCAGCTTGCGGACCCGACGCGTCGCGACGGTATTTCCCTTCGTGTCGAAGAGCCGCAGCGCCTCTTCCATCGAGCGGCCGGCCGCGGAGTGCGAGTCGGCCAGCACCAAGACCTCGGCGCGGTCCAGCAGAACCTTCGCGTGCCGGTTGAGGCTGTCGGTTGCGGCAGCGATCGCCACGGCTTCGTCGACGAGCGCCAGGGCTTCGTCGATCGCGCCGCCTCGAGCGATCAGCTTCGCCCGCACGGAACGTGTCGAGAACTGCGCCGAGGCGTCGTCGGGCGTCATGCCTGCTCGGGCGGTCTCCACCCATTGCTCCGCCTCGTCGAACCGCCCGTTGACGTAGAGAATGTCCGCGAGCTCGGCCGCGGTGGTCGCGAGTGGAGTGCGATTGCCGAACGCAAGATGCGCAGCGCAGGTCTCGCGAAAGCATTGTTCTGCCGACTCGAGCGATCCTTCCGCAAGCGCGATCTCTCCGGCCATCCAGAGCGCGGCTAGAGCGATCGTTTGCTTCAGCCCGAGCTCCTCGACAACTCCACGCGCCTCCTCGAGCAAGCGGGTGGCGACGGCGACACGGCCCCTCATCGCCTCCAGACCCGCGAGGATGATCGTCACGTTGGCCTTGCCCGCGCGGTCGGCGCCGGCGATCAGCCGTCGGCACTCGGCCACCGCTTCGGGCACGGGCGTCGGACCGTTGTACAGCGCTGCTGCCATCTCCTGTCGGCACGCTGAGGCGGGCCAGCCCGCGTCGGTGTAGTGCTCGAGCGCGCGGGCGGCGTGTTCTTGCCATTCGCGGTTCTGGCAGTGGAGGGAGCCGCGAACGATCGCAAGGCTAAGCCAAGCGCGGCCCAGGCCACGATGGTCTCGCGCCTCCTCGAAGACCGAAATGGCGCGTTGTGAGGTCTCGACCACGACGTCGCCACCGTGTTCACCGGCGATCAGTCCGATACCCACACGCTCTAGCTCTGCTCGAAGCTGTGCGCGCCGGTCACCCGACGCCACAGCCTCGAACAGTGCAGCGTCGAGCGTGGCCTGCGCCTCGGAGATGCGTCCGCTTACCCTCAGTGCGACCGCCAGCTCGCACATCAGCTCCGCGCGATCGCTGTGACGTTGCGGAAGCAATGCTGTTGCGCGACCCAGGAGATTTACGGCTGCCGGCGTATCGGCGCGTTTCCACGCCGCGATGCCCGCGTCACCGAGCCGCTCGCCTGCGTCGATCGCAAGCCGCTGCGCGTGGCGATCCTCAGGCCCGACCTCGACGAGATGCCGGTACGCCTGCTCGAGGTGGAAGCCGACGATCGCGTCGTCCGCCTCGCCCTGTGCGTCGAGCCAGCCGGCGACGCCTTCGTGCAGGTCTGCACGCTCCAGCTTCGGCAGCGAGGCGTAGGCGACGTCGCGGATGAGGACGTGGTGGAACCGAAAAGCATCTTCGCGGTCGGAGCTCGATCGCGCCGCGTGGATCAGCCCCGTGTGCGTGAGCTCGGCCAGGTGCCGCCCGACGCTCGGAACTTCGAGCGCGGGCGTGAGGTGCAACACCGACGCCTGCCAGAACTCGCGGCCCACGACCGCTGCACGCTGCAGGACCGCACGCTCCTCCGCATCCAGCCGGTCGAGGCGGCTGGCGAGGAGCGCCTCGACGGTCGGCGGAACCGTCGCGAGCGCTTCGACGCCGCGCTCGCGCGCATACGTGACGAGCTGCTCGGCGAACAGCGGATTCCCCTCCGCGATCTCGGCGATCCGCCGCCGAGCCTCCTGGGGAACCTCGTCGCCCGCGCCGGCGTCGACGAGCTCGCGGGCTTCTGCCTCGGTGAGCGGCTCCAGAGCAAGGGACGCGAGCGTGGGACGCGTCTCGCCGAGCTCCGGTCGCGCAAGGCAGAGGACGAGTGCAGGCGCCTCGGCCGGTGACTCCGCGAGCTGCTCGACGAAGTCGAGGAAGGTCGGCGCCGCCCAATGCAGGTCCTCGAGCACGACCAGTGCCGGCCGCTCGCGTGCCAGCGAACCGACGAATCGCCGCGCGGCCCAGAAAGCGTCGGCGAGCGAGACGGCGCCTCCGGCGAGGACCGCTTGGAGCGGCTCCGCGACGTCCTCGGGGAGCATCTGCATGTCGACCGTCCGCGCGAGCTCGCGCAAGGGCAGCCACGTCGCGCCTTCCCCGTACGAGACGCAGCGTCCGACGACGACGCCTGCGTGCGGCGCAAGCGACTCCGCCAGCTCGACCGCGAGCCGAGTCTTCCCAACACCGGCGTCGCCCACGACCCCGACGACCGCCGTCCGGCCGCTCGTGGAGACGTCCGCGAACGCGCTGCGCAGCTGGGCGAGCTCGCGCTCGCGGCCGACGAGCGCCGTTCGTGCCAGCTTGCGCCGGCGCGCAGTTTCCTGGACGCCCTCGACACGGAATGCGCCGACAGGCTCCGGACGCCCGCGGACGGCCACGTCGATCGGCTCGGCGAGCACCGCGCCGCGGAGGAGCTCCATCGTCGCCGCGCCGGCGACGACGACACCGGGCGATGCGGCCTCGGCTAGGCGCTTCGCAAGCGTGACCGGCGCACCGGTGAGAGGCGTCCGGACCGCGGCGCCCGGCAGAACTACCTCGCCGGTGTCGAGCGCGATGCGAATCTCGAGCTCCCGCGACGCGCGGGTCGCCCGTTGGATCTGGAGCGCGGCCCGGACTGCGCGTAGAGCGTCGTCTTCGTGGCGTTCGGGTGCGCCGAACACGGCCATCAGCTCGTCGCCGGCGAGTCGCTCGACGGTGCCGCCGTGGTATTCGGTCGCCGCGCGCAGCTCGTGGAACGCTCGAGTCGTCAGCGAGCGCGTTCGTTCCGCGTCGTCCTCGTTGCGCGGTGTGACCTCGGCGAAGAGCACCGTCACCGTCGCACGCCGCTCGCGAAGGTCCGCAGGCCGGAGCGGAGCTTCATCTGCTGCGTCGCCGCGCCACGCTAGGGCGGGATCCTGGCGGAGGATTCCCTGCTCCAGTGCGCGGAGCGCCGGGCCTGGTTCGATCCCGAGCTCGTCGATCAGCGCGCGCCGCGCGTCCTGGTACGCCGCGAGCGCCTCCGCTTGGCGCCCCGACCGGTACAGCGCGAGCATCAGCTGTCCGCGGAGGCGCTCGCGCATCGGGTTGCGCGCGACGAGGTCCTCGATCCGAGGCACGAGCTCGGCGTGGCGGCCCAGCTCGAGCTCGGCCGCGACGAGCTCCTCCTCGGCTCCGGCGCGGATGTCCTCGAGCCGCGCCGCCTCGGTGAGCGCGAACGGCTCGAACTCGACGTCGACGAGCGCGGGGCCGCGCCAGCACGCGAGCGCCTGGCGAAGGGTTGCCGCACGCTCCGGCGGGGCCTGACCTTGCGAGTTCTCGACGAGCCGCGTGAAGCGGTGCGCGTCGACGTCGTCCCGCGCGATCTCCAGGACGTACCCGGGAGGCCGCGTGAGGAGGACGTCCGCGCCGAGCAGCTTGCGAACGTGCGAGACGTAGTTCTGGAGCGAGTTCCGCGCGGTCGGCGGCGGCCGCTCTCCCCAGAGCTCGTCGAGCAGCCGGTCGACCGAGACCACCTCGCCGGCACGCAGCGCGAGCAACGCGACCAACGCGCGGTGCTTCTGCCGCTGCAGCTGCACCTCGCGCTCTCCGACGACGACCCGCAACGGGCCAAGGACCCGCACGTCCACATGGCGGTTGTACCACTCGTCACGGTGGCCGGAAAAGGCTTGCGGGTTAGCAGCGCGTTAGCGCCCTCCCGCAGAGTCGCGATCGAGATGGCAGCGAGGGTCACGAAACGGCAGGTCGCGGCACTGATCGAGGAGATCGAGGCGTACCTCCGGGCCGTCGACGTCTTCCGTAGCGAGGGCTACGAGCCGCACTGGCGGCTGGATCCGGATCCCGCGCGCCCATGAGAATCGTCGTGCGCGACATGCCGCACGCGTTCGAGCCCGACAACGAGAAGTGGGACGCCTGGAGGCCACAGGAGGTCGCGCGCCGCTTGGCGCACGTTGACGTTCCCTGGTACGTCGCCGCGGGCTGGGCGATCGACCTCTTCCTCGGCGAGGAGCGGCGCGAGCACGAGGACCTCGAGATCGCCGTTCCGCGCGACCGGCTCGGCGAGGTGCTCGCGGTGTTCGACGAGTGCGACCTCTTCGCCGCGGGCGTCCCCGGTCCCGACCTCGTCACCCCGCTTGCATACGTCGACGAGAGCTGCCGGAGCTATCACCAGACCTGGGTGCGCGAGCGGGCCACGGGACGTTGGCGGCTCGACGTCTTCCGCGAGCCCGCCGACGGCGATGTGTGGATCTGCCGCCGCGACTCGAGTATCCGGTTGCCTTACGCACGCGTCATCGAGCGAACGCGCGCCGGCATCCCGTACGGCGCTCCCGAGATCGTCCTGCTCTTCAAGGCGAAGCATTCGCGGGCCAAGGACGACGACGACTTCGCGGCGGCGCTCCCGCGCCTCGCGCCGGCGCGTCGTCGCTGGCTCGCCGCAGCGTTGACGCGTGTGCATCCCGGCCATCGCTGGCTCGACGCGCTTGCGGATTAGCGGCGCGTTAGCGGCCCGCCCGAGCATCGAAGTCGGAAGGAGGTGAACACATTGCGGAAGACATATCCATTCCTGCTCGCCGGACTCGTCGTCGTCGCGATCGCCGCGCCGATGGCGCAGGGCACGGGCTCTGCGGACCGTTTGTCGGTGCTCGAAAAGAAGGTGAAGGCGCTGTCGGCGCGTGTGGCGACGCTCGAGTCGCAGGCGGCTGCGGCCAAGGCTGAGGTCGCCGGCGCGAAGAGCGACATCGCCACGGTTCAAGGGCGAGTCACGACACTCGAGACGGGCGGCGCGGCGCTGCAGTCCGCGATCACCGCCCTCCAGTCGAGCGTCGGCGGCCTTGCGAACTGCGTCCGGTACAAGGTGATGCCGCTCACCGACTACGACGGCTACGTGTACACGACGGACGGCGGCAAGACCGTCAGCATCACAACGGCGCTCGACATCACCGACTCGGGACAGACGCCCCAGGCATACGCGGCGATGGTCAATCCCAGCTGCGTGGGCACGTCGTTCGTCCTGCGGCCGGCGGCACAGGTTCAGCGGGGGACAACGGCCTTCAACACCCGCTGACCCATCCCGCGGGCGCCGTCATGCGGCGCGGCGCCCGCGGGCTCTTTTCTTCCGGCGCGGACTGCGGGACCGTTTCGATAGCGTCTTTCAGCGGTGGAAGCGAAGCACGACGTGCTCGTCGTCGGTGCCGGCTGCGCAGGGATGCGGGCCGCGATCGAGGCATTCGACGCGGGCGCCGACGTGGCCCTCCTCTCGAAGATCCATCCCACGCGGAGCCACTCCGGCGCCGCCGAGGGCGGGATCAACGCGGCGCTCGGCAATGCCTCCGAGGACGATCCCGAGACGCACGCGTTCGACACCGTGAAGGGCTCCGACTACCTCGGCGACCAGGACGCGATCGAGATCCTCTGCAACGAGGCGCCCGACGACGTCTACCAGCTCGAGCACTGGGGCGCCGTCTTCTCGCGGACGGAGGACGGGCGGATCGCGCAGCGTCCCTTCGGGGCCGCGGGTGCCCCGCGAACCGCCTACGCGGCCGACATCACGGGCCACGTGCTCGTCCACGTGCTCTACGAGCAGGTGATGAAGCGCGACATCCGCACCTACGAGGAGTTCTTCGCCTGGCGCCTCGTCGAGAACGACGGGCGCTGCCAAGGAGTCATCTGCTGGGACCTCCTCAACGGCGGGCTGAAGGTGATCGGCGCGAAGACGATCATCCTCGCCACCGGCGGTGCCGGCCGGTTGTACACCGGGACGACGAACGCCTACGCGTGCACGGGCGACGGGATGGCGATGGCCTTGCACATGGGCGTTGCGCTCAAGGACATGGAGATGATGCAGTTCCACCCGACGACGCTCGCGCCGACGGGCGTGCTGATCACGGAAGGCTGCCGTGGCGAGGGTGCGTACCTGCTCAACTCCGAGGGGGACCGGTTCCTCAAGCGGTACGCGCCCAACGCGATGGAGCTCGCCTCGCGCGATGTCATCTCGCGCGCCGAGCAGACCGAGATCGACGAAGGGCGCGGCGTCGACGGCAACGTGCTGCTCGACATGCGTCACCTCGGCGCCGATCGCATCCTCGAGCGCCTGCACGGAACGCGCGAGCTGTCGATGACCTTTGCGGGCGTCGACCCGATCTACGAACCGATTCCGGTGCGCCCCGGCGCGCATTACCACATGGGCGGTGTCGACACCGACGTGTGGGGCCGCACCGACGTCGAAGGGCTGTACGCCGCCGGCGAGTGCGCGTGCGTCTCCGTGCACGGTGCGAATCGCCTCGGCGGGAACGCGTTGATGGAGACGATCACGTACGGCAAGCGCGCTGGCCGGCACGCGGCCGAATGGGCGCTCGCCAACACCGTCGTCGAGGTGCCCGCCTCGGCCGAGGTCGACGCGGAGCGCGACCTTCGCACGTTGCTCGACCGCTCCCAAGGCGAGCGTCCCTGGCAGATCCGCGACGAGCTCGCGGTGACGATGCACGAGAACTTCGGCGTCTTCCGGCGCGAGGAGCAGATGGAGCGCCAGGGTGAGATCGTCGCAGCGCTGCGCGAGCGCTACGAGCGCGTCGTCGTCGACGACAAGGGCCAGGTCTTCAACAACGACCTCACGCAGGCGCTCGAGCTCGACTTCCTGCTGGAGCTCGCCGAGTGCATGATCGTCGCCGGCATCGCGCGGAAGGAGAGCCGGGGAGCGCACGCGCGTCCCGATGACTATCCGGAGCGCGACGACGAGAGCTTCCTCCGCCACACGCTCGTGACGCTCGACGACGGTAGACCGCAACTCGACTGGAAGCCGGTGACGATGACGAAATGGCAGCCGAAGGAGCGCACCTACTGATGAACGGCAGCGGAACCATGCAGGTCGCCCTGAAGATCTGGCGCTACGACTCCGAGTCGGGCGACCGCGCGCTGAAGGAGTACGAGGTCGAAGCGCCCGAATGGGCGACGCTGCTCGACGTTCTCGACATCGTCAAGGACCGCGTCGACGGGACTCTGTCGTACCGCAAGAGCTGCCGCATGATGATCTGCGGCTCGTGCGGCATGCGCATGGACGGCGGCGC
>Ga0114129_10011517_pt1 | contig 12593 bp, 13 predicted proteins | sample RhiMetdeltSRZDD1_FD_80071 | JGI IMG/M metagenome (GOLD analysis project Ga0114129, IMG submission 80071) | Populus rhizosphere microbial communities from Tennessee, USA - Rhizosphere MetaG P. deltoides SRZDD1 (version 2) (version 2) | ecosystem: Host-associated > Plants > Roots > Rhizosphere >...
ACTGCCGACGCGGTTGGAATGCTGGTGCCGGGTGGGAGCATCGCAGTAAAGCTGGTGAAGGCTGTAGTGGATCGAAGCAAAAAATAACAGGAGAATCTACTTTGACAGTTCTAGAAACAGAACGATTGCTTCTTCGCCAGTTCTCCACTGAGGATGCTGAATTCATTCTTGAACTTTTAAATGAACCATCCTTTATTCGTAACATTGGGGATCGCGGCGTGAGAACGATAGAGGGTGCGAATTCATATATCCTGAATGGACCTGTTGCCAGCTATGCTAAAAACGATTTTGGTCTGTATTTGGTCAAATTAAAAGAGACAAATGAGTCAATCGGGATGTGTGGTTTGATCCAACGAGATGCTTTGGAGGATGTCGATATCGGCTACGCGTTCCTTCCGAGATTTTGGTCAAAAGGATACGCCGTCGAATCTGCATTGGCTGTAAAAGAGTATGCTAGAAATGTGATTGGATTGAATCACATCGTCGCGATCACTGATCCGGAGAACGAGGGTTCCATCCGCGTCCTCGAAAAGATCGGCTTTCAATTCGAGAAAATGGTCAAGCTTTCAGAGGATGACATTGAACTGAAGTTATTCGCAGCGGATATTTAAAAGTTCAAAACAAAATCCAGAGTGTTGCATCATTTACATACTTGACATTTGAATTCACACCTGTAAATCAATGTGAAAAGTTAATTTAATAATAAGACAAGCGGTAATCTACGGTATACTGCCTCGTCATGACTTTAGATATTCTTCAGCAGAGACTCCACAACCAGTTACTTTCTCAAACAAAATTTACCCAGCCCAGCCAGGTCGTTGCCTGGTTGGGTGCGGTTCAGTCACAGGATTATGCCGGCGCGAAATGGGCACTCGCTCAACGCACGAATGGACTGACCGATGCCGTCATCGAGCAGGCATTTGCACAGGGTGAAATCCTCCGCACTCACGTTTTGCGCCCCACCTGGCATTTTGTCACGCCTGTGGATATTCGCTGGATGCTTGCGCTTACCGCGCCCCGCGTCCGTGCCGCGATGGCCTACATGAATCGCCAATTAGGACTGGATACAGCCATCTTTGAGAAAAGCAATGCTGCTCTAACCAAAGCACTACAAGGGAACAAACAACTCACGCGTTCCGAACTTGGACAAATCCTTCAAAAAGCTGGCATCCCTGTGGATGGTTTACATTTGGGTCATCTTATGGGGCGAGCAGAACTGGATGGGATTATTTGCAGCGGTGTAAGACGAGGTAAACAGCATACCTATGCATTATTAGAGGAACGTGCTCCGCAAGCCAAAAGCTTGGAACCCGATGAGGCACTAGCAGAGCTTACCAAGCGATATTTTACAAGTCATGGTCCTGCCACTTTGCCGGATTTTGTCTGGTGGTCTGGACTCACAACGACCGACGCTCGCAAAGGGATCGAATTCGTAAAATCGCAGTTTGACCATGAAGTTGTGGATGATCAAACCTATTGGTTTATTGCTTCTGGATCTACAAGAAAGCTATCTCCAACTGTACACTTATTGCCAGATTACGATGAATATACGGTTGGATATACGGACCGCGCAGAGATATTTGACATCACACACTCGAATAAATTAGATGCAAGAGGCAGTGTTCTCGCTCAGTACTCGATTATGATTAATGGTCAAGTGGCAGGTACATGGAAGCGTACAATCAAGAAGAATGAAGTTTTGATCGAGTTAGTTCCGTTCATTATGTTAACCGATGACCAAAATCAAGCGATCATCGCGGCAACGCAACAATATGGCAAATTTCTGGAGTTACCGGTCGTGCTTGCGTAGAGTCTTTAGGAAATATATTGTTTCTTGCAGCAATCTGTTCTTCGAACAGACTACTTGATCCTGTAAAGTATATCTATTCCTTATGACTTTAGAAATTGTTCGTCATCGACTCAACAATCAGTTGCTTTCCCAAACAAACTTAATCCAGCCAGGCCAGGTTGTAGAATGGCTTGGCGCTGTCCAATCCCAGGATTATGCGGGAGCGAAATGGGCGCTTGGTCAACGAATGAAGGGTGCAATAGACACGGCAATTGATGAGGCTTTCAACCAAGGAAAGATCCTCCGTACACATATTTTGCGTCCGACCTGGCATTTTGTGACACCGGAAGATATTCGCTGGATGCTCGCGCTTACAGCACCACGTGTCCACGCGGGAAATGCTTTCATGTATCGCCAGCTGGAACTGAATAATACCATCATCAAAAAAAGCTATACGATACTGGAAAAAGCACTTCAGGGGAACAAAAACTTGACGCGCCCGGAACTTGCTTCTGCTTTTGAGAAGGCAGGCATTATTGCAGAAGGACAGCGACTGGGCTATTTTATGATGTCCGCTGAATTGGATAGGATTATTTGCAGCGGACCCAGGCGAGGCAGGCAATTTACCTATGCCCTGTTGGAGGAGCGCGCCCCAAAAGTCAGAATGCTAAGTCAGGACGAAGCACTGGCGGAACTTACTCAACGCTATTTTTCCACCCGCGGTCCTGCAACCCTACAAGATTTCACCTGGTGGTCCGGGCTGACTATGGCAGATGCGAGGAAAGGCATCGAAATGGTCAAACCTCTGTTTGTAAATGAAGTGATCGACGGAAAGACTTATTGGTATGATAATTCTGGATCACCTGCAAAAGAGAAATCACCAACCACTCATTTGTTGCCAAATTATGATGAATACTTTATCAGTTTTAAAGACCGTAGTGCTATCGGTGAGGTAATCAGGCAATCCAACCTGGATGGGAATAATCCTGCTTTCCTTGCCCATATCATCATTATCAATGGACAAATTGTGGGCGGCTGGAGACGTACTCTTAAAAAGGATGCTGCCATCATCGAATTAAACCTGATCACAAAACTGACGAAAGCAGAAAATCAAGCAATGATGGTGGCAATAGAACAATACGGCAAATTTCTTGGTCTGTTGGTTGAGGTAACAAATGCGGCGTAGTTCAATAAAATTCCATCACAAACCAGCGCTGTTACATTATGAGAGGCTGGAAGAAACCTGACTGATGGCTGAATAATCTTCAGACACCAAACCGGAGATTTTTCTTTATAATGTAATTGTTTTAGCCTTCTAAACATTGTGCTATTAGAGGTTATTGAGGCAGGAAGGAGACCATCGTGCCTGCAAAAGTAGAGGTTACAGGAGAGATTGCCCGCATCGTTTTATCTGGGGATGTTGACTTTTCAACACAAGTCAATTTAGGCGAAGCAATTGACCAGGCTCTGAGTATAGATGCAGCCAAAGAAATACAGGTTGATATGACCGATGCAACCTTTATCGATTCCTCCGTCATTCGCTCTTTGTTGAAGCTTCAAGAAAGAGCCCTTGCAAAGGATAAATCGTTGAGCATTTGGAACTGCAATGAACATATTCGGGAAATTTTTGTGATTGGGGGATTCGATCAAATGTTTGTCCTTCACTAACCATGCTGTCTGATTGATATAAAAATCTACCTCATAAGACCAATGATCAAATATGTTGCTTTTCTCCGCGCGATCAATGTGGGCGGACATACAATTATCAAAATGGCAGACCTGAAGCAAATATTCGAGTCCCTTGGTTTAGAAAACGTGCAAACGTACATTCAATCTGGAAATGTCATTTTCGAGTCCGATGAAGAGGATAAAACCTCATTGGAAAAGCGGATCGCGAGTCAGGTTGAAAAAGCCACGGGGTATAAGATGCAACTCTTCATGAGAACGATTCGAGAAGTCCAATCCATCGCAAGGAAAAGTCCATTCACAGCAAAAGCCAATGAGACAGTGCATGTTACCTTCCTGAATGAAAAGCCTCACAAAAAACATCAGGAGGCCTTGCTAACCTTCAAAAGCGATGCGGATGATTTCGCCGTCAAAGGGCGTGAGGTATATAACCTGCGATATGATCGGGAAAAATCCATTTTTTCAAATAACTTCATCGAGAAGATTCTCAAAATGTCAGGGACAACGCGCAATATGACCGTCATCAAGAAAATAGCAGAAAAGTACAAATAAGGAATCTCCTGTATCAATGCAGGAGATTTTTCTTGATTGGGCAATCGTACCCTGTATAATTCGCCGCATGAACATCCCGGACATCATCGTTACAGAAGTGGAACTGAAGCGCAACACAGGCGAGCGCGGCACCAGAAAATTTGTCGCCTATCATGGCATCGTTTATGACGTGACCGATTGCCCCAAATGGCGAATGGACCTTCACGAGCAATTGCACTTTGCAGGACAGGATTTGACAAGTGAACTCCCCGATGCTCCTCATCAGGAAGATGTTTTTTCGCGGCCTTGTGTGAAAGTTATCGGAAAACTTCAAAAATCATAGAGGTAAATAATGACGAATTTGAAATGGTGGCAAACCGCAGTTTTTTATCAAATTTATCCACGTTCGTTCGCCGATGGCAATGGGGATGGTATTGGCGATTTCAAAGGCATGATCGATAAACTTGATTATCTTTCCGATCTCGGCGTGGACGCCATCTGGCTCTCGCCGCACTTCCCCTCCCCTAACTGGGATTGCGGATACGACATTTCGGACTACACCAACGTCGCGCCGGAATATGGAACGCTCGAGGATTTCAAAACGTTTCTGCGCGCAGCGCACGCGCGCAAGATGCGGGTCATTCTGGACCTCGTGCTGAATCACACCTCCGATGAACATCCATGGTTCCTGGAGTCAAAATCCAGCCGTGACAATCCCAAAGCCGACTGGTATGTCTGGGTGGATACACCTCCAAACAACTGGCAATCCTGCTTCGATGGCGAGGCATGGACGTATATTCCTGAACGCGCTCAATATTATTATCACTACTTCATGAAGCAGCAACCCGACCTCAACTGGCACAATCCTGAAGTCAAACAAGCCATGTGGAATGCCGCGCGTTTCTGGCTTGATCTCGGCGTGGATGGTTACCGTCTGGATGCCATCGGCACAATTTATGAAGATGCTAACCTCACCTCGCACAATGTTCCCTTTGATCTGGCTGGTCTCCGTCGTGCCTCTGAACTGGCTCAAACCGCGGCTGAGAAAAAGCAGATTGAAAAATACTGGCACGATATGTTCAAAAATCAATGGGGACAACCTGGCTTGCACGAACTGATGAAAGAACTGCGCGCCATACTTGACGAATATGAGGGTGATCGCATGTTGGTTGGTGAAGATGACAACATTGCATACATGGGAAATGGAAACGACGAGCTTCATCTTGTGTTCAACTTTCCGCTGATGCGGACGGAACGGATCACACCCAGCCACATCCGTCGCAACCAGAAGGAGCGTTTGACTCAGCTGGATATCCTTCCGCTAAAAGGCTGGCCCTGCAACACGCTCGGCAACCATGACTGTTCGCGCATCCACACGCGCTATGGAGACAAACAACATGACGCCGCCTTGGCGCGCCTCCATGCTGCACTGGTACTTACACTCAAAGGAACGCCCTTCCTATATAACGGGGAAGAGATCGGCATGACCGATTACATGCTCACCGATATCTCAGAGGTGAAAGACACCATGGGATCCTGGTATTACCACGCCATTGTCACCGACATGGGCGTGCATCCCGAAGAAGCCATGCAACGCACTGCCGCGATGACCCGCGACAAAAACCGCACCCCCATGCAATGGTCGAACAATCCCAACGCGGGATTCTCTCCCTCACACGTGGCAACATGGCTTCCCGTCAATCCAAATTACAAAAATGGTATCAACGTTCGGGATCAACAGCACAACCCGAGTTCCCTGCTGAACTACTACAAACATCTTTTGCAAGTGCGTAAAAATTCGTCCGCCTTGGTCGGGGGAGAATATATTCCACTGAACAACACCGCAAAGGATTATTTCACTTTCATCCGCAAATCCGAAAAGCAAACAGTCCTCGTTGTTTTGAACTTCTCCTCGAAAAAACTTGAACTGGATTTTTCGCGTACCAGGGAGATCAAGGGCCACGATTTGCAAATCCTGTTTTCCAGTGCCGAACGATTAAAGACAACCAAACCTCCGCGCGGATTGACCATCAGTCCGTTTGAGGTTTTCATCGCGGAAGTTCAACAAGCAAAATAATTTTCCTGTGCACAAGCCGCCGGCCGTTGCGCAGCACGCGAAGCGTGTGGGATGGCGGCTTGGGTAATACATTTTCAAATGCCTGAGCATTCTCTACAACAAAAGAAATTCAAGCACTTCGTCACCCTTTGCGGGCGAAAATTCCGCGATACTGATCCAGCCTATTTCCCCCGCGTCGAATATCGCGGCAGGACAATCTATCTCTGCACTGAATCCTGCCTTGGTGCGTTCCTGGCTGACCCAGATATCTTTTATAAAGTCCATCGAAATTCAGAAAAGGGAAAAGAGCATGTGGAAACACGGTGATACTATTTTATGGCGGGGTATTTATAGAAATCGCATTTGGCACGCGCAGACAGTCATTGTTATAAAAGACAGTCGTGACGAAACAGTAGTAGCGCTCCTGCCAGGAACCGAATGTATTGCACCAGAGGGGTATTTGAATGGAAAGGATAGCAACAAACGCCGCTGGCATTTTAAAGATAAGACATGGGCATTGGAAAAATATGTGTGGCGCACCAATCGCCTTCTTATCCTTCTTGAACCGCAAAAGTACTATTCAACAATGTATTTCTGGGATAGCAACAGCAATGAATTCTTATGCTATTACGTCAATTTTCAATTACCGTTCCAGCGAAGTCATTGCGGAATTGACACTTTGGACTTAGATCTCGACCTCATCATCAACCCAGATTTCAGCTATGAATGGAAAGATGTGGAAGATTATCAAAAGGCAATTGAACACGATGTCATTTTTCCAGAATGGATCCAGGGAATTGAAGCAGCCAAGCAGGGAATTTTCGAGAAACTCGAAAAACGCCAATATCCGTATGATGGCTCATGGCTGAACTGGATGCCTGACCCAAGTTGGTCACCTCCCAAATTGCCCGAAAATTGGGATAAGATATAAGCAATAACGAACTGTCATTGCGAGCCTTCGGGAAGCAATCTCTCCGGAAGTTGGAGATTGCTTTGTCGTCCGCTTCTCGCAATGACGGAAAAGATTTACCGGTTGGAGCAAGTATGATTACCCCTCAAAAAGCAATCCATTATGAAAGATATGAATTCAAAAAATGGAAATCGTTCGACGCGGAAACCATCGTTGAAAGTCCTGTTTCATTGACGGTCAATGGCAAAGTCTGGCTGACGTTTATGTGTACGCCGGTCAATTTGGAAGCGATGTCGGTGGGATTCCTTTTCAACGAAGGCATCATCGAGTCAATGGATGAAGTGGAGGATGTGCGCGTCTGCGAACATGGCGATAACGTGGATGTCTGGCTGAACCGCGGCGTGGAACAGCCTCAGTCCTGGCGGCGGACCTCCGGTTGCACAGGCGGTGTCACCGCGGTGGATGCTCTGGCACGCGTGGACGTTTCGTTTAGCGGCGACCAGCCCAGAATTCCGCCTGAAGCGATTGGTCATCTTGTGGAAATGCTGTTCGAGTCTCAGGAGTTGTATCGCGAAACAGGAGGAGTCCACACCTCCGCGTTGGGCGATGGAGAAAAAATCATCTTTGTCGCAGAGGATATTGGCAGGCACAACACGCTCGATAAGATCGCGGGGTTATGCCTGATGAACGATGTCTGGCCTGAGACTAGGATCTTGATCACGACCGGACGCATCAGTTCAGAAATGCTGCAAAAAGCTGCGCGCATCCAGGCTCCCATTTTGATCTCACGCACGTCCCCAAGTTCACTTTCCATCGAAATGGCGGATCGCTATGGAATTACATTGATCGGCTACGCGCGGCGGGATCGGTTCAATGTATATTCGAATTCGCAGCGTGTTGGGATTTAGAGGCAAATTATGAAATTCAGCGCGCACATTCAAAACGACTCCGCTCATCATCAAGTAACTCTGAAAGTTGGCGAGAAAGAACAGCCTCTAGCTATCGCGCCCAAACCAACAGGCGGATCAAGCGTTTCGGGTGGCGAATTGCTTTTCCTTGCACTTGCCACATGCTACTGCAATGATATTTATCGCGAAGCTGCAAAGCAGGATATCAAAGTGGAGAGTGTGGAAGTGGAAGTACAGGGAGATTTTGAAGTCGAAGGGAGACCCGCATCGAATATCGTTTATCGTGCCAAAGTCAATGCGAACACAAGTAAAGAGAAAATTCGGGAACTAATGATGCATACCGATACAGTGGCAGAAATTCAAAACACGCTCCGAGTTGGAACACCCGTAAAGCTGGAAATATGACAAATATCCTCCTAAAACAGGAAGAATACAACTTACGCAGGAATACCGTATCCGTATAATTACAAACAGTAGCGGTGAGTCTGCAATAATAGAGAACACACAGATCATCGAAGAACATTGCTTTATCATCACGCACAGCGAAATTCATTGCAGTTCTTCACACTGACTTGCTCTACCTGGCAATGACAAACACCATTATTTCAATACAAACTGTCATTTTCCAAGCCGCCCTTTTTGGGCGGCTCTTTTTATCTACTATTAACGAAATTTTTCGCCAAGCATATCAGCGACTGTGATTTCAGCTTACCACAGCAATTTTCTGAAAAGCAGCAGGGTTTTCTTCTTAAGTTGTTGAACTGATCTGGGACTGGCTGAATGTGCGAAAGATCCTAGGGTAAGTTGTTCCAAGATGCCAGGCTCATTGTCATTGAAGCACTGAATTACCTGATACAAATCGATACCTTCCCAAAGAAGGTTTGGTTAGCAGCATAGTGGACTCTCTAACTTCGCTTTTTTTTGCTATACTGTTATCAACATCCATGTTTTGGAGGGCAGAAATACTACTCTCCTTGGAGTCCGGCATAAGAGGTACAGGAACATGGCAAATGTAGCAGATCTGATCGGTGCGAAAACGGATGCCAGCCGCTACGCAGTCAAAGCGAATGAAACGGTATACAGGGCTATCCGGTTGATGGCAGACAGACGCATTGGGTGCGTGCTGGTCGTGGAGAAAGGCATTGTCATTGGCATCTTTACCGAACGGGACTATATCATGAGAGTAGAGGTCGAAGGCCGGTCCGCAAAGGATACGGTCCTCCGAGAAGTCATGACAGACAAGATGTACACTGTTACGACCGACACCTCCGTAGAGCACTGCCTAGCATTATTAATGCGACACCACATCCGCCATTTACCTGTTGTAGAGGATGGGAAACTTCAGGGCATTATCTCCATGCGGGATGCAGTGGACGCCGTGCTGGAGAATTTTGAGATCAATGGCCTCGAGAATGACACGCTTACCACCGGTTTTCAAGGGTGATTTTTAGATACAGAAACAGTCTTGATTCCCTGATTCATAAACCGTGCCTAAAGCTTGAAAAGGAGTCGACTATGGATGGGCCACTTAGTTTCTTGCTGTTCTTTTTCCTTGTTGTGCTGTTCGCGCTGATGAATATCATAGCTTATCGCAGGGAGCGTAAGAAAGCAGATGAAGAGTTACAGGTGCTTTTGAGAGAGAATAACAAATTATTGAAAGAGTCCTTTGAAAAAACAAATCCGTCCTGATGCTTCGAGCATTTTGAAAAGATGAAGCGGGTGAAGTCAACTTTCACTCGCTTCTTTATTTGATACAATTCTCCTGAAAGAGCAGACAATGGTAAAACTTGAACTGATTCAACAGGAAGATTTCGAGCGATTTCTAGAGCGCGGGATTCGTGAATATGCCGAGGATCATGTCAGAAATGGAAACTGGCCTGCTGAAGGGGCACTCGAAAGATCCAAAAAGGAGTTCGAGCATTATTTGCCAAATGGCATTCACTCCAAAGATCAATACCTGTACTCAATTATTCATGATAGTGGCAACAAAATCGGCGTGCTATGGGTTCAAGTAAAAGATCAAAAGGCTTTTATTTATGACTTCGTCATTGATGAAGCGTTTCGCGGTAAAGGCTATGGCAAACAAGCTTTAATCGCAATGGATGAAAAACTCAAATCCATGAATGTGGAATCGGTTGGGCTGCATGTTTTTGGTGATAACATCACAGCGCAGGAACTGTATAAGAAAATGGGGTTTCAAATCACAGGCATTCACATGAAAAAGGAACTTAAATAGAAAACGGACTCCTCATGAAACAAAAATATATCACTACGGCCGCATACTACCTTGCATTCATCCTTCTCGGTCTCAGCATGGCTGCCGAAGGACCGACTCTCCTCAAACTTGCTGAGCATACCTCCAGCAGCCTAGACCGCATCAGCCTGATTTTCTTCTTCGGTTCACTTGGTTATCTTATCGGCTCCTATATCAGTGGGCGAATCTATGACCGTGTCCCGGGTCATCAATTTATGACGGGGGTAATCATCGTGCTTGGCTCGCTGATTACCCTTGTTCCCCTTGCCACGGCCCTATGGACGCTATTGGTTGTCGTTTTCGTTTTGGGCCTCGTAAAAGGTGCGCTGGATGTCGGCTGCAATACGCTTTTGCTCTGGGTACATAATGAAACCGTTGGCCCATTCATGAACGGACTCCACGCCTTCTTCGGGCTGGGCGCATTTATTGCCCCACTGATTGTCGCACGTGTGATTTCAGCGACTGGGGATATCCACTGGGTCTACTGGTCAATCGCGATTGCTGCATTTCCAATCGCCGCCTGGATCTGGCGTTTGCCAAGCCCGGCTTCACGCGTAGTTCCGTCTCACCATGAGAACACCGGCTTCCCCGTCTTACCAGTCCTGATTATGGTGTTGTGCTTTGCGCTTTACGTGGGCAGCGAAGTAGGCTATGGCGCATGGATTTACACTTATGCTGTCACGCTAAAATTTGGAACGGAGGTGACCTCGGCGTATTTAACCTCCGCCTTTTGGGGATCCTTTACACTGGCGCGTTTGTTCGGAATTTGGATTTCCACGCGCGCCAAACCAATCACGATCCTCACCATGGACTTTGCAGGCTGTCTCGCAAGTATTGGGCTAATCCTGCTATTTAGAGATTCAGTCACCATTTTGCGGATTGGGACGATCCTGGTCGGTATCGCACAGGCATCCATCTTCCCCACCTTTCTGACCCTCGCGGAGGAGCGGATGCATGTCACAGGCACAATCACCGGCTGGTTCCTGGTGGGTTCTGGGTTGGGCGGCATGATTCTGCCCTGGTTGATCGGTCAGGCTTTCGTGCGGATTGGCGCAGGCGCAATGATGGGCATCATTTTCGTCAACATGATTCTTAATGTATTAATGTTATTTGCCTTTACAAAGATATCAGCCAAACAGAAGTCCATGGTGGAACGTAGAGCAATCGCTGATTAAACGGGTATAACAAAGTCATAATTTACACCTGAATAGCTGCTTCGCTTTGGTAGAATTCATCAAATGTTCACTTCTGCATCACAACGATTGACGGTTTCTCTCTTACTTATTACCTTTTTCGTTTCCTCCTGTTCTACGAGCAGCCCATCCAATTTATATCCAACATACGATCCGTTCGCTCCAGTCAATGGAGCAAGCTCTCAGGTCGCGCCTGTTGAAGTCAGTGAGTTTGTTCGCTCAACCAAAATAGCCGGGCCTACTCCCACGCGCGCCCCAATCTCTGTAAACGTTCCTTCGCGCAATCCAAATTCAGCCCAGACGACACCGACACCGGATCTGCCACATGCTCTCCCAACCCAGCGTGATTTTCTGGATCAATATACAGTTCAGTCCGGAGATACGCTTGGCAATATCGCGCAGAGGTATGGCATCACGCTTGAGGCGCTGATGCAGGCCAACGGGTTGAATGAATCGAGCATCCTGACTGTTGGCATGGTTCTGGATATTCCGCCAGTGGAAGCGGATCCCAATCGAGGCTCGTCATTCAAGATCATTCCTGATTCAGAATTGGTGTATGGGCCTGCCAGCGCGCAATTCGATGTGGGTTCGTTTGTTCATGATCACGGTGGTTATCTTGCGAATTACACACAGGATGTCAATGGCGAAACTCTGAGCGGCATACAAATTATTACCCGTGTTGCGCAAAGCTATTCAGTCAACCCACGTTTATTGCTCGCGCTTCTTGAGTATAGAAGTGGATGGGTGACCAACTCCGCGCCGGAAAATGTAGATTACCCGCTTGGTTTTAATGATAATTATTATGCCGGCCTTTACCGGCAGATCGCATGGGCAGCCAATAATTTAAATCGTGGTTATTATTTATGGCGTGTCACTGCACTTTCAACCCTGCCATTAAGTGACGGCTCCTATGTGCCGCTTGATCCCACTATCAATGCCGGGACAGCGGGTGTGCAGTATTTTCTTTCCCTGTTCAACAATCGTCCCTTCTGGGATTATGATGTCAGCGATCTGGGATTCTTTGAGACATATAACCAGCTCTTCGGTTATCCCTTTGACTATGACATCGTTTCCTTGCTCCCCTCAAATTTGATTCAACCTCCGATGCAATTACCCTTCGAACCGGGTGTGACCTGGTCGTTCACCGGTGGTCCGCATGGAGGCTGGGATTCAGGTTCTGCCTGGGCCGCGATTGATTTTGCTCCGCCGGGCGAACCCGCCGGTTGTGTGACCAGTGACGCGTGGGTCGTCGCGGTTGCAGATGGA
>Ga0114129_10011519_pt1 | contig 12592 bp, 12 predicted proteins | sample RhiMetdeltSRZDD1_FD_80071 | JGI IMG/M metagenome (GOLD analysis project Ga0114129, IMG submission 80071) | Populus rhizosphere microbial communities from Tennessee, USA - Rhizosphere MetaG P. deltoides SRZDD1 (version 2) (version 2) | ecosystem: Host-associated > Plants > Roots > Rhizosphere >...
GAGGCGATCGCCCAGCCGAGCAGGCCCGGCGTCAGGTACTGGATCGGCTTGGCCGATTTGTCCTCCACCTGCTGGGTGGTCAGCTGAAAGGCCGGCGGCCGGGGGGATGCCGCCTGGTTCGCCTCCTGCACGATGCCGGAGAATACGCTGGTCACCACGCCGGCGATGGTCGGGTTGGCGACCGAGTAGTGGACGATGAGACGGCCCCCTTGCTGCTGAACGGCTGCGTCGACGTTGCCCTGCCGCACGTCGTTCAGCGCCGTGGCCAGGCTGGCGCGCCGGGTGACGTCGAGCACTTTGTTCAGCTGGCCGTGGCTGGCCGCCCGCGCCTGGTCGAGCACGCTGACCTTGCCGATCTCCACGACGGTGACCTTGGGCGTGCTGCTGCTCTTGTAGATGGAGCCGAACAGCAGCAGGAACAGGACCGGGAAAAGGATCGTGAAGAACAGGGCCGCACGGTCACGGACGAAGCCGAAGAACATCGCCCGGGACAGGCTCCGGAACCCCTGCCAGTTCGCCCTGCGGGTGGCGGGCCCGGGCGCCCCGTCCGCCGTCATGCCCGGTACTCCCGGCCGGTGAGCTGGAGAAACACGTCCTCCAGCGAGGCGCCGGTGACCTGCAGGCCGGCCAGGGCGTCGCGCTCGGCGAGCCGGGCGAGGATCGGGGCCGGCTCGGTCGTGGTGATGGTGAGCGATACCCCGTCATCGGCGACCTGGGCACCGTTGGCGATGGCCCGCGCTTCGTCCTGCGCGAGGGTGCCCGACGCCACGCTGATCCGGACCGGATGCGCCAGGTCGCGGACCAGGGCGGCGGGCGCCCCGATCCGCAGGATCTTGCCGTGGTCCATGATCGCCACCCGCTGGCAGAGCGTCTCCGCCTCGTCCATGTGGTGCGTGGTGAGTACCACGGTGTGGCCCTCCGCGGCGATCGCGCGCAGGAGGTCCCACAGGTTGCGGCGGGCCTGCGGGTCCAGCGCCCCCGTCGGCTCGTCGAGAAACAGCACGTCGGGGCGGTGCACCAGCGCACACGCGATCGAGAGCCGCTGCGCCTGGCCGCCGGAGAGCTTCTCGGTCCGGGTCGCGGCCGCGCTGGTCAGGCCGACTACCTCCAGCATCTCGTCGGTGCGCTGGAGCGGGAGACCGTAGAGATCGGCGAACGTGCGCAGCTGCTCGCGCGCGGTGAGCCGCTCGAAGAACGACGTCGCCTGCAGCTGAACGCCGATCCGGGGTAGCAGGGCCGAGTTCCGCGGCCATGGCCGCAGCCCCAGCACGGTCACCTCGCCGCCGTCCGGCTCGCGCAGTCCTTCCATGATCTCGAGGGTGGTGGTCTTCCCCGCCCCGTTCGGGCCGAGGATGCCGAAGAACTCGCCGTGGCCGACCTCGAACGTCACCCCGTCCACCGCGTGCAGGTCGCCATAGGACTTCCGGACGTCCTGCACAGTGATGGCTGCCGTCACGCCGGAACCCTATCCGACGGGGAGCCAGCCGCCGGGCATCGGGGACCGAGTCCATCACCCGGCCGCCCGGCGCTACCTGTCGCGCCCGTCAGCCCGTTCTCTTGGCCCGGCGCCGCGCGAGCTCGTCGTGGCCACCGGTGCCCTCCAGCCCTGCCCGCTGCCCCCCGGGCTCGTCGGCGGGCTCCGACGGCAGCTCGGCCAGCGTCCCGTCGACCTCCTGCCAGATCCGGCCGAGCGCGATCCCGAACACGCCCTGCCCGCCGGCCAGGAGATCCACCACCTCATCGGGAGAGGTGCACTCGTAGACGCTGACGCCGTCGCTCATGAGGGTGAGCCCGGCCAGGTCCTCCGTGCCGCGGTCACGAAGATGGTCGACGGCGGCGCGGATCTGCTGCAGTGAAATTCCGGTGTCGAGCAGGCGCTTGACGACCTTGAGCACGAGGATGTCGCGGAAGCTGTAAAGCCGCTGCGACCCCGACCCGTGCGCGGGACGGACGCTGGGCTCCACCAGCGCGGTGCGCGCCCAGTAGTCAAGCTGGCGGTAGGTGATCCCGGCGGCGGAGCAGGCGGTGGGTCCCCGGTAGCCGACGTTCCCGGGGTGAGCGGTGAGGTCTTCCCCGAACAGGAGGCCCTGCTCGCCGGCGCGCTCGATCGCGGCGCCACGGTCGCGCGACTGGCCGCCGTCTTTCTCGGTTACCGCCACACCCGCCTCCGCCCCTGAGCTGGTCACCCTGGGTACTCGTTTCGAACGCTAGGCCGACCCGACCGGCGGGTCAACGATCTCCCGCGGCGCGTCGCTCAGGAGCTCCGTGTCACGTGGCACGACCGAAATCTTCGGGGGTGATGGTGTCGAGAAACTCGCGGAACTTCTCGACCTCATCCTCCTGTTCGTCCGGGATCGCCACCCCGGCCTCATCCAGGATCTCGTCGCTGGCGAAGATCGACGCACCGGTCCGGAGCGCGAGCGCGATCGAGTCCGACGGCCGGGCGCTCACTTCCTTCCCGTTGGAGAAGATGAGATCGGCGAAGAAGATGCCGTCCCGGAGCGCGGTGATATTGACCGTGTTCAGCTGCACTCCGAGCGCTTCGAGCACGTCACGGAACAGGTCGTGGGTCAGCGGCCGGGCGGGCACCATGCCCTGCTGCGCGAACGCGATCGCCGTGGCCTCCACCGGGCCGATCCAGATCGGCAGATACCTCTCCCCCTCCACCTCCTTGAGCAGAACGATGGGCTGGTTCGTGGGCATCTCCACCCGGACGCCGACGACCTCCATCTTCTTCACAACGGGCTCCGTCCTCACCTGCGCTGGACACCGCAGCGTCCCGAAACTCATGAAGGCCTTCTCCTGTCAACGTACACCCGCGCGCGGGGCGGCGACGCCCGCGCCCTGCGCTCAGTCATCCGGCCGGCCCGGGCGCGGGTCGCCGAAACCGGCGTCGGCGAGCGCCGCCTCGATCAGCGCGGCGTGCAGCTGGAGGGCGATGGCGGCGATCTCACGGGCGGTCTGGCGGGCCCGGTCCCGCGCCCCTGGGCTGCGCTGGCGCAGTATCGGGGCCACCACCTGCTCGATCAGCGCGGTCTCGCGTTCCACCGACGCGCGCAGCACCCGCAGGTTCCTGGCCTGGACGCCGTAACTGCCGAGCGCCACGATGGCGCGGGAGGCCGCCAGAGCGTCCGGGCCGTAGTGACGGCCGCTGCGCCGCACCAGCCCGAATTCCTCCAGCTCGGCCAGCTGGGCTTCGTCCAGGCCGGTCGCCTCCAGCAGTTCGCGCCTGGTCAAGGGCCCGCCGGGGTGGGCCTGCCCGGCGGGCCGGCCCGCGTGCGCCGGGTACCGGTCCGGCTCGCCGGCGCCGTCCTCCTCCACCGCGTCGAGCTGATCCTTGATCACCCGCAGCGGCAGGTATTGGTCCCGCTGGGCAGTGAGGATGTAGCGCAGCCGCTCCACGTCGGCCGGTGCGAACTTCCGGTAACGGGACGGGGACCGGGCGGGCTGGATGAGTCCTTCGTTCTCCAGGAAGCGAATCTTCGAGACGCTCACGTCGGGGAAATCGGCGCGCAGCAGGGCCAGCACCTCGCCGATCCCGAGGTACGCCCGGGCGGGCTCAGCACTCATGCCCCTACCTGCGCACCTCCGCCACGGCCGGCCTGGGACCGCCGCCCGGCGAGAAACATCAGCCGGAACTTACCTACCTGGACCTCGTCGCCGTCGTTCAGATCGGCCTCCTCGATCCGCTCCCGGTTCACGTAGGTTCCGTTCAGGCTCCCCACATCACGCACGGTGAATCCGCGCGGGTGGCGGTAGAACTCCGCGTGGCGGCGGGACACCGTCACATCGTCGAGGAAGATGTCGCTCTCCGGGTGCCGGCCTGCCGTGGTGAGGTCGCTGTCGAGCATGAACCGGCTGCCCGCGTTGGGGCCGCGTTTCACCACGAGCAGGGCGCTGCCCAGGGGCAGCATCTCAACCGCCCCGGAGTCGGCGAGTGGCTCATCCGGTTCCGCCTCGGCCAGCTCGGAACCGCCGAGAGAGATCGTCGATGTGCTCTCGCCAGGCTCGCCCCCGCCACGCGCCAGCGCGATCCCGCAGTGGGAGCAGAACCGGGCATCTTCGGGGTTCTCTTGCCCGCAGCGGGCGCAGTAGACGCGCGGCATGTCGTGGCCCAGCCTCTCATCCGCCGGCAGTGGGCTCGGGCCGGGAACCGCGTTCGCGCGCGCGGCTCTCGGCGTCAGCTCTGGTTCGTTCGCCCACGCTACCTGCGAAGCGTGCGCCCGGTCCATGCGCCACGCATTCCACCGGCCACGCCACCACGAGCCCCGCCGGCCGCGGCTGGCCGGGGCCCGCGCCGAATCGGGCCCGGCGGCCGTCAGCGTTCCCCGGTAGCTCTGAGGGGGATGGTCGCGACGCCTCCGCCACATCAGGTCAAACCTCCGGCGCGTCCTGGGCTGCAAAGCAGATGAACAGGAATTCTCTCACGTGCAGCGTATCCGCGAGGGCCCCTTGCCGGGCCCGGCCCGGCTGCTCAGGCGCCGGCCTGCTCGGCGACCGCGGCCCACTCGTCGAGCAGCGCCTGGGCGGCGTCGGCGTCGGCGCCCTCCGCCCACAGGTGCGTGACGGCATCCGCCGGATCGGGCAGCACGAGGACCCAGCCGCCATCGGGTTCGACCACCCGCACGCCGTCGGTGGTGTCGAGCGTCCGGCCGGCCGCGGCCTCCACCACGGTCCGCATGACGCTGCCCTTCGCCGCCCACGGGGTGGGCATCGACCGCTTGAGCAGATGCGCCCGGGGGATCCGGGCATCGATCTGGCTGACCGTGAGCCTGGTGCGCGCGACCAGCCCGAGCAGCAGCGCGAACGCGGCGATGCCGTCGAGTGTCCGGGAGAACTCGGGGACCACGTACCCGCCCCGGCCGTCCGCCCCGAAGATCACGTCGTCGGCCGCGGTCGCCTCGGTGAGGCGATGCAGGGAGGTCGGTGTCCACACCACCTTCACCCCGTGGAAACCGCTCACCCGTTCGGCGACGCGGGTGGTGGTGACCGGCAGGGCGACCTGGCCCGCCCGCCGTTCGGCGGCGATCAGGTCAAGCACCACCAGCAGCGCCCGGTCGTCGCTGACCATCGCACCCTTGTCGTCGACCAGCTGGATCCGCTCGCCGACCTGGTCGAACCGGACGCCGAACGCGGCCCGGGCCGAGGCCACGAGCTCGGACAGGCGCTGCATGCCCGCCCGCAGCTGTGCCAGGCTCTGCGTCGGTGACGCCTCATCGAGGCGGTTGTTGACGGTGAGCACGTCGACCCCGATCCGCCCCAGCAGCTCCGGCAAGACCAGCGACGCGGTGCCGCCGGCGCAGTCGACGACCACCTTGAGCGCCGCCTCCCGCACGCCGGTCATGTCCACGGACCGCAGCAGCTCGGTCGCGTAGGACTCCACCACGCGCGGCGGGTAGCTCAGCTCGGCGATCTCGCCGGGGAAGGCGCGCCGGTACTCCTGCCGGGAGAACACCCGCTCAAGCTTGCGGGCCGCCGCCTGGGACAGATCGGCTCCGCGCTCATCGAGGAAGACGATGTCGATCGACTGCGGGTCGCCGGCGGTGGTGCGCAGTGCGATGCCGCCGCTGCACTCGCTGCGGGCGGTCTGGAACCTCGCTACCGGCAGCGGCTGCGCCTCCAGGTCCACTACGTCGATCGCGCTGGCGTTGAGCGCGCCCTGCATCGCGCGTTTGAACGCCCGGGCCGCCCGCGATGCGTCACGCGAGGTGGTGACCACCGCACCTTTCTTCAGGGTGGTCGCGTACGCGCTGGCCAGCCGGACGCAGAGCTCCGGGGTGATCTCCACGTTGACCAGGCCGGAAACGCCGCGCAGGCCGAACAGGGTTCGCTGCCCGCGTGACTCCCAGATGACGCTGGTATTCACCACCGCGCCGGCCTCGATGGTCTTGAACGGGTAGACCTTAACCCCGGCGGACACGTATGCCTCCGGCTCGATCACGCACTCGTCCCCGACGACCGCGCCCTCCTCGATCCGGGCCGAGCCCATCACGTCGGTGTTCTTTCCGATGACACAGCCCCTCAGCGTTGTTCCCTGGCCTACGTAGACGTTGTTGTGAACCACCGCCCTGTGCAGGAATGCCCCTTCCTTCACCACCACGTTGCTGCCAACCACGGTGAACTCGCGGAGCTGGGCGCCCGCCTCGATCTTGGCGTAGTCGCCGATGCACAGCGGCCCGGACAGCAGCGCCTCCGGGTCGACCTCGGCTCCCTCGCCGACCCACACCCCGGGCGATACCTCGAACCCGTCCATTTCCGTCTCGACCCGGCCGCACAGCACATCCGCCTGTGCCTTGAGGTAGCTCTCGTGGGTCCCGACGTCCTCCCAGTACCCGTCGCCGACCCAGCCGTACAGCGGGGCGCCTGTCTTCAGGAGCTGCGGGAACACATCACCGGACCAGTCGACAGAAGCGCCGGCCGGCACCTCGGCGAGCACCTCGGGCTCCATCACGTAGATGCCGGTGTTCACCGTGTCCGAGAAGACCTGCCCCCAGGTGGGCTTCTCCAGGAAGCGCTGGATGCGCCCGTCCTCCCCCACGATGATGATCCCGAATTCAAGCGGGTCCGGCACCCGGGTGAGGCCGACGGTCACCAGAGCGCTGTTCTTCTTGTGGAAGCTGACCAGGGCGGAGAGGTCGATGTCGGTCAGGGCGTCGCCCGAGATCACCAGGAACGGGCCATCCCGCAGCTCGTCCTCGGCGTTCTTCACGCTGCCCGCGGTACCCAGCGGCATGTCCTCGGTGGCGTACTGCAGGCTCATGCCGACGTCCTCGCCGTCGCCGAAGTAGTTGCGGACCAGCGAGGCCAGGAACTGGACCGTGACCACGGTTTCGGTGAACCCGTGCCGCTTGAGCAGCCGCAGCACGTGTTCCATGATCGGCTTGTTCACGACCGGCAGCATGGGCTTGGGCTGGTTGGCGGTCATCGGGCGCAGCCGGGTACCTTCCCCGCCGGCCATCACCACTGCCTTCACCTGCGACCCGTCTCCCTCCCGGCCGTTGCCGGTCTCATCATTTCATCGCGGCCGCCGCACGGTCATGGCCCTCCAGTTGGGCAACCTTACTTGCCCCCTGGGGCGCCGCCTGCCCCCGGACGTGCTCATCAGCGCACCGCGCGGCCCCGGGCGGCGCTGATCAGACGGCGCATCTGCACCAGGTAGAGCGCGGCGGCCCACCAGTAAAGGGCAGTTCCCCAGATCGCAAAGGCCCAACCGATAACTCGCGCCACCAGGGCCGGCGTTCCCGCGTGCGCGCCGAGGAATAGCAGCGGGAACGCGTACAGCAGGCACAGGGTGGCCGCCTTCCCCACGAGGCTCACCTGGAGCGGGCCGTATCCGTACCGGCGCAGCACGAGCAGGGCCACCGCGAGCAGGAGCTCCCTGGCCGCCAGCAGGGCCACCAGCCACCACGGGATGATGGCGCGGATGGCCAGCCCGATCAGCGTGGCGGCGATGTACAGCCGGTCGGCCGCCGGGTCGAGCACCTGTCCCAGCCGGCTCTGCTGGTCCCAGGCGCGGGCGATCACCCCGTCCAGCCAGTCGGACAGCCCGGCCGCGATGAGCAGGCCGACCGCCCAGCCATCCGCCTCGGGGCCAAGCACCAGCCAGAGGAAGACCGGGACGCCCGCCAGCCGCGCCACGCTGATCGCGTTTGGCACGGTGAGGATGCGCCCCTGCTGGTCAGCCAGCGTGGCGGCGCTGGTCTTCGCCTCGCCGTCGGCTCGCGTCACCGGAACGTCCCTCATTAGCGGTCGGTGCCGACCCTACCGGCCGCCCGCGCCTGCCCCGGCAGCGCTGCGGTGGCGGCGCGCTGACTTCATCGCGACATCCTCCTGCGTGAAGGCCGGGGACCCGGGTTGGCTGGCTGGGTGACCGATCGCAGCCGGTCACCGAGAGCCGTTAGCCGGCGGACCAGCGCAGCGGGAGCGCATCGATGCCGTAAATGCCCTCGACGCCGCCGAGCTGCGGCGGGCCGTCGAGCGCCAGCCCGGGCATCTGCGGCACCAGGAACGTCAGCGCCTCTTCGAGTTCTGCGCGGGCCAGGTTGGCGCCCAGGCAGTAGTGCGGGCCGGCGCCGAAGGTCAGCAGTCGGCCGGGTGTGTCCCCCTGGCCCGCCGTGATGTCGAACCGCTCACCGTCGCCGCCGGTGGCCTGGCCGGGCTCGCCGTCGGCCTGCTCACGATTGGCCCGCTCCGTGCAGACCGCCACGATCGTGCCGGGCGGGAAGATCACGCCCCGGTGCTCCAGCTGGTCGACGCAGATGCGGGCGGTGAACGGCGTGATCGGCTCGAACCGCAGCACCTCGGTGACGGCCTGGCGGGTCAGTTCCGGGTGCGCGGCCAGCAGCGCCCACTGGTCCGGATGCTCGGCGAACAACCGCATGGCGTGCGCCAGCTGGCTCTGGGTGGTGTCGATCCCGCCGGCCAGCACGTTCAGCACCAGGTTGACGCACTCGGGGTGGGACAGCCGGTCGCCCTCGTCGCGCGCGGCCAGCAGGGTGGACAGCAGGTCACCGGCGGGTGCGATTTGCCGCTGTTCAAGCAGCGCCTCGACGTAGTCGTAGAGTTCGGCGGTGGCACGCTCGATCCGCGCCAGGTCACCGGCCAGCGCCCGGATGTCGAACTGGCGCTGGACCCAGTGCGACCACTCGTGCAGCCGGGGCGCGTCCTCCTCCGGGGCGCCGAGCACCGCCGTGATGGTCAGCGAGGGGTACGCCTTGGCAATGGCCGCGACGAACTCCGCCGAGGTGGCTGGCTCGATGCCCGCCCACAGCCGCTGCAGGTAGCCACGCATCACCGGGCGCCACGCGTCCGCGGCCCGCGGGCTGAAGGCGGGCCCGACCAGGGCGCGCACCCGCCGGTGGCGATCGCCGGTGAGGTTGATGATGTTGGCGTCGATCTGCTCGCGCAGCCGCCCGCCGCTGACGCCGAACAAATCCGCTATCTCCCGCCCCGGGAAGGCGGTCCCCTTCGAGCGCAGGAAGAACTCGCCCGCTTCCCGGTCCAGCACGACGTAGGACAGCGGGGATGAAGCGAGCCAGCCCTGGCGGCGTACCGCGGCGAGCCGCTGGTGATAGACCTCACCGGTGAGGTCGTCGGCCAGGTAGTCGAACTCGGGCAGTTCAAGCTCGGTCACGATCGCCATGGCTGCTCCCATCGTCGGCACCGCCACCGTCCGGGCCGCTCACGCCCAGGCGCCCCACATGAGCCGCCAGTATGACGTTGTACCCCGGTTACTACCTGCGGTGACAGGTGAGCTTGACGCGCCAGGGCGCGCCCAGGTCCTGGCGGGTTGACCGTGGCCCAGTTGCGATTGGTTCGCGGCCGCAGGTATGCGTCCGCGCTGGCTGGGTAAGGTGCACAACTTCCGAGCGGATAACAAACCCCACGGGAGGAGCAGATCATGCTCACGCTCACGGACAACGCGGTCACGGCCATCCGGGCTCTGACCTCGCAGCCGGAGCAGCCGCCCGACACCGGGCTGCGCATCATGGGCCAGGGCGAGGGCGTCCCGCCCTTCCAGCTGACACTGGCGGAGACCCCGGCCGAAGGCGACCAGGTGATCGAGGCCAACGGGGCACGGGTATTCCTGGCCGACGACACGGCTCAGGTGCTCGCCGACAAGGCGCTCGACGCCGAGGTCGACGCCGAGGGCGGGGTCGCGTTCAGCGTCACGCCGAAAATGGCTTAACGAGCGGACCTCCCGGGGCCCTGCCAGCTGGCGGTGGCCCCGGTTAGGCCTGCCCGCGCCGGCCCGGCCCGTCAGGCCGTCGGCGTCGGCCTGGTGCGGCCCTGGCGTCGGCACCGTGCGGCCCTGGCGGCGGCCCGGTCAGGCGGACTCCCACAGCGTGGCGATGCCTTGCCCGACGCCGATACACATGCTGGCCGCCGCCCGGGCGGCCCCCCGGCGGCGGAACTCGTGGAGCAGTGTGGTGGTGATCCGCGCGCCCGAGCAGCCGAGCGGGTGGCCGATCGCGATCGCGCCGCCGTTCACGTTCACCCGGTCCGGGTCCAGCTTGAGCTCGTCGGCCACCGCCACAGCCTGCGCCGCGAACGCCTCGTTGACCTCGATCAGGTCGAGCCCTTCCACCTGCCACTGCGCCCGGCCGAGCACCTTGCCGAGCGCCGGGACCGGCCCGATCCCCATGTAGTCGGGATGCACGCCCGCCGCCGCGGTGCCCACATAGCGGGCCATCGGCGCGGCACCAGCGACGCCGGGCAGAGCCCGCTCCGAGACCAGCAGCAGGCACGCCGCCCCGTCGTTGAGCGGCGAGGAGTTGCCGCCGGTGACCGTGCCGCCCTTGCGGAACGCGGGCCGCTTGGCGGCCAGTTCGCCGATCGTCAGCCCGGGCCTGACGCCCTCGTCGCGGCGCAGTTCGCCGCCCTCGGTGGTGACCGGGACGATCTCGCCGTCGAACCGGCCCTCGTCCTGGGCGCGCGCCGCGCGCCGGTGGCTGCGGAGCGCGAACTCGTCCTGTCGCCCCCGGCTCACCTGGTAGCGCTCGGCCACGTTCTCCGCCGTCTCCCCCAGGCTGATCGGCGGGTACATCTCCTGCATCCGCGGGCTCACGAGCCGCCAGCCCAGCCGGGTATCGGCCACCCCGGTCTCGCGGGGGAACGGCTCGGACGCACGGGGCAGCACGAACGGGGCGCGTGTCATCGACTCGACACCGCCCGCCAGGCAGATGTCGGCCTCACCCGCCGCGATCATCCGGGCGGCACCGGCGATCGCCTCCATGCCCGACCCGCACAGCCGGTTGACGGTCGCCCCGGGTACCTCTACCGGCAAGCCTGCGAGGAGCACGCCCATCCGGGCCACGTTCCGGTTGTCTTCGCCCGCCTGGTTGGCCGCGCCCCAGTAGACGTCGTCGATCCGGGCCGGGTCCAGCCACGGGTTGCGGGCCAGCAGCGCGCTGATCACCTCAGCCGTGAGGTGATCGGGCCGCACCGAGGCCAGCGAGCCCTTGATCTTCCCCACCGGCGTCCGGCACGCGTCGATCGCGAAAACCGCCGTCATGTGCACCTCCGGGCCAGCCATCCCGCCTGTGCTGAGACTATCCGGCGCCGTCCGGCCACCAGCAGGGCTCGATGGGCGCTTCGGCCCGGCAGATCCCGCATGATCATGACATCACTGTCGTTCCAACGACCCTGAGGTCATGATCACGATGCCGGAGCGGATGCCTGCGTCGTGATCATGACGTTGCTGGCGCCTCAGCACGGAGGTGAGGGATGACACCGCCCGCGCCCGCCAGCGCGAACGCGGCCAGGTAGCCCGGCGGCGCCGCCACCTCGCGCACCGTGCAGCCGTTCACACTGAGGCCGGTGGCCTGGCCGGTCCCCACCGGGAAGCCGGCGAGGCCGTGCCCGATGCCCTGCCCGGTGGCTTTGAGCACGGCCTCGGCCCGGACCCAGCAGGTGATGATCGCCTCGTGCCTTTCCCGCTCGCCCAGGCCGGCCACCCGGGCCGCGTCGGCCGGATGCAGCGCCAGGGCCAGCGAGCAGACGCACCCGGCGGCGTCCGCTTCCACGTCGACGCCCACCGGGCGGCCCGCGACGGCGATGAGCACCATGTCACCGGAGTGCGCGAGCGAGAACGACGGGACCGTGCGCGCGCCCCGGCCGGACGCTGGCAGCAGGACGGGTTTGCCCGCGGCCGCGCAGCGGGGGCAACGGCCACGGCCGAACCGCAGGCTGGCGGGCGTGGTGCCGGTGTAGCCCGCCAGCACCCGCCGCAGCATCAGGTGTGCCACCTGGTACCGGCGCCGATCGGCCGGGAACAAGAACGCTTCCAACCGCTTCCTCTCGCCGTGGTCCAGGTCGGCGAGGTCGGCTGGGCCAATGGTCACGGTCCGCGTGTCGAACCACCACACGTCCACCGCGTCCCCGACTGGGACCATCCTTCCGTTCGGAGCGGTATTTCCGGGCGGGACGGTGCTTCCGGGCGGCGCGGTGCTTCCGGGCGGGACGGTGCTTCCGGCCGGGACGGTGCATTCGTACAGCGCGGTACTTCCGGGCTGTACGTTGCTTCGAGGGTGCACGGGAGACATCAGGGGCTGCCCCCCGGCTTGATCCGCTGCGCGACGAATTCGGCCAGCGTGCCGAGGGTCGCCAGCGAGTCCAGGTTCAGGTCCTCGCCCGCCACGTCGACACCGAACCGCCTCTGGATCTCACGCAGGAGCAGCGTCCCGGTCAGCGAGTCGAGCCCGACCGCCGTGCCGAACAGTGCCGCGGCCGGCGGGATGCGCAGCAGTTCATCCCGCCCGGTGGCCGCGGCCAGGAACGCCCGCAGGTCATCGGTGATCGCCGCGACGTCGGCGCCGCCCGGCGGGCCCGTACCGGCCGGTGGGCCCGTACCGCCCGTGTCATGGCGGGCGGGGCGCGCTCCCGTGCCCGGGCCGGTACCGCTCACGCGGCGTCCCCGCCCTGCTCACCCGGAGCCTCCACCCAGCCGGGAAGGACGGGCAGCGCCGTGCCCACATCACGCTCAAACACGGCCGGGACCTGGCCGCTGGTCGCATTGCCGCCGCCCGCCTCGCCGCCGCCGGCCTCGCCGCCCTCCGGTCCCTGTCCGGCCGCGCCCTGTCGGGCCGTGCCC
>Ga0114129_10011522_pt1 | contig 12592 bp, 10 predicted proteins | sample RhiMetdeltSRZDD1_FD_80071 | JGI IMG/M metagenome (GOLD analysis project Ga0114129, IMG submission 80071) | Populus rhizosphere microbial communities from Tennessee, USA - Rhizosphere MetaG P. deltoides SRZDD1 (version 2) (version 2) | ecosystem: Host-associated > Plants > Roots > Rhizosphere >...
TCGCGGACGCGGTGGCCGCGATCATCGGCGTGACGTACGGCAAGCACGCCTACGGGACGACGGGCGAGATGAAGAGTATGGAGGGCTCATTCGCATTCTTCATTGTAGCCTTTCTGTCTACCGGTGTTCCGCTCCTGCTGTTCACGAGCACTGGACGCGTCGAGGCTGTGTTGATCGGCCTGACGTTTGGCGCGCTCGTGATGCTGCTGGAGGCGATCGCGTGGCGCGGGCTGGACAATCTGTTCATTCCGTTCGGCGGATTCCTTCTGCTCCGGGTGTATCTGACGCTCGACGCCGAAGCCCTGCTCGCGCGCTTCCTGGCCACCGTGGCACTGCTCGTGCTCGTCATCGGCCTCCGTCGACGCCGTACGCTCGACGACTTCGCCCTCGTGGCCGGTGTGCTGGTGGGCTATGTCGCGTGGGCGGCTGGTGGATGGCGCTGGCTGGTTCCCCCGTGTGTGCTGTTCGCGGCGTATACCGTCGTTTGGCCCCGTCGCGCGCAGCTTCGAGAGCGACCGCACGACATCACTGCAGTTTTCTCTGTCACCGCAACCGGAATGATCTGGCTTCTGCTCGCCGTGTTCCTCAAGCGTACGGACCTGTACTATCCGTACACGCTGTCATACGCCGCGATCCTGGCCTTCGTCGGCATCACCTGGTATCGGAACGTCGGTCGAATACGGCCCGTTGCCGCCATTCTCGCGAGCGCCGCGGTCGCCTGGCTCGCGTTCTTCATCCCCTACGCTGTCGTCACCGGCCTAACGCGTAGCGCCGTTCAGTCCGCAGCCCTTGCTATCGTTCCGCTCATCGTGGCGGGATTCGCATTCCTGATCACCGTCCCGCATGACCGTCGACGGCCCACTTCCGAGTACCCCTGGGCGCGGCAGGCTCTCCTTGTGCTCGGCTCATCCGCGTTAGGTCTCGCGCTGCTCGCCGGCATGACGAGCGTGCGCCGATGACGATTGCGCACGCGCGCCTCGTTGCGCCCCAGGAGCTCACGTCGTTCGAGCCTGTCGCCGTCTGGCCATCGCTGTCGGCGGAAGATATAGGCGCGCACGCGCCGGACGCATCGCTGGTCGTTACCGAAAGTGGCGCAATGCGAGCGCGCTGCTCGCTCTGGTGGCGCTCGACACCGCCGTTCGGTGCGGAGCGCCTCGGGGTGATCGGACATTATGCCGCGGCGAGTGTGGAGGACGGCCGCTCGATCCTGGACGCCGCGGCGACCGAGCTCGCTCGCCAGGGTTGCACGCTCGCTGTAGGGCCGATGGACGGAAATACGTGGCGGCGCTATCGCCTCGTGGTGGATCGCGGCACCGAGCCGCCATTCTTCATGGAACCGACGAATCCGGAGGATTGGCCCTCGCACTACGAGGCCGCCGGCTTCACGCCGATCGCACACTACTTCTCGGCGCTCAACACGAATCTGTCGGTACGCGACGAGCGCATGGGCGAGGTCGCCGAGCGGCTGGACAAGGTCGGCGTCCGGCTGCGCACGCTCGACCTCGGTCGGTTCGAGCAGGAGCTGAAGCGCATCTATTGGGTCGCCGAGATCAGCTTCGCGAAAGCGTTCCTGTACACTCGGCTCCCCGAATCGGTATTCGCCGCGCAATACCAGCGGATCCGCCAGTTCGTGCGGCCGGAGCTCGTCCTCCTCGCGGAGCATGAAGATGGTCTCGTCGGGTTCGCGTTCAACATTCCGGATGTGCTGGAGCTCGGGAGCGGCGGGCGGCCCAGGACTGCGATCATCAAGACGCTCGCCGTGCTCCCGGACCGTACCTACGCTGGTCTCGGCAGCCTTCTCACCGGCCGGTCGCATGCCGCTGCCGCCGCGTTAGGCTACACACGGATGATCCACGCCCTCATGCACGAGTCGAACCGGTCGCGGCAAATCAGCGCGCATACGGGTCGGCCAATGCGACGTTACGCACTCTTTCAGCGGCCGCTCGTGACCAAATGAACGTCGCCGAGCTTCTTCGTGGGCCAGTCGGCGCGCGACCTAACGCGCCGGCGCTCATCGAACGATCGGGCACGACGCGAGTCGAGACCAGCTTTCTCGCGCTCGACGACGCCGCTCGGCGCATGGCGGGACGCCTTCGTCGCGACGGTATTGGACCGGGCGACGGCGTGCTGTTCTTCGCGCCGCCGAGTGCAGCGCTCTATGCGGCGCTGATCGCGGTGTTCCGCCGCGGTGCGGTTGCGATGTTCGTCGAGCCATCGGCCGGCAGGCATGTGCTCGAGGAGGCGTGTACGATGTCGCCGCCGAAGGCGCTGGTCGCGACGCCAAAGGCGCATCTTCTTCGCGTAGTGTCGAAGGCGTTGCGCCGGGTGCCTCACAAGTACGTGACGAGCGCGTGGATGCCGGGTGCGGTGTCGCTCGCGGACCCGATGACCGCGCCGCGAGATGACCACGTCGCGGCGGTTGAAGCCGACGCGCCGGCGCTCCTGACGTTTACAAGCGGAAGCACTGGGCGCCCGAAGGGCGTCGTGCGGACGCATGGAATTCTTCGCGCGCAGCTCGCTGCGCTCACCGACGCTTTTGCGGCAGGCGCCGGCGAGCGAGAGCTGGTGAGTCTGCCGGTGGTCGTTCTGCTCAACCTGGCGAATGGCGCCGAGACGGTGTTGCCTGACGCGGATCTGCGTCGGCCGGCGGCGATCGATGCGCCTTCGGTGTCGAGTCAGATGTTGCGCGAGCGCGTGACGCGGGCGACGGCGTCGCCCGCGTTTCTCGAGCGCCTCGCGGATGACGTGGGAGCCGCGACCGCGCTGGGGGTGCTGCGGACGATCGTGACGGGCGGAGGACCGGTGTTCCCGGATCTGGTGAAGCGTCTCGAGCTGTCCTCACCGTCTGCGCGGATCATTTCTGTCTACGGTTCCACCGAGGCGGAGCCGATCGCACACGTCTCTGCGGCGGAGGTAACGCCGGAGGATCTCGCGGCGATGCGCCGTGGTGCGGGCCTGCTTGCGGGCGAGCCGGATCCGCACGTCGAGCTGCGGATCATTCGAAGGCAGTGGGGAACGCCGATCTCTCCGCTCGATCGGGCTGCGCTCGACGCCATGTCGTGCGGCACGGGGGAGGCGGGGGAGATCGTCGTCACGGGAGCCCATGTCGTGCGCGGTTACCTGCACGGACTTGGTGAGGAGGAAACCAAGTTTCGTGTGGATGGTTGCGTGTGGCATCGGACGGGCGATGTGGGCTATCTGGATGAGCGCGGTAGGCTCTGGCTGCTCGGTCGTGCGTCGGCGGTGATCGAGGATTCGCGCGGCGTGCTGTATCCGTTTGCGGTTGAGTGTTGTGCGCGTGAGGCCCTGGCGGTGCGGCGTGTGGCAGTGGTCGCGCAGGGTTGGCGGCGCGTGTTGGTCGTCGAGAGTCCGCGTGGGGATCTTGGGATCGATCAGCCGGCGGCGCTTCGGGCGTTAGGGTGGGCGGAGATCGATAAGATCGTGAGTGTCCGCGCGCTCCCAATGGATCGGCGGCACAACTCGAAGATCGATTATGGGGCGCTCGCGGCGATGATCGAGGCGCCGCAACGGTAAATGGACGTCGCCCGCGGGATGGTGCGACGCGTCCAGTCACTCGGGGCACGGGAATATGAGGCAGGCCGTGGCCGATGCTCGGCAGTTCGTGTCGCACGTACGTTCGATCCTGCACGCTGGCGGAAAGGCCGTACCAGAACTGGCGCGCAGCGAGCTCCTGCCACGATATGAGCCCGGAGCAGATATCGCGATCGACCCTCAGACTTTCTTGGAGATCACGTTTGCTTTGAAGCGGCACCTTCGCGAGTACGCCGGTGCGTCGCCAGAGCATGCTGCCTAACCAATGGTGCAGCAGACGGCGCACGCTGAGCCCCGCGGCCTAACAGTGCTTGCTGCTGACGAGCGGGCCGAGGAAGCTCGCTGTGCTCACGATGATTTGACCGCTCGCAGCAGAAGCTGGACCTTAGACTGCTATACCGTTCGCCGCATTCCATGTGCGACCGCAATGCGATTCCCGTGGGCCGGACCGCAACACAGATGCGAACACTCGTCTACAAACGCACCCACAAGGGCGATCCAGACGCAGCGGGAACGGTCCCGTCGGCACTCGCCGCTCGGTTGGGCAAAAGGAGCTGGCTCCGTCAGAGTGGGGTTTTCGAGCGTACCACGCGTTGAATTGGAGTTCACAGATGAGCCGAGACACACCCGGCTGCCGCACGACCCCGGTACCGACGCGCGACGATCCCGCCCGGGACGCGCTGTTCCGGAATCTGCTCGACAACCCGCCATTCCCGGCTGGCAGTTCGCTAGAGGAGCAGCGTGACATCCTGGACGCGCTGAAGTCGATGAATCCCGAGTTGCCAGATGACGTGGCCGTTAGGCAGGTCACATTGGCAACGGGAGGGCGCGCGGAGCTCGTTGCCCCTCCAGAAGCACATGACGCTCGCGCCATCGTCTATGTGCATGGCGGTGCCTTCGTGAACGGGCGCACGGCAGGTGTCTGGCAATACCCGGCCTACCGCATCGCGGCCGCCGCCAGCGCCAAACTCCTTCATGTCCTGCACCGCCTAGCGCCCGAGCATCCCTTTCCGGCGGCACGAGACGACGTCCTCGCCGGCTATGACGATCTGCTGCGCACCGGATACGAGCCCGAACAGATCGCGTTCGTGGCCGATTCCGCCGGTGTGAACATCGCCCTGACGGCACTGCTTGCCCTCCGCACGCAGCAAGCCCCAATGCCCGCCGGCCTCGTGGGCATCGGAGGATGGATCGACCTCACAGAACGTGACGAATCGTCATCGGGCGGTCCGCTGGATCCGCTCGCCATTCCGGCGCAGCTCAATGCCGCGGCCCGCGCATACCTTGGGCACACGGATGCGCGCTCGGCAGCAGCGAATCCGCTCTTTGCCGATTTGCATGGGCTGCCGCCCATGCTTTTGCTGGTAGGCGGGAGTGAGTTGCTGAAGGCAGACACGATGCGGTTCAGCGAACGGGCGTGTAGGGCTGGTGTCGACGTTCATGTCGAAGTGTGGCAGGGGCTGCTCCATGGCTGGTACCTGTTTGCCAATGGGGTCGCCGACGCAGAAGCCACGTATCTGCGAGTCGGCGACCAGGTGCGCCAGCTGTCGCCCTAGGGCGTTAGGTTGCCACCGGCATCACGTTATGTCATCGCGCGCCGCCGATGCCATTCGGTCGTTCGCTCAAAAGCATGAGCAAGCCGCAAGACAGTGGCTTCCTGGCCCGCCGCTCCGGCGATCTGCAAGCCAATCGGTAGCCCGGCGCGTGTGAAACCGCACGGGATCGAAATCGTCGGCCATCCGTAAACGTTGAACGGCGACGTATTGCGAATCGTCGGACCGCCGAGGGCTAGAGAGGTAGCCACGTCTCGAGTGACGTCTGCCAGCGCTGGCGGCGAAACGGCAGTCGTCGGCGTCACGACAACGTCGACCGTCTCGAATACCTTGCCAATGGTGCGCCGAACGAGGTCGACCTCGCGCCGTGCCGCGATGTACGCGCGAGCCGTAACCTCACCGTCGGACCGCAGGCGCTGCAACGTCTCCGGTTGGTACCGCTCCGGGCTCTTCTCGACGAACTCGGCGTGATACGCGTACGCCTCGGCGGAGCGTACGCCTCCTCGTATGCGCTCCTGGCCCCGTGCGGGAAGGGCGACGTCGCGAAGGCCTGAGGTAGGCTTCTGCAAAGCGCCTAACGCGTCATTGATCGCGGCCGCGATCTCGGGATCGAGGTCGGCAAAGAAGAAGTCGCGCGCCACGCCAACGCGCAGTGAGCTCGTCGACGTGCGGAGGCCTGCGGAGTAGTCGGGAATGCTCGTTTGGCGACTCGCAAGATCAAGCGGATCGTATCCCGCAATAGCTTGGAGCAAAACGGCCGCATCAGCGACAGTGCGAGCGAACGGGCCGACGTGATCCAGCGTCCAGGAGAGGGGAATGACACCGCGGTTGCTGACGAGTCCGTACGTTGGCTTCAACCCGACCAGGCCGCAGTACGCGGCGGGCTGTCGTACGGAGGCCGCCGTATCCGTGCCGAGCGCTCCATAACACAGTTCCGCCGCGACGGCGGCCGCGGATCCGCCTGACGACCCGCCGGTCACGTAGTCGTTGTTCCACGGATTGCGGACGGGGCCGAAGTAGCTGACGGCGGACGTCCCACCGTATGCGAATTCGTGCATGTTGGTCTTGCCAACGATGACGCCGCCGGCGGCTTTGAGGCGGCGAACGACCTCCGCATCTTGGGTCGGTACGCGGTCCTTGAACAACTCGCTCGCGGCGGTAGTCCTCACCCCGGCCGTATCAAACAGGTCTTTCACTGCGATCGGAATTCCATGGAGCGGACCACGCCAACGCCCGCGGTGGATCTCCGCTTCCGCGACGCGGGCGGCGTCCATCGCGGAATCCGCCATCACGGTGATGAATGCATTGATCGTTGGGTTCAGGTTTTCGATGCGAGCAAGGCACGCCTGCGTCAGCTCGACGGGAGAGACGCGCTTCCGTCGCACCTGTTCCGCGGCGTTGCTGAGCGTCCAGCTGGTGACCTCGTCCGCGTTGCTCTGGTTGGCGTCAGCGGTCGAGAGGATCGCGAGTGATCCTGCGCCCGCCGCCGAGAGGGCGAGGAAGGATCTGCGGGTCATACTCGGAGCAATAGGTGACGGGTCGTGATCGGCGGGCAAGTGCGCCTCGTAGGTCGGCCGTGACGTCAATGTTGGAACTAGAGGCGCACGAGAGCTAGAGGTGGGTCCGACAAGACAAGCGTGGTGGATGTCGGGGCGCGACGCTTGGCGTATTCATGCGGAACCTGCAGTGGATTCGGGATGGCTCCAGGCCCAGGCAACCTAACGAACGCTGAAGCCGACAAAGGAGCTATTGATCGTTGGCGGCAGCGCCGCCAACTCTTATATGTTCCTTTGCAGCTTAGCTATGGCGTTAGGTCACGCTTCCAGGTAAGAGATGGACTGGACCGTCGAGTTTAGTGCGCGTTTGGCCGCGGCGCGCGATGTCGGAGTAGTGCGAACCGTTTCTTTCTCCGTCGCAGACCTTCAGATACGCGATGGTTCCCGCGGTGCTCGCGAAATCGCCGACGCCCTCGCACAGCATGTCGGGCTCCGACCGCTCGGCAGCGGCTGGTGGTCGCTCTCCCGCACGGAGGCGCGTGCCGCCGTGTCCGCAGCGTTGGAGCGTGACCTCGCCTACGCGGCCGAGTGCATGTCCGCGACCGACGCGTTGGCGTTCGCCGACGAGTTCCTCGGCTGGTTTGGTCCCGATGCAAACTTCCTGACGAACGCCACCTTTCCAACCGCTGAAGAGGCGAGGACCACGGGCTGGCGCGGGTCGTGGAACCCACTCACCAACGCGACGTTCGATGTGGGCGTGTTCGGAGTAAGCCGTGGGGAGGCCACCCTACTTTGGGTGGAGGACGAGGACTAGGCCGGGCACCGTACAGGGCTGCAACCCCAATTGGTGTTAGACAGCCACAGGCAGGCGGCATAGGATATGGCGGCACGATTGCCCATGGAGAGCAGATGCGACCCACCATTGCCGCCGTCGCCCTACTGAGCGCGCTTGCCGCTTGTGGCCAGCAGCGCGGACAGAATCAAGACAGTTCGAACGTCGAGCAAGTTCGGGCAGACGTGCAGAACGCGGTCCGAGCGTACGTGGATGCAATCAATCGCGCGGACGTGTCGGCCTTTGTCGAGCTTTACTCGCGCGATCCTCGAGTAACAAGCGTCGAAGACGGCAACATCACTCGCGGTTGGGACCGCATCCGGTCGGAGAACGACTCTATTCTGACGGGACTGCAAGGTCGTGTTCAAGCCAATCTCGGCTCTGTCGACGTTGTGCCGTTGGGTTCACAGCACGCGCTCGCACTTGCACCGTATGTATTGAATGTCCAAACGCAGAATGGGGTCGCGCAAGTTCGCGGCGCGATCAGCCTCGTGCTGCAACGCGGCGATTCAGCGTGGAAGATCATTCATGAGCACTCAAGCACCGGGCGAAACGCTCGGTGAATCAACACAGTCCTTGGTGGCTGTCTAAAGGCGTTAGGCAGCCACAATGATTCTTTTCCGTGTGAGTCGTGGCCAATGCCCATTCGTCACGCGCAAAGCCTGGCCGTAGTAGCGTGCCTGCTGAGCGCCGGCCCGTCCCCACTCCGGGCGCAGACGCCCCGCCGTGCTCACCTTACCGGACGGGCGAACGGTCGAGGTGTTGAGCCTGCGTCGATGGACCCTCGCGATGCTGCAGGATTCGCTCGCGCGGTACGCACCGGGCGACTCGCTGCAGACGCATTCGTGCGCGGCCACGCTCCGCTACAAGTTGGGCTACGCTGACGCGGCGGCGACTACGTATGTCCTGCGGGCCGACCTGCCCCACGCGAGTTGTCGTGAGCGTCAGAGAGCCTCAGGACTCCTCGCGCGTTCGAGACCAAAGGAGCTGCTACAGTGGCGGCCCGTTCGACTCGCCGCCAACCACGCTCATAGTTTCTGTCGAGCGGTCTTTGATGCTCGCTTCGCTCGGAACTGTTAGATCCGCTCGCAGCTCGACTTCATACGTTAGGCCGACTCTAACATCCGCGATGCGACGACTCCGTGCCTGGCTGCCGCATGCTCACTGTTGGTAGTTGGCTGGGCGGGCCCGGCCTCGTTGCGCTTTCTTCAACGCCTCGGTGCCGCCCGTCATCGCGAAGACGGTTGGAGTCACGGGCTCCGCAACGGAACCGCACGACTCGCTCGCCCGAGAGATTGCCGAGATTTTTGGTCTGGCTGGCGTCCACCTCCTCGCCCGCCGCTCCATCGAAGTCCTCACGTCTGACCGCGGTCATCGCGCAGCCAGGAGGCCACGCGGCGGCCGCGGACGTGTCTCTTGCGATTGACTGCGGAAAGCCCGTGATTGTGTGCGGATCTGAGGCCGATCTGGTACTGCATTTCTCGGATGTCGCGCCCCGTGGCCGCGACGCTGGGCGAGGTGAACGCATTTCTCGATCTCCATCTTGGAGGCGGCTCATGATCAGGCTCGGGAATCGGATCGCGGTCGTTGTCGGGTGGACCATTGCATTCGCGGCCGTTCCATCGAAGCTCAGCGGACAAACCGCGCCCACCGTGCAGCGAACGACGTTCTGGGGAACCATCGCGCTCGGTCAGGCGGCAATCACCGACAGCGGCATGATTCACTCCAGCATCGGCCTGTCGGTGCAGCGGCGTCATCTCATGGTGACCGGACGTGTTACCGGGAATCAACAAGGACAGAAGGGCGACTACCGCATGCGCATCCAGGACGTGGGACTCCTCGCCGGATACGCGACGACGCCTCCGGCACGGCTGCATTTCTCGATTGCCGGTGGCCTGGCCATCGTGCACGACATCAACGACAGCACAACCGTCGGGTTCCCGATCGAGGCGCAGGCGGCATGGCGTTTCCTGCGATGGGCGGGGCTCGGCCTGCGCATTTTTGGCGTGCCGAACAAGCTCGCCAACTACGGAGGCATTGCCCTCGCGCTGGACGTTGGTCGCTTGCGTTGAGGACAACCACGCATCCAATTCCACGAATTTCGGCGAATCGCTGGCCCCGACCAACGCACAACGCGCCGCGTGCCTAACGGTGCAGAAGCTCGGCGTTAGGCGGCGCTCGTCGGCCGCCTCTACCAACCGAGGAGGACGAAATGTGCCGATCGACCTGGTCTCGAACCTTCGTGCTCGCGGTGCTCGTGACCTGCTCTGGCGCCCGTGCGGTGGTGGGCCAGGCGCCTACGAACATTCATCAGGCGGTCCTTGGCGAGCCGAACCAGCCAACCGCCGAAGTGTCGACTGACGAGCTCCGCCAGATCCTAGCCCAACACGCGGCGTTCGTGTTCGATGCCCGCCCCCATCGTGAGTTTGCGATCAGCCACATCCCCCGTGCGCTGAATGTCGCGGCGAAGCCTGGCGTCCCCGCAGCCGCCTACGTCTCCGACGTGGCGGAGATTGGTCGCGTGGTTGGCGACGATCGCAATGCCAAGATCGTGCTGTATTGCAACGGTCCGTACTGCGGGAAGTCCAAGCGTCTTGCCGACGAGCTACTCGCCGCCGGCTACCTCAACGTGCGGCGTTACCAGCTCGGGATTCCGGTGTGGCGAGCCCTGGGCGGCGTGACCGAGATCGAGCCCGAGGGGCTCCGCTACGTCGCGGGGAACGATAAGACGGCTGTGCTGATCGACACGCGCGACGCGGCGGCCTTTGCTGCAGGAACGCTCCCCAATGCCCGACACCTCCCTCGGAGCGGCGTATTGGAAGGAAAGGATGTGGGCGAGGTCAAGCGCGCCAAGCATGACGGACGCCTCCCGATGGAGGATCACAACACGCGGATCGTCGTGTTTGGTGAGGACGCTGCTACGGCGCGTTACGTTGCCGAGGCTCTGACACGGGAAGCATTCCACAATGTCTCCTATTTTGCCGGCACCTTCCAACAGGCGCGGGCGGCACTTCAGCCGTGACTCGTGCCGCCTAACCAGCGCTTGCAGCTGACGAGCCGCGCGGCTTTAGGGACAAGGTCGGTGACTGCGTTCGGCTAAGGTCCAATAGACATGGCTCACCGACCTCAACAACGTAGCAAGGTTGTGTCTGCAAGGCAGAGGTTGCGTGACAATATCCGAGGACGCCCGCCAACCGATCGACCATCAGGAGCCATGGGTTGGCATTGTGGACGACGACGCGTCGCTGCGCACGGCACTCGCGCGTGTGCTACGAGGAAACGGTATCCGCGTCGAAGCCTTCGAGTCGGCGGAGGAATTCCTCCAGCGGACCGTCGCCGGCGAGCCTGACTGTCTCGTCCTCGACATTCACCTCGCAGGCATAAGCGGCTTCGAGCTTCAGGATTTGCTCGCGTCCCGCGGCGCCGAACCACCAATCATTTTCATCACCGGGCATGATGACTTGCTCCCGGAGCGGGCGCGAATCCACAGAACGAGTGGCCTCCTGCGCAAGCCCTTCGACAGCAACGCCCTCGTTGCGCTAATTCGCCGACATCTGCGCGCTGCGTTGCTGGACTGACACGAGCATGTGTCGATCCAGGTTACGGCTGACAGTTGCCTCGACCTTCTGGTCGCTCACTCTCTGCGCAGTCGATGGGATCGCAGGAGGCGTCTCTGCGCAAGGACCGACGACGGCGGCGATTGCGGGACGCGTTCTCGACGACTCCGGGCGCGGACTGCCGGGTGTCGAAATCGTCGTGACCAATCAGGCGACCGGCATCGCGATCCGAGATGTCTCCAGGCGCGAGGGTCGGTATCTGGTCAGCGGGCTCGAAACCGGGGGGCCCTACGCTGTGGCCGTGCGGCGAATGGGGTCACCGATGAAGACCCGCGCTGGTCTCTTTCTGAGTCTCGGGCAGCAGTTGAACTTGGACTTCTCTCTCGAGCTGCAGCCGGTGATGCTCGAGCCGGTTGAAACACGCGCGGCGGAAGACAGGGTATTCTCGCGGGCGCACATGGGAACCGAGGCGCTCCTGTCAGACTCCGTGATCCACCGAATGCCTGTCATCAATCGTGATCTCTACGATCTCATTCGGCTCGCTCCACAGATGTCGACGTGGTTCGCTCTGACGGCCTCCGGAGCGGGGCCGCGTGCGAACAGCATCAGGATCGATGGCGTGAGTGATCAAGTGCCGTCGAGTAACCTCGCGGCGGGCGCGCTCTATGGCGGAAAAGTCATCCCGTTGGACGCCGTGAAAGAGTACCAGGTGTTGTTCTCGCCGTTCGATGTGCGTTACGGGAGCTTCGCCGGGGCGGGCATCAATGTCGTGACGCGAAGCGGTACCAACGAGTTCCATGGAAGCGTGTTTGGCTACGGTACCAACGAGCGCCTCGGTCCTAACGTGCCGCTCATCCGAAACGCGCGTTATGAAAAACGTCAAGGTGGCTTCTCGCTCGGCGGACCAGTCATTCGCGACCGTCTGCTGTTTTTCGTTTCGTCGGAGCTTCAACAACGGGTGATCCCTGCGACCGGCCCCTACGTCGGTCAACCCGCTGCGGATCAGGGCGTGCTTCCCGTCAGTCAAACGGACGTTACGCGCTTCCAGCGGCTGCTGAGCGCCTATGATCTCGAAGGCGGCTCTGCGGAAGCGGTGACCAACCGGAACCCATCAGCGAGCGTGCTGCTACGACTCGACGCGCCGCTCGCCCGCTGGAACAGCCGCGTTACCGTGCGCGGGAGCTACGCGCACGCAGACAGCTCCATCTTTGCCCGGCCTACCGCACTCGCTCCCACGAATTGTCCTCCGAACGCCTGCTTTCCGTTGTCATCGCTGCAGCACTCGCGCTGGGTGGACAAGCGATCGGCTGGCGCGCAGGTCATCTCTACTTTCGCGAGCGGCGTGCATAACGAGCTCCTCGCCGGATACCTCGATCTTCATGCCGGGTTTCAGCCCACCGTCAGGCAACCTCTCATACTCGTAACCGTTCCAGGGACGAGCGGTACGCCCGCCATTCTGCAATCGGGAACCCACGAAATCGCGACCGGTCAGACGAATCGAAACCGGACGACAGAGCTCACTGACAATCTCTCGATCTCGGCTGGCGCGCATCGTCTCACGGTCGGGCTCTCCACGCAGCTGTTCGACCTGCGCGCATTTCA
>Ga0114129_10011523_pt1 | contig 12592 bp, 7 predicted proteins | sample RhiMetdeltSRZDD1_FD_80071 | JGI IMG/M metagenome (GOLD analysis project Ga0114129, IMG submission 80071) | Populus rhizosphere microbial communities from Tennessee, USA - Rhizosphere MetaG P. deltoides SRZDD1 (version 2) (version 2) | ecosystem: Host-associated > Plants > Roots > Rhizosphere >...
ACGATCGGTACGGAACGCCCTATTTCGACAATCTGAAGAAGTACGCGCAGCGGCCAATTGGTACCTATCACGCGCTGCCCATTGCTCGCGGAAAGTCGATTTTCAAATCGAACTGGATTCGCGACATGGGCGAGTTCTACGGCGCGAACCTGTTCCTCGCCGAGTCGTCCGCGACCACCGGCGGGCTCGACAGCCTGCTCGAGCCGACCGGCAACATCAAGGTCGCGCAGGACAAGGCGGCGCGCGCGTTCGGCGGCGACCGCAGCTTCTTCGTCACCAACGGCACGTCGACCGCGAACAAGATCGTCCACCAGGCGCTCCTCAGGCCCGGCGATATCGTGCTGATCGATCGCGACTGCCACAAGTCGCATCACTACGGGCTCGTGCTGGCCGGCGCCCAGCCCCTCTACATCGACGCGTTCCCGCTCACCCAGTACTCGATGTACGGGAGCCTGGGCATCACGCCGATCAAGAAGGCGCTCCTGCAGCTGAGGGCGGAGGGCAAGCTCGACCGCGCGAGGCTGGTGGTCCTGACCAATTGCACCTTCGACGGCCACGTCGCCAACGTCCAGCGCACGATGCTGGAGTGCCTGGCCATCAAGCCCGACCTCGTCTTCCTCTGGGACGAGGCGTGGTTCGGGTTCGCGCGCTTCTCGCCGTTCCTGCGGCGTCGCACGGCCATGGGCGCGGCAGCCGCGATCCGCGCCCTCGTGCGCGACCCCACCTACCGCACGCGCTACGAGGCGTTCAAGCAGCAGGTGGGCCCGCTCCACTTCGACGACGCGAGACTTCTGGACATGGAGCTGCTGCCCGATCCGGACAAGGTGAGGGTCCGGGTCTACGAGACCGACTCCGTGCACAAGTCGATGTCGTCGCTTCGACAGGGCTCGATCGTCGTCGTGGCCGACCAGGACTTCCATACCGTCGAGGCGTCGTTCAAGGAGGCATACTTCACCCATACCTCGACGTCGCCGAACCTCCAGATCATCGCGTCGCTCGACGTGGCGCGGCGGCAGATGGAGCTCGAGGGCTACGAGCTGGTCGGACGGGCGATCCAGCTGGCGATCGAGGCCCGGCGGGAGATCAACCGCCACCCGCTGATCTCCAAGTACTTCCGCGTCGCCACCCCGGCCGAGATGATCCCCGCCGAGTACCGGCCGTCGGGCTTCACGGACTGGGGAGCGCCGGGGTGGACGATGACGGACACGATCGAGGCCCTCGACCAGGACGAGTTCTACCTCGATCCCACACGCCTGACCTTGCTCTGTGGGGCCGCGGGGTACGACGGCACCCAGTTCAAGGCGCTGCTCGCCGGCGACTACGACATCCAGATCAACAAGACGTCCCGCAACAGCGTCCTCGTGCAGATGAACATCAACAACACGCGGAGCGACCTCGCGCACCTGATCAAGGCGCTGGCCGACATGGCGCGGGTGATCGACGCGCGGCTCGCCGAGGAGGGCGAGGCGGGGCGGGCGGCCTTCAAGGCCCGGGTGAAGTCGCTCGTCGAGGACGTGCCGGACCTGCCCGACTTCCAGCGCTTCCACGACGCCTTCCGCGACGACCCGAAGAGCGCCACCCAGGAAGGGCACATGCGCGAGGCCTACTACATGGCCTACGACGCCGCGAACTGCGAGTACATCAAGCTCAACAGCCCGGAGATCGACGCCCGCCTGGCCGAGGGGCCCGAGCTCGTGTCGGCGAAGTTCGTGATCCCGTACCCGCCGGGCTTCCCGATCATGGTGCCCGGCCAGGTCGTCACGAAGGAGATCATCACGTTCATGCGGAAGCTCGACGTGAAGGAGATCCACGGCTACAACGCCGGCAAGGGCCTGGAGCTGCTCCGGCCCGAGGCGCTGAGCCCGCGCAAGGGCGCCTAGGGACATTCGACCCCCGGGCCAACGATCCTTGTGACGAAGATCGTATAGGGCGGGGCGCGTGCCCCTGTTATCCAGGAGGGCAGTGGACGGGGCGCGCCGGCGACGCCATCCGATTCGTCGGCGCGCCCAGCCCGAATGATGCCGAGGTTGTGGCGGTACGCGGTGGAAGCCCGGTGGCAACGTCCAGGTAACTCCCGCCAAGGCCCTTAGCGCACCCGACGTCTCGGGCAGGAACCGCGCCACCGGTCTGGCCACTGAACGGAGGCAGCCATGTTTGAGTGGTTCGCCCAGACGCTGCGCAGCAACCCGGAGATCGCCATCTTCCTCTCGCTGGCCATCGGGTACTACGCCGGCAAGTTCACCGTCCGCGGCATCGGCCTGGGTGCGGTCACCGCCACCCTGCTGGCCGCCATCGTGATCGGGCAGCTCGGGATCACGGTCTCGCCGAACGTGAAGTCGACGTTCTTCCTGCTGTTCCTCTTCGCCGTCGGCTACGGGGTCGGGCCGCAGTTCGTCCGCGGCATCGCCAAGGACGGTCTGCCGCAGGCGCTGTTCTCGGTCGTGCAGTGCGTGTTCTGTCTCGGGATCGCCGTGGTGATCGCCCGGTTCGCCGGGTACGACCTCGGGTACGCGGCCGGACTGTACGCGGGGTCGCAGACGATCTCCGCCTCGATGGGCCTTGCGACGGACGCCATCAACCGCATGGGCCTCCCCGCCGACCAGGCCAAGGGCCTGCTCGACGGGATGCCGGTCGCCTACGCGGTCAGCTACATGTTCGGCACCATCGGCTCGGCGATCATCCTGGCGCTGCTCGGACCACGCCTGTTGGGCATCGATCTCGCGGCCGCGTGCAAGGACTACGAGGCCAAGCAGGGGGGCGTCACGGAGCTCGGCGGCGCCGGCTCGGCCTGGCACCGCTGGGAGCTGCGGGCCTTCCGCGTCCGGTCCGGCGGGAAGGCGGTGGGCCTGCGGGCCATCGAGGCCGAGGCGATGATCCCCGACGCGCGCGTGTTCGTCGCGCGCATCCGCCGTAGCGACGGGACGATCGAGGAGGCGGCGGCCGACAGCGTGATCCGTGAGGGCGACGTGCTGGCCGTCGCCGGGCCGCGCGAGACCCTCGTGAAGATCATCGGCGAGGCCGCAAAGGAAGTCGATGACCCGCAGCTGCTGAACGTGCCGGCCGAGGGCGTCGACGTCTACGTGACGAACAAGGCGGTCGACGGCAAGACGCTGGCGGAGCTGGCCCATCGCCCCGAGGCGCGCGGCGTCTTCCTGCGCAAGATCACGCGCGGGGCGACGGCCACCACGATTCCCATCCTGCCGAACACGACCGTCCAGCGCGGCGACATCCTCAGCATCGTCGGCCGGACCCAGGACACCGCCGCCGCCACCAAGATGCTGGGCGTCGCCGATCGGCCGAGCGACGTCGCGGACGTCGCGTTCATCGGCGGGGCGATCACGCTCGGGGCCCTGGTCGGCGCGCTGGTCCTGAACGTCGGCGGGGTGCCGCTGACGCTGTCGACGGCCGGCGGCGCCCTCATCGCGGGGCTCGTGTTCGGCTGGCTGCGCTCGACGCGCCCGTTCTTCGGGCGGATCCCCTCCTCCACCGTCTGGTTCATGAACTCGGTCGGCCTCAACGTGTTCATCGCCGTGATCGGCATCTCGGCCGGGCCGGGGTTCGTCAACGGCCTGAAGACGCAGGGCCTGAGCCTGTTCATGTGGGGCATCGTGGCCACGACCATCCCCCTGATCCTCGGGATGTACGTCGGGAAGTACGTCTTCCGCTTCCACGACGCGATCCTGCTCGGCGCCTGCTCGGGGGCCCGCACGACGACGGCGTCCCTCGGCATGATCACCGAGCAGGCCAGGAGCCAGGTGCCCGCGCTGGGCTACACCGTCACCTACGCCGTCGGCAACACGCTGCTCACCATCTGGGGAATGATCCTCGTCATGCTGCTGACCTAGGGGCGGCTCGACGACATCCGCGGGAGGCTACCGTCATGAGCGATCTGCTGAAACTGCGACGGTTCGAGACGCTGAGCCCGTTCGAGATCAAGGACGAGCTGATCAAGCTGGCCAAGCAGACCTCCCGGGTCACGCAGTCGGCGTTCCTCAACGCCGGCCGCGGGAACCCGAACTGGGTGGCCACCACGCCTCGCGAGGGATTCTTCCTGCTCGGCCAGTTCGCCATGACGGAGAGCACGCGGGTGATGGAGCACCCTGCCAGGCTCGGCGGCATGCCGCAGGCTCAGGGCATCGCCGGTCGTCTCGACGCCTACCTCGCCAAGCACGAGGACATGCCCGGGGCGTCCTTCCTCGCGGCGGCCGTGCCGTTCGCCGTGAAGATCTTCGGGTTCGAGCCGGACGCCTTCGTCCACGAGCTGGTGGACTCGATCATCGGCGACAACTACCCGGTCCCCGACCGGATGCTCGTCCACAACGAGCGCATCGTGCACGAGTACCTGATGTGGGCGATGTGCGGCGACCCGCGGCCCGCCGGCACCTTCGACCTCTACGCCGTCGAGGGCGGCACGGCGGCCATGTGCTACATCTTCAAGTCGCTGAAGGCCAATCGCCTGCTGCGCCCCGGCGATACGATCGCGCTCGGCACACCCATCTTCACGCCCTACATCGAGATGACGCACCTCGAGGACTATGCCCTGAACGTCGTCAACATCCAGGCGCCGCAGGAGAACCGCTTCCAGTTCACCGACGCGGAGCTGAAGAAGCTCGAGGACCCGCAGATCAAAGCCTTCTTCCTCGTGAATCCCGGCAATCCGACGGGCGCCGCCCTCAGCCAGGAGACGATCGCCAAGCTGGCGAACCTGGTCCGGACCCGGCGGCCCGACCTGATCCTCCTGACGGACGACGTGTACGGCACGTTCGTCCCGGGCTTCCGGTCCCTGCTCGGCGAGCTGCCGCAGAACACGATCGGCGTCTACTCCTACTCGAAGTACTTCGGCTGCACGGGCTGGCGCCTCGGCGTGATCGCGATCCACCAGGACAACATCTTCGACCGGATGATCGCGAAGCTGCCGGAGGCGGAGCTCCGCGCGCTCGACAAGCGCTACGGCGCGCTCACCCTCGAGCCGCGCGCGGTCAAGTTCATCGACCGCATCGTCGCCGACAGCCGCGACGTGGCCCTCAACCACACGGCCGGGCTCTCGCTGCCGCAGCAGGTGATGATGAGCCTGTTCTCCCTCGCCGAGCTGATGGACGGCGCCAAGCGGTACCAGCACGCCTGCATGGAGATCGTGCACCGGCGCGCGCGGGCCATGATCGAGGGGCTGGGGATCGAGGCCAACCCGGGCCCGCTGTACGACGCGTACTACGGCCTGATCGACTTCGAGTTCTGGGCGCGCAGGAACATCGGCGACGACGCCGTCGCGTATCTCAAGAAGAACGTCCATCCGCTCGACCTCGCCTTCCGGCTGGCCGAGGACCACGGCATCGTCCTCCTGAACGGCGGTGGCTTCGACGCGCCCGACTGGTCGCTGCGCGTGTCGCTCGCGAACCTGGCCGACGACGTCTACGACGACATCGGGCGCGGGGTCCGGTCGGTGGCGCGGGGCTATCGAGACGCCTTCGAGGCCTCGAAGCACGCGCCGAAGACATGAGGGATCGGCCGTGGGCTACGTCGTCACGGCGCTTCGCGAGAATCCGGAGCTGGCCATCTTCCTCACGCTGGCCCTCGGCTTCCTCATCGGCCGCGTGCGGATCGGGTCGTTCAGCCTCGGGACGGTCGTCGGCACGCTGCTGGCGGGCGTCCTCGTCGGACAGCTCGACATCCAGGTGCCGCCGATCGTCAAGACCGTCTTCTTCGACCTCTTCCTGTTCACGACCGGGTACAAGGTCGGACCCCAGTTCTTCCGGGGCCTGAGGAAGGACGCGCTGCCGCAGCTGGCGCTCACGGTCGTCCTCTGCGTCACCTGCCTGCTCAGCGCCTGGGTGGCGGCCCGGCTGCTCGGCTACGACGTGGGCACCGCGGCGGGCCTGCTCGCCGGTGCGTTCACCGAGTCCACCGTCCTCGGCACCGCCGCCGATGCGATCAATCGCCTCGACCTCCCGGCGGCCGAGAGGACGGCCCTCGCGAACAACATCCCGGTCGCGTATGCCGTGACCTACCTCATCGGCACCGCCTTCGTCGTGTGGTTTCTGCCCACCGTCGGGCCGCGCTTGATGGGGGTGAACCTCCGCGAGGAGGCGCGGAAGCTGCAGGAGCAGATGGTCGGCGCAGAGGAGGCGGAGCCGGGTGTCCAGTCCGCCTTCCAGCGGTTCACGGTCCGCGCCTATCGCGTGGCCAACGACCGGATGGTCAACCGGACGGTCGCGGAGCTCGAAGCGCGGACGGCCGACCTGCGGGTCTTCATCTGCCGCATCCGTCACGACGGGCAGATCGTCGAGCCTACGCCCACCACGGTGATCCACAAGGACGACGTGGTCGCGGTGATCACGCGCACCGAGCTTCTGGCCTCCCGGGGTACCGAGATCGGGCCCGAGGTGGACGACCGGATCCTGCTCGACTTCCCGCAGGAGTTCGTGGACGTCGTGGTCACGAACCGGGCCGTGGTCGGGAAGACGCTCCGGGAGCTGGCCGCGAGCGACCTGGCCCGCGGCGTCTTCCTGCGAGGGCTCGTGCGGGTCGGGCAGCCCATGCCGTTCACGCCCGGGACCCGCATCGACCGCGGCGACGTCCTGAGCGTCGTCGGCAGCCGGCGTGACGTCGCGCAGGCGGAGAAGGCGATCGGGTACGCCGACCGGGAGACGGTCGCGACCGACATGATCTTCGTCGGCCTCGGGATCGTGATCGGGGGACTCGTGGGCCTGCTCACGGTGACCGTCGCCGGCGTGCCGATCACGCTCACCGCCAGCGGAGGCGCGCTCATCATGGGTCTGGTGTTCGGCTGGCTCCGGGCCGTGCGGCCGACGTTCGGCCGGATTCCCGAGGCCGCGCGCTGGGTGTTCGACACGGTGGGGCTCACGGTCTTCATCGGCGTGGTGGGGCTCAGCGCCGGTCCCAGCTTCGTGTCCGGGCTCCAGCGTTCGGGCGCGAGCCTGGTCCTCGTGGGCCTCGTGGTCGCCGCGCTGCCCCACACCGTGGCGATCCTCTTCGGACGGTACGTGCTGAGAATGAACCCCGTGATCCTTCTGGGCGCGTGCTCGGGTGCGGGGACGGTCACCGCCGCGCTGCGCGCCCTGCAGGAAGAGGCGCACAGCAAGCTGCCGGCGCTCGGCTACACCGTGCCGTACGCCCTCGGCAACATTCTGCTCACCGCCTGGGGTCCCGTCATCGTGGCACTGATGCGCTGACGATCGGTTGCGGACAGGGGCCGCCATGCTGCCGAACGGGCGACGGGATCCGGGAGAGAGTATGCGGTCTCTCGGCGAGCTTGAGCGGAATGGGACGATCCGCTGGCGCGCCGAGAACCACGCGTGGGTCGCCGACCCCGCGCGCGTGGTGCAAGCGCTCACCGACGAAGGCTTCGCCGAGTACCGGCGGGAGATCGCGACCAGCGGCCGAGCACACGTGACATCGGGCGGCATGTGGCAGGGGCTCGACCCACGGACCGGCGTGGTTGCGACGGTGATCTGGGTCGCCCAGGCGACCGCGCCGGAGTCACACGTCTTCATCGAGATCGACGGCCGCTCTGTCGAGGGCAGCGCGTGGTCCGAGATCGATGCCGCGATCCTCGAGGTCCTGGCTGCGGGAGGCGGACGGCTGACGCCCGCGCAGATCGCAGAGCAGGTCGGAATGTCCGAAGGCGCTGTTCAATCGCTGGTCTCGATGCTGGCCGAGCAAGGAAAGGTGCGGATCGCCTTGGTGGAGATGGTGGAGCCCGGGCAACCGCCCCGCATCCGAGAACCGCAGGCCGAGCCGGCGGTGGCCCCGTTCGTGTCAGCGGCCCCGCTTCCGCCGCGCGCGGTGAACATCACGAGGAGGTCTGCCGTATGAACCGGATGACGCTGCTCGTCGGGGCTTCGGCGATGCTGGCGGGGTGTATGTGGACAGCGTTCAGCTCCGCCACACCGGAGCTCTTCTCGGAGGCCGTGAAGCAGGGGCTCCCGGCGCAGAACTGCCAGTACTGCCACGTGTCGCAGATGCCGCAGAAGGCCAGTTACAAGCCGGAGGACCTGAACGATCGCGGCAAGTGGCTGATGACGACGAAGGACAAGCAGCAAGCCAAGGATGTCCGGGCCGACTGGCTCAAGCAGTACCCGGGAGGCAAGGAGCAGAAGTAGGGACCCTGGACCAACGTCCCAATTGTGAGCCGGCCTCCCCTATCGTCCCCTGAGGTCCTCCGGCCTGCCACGCGGGCCGAGAGGGCAGTGATCGGTCGTCGGGGCGGCGACGACTTTCTCCCCGGGCGCAGCGGCGGTCGCCGAGGAGGAGGCGCAGATGATCACATCGGCAATGACCGAGCCCAGGCGAACCGTGGTGGTCATCGTCCTGGCGATGCTGGCGCTGGGACCCTCGGTGGCGCTGGCCCAGACGGCGGCCGAGCCGGCCCCCATGACGGCGACGTATCCGGTTCGGCAAGACGCCCCCGCCGGGCTCCCCGAGGACGACCTCGTCCGGTCTCCCGATGTCGCGCCGCCGCCCCGTCCCGAGACCTTTCCACGGCTCAAGGAAGCCCTGAGCACGCTGCCCCCGTTCTTCCGCGACACCGACCTGAAGCTTCGCCTGCGCACCTTCTACTTCAACCGCCAGAACGATAACGACACGGCCAGCGAGGCGCTCGCGACCGGCGGCTGGATTCAGTACGGCTCGGGGTGGCTCTTCGACACCTTCGCCATGGGCGCAACCTACTACGGGTCGTTCCCGCTCTACGCCCCCGACGACCGGGGCGGGAGCCTGCTCCTCACGCCGGGGCAAGGCGAGATCAGCGTGTTCGGCGAGGCCTGGGGGGCGCTGCGGTACAAGGAGTACGCGCTCCTGAAGGGCTACCGCCAGAAGATCGACGACGGGTACGTCAATCCTCAGGACAACCGGATGGTCCCGAACACGTTCGAGGCCGTCACGCTGTCCGGCAAGTTCGACTGGGTCAAGTACGACCTGGGCTACGTCTGGAACATCAAGCCGCGGGACTCGAACGACTTCATCCCGATGTCACGTCAGGCCGGCGCTCGCGGCGGCGGCCGGCCGCTGATCCTGAGCTCGCTGACGCTCACCCCGATCGAGCCGCTCACCGTCTACGCGGGGAACTTCTACGCCTTCGACGTGTTCAACACGGCCTTCGCCAAGGCCGAGTACACGTACACGATCAGCAAGGACCTCAAGCTGCAGTTCGGTCTTCAGTACACGGATCAGCGCAGCGTCGGGGACCAGCGCGTCGGCGACTTCACCACGTGGAACGTCGGCGCCGGTATGCGGATCGTGTGGCGGGGCCTGTCGCTGGGCTCGGCGGGCCACTTCACGGGCGACGACGCCTCGATCGCCTCCCCGTGGGGCACGTGGCCCGGCTATCTCTCACTGATGGTGACCGACTTCGACCGGGCCAACGAGAAGGCCTTCGGCGTCGGCCTCAAGTACGACTTCGGAGCCGGCACCCTGCTGCCGTTCAAGCTCCCCGGCCTGACCGTGCAGATCCTGTACGCGCAGGGGAACGATCGCATCGACCCCGGGAGCCGCGCCGCGCTGCCGACGACGCGCGAGGGGGATCTCGACATCATCTACAACGTCCAGGCGATCAAGGGGCTCTCGCTGCGCTTCCGCAACGGCTACGTCGGCCGGGGCAACGGCGACGTGGTGAAGGACTTCCGCATCATCATCAACTACGAGGCGGATCTCCTCTAGGCGGATCGGCGACCGTGACGTCGTTCCAGCCGCCGCCGAGCGCGCGGTAGAGCCGCACGATCGCGAGCACCTCGTCGCGCTGCACCTGGGCGAGCTGCAGCTCGGCGTCGAAGAGCTGGCGCTCGGTGTCCAGGACCTCCAGGTAGCTCGTCACGCCCCCGCGGTACCGGATGTTCGCCAGCCGCGCGGCGTCGCGCAGCGACTCGACGAGCTTCTCCTGTTCGAGGCGGAACTCGTGGCGCCCGCGATGCTCGAACAGGGCGTCCGACACGTCGCGGAAGGCCTGCTGGATCGTCTGCTGGTACCGGACCAGCGCCTCCTGCGCCCGGGCCTCGGCCGACCGCACGCCGGCCCCGATGCGACCCATGTTGAAGATCGGCACGGTGATCTGGGGCGCGACCGCGAGGACGCCGAAGGGACCGAACCAGTTGCCGCTGATCGCCACGCCGCCGGCGCCGCCCGTGCCGGTGATCTGGACCCGGGGGAAGTAGTCGGCCTTGGCGACGCCGATCCGGGCCGTCGCCGCCGCGAGCTGGCTCTCGGCCTGGCGGATGTCGGGGCGACGCTCGAGGAGGCTCGAGGGGAGCCCCACGGGGACGAGCTGAGGAATGAGCGCCAGCGCCTCGGTGATCGTGCTGCCCCGCACGACCGTCCCGGGACTCCGCCCTAGCAGCACCGAGATGACGTTCTCCGTCTGCTCGATCCGGCGCAGGACATCCGGCACGGTCTCGGTCGCCGTGTACAGCAACACCTCCGCCTGTCGCACGTCGATCAACGCGGCCACGCCGCCCTCGAACCGGAGCGCAACGAGCCGGAGCGACTCGTGCCGGGACGTCACGGTCCGCCGGGCGATCTCCAGCTCGAGGTCGAGCTCGCGGAGCTGGAAGTACGCGGTCGCCACGTCGCTGATGAGGGTGGTGACCACGAACCGCCGGACGTCCTCCGAGGCGAGCAAGTCGGCCCGCGAGGCCTCGGTGGCCCGGCGCAGGCGACCCCACAGGTCGATCTCCCAGAAGAGGTCGAGCGTGGCCAGGGGACTGAATCGCTCCCTGGCATCCGTCGGCGGCCGATCACCGAGTGGCGCCCGATCGCCGTAAATGCGGGCGTAGGGGGCGCTCGCGGCCCCGCTCAGGTCGGGGAACTGAAAGGACCGCGTGATGGTGACCTGCGCCCGCGCGTCGAGGATGCGCGCGACGGCGATCTGGAGGTCGTAGTTGGCGATGAGGGACGCCCGAATGAGCGACAGCAGCGCCTCGTCGCGGAAGACCTCCCACCAGGCGACGTCGCCGATCGACGTCGCGCTCGGCGGCGTGTCCGGCTGTTGCCCGCGAAAGTCGGGCGGCACCGGCACCGCGGGACGCCGGTAGTTGGGCCCGACGGTGCAGCCGGCGAGTACGAGCGCCGCCGAGACGACGGCCCGGGCCCTCACGCGTGCTGCTCCCCCGGCTGGGGCGCGTGCGCCTCCGGCCGGGTCACGGGCCGCTTCGCGGGCGCATGCTTCCGGCCCAGCCCCTCGATGAACGCGAAGTTGCCGGGGATGAGGAAGACGCCGAGGCCGGTGGCGATGAGCATCCCCCAGAACACCGCGGTGCCCATGACGTTCTGGGCTCCCGCGCCCGCGCCGCTGGCCAGCATCAGTGGCACGACGCCGAGGATGAAGGCGAAGGCCGTCATTAAGATAGGCCGGAAGCGCAGGCGGGCCGATTCCAGCGCGGCGTCCTGGACCGACTGGCCCTCGTCGTGCTTGGCCTTGGCGAACTCCACGATCAGGATCGCGTTCTTCGCCGCCAGCCCGACGAGCATGATCAGGCCGATCTGCACGTACACGTTGTTGTCGTAGCCGGCCAGCCAGACGCCGAAGAAGGCTCCGAGCGCCACCAGCGGGGAGCCGAGCAGCACGGCCCAGGGCAGCCGCCAGCTCTCGTACATCGCCGCCAGCAGCAGGAACACGAACACGATGGCCAGGATGAACGTCGGCGCCGCCGGCGGGGCGATCTTCTCCTGGTAGGACAGCGACGAGTAGGCGAAGCCCATCTCCTTGGGCATCGTCTGGCGGAAGACGTCCTCGAGGGCGGCCAGCGCCTGGCCCGAGCTGACGCCCGGCGCCGGCGTGCCGTTGATCTCCACCGAGCGCAGCAGGTTGAAGCGCGTGGTGATCTCCGTCCCCGGCACCGACGTGATGGTCACCAGCGTGGAGAGCGGGATCATCGTGTTGGTCGTCCGGCTGCGGACGTAGACGTCGCCGATGTCCCGCGGCCTCCGCCGGTAGTCGGCGTCGGCCTGGACGTATACACGGTAGAGCCGTCCGAACCGGTTGAAGTCGTTGACGTAGGTGCCGCCCATCGCCGCCGACATCGCCTGGAAGACCTCGTGCACGGGCACGCCGAGCGTGCGCGCCTTCTCCCGATCGAGATCGACCTTCACCTGGGGATACGTGGGGTCGAACGCGGTGAAGAGCGACGCGAGCTCGGGCCGCTGGCGCGCGGCCGTCAGGAAGTTCTGCGCCTGGACGCCGAGCTCCTCCACGCTGAGCGTGCCGCTCCGATCTTGAAGCAGGAAGTTGAAGCCCGCCGAGGCGCCGAACCCCGAGATGGTCGGGATGTTGAACGTGAACGCGATCGCCTCCGGGATCTGGGCGAGCTCCCGGTTCACCCGGGCCATGAGGCTCTTCACGTGCAGCGCCGCGTCGTGCCGCTCGTCCCACGGCTTGAGGCGGACGAAGATGCTCCCGAAGTTCGGCTGGTAGGTGCTGGTGACGGCGCCGTAACCGCCGATCGTCTGATACGAGTCGACGCCCTCGACCTTCGCGAGGATCTCCTCGACCTTGCCCAGGACGGCGCTAGTCCGCTCGAGCGACGCCGCCGGCGGCAGCTGCACGTTGACCCCGAAGAGCCCCTGGTCCTCGTCGGGGATGAAT
>Ga0114129_10011524_pt1 | contig 12591 bp, 15 predicted proteins | sample RhiMetdeltSRZDD1_FD_80071 | JGI IMG/M metagenome (GOLD analysis project Ga0114129, IMG submission 80071) | Populus rhizosphere microbial communities from Tennessee, USA - Rhizosphere MetaG P. deltoides SRZDD1 (version 2) (version 2) | ecosystem: Host-associated > Plants > Roots > Rhizosphere >...
CACGTGATGCTTCCGTATCGGCGTCCCGTCGGGATACGGGAGGGACCGCGCGCAGCGGCGATCAGTGAGGCGCTTCGAACCCGGGCGTACCGCTCGATCCGTCAGGACGATTCCATTCGCGTCGACCCCGGCGCGCTGCTGGATCTGCCGGCCGAGCGGCCAATTCCGGTTTCCGGCGTGGTTTTTCTGCGCGGCTTCGGACCGAATCCGATACTCCGCCGCATCGAAGCCGGACGCGAGGAGCTCTCGGCTTTTCAGACACTGTACAGTTCGCTGACAAATGCACCGCCCGCGCAGCGGCTGCTGGAATTGATTCGCCTCACCTCGCGTGCAAGAATGTTCGAACTCGTCATCGGCAATCCTGATGAAACGGCGTTGTACGTGGAGGAGGTCCTGTCATCTTGATCAAAATGTCCGTGGCTGATCGCGCGAACTCGGTGGCTACATTTCGATTCATCGAAGTCCGTCTCATGGAGATCATCGCGCGATGGACGCCCACCACTCCGGAAATGGAATTGAAGATTCTTTTTGGGCGACACATCTGGGACTTCGCCCAACACGCCGATGCTCTGGGAAAGCGAGTGTTCGAGCTGCGCCAGCCGGAGCAGCACTCGCGGCGCCCCTCCGAGCAGTATCTGGCATTGCTCGATGACGTAGGCGCCATTCGCGACACGAGCGAAAGGCTCGCGGCGATGTATGACGCCGTTCTTCCCGGTCTGGAACGGCGATATCGAGAATACATTGCGGCGTCCGACGAGATTCTCGATGAACCGACCGTCGTGATTCTCAACCGCATCCTCACAGACCTGCAACGGCAGCGTCAGGAAGCGGATCGCGTGCGTCGGGAGTGCGACCTGAGACGGCCAATGCCGCAGCACATCATCAGCTCAGAACGTTCGCTGCAGACGGTCGTAGCATGAGCGACATCGAATTCGATCAAATCGGAAAACTCCGGATTCGCCGTGAGCCGGCTCGAGACTCCTGTTTCACGGTCGTGCGAAACGACACGGAAATGGCCGAGCACGACGGCTTCAGCGATCTCGCCCGTCGCGAGATGGTCCATCGCCACATGAGCAACGAAATCACCAGCATCGACATCGCCGCTCAGTGTCTCGTCGACTTTCCTGACGCACTCTGGTCCCTGCGCATGGAACTGGCGCGCCAATGCTGGGACGAGACACGCCACGTCCGCATATTGCACAGACGTTTACAGGAGATGGGCGGACGCAAGGGTGAATTTCCGATCTCGGCCTTCGAGTGGTGCGTCACGTCGGCCATCGACAATCTTCCCGGCCGTCTGGCGACACAGAACCGCACTTTCGAAGCCGGCGCGATGGACGTCGTTGCCGGACTCGCACGCAACGTTCGTGAGGCGGGCGATGAAGAGACCGCCTATGTCCTGGAGGGCATTCTTGCCGACGAGGTCCAACACGTTCGGTTCGCGAATCGGTGGATCAAGAAAATGGTGGCCGAGGATCCGAGGACATTGATGCGCGTGGCGCAGGCAATACGGTTTCTGGCCGCAGTCAATGCGGAACTTCAGGCAAAAGAAGGCGAGGAAAGCATCGCCGGGAAATCGTTCGAGACTCCGGAACAGCGCGTGCCTGCGGTGAACATCAGCGATCGAAAGCTTGCTGAATTCACCGATGACGAAGTGGCCGCCATCCTGAGACAAGCGGGCTTCCGCTCGATCCTGCCGGAGGATTCGCACGCTTGACCGACACTGACCGGCTGTTCGCCGACCCGCCCGCGCGCGACGCGCGCTTCGTAGTCAAACAGAAGTGGTCGGAGATGGGCAACTTCGCCGACGACGATCCCTTGAAGGACGCCGAGTTCCTGCATCGCCAGATGAACGAGGAAATCAACAGCATCGAAATGTGCGCCCGCAATCTCGCAGATTTTCCCGATGCCGATTGGGAATTGCGAATGGAGATCGCCCGCCAATGCTGGGATGAAGCGAGACACGCTGTCGCCTTTCGGAACCTGATGCAGACGAGAGGCGGCCGCGTCGGTCAGTTTCCGATCATGAATTTTCAATATCGCATCGTGACTGCGTTGAAGTCGCTCGCCAGCCGCCTGACGGTGCAGAATCGAAGCTTCGAGGCAGCCGGGCTGGATGCGATTCAAACCGGAATTGATTCTTCCGCACGCAAACAGGATCCGGAGTTCGTGGCGCTCTTCGAGCAACAACTCGCGGACGAAATGCAGCACGTGCGCTACGCGAACAGCTGGATCAAGGTTTTGATGCGACGCGGCGGGCCGCGGAGCGTGTTTGAGCTCGCCCGCGATGTCTCCCAGGCCAACGAGGCGCTGCGCGTTGTGGCCGGCGACGCGATTCTCTTCTACCCGGTTGTCGACGAACTTCGTCGGGAGGCCGGCTTCACCGACGACGAAATCGAATCGGCGCGCTCTCTGACGGCTGCCGAGTAGCGGCGTGGCCCCTGACCTTGCCTGGAGAACCGTCCTCGAGACAAGCGACATCCCGGGTCTTTCCTCGCGCGAGCTTCACGGAGTAGCCGCGCTGTGGAAACAGACGCGGCGCGAGCTCGGCGTCAGCTTCGGCGGATGCAGCATGCTTCCGACGATCGAACCCGGAACCTCGCTCCGGATGCTGTGTACAGACGAGATTGCCGTCGGAGACGTCGTCGTCTTCATTCATCTCGATCAGGTCGTCGTTCACCGGCTGGTCGCGCAATCGTCATCATGGTGGCTGACCCGCGGCGACGCGCACGTCATACCCGACCGGCCGTTCACCGATCGCGGTGTCATCGTCGGAAAGATCCTCGAGGTACCGCCCCTTCGGGCCACGCCTGCGCGCACCATTGCTCTGCTGTTCGCCCGCCTTGGCGGAATCGCCTCGGTCCGCGGAGTGCGACTGGCGGTCAGATTCCTGGAGGCCGTGGCGTGGGCGCGGAGGGCATGGATCGCCGGAACCCGATGATAAACTTCCCGTATGTCGACAGTGGTTATTGGTGAAGGCCTCGCCTCCAGCGTGACGCGGAGGGAACCCGCTCGCTGGATCGAGTCTGCCCGGTTTGATCTGCTGTTCTTCATCCTCTCACCCCTGCTCGTCTTGCCGGCCGTGGTAGGAGTGATGTTTCAGGTCCCGCACGTTCTGGCGATCGGTTCCTTGCTTGCGTTCCCGCATTACTTTTCGTCGGCGACCTTCTATTTCTGGGACGAGCGCCGGGAATACCACCGCACTCGATGGATCGCTTTCTACCTCGGCCCCGTCATCATCGGAGCCGCGTTTCTCTTGCTGATCTACTACCGGATTCCACTGATCGTTCAGTTCATTCTGTTCTTCTGGAATACCTTTCACGTGGCGCGACAAAGCTGCGGGATTCTCTCAATCTATCGACATCGAGCGGGTATTTCCGATCGGTTGCAGCGCGATGCGGCCAACCTCGCAATTCTGTCGGTCTCGACCTGGCTCGCGCTGTGGAACATCAGTACGCACCAACAGGTCCTGCCCCTCCTGCTGAACGTCCATCCGAAGTTTCCGCAGTTTGTGTGGGCCGTTAGCGGTGCGATCGCGATCTTTGCGCTTGGACGACTGGCCTACGCAATATGGAAACGCTACACCGCAGGGCAGCGGTTCGGTTTTCCCGAGGGAGCGTTCCTCGTCACGAGTCTTCTCCTCTTTTATCCGTACCTCATCATCTCCGATTCGGCGATGGCCACGTTCTCGATGCTGCTCCCGCATTATGTTCAATACCTCGGGATTGTTTGGATGGTGCATCGTCGAAAATTCCGCGAATCCGCCGGCTCTCCTGGTCAGCAGGCGCTCGCCTTTCTCAGCTCGAACCTGAAGGTGCTGATTCCCGTCCTGGTGTCGATTGGAATGCTATTCGTGGTCGCCGGCTCTCTTTATCGCCGGTATGGTTACTTCAGCCAGTTCGAGACGGTGTATCTCTTCATCGCGTTCGAGCACTTCTACCTCGACGGAATCTTCTGGGCCTTCAAACGCCGCGAGATTCGCGATTCGCTGGTTCCGTATCTCATGAGAGGGCCAGCGCCGGCGGAAAAAGTCGCGGCGTAACGCTGCGCCATCGTGGTCCTGTTCACCACGACAACTAGCATGCGTTCCTTCCTCCAGCCGTTTGCCGGTGCGAAAGAGCTGATCCGGCTCGGTGCTTTTCTTCTTTTCGTCGCGCTGGGTGTCTCGATCTGGTACGCGACCGGCCCTGCCAGGCGCGGAGCCATCCTTCGCCTCATTGCATATGTCGTCGCCATCACAGTCCTCGTCGGCTTCACCCAGATCGAGAGTTGGCCGTTTACGAACTGGGCGCTCGTGCACACGATCAGCCGCGCGAAAATGAATCGCTGGGAGCTGATCGGCGTCGACGGTGCAGGTCGTCGATTCGAGATCGATCCACAAGCAATCCAGCCGTTCGGGATGGAGGAGTTCGACACGTGGATGCGGCGCGACTTTTTTCGCGTCGACGCAGGAGGACGGCTGGAGGTCGCCCGGTGGATCATCGATCGAGCGGAAGAGGCCCGCGAGAGATACCTCAAACGAGGACGCATCGGTACCGATGGCTGGCTGCTCAGCGAGGCTGCTGCGCCGCATCACTTCACGCGGGGCCTTGTGTGGAGAAGTCCGCGAGACGTCCCCTCCGACCGTTTCGTAAGGTTGGAGATCTGGTTCTCGGAGTGGGATGTGTAGGATCGCGCGCGCAATGAGCATCACGTGTCACGGAGGCTGATTTATGCGTCTCCTTGAACTGCGTGAGCGCGTTGCCACCTTCTGGTTAGCACCCGAACACGCTTCGAACGTAATCGCCGCCCGCATTTTGCTGGCCGCCAGCGGACTATGGCTGATCCTTTCGCGTCACGATCTACCCGGCGTCCTGAGCCTCCCCAAGGCCATTCTGGCCACGATTCCAATGCAACAGCGTGTGCGTTTCCTGATCCTCATGCCGGTAGGAATCGAGCGCGTACTGTGGGTCGCTCTGCATATCGCCCTGCTGGCCGCTCTCTTCGGTATATGGTCGCGGTGGAGTTGCCTCGCCGCCGGCCTGCTGCTGTATCACTTCGGACCGTTCGAGACGATTATCTGGACTCCGAACCCCTATTTGCGCGGCGTGACCATCCCTTGTCTGGGATTGCTCATCATTTCTTTCGCGACATCGAGCGGCGACTCTGCTGGACCGGGCTGGGCATTGCGGCTCACTCAGCTTCTTTTCGCGGAGATCTATTTTTTCGCCGGCTATTCGAAACTCTTCGCCGGCGGGCTGGCGTGGCTCGGCGCGAACAACATGCAGCACTACCTGACGGGCCTCGACCAGTTCCTCGGTTTTTCTGCTGCTCCGACGGTTGGCCATTGGCTCGCACAGTTTCCGCTCGTCTGCAGCACAATCGCCGTCATCGGGCTTGTGTTCGAGCTTGCGTTTCCCCTTGTCCTCTTCTTCCGTCGCTTGCGCTGGATCTTCATCCCGATGGCGTTTTTTTTTCACGTGGCAAACTGGCTCGTTTTTCACATCTTCTTTCAGAACGCGTTTCTTCTTTTGATGTTTGTGAACTGGGAGTGGGTACTAGCCAGAGTTGTTTACGCGCGTTACCATCGACGTGGTCCGAAAAAGGAAATAGAGTGGGTCAACTCCTCCGGTTAGGCGTATTTCTCGTGTTCCTGGCACTTGGCGCGTGGGTCCGCTACAGCTCTCCGGCGTCACGGCGCCGAGCCGTCAGCCTCATGATTGCGTACGTCGCGTTCATGCACGCCGTCGTCCTGCTCAGCCAGCGTGAGGCGTGGCCTTTTGCCAATTACCAGGTCCTCCATGGCCAGGCGTCCCTGGCCGTTCGAATATGGCGCCTCGATTTTCTGGGAATCGACGGCAATGGCCGATCGTGGCGCATCGACCCTTACGCATTTGAGCCGCTCCACAAGTTGCCGCTGCAAGCATGGGTCAGAGGTTTTCTGCCCAAGATGCCGAAGGAGAACAAACAAAGAGCAATGGCGTTTCTTCTTCAGAAAGCGGAAGAGGCCAGGCAGAGAGCTGCGGCCGGCAAAAACATCGGCTACGAGCGATACATCGGGCCAATCGCAGCGCCTTATTGGTACCTGCTGCCGCGCGAACCGCAGGTGTCGTCCCTTCCTTATCGCCAGCTCAAGATCGATCTCGTCGAATGGACGACCGAAGAAGCCCTGGCGGTGCCTCCTCGCGAGCATCGATACGTGTTGACCGTGTACCCGCGATGAAGGAGCGCCTGAAGACGTTCTGGAACGCGTTGTGGTTCACACCCGCGTCTCGTACCTCGTACATCGCCACACGCGCTGTTCTCTGTCTTTACTCGCTTTGGCTGTTAATGTCGCGCCCGTCACTGTGGAGGTTCGTCGAGTGGCCGGCGCCCTTTCGACAGCCGAAGTACGACATTGTGTTGCTCAGATTTGCCATCTTTGCCGTTTCACCCATCGTCGAACACGCGTTGTACATCGTCCTGTTCGTGGCGCTGATTGCAGCACTCTTTGGAGTGTTTCCCCGACTCTCATGTTTTCTCGCGGCAATCCTCCTCTATCACTTTGCAGTGTTCGAAGAAGTTCTTGTCGGCGTCCAGACAAATGGTGTAACCGGTTTCACGCTCCCCGTATTGGGTTTGCTGATTCTGTCGTTTACGCCATTGACTAGAGAGCGCGTTTCGCCCGACTACCGCTGGCCCGTCGTGCTGATCCAATTCCTCTTCTCGCTGAATTTCCTGCTGGGTGGGCTTTCCAAGTTTCGCTACACCGGAATCACGTGGTATCGCGCGCAAAACGTTGCCGATACGATGCGCGAAATGGCGACTCTCGCGAATGCTCCGTGGGCACTGTCGACGGCGTCGCGTCCGTGGCTGGTATGGGCGATTTCCATCGCGACTCTGGCCCTGGAGCTGCTCTTTCCTCTGGCCGTGGTATCGAAAAATGGGCGACGCATCCTCGTTCCGGCGGCCTTCGTGGCTCACTGGATCCGCACGCGCGTCTACGGGTTCTATTTCATGAGCTGGCCGTTGCTCCTCCTGTTCATCAATTGGGATTGGCTGCTCAGTCGTTTTCGTCGTGCGCAACCGTCCGAACTAATTTCCAGTCCCTCATAGAACGATGCCCAGCGCCGCATTTTTCCGCGCCCTCGGGTTATTCATTCGACCAAGTTTCTTCGACGTCGACACGTGTCATCAGGTCATCGAAGCGATTTGCTCGGCACCGTCTGCCACGCCGGCGAGAGTCGACAGCGGCCCGGGGATCGACGAAATGCTGGATGAAAAGGTCCGCCGGACTCGCGTTGTCCATGTAGCGGACACGGTGCGACAGAGCATTGCTGCCCGTCTCCAGGCCGTGATGCCAGAAGTTGCCGATCACTTTGATGTGAACCTCGTTGAAATCCAAAAACCACAGTTTCTCGTTTATCGGCCCGGCGATTTCTTCACGACTCACCGTGACCGCGATCCTGAGGGCGCGAATCGGCGCATTGTATCGATCATCGCCTTTCTCAATTCAGGAAAGTCTGAGTTCAGTGGAGGCAACGTGAAATTTTATGGCGTAGTCGGCGGAAAACCGCACCCTTTTTCGTTTCAGCCGGAGGAAGGACTGCTGCTGGCTTTTGATTCTGAGATGTTCCACGAAGTTGAGATGGTGACGAGCGGCAAGCGCTACACGATTGTGAGCTGGTTCGCTTGATAAACGCAGTCACTACCGAAAGAAACCCGGCCTGTTAGTCGCATTTTTCCCGTGCATCGGGCTACACTCCCGCCCGGCGCGCCCTTAGCTCAATTGGACAGAGCAATAGACTTCGGATCTATCGGTTGGGGGTTCGAGTCCCTCAGGGCGCACCAAAATCGTTCAGCATGAAACAACTGGCGCGGGGCGAGCGGCTGACTCTCATCGGCATTGCCGTGCTCTCCTGTATTGTCCACGCCCTCGCCTACTTCCGTTTTCGATTCGATTCCGATGAGCCGCAACACCTCCACGTGGCGTGGGGATGGACTGCCGGACTTCTCCAGTATCGCGACCTCTTCGACAACCACGCACCGCTTTTTCACATCCTGACCGCGCCGCTGCTGAAGATCGTCGGCGAGCGCCCCGACGTCCTGCTCTACATGCGGGCGCCGATGGTGCTGCTTTTCGCGGTCGTCGTCTGGTCGACTTACATCGTCGGCCGCCGCCTCTATTCCGAACGGGTCGGCCTGTGGGCAGCGCTGATGATCTCGCTGTTTCCGATCTACTTTCTCAAGTCGATCGAATACCGCACCGACAACCTCTGGATCGCGCTGTGGTGTCTCACCCTGGTTGCGATGACCGCCGGCCGCCTGACACCACTCCGGATGTTCGCCGCCGGCCTGCTCCTCGGATGCGCAGCAGCGACGTCGATGAAGACGTCGTTGCTCCTGATCTCGCTCGCAGCGGCGTCCCTCGTGATGTGGCTTGTTGCGCGGCAAGGACGCAACGTCCTGCCCGCGATCGCCGGCGTCCTCGTCGTTCCGTCCATCATCGTCGCGTACTTTGTGGCGCGCGGAGCCTGGAAGAATTTCTATTACTGCGTCATTGAGTTCAACGCGCTCATCGAATCGAATGCGCCGGGAAACGACCTGCTGCTGAAGCGTCTCGCATACATCCCAGTCCTCCTATTGATCCTCTGGATCGCCCGCCTCAAACAGCCGAAGAGCGACGATCCTGTGGTCCGCTGGCGATTCTTTCTCGGGTTTACGACGGCGTTTTTCAGCATCACGCTCTTCAGCTTCTGGGTGCTCATCTCGCCCCGCGACTACATGGTGATTCTGCCCATCCTTGCGATCTTCTTCGTCGCGGCGTTAGATCGCCTCGACATTCGCCTTCCGCTGTACATCGCGACATGCTTCGTCTTCACGGGACTCATCTGGTTTTACACGCACGGCTTCGAAGACGGCGTCACCGAGCACGTCACGATGATGCGTCAGGTCCTCGGCGTCTCCCGCCCCGGCGAGACATTGCTCGATCTGAAAGGCGAGACGATCTATCGGCCGCGGCCCTACTACTACATCTTCGAGTTCATCACCCGCCGTTTGATGCGCCGCGGAGTCATCGTCGACACGATTCCCGAAGATGTCATTCGGACGAATTGCCATGTCGTGCAGGCTGACGGTCCATTTCTGCCTCCGCGCGGGCGCGAGTTTCTTCTCGCGAACTTCATCGATCTCGGCCGTCTGCGCGCCGCGGGACAGTGGATTGCAGAGGACGGATCGTTCTCGACCGCGATACCGGGTCAATATGTTATTTTGACTTCAAACGGTCAGGCGAACGGTGAACTAGATGGCCTGCCGTATCGCGGTGAGCGTATGCTGGCGCCGGGTCGTCACACATTTGTGACAGTCGGGCAAAAGGAGTCTTTGGCATTTCTATGGGCACCTGCATTCATTCGTGGTTATTCACCGTTTCATCTACGCGATCGTGAGTTCCCCCGCTCTCCTATTTACGACTCGGCGGACGGTGGTGCTGGCTCCGCATCCGGACGACGACGTCATCGCAGCTGGGGGCCTAATCCAACGCGTCCTGGAAAGCGGCGGTGAGATTGCGGTCGTCTTCATCACCGACGGCGAAAACAATCCGTGGCCGCAACGTTTCCTCGAGCGAAAACTCTTTCTTTCGAAGTCGGATCGCGCGAAGTGGGGCGCTATGCGGCGACGCGAAGCTCTCTGCTCGCTGGCGCGCCTCGGCGTCGAGGAACGATCCGCGATTTTTCTCGCCTTTCCCGATCAGGGGATCGCGTCGCTGGCGCGTCGCGCTGACTTCGCACTGCGCGACAAATTACGCGAGACGTTCGACCGTCTCCAACCGACTCTGATCGTCAGTCCCTCGACGTTCGATCACCACTCGGATCATCGAGCGATTGCCTGGTACTCACACTGCGCAGCACCGGAAGCAAACATCGCCACGTACGTGGTGCACGGAACTGGACCTGCTGAACGCGCTGCGTGCACGCTCGAGCTCTCCGGCTGCGAGCAGAAGAAGAAGCTCGACGCCATCGAATGTCATCAGTCCCAGTTGTCACTCAGCCGCGATCGGTTCCTGTCCTACATTCGCCGAAGCGAGACGTTCTTCAGAGCCGAATACGACATCGTGCACGTCGAGTCGGCAATTCGCGAGCGTTTGATCAATCTTCGTCACGCGATGCGCGTCTGCTTCGGAATCTATCCGCCGTCAGGTGTACAACCCGCCGCTGACGTTCAGGACAGTGCCAGTGATGTACCCAGCCTGCTCGGACGCTAAGAAAACGGCAGCGTACGCGACATCATCCGGAACGCCGAGGCGCTTGAGGGCGATGCGGCCCTCGAGGGTCTTGCGCGTTTCGTCGGCGAGCGAAACCGTCATCGCGGTTTGCACGAACCCGGGCGCAATGGCGTTGACCGTCACGTTGCGCGAACCGATCTCCAGCGCCAGCGACTTCGTGAATCCGATCAGCGCGGCCTTCGAAGCCGCGTAATTCGTCTGCCCCGGATTGCCCATCAAACCGACAACCGACGAGATGTTGATGATGCGGCCCCATCGCGCTCGAATCATTTTCTTCACCACTTCCTGCGTGATGTGAAATGCCGAATCGAGATTCGTCCGCAGCACGTTCGTCCACGCTTCGGGCTTCATGCGCAGGAAAAGATCGTCTTCGGTGATGCCGGCGTTGTTGACGAGAATGTCGATCGATTGTTGTTCGAGCAGGGCGCGCACGCGATCGCGAACGTCGTCGCCCGTGATGTCGAGTTTGACGCCCGTCGCACGATGTCCGGCGGCCGTCAGCTCGCCGGCGATTTCGTCGACACGTTGCGCACTTCGCGCTGCGCAGAAAACATGAGCCCCGCATTCGGCAAGCCGCCGCGCGATCGCCTCGCCGATTCCGCGGGACGCACCGGTGACCAGCGCGCTCTTGCCGCTCAGATCGATCCTCATGCCTTCCCCTTCGCCACAAAAGCCTCGATCGACGGGACGTCGGACACGTTGATCAACTCCACCGACGAGTCGATGCGCTTGATCAAGCCCGTGAGCACGTTTCCTGGCCCGATCTCGACAAATCGCCGTACGCCTTTTGAAATCATGTGCTGGATGGACTCGACCCAACGCACAGGCGAGACCACCTGACGCAGAAGCGCATTGCGGACGGCGGTGGCGGTTCCGATCGGCGATGCATCGACATTCGACACCAGCGCGACCCAAAGGTCTTTGAAATGCGAGGCATCGAGGATCGGCTGCAGTTTCTCCTCCGCCGGTTTCATGAGCGCGCAATGGAACGGCGCGGACACGGGAAGGAGAACCGCTCGGCGCACGCCTTTCGTTTTTGCGATCTCGATCGCGCGATCGACGGCCGCCTTCGTTCCCGCGATCACGATCTGCCCCGGCGCGTTGATGTTCGCGATTGAGAGAACATCCCCACCGGCGGCCTCGGTGCAGATTTCCTGCACCTGCTCGATGCTGCCGCCGATGAGCGCCGCCATCGCCCCGCTGCCGACCGGCACGGCCTCCTGCATGAATTTTCCGCGCGCGCGGACGATCTTCGCGCCTTCTGCCGGCGTCAAACCTCCGACGCTGACGATCGCGCTGTATTCGCCGAGCGAATGTCCGGCGACGAGGTCGCGCCGCGTGGCGCCGCGGTCCTCGAGCACCGCGTGGATCGCAGACGACACCGCGAGAATCGCCGGCTGCGTGTTCTCGGTCAGCTTCAGTTGATCTTCCGGTCCATCGAAGCAGAGCGCGGAGATCGAGAATGAAAGCGCGCGGTCGATGTCATCGAACACTTTCCGCGCAGCCGGATACTTTTCGGCAACATCCCGCCCCATGCCGGCGTACTGGCTACCCTGCCCGGGGAAAACAAATGCGGTGTTGTGTTCCACGCGGAGGCGAATACTAACCTCTGACTACGCGAAGCGTCCAAAAGGACATGAAACAGCTACCGGCTTTGCTCCTTCTTCTCACCGCAGCACTCCCGATCGGCGCCAAGTGGAAAGTCAAAGAAAAGCGCTTCGATCCGGTCGCTGTCACGAATGTGCAGCAGATCGCCGGGAGATATGTCGGGATCGATCCCGACTTCGTAATCAATCTGAAAGTGTCCGATGAAGGGATCATCACCGGCACGATGCGCAATTTCGGACAGAATTCGTCGCTGCGGTCGATCCGTATCGATGGCGCGGATCTGCACGCAATGGTCGACTCGCGGCCGCTGAACGCGACCTTCGTCAATCGTGTGCGCAACGGTGACAGCGCATTCGGACTGGTTGTGCATGACGCCGACGTGCACATCGATGATGTGTCGATGTCGCAGATTTTCTGCCGGCGCGAGTAGAATCGCGGCATGCCCGGCGATGCACTCGCCCATCTGATACGCGTTCTGCAAAACGCGTATTCAGGTGAGTTGGCCGCCGGCTACGCCTACCGCGGACACTGGCACAGCGTCCGCGATCCTGATGAGCGCCAACGCATTCAGGTCATCGAGGCTGAAGAGTGGCACCACCGCCAACTCGTCGGCGACATGCTCCGCCAACTCGGATCGGGACCAAATCGCAAACGCGAAGTCATCTTCTGGATCATCGGCCGCACGGCGGGAATCCTCTGCCATGTCACCGGATGGTTCTTCCCGATTTATGGAGCAGGATTTC
>Ga0114129_10011526_pt1 | contig 12590 bp, 13 predicted proteins | sample RhiMetdeltSRZDD1_FD_80071 | JGI IMG/M metagenome (GOLD analysis project Ga0114129, IMG submission 80071) | Populus rhizosphere microbial communities from Tennessee, USA - Rhizosphere MetaG P. deltoides SRZDD1 (version 2) (version 2) | ecosystem: Host-associated > Plants > Roots > Rhizosphere >...
CCGCGATAGCTGATAGCTGATAGCTGATAGCTGATAGCTGATAGCTGATAGCTGATAGCTGATAGCTGATAGCTGATAGCTGATAGCTGATAGCTGATAGCTGATAGCTGATAGCTGATAGCTCCCCAATGCCATTTTCCAACTTCGTCGCCGGCCACTGGACCCCGCCTCATTCCGGTTCCTATTTCGAGAATCGGAACCCGGCCAACCCCGACGACCTGATCGGACTCTTCCCGGATTCCGATGCTGCAGACGTCGCGGAGGCCGTCGTGTCTGCCAAGCGTGGGTTTGCCATCTGGTCGCGCACGCCGGCTCCGGTCCGAGGCGAGGTGCTTCGGCGCGTCGGTGATCTGCTGGTAGAGCGGAAGGCGGCCATCGCGGATGCGATGACCCGCGAGATGGGGAAGGTGCTGACGGAAACCCTGGGGGACGTCCAGGAGGGGATCGATACCGCCTACTACGCCGCTACCGAAGGGCGGCGACTCTTCGGACACGTCGTGCCGTCGGAGCTTCGGAGCAAATGGGCGATGAGCTATCGCCGGCCGATCGGCGTCGTCGGTCTCATCACACCCTTCAACTTTCCGCTTGCAATTCCAACCTGGAAGGTCTTTCCTGCGCTCCTCTGCGGAAACGCCGTCATTCTCAAGCCGTCGGAGGACGTTCCTCATACCGCCCACACGCTCGTCGAAATCCTCCTCGAGGCCGGCTTGCCGCCGGAGGTCATACAGTTGGTCCACGGCCGGGGAGAGACGGCCGGTAAGGCTTTGGTGGAGCACCCGGATGTCCCAGTTGTCTCCTTCACCGGATCGACGGCCACCGGAGCAGCCATTGGTGAGACGTGCGGGCGGATGCACAAGCGCCTCTCCCTCGAGATGGGCGGGAAGAACGCCCAGATCGTGATGGACGACGCCAACCTCGAGCTGGCGCTTGACGGTGTGCTCTGGGGCGCCTTCAGCACCACCGGGCAACGGTGCACCGCGACCAGCCGTCTGATTCTTCACCGTGCCATTCACGACCGCTTCATCGCCGATTTAGCGGCCCGGGCAGAGGCTCTTCGGCTGGGCGACGGTCGCGAATCCGGTACTGATGTCGGGCCGCTCATCCATGAGGATGCCCGCAAGAAGGTCGAATGCTATGTCGAAATCGCCGGTCGCGAGCAGGCCGAGCTGGTGACAGGCGGCCGGTCGCCGGGCGGCAAGCTGACCAAGGGATGGTTCTATCAACCGACCATTTTCGCCGGTATTCGGCCGGGAAGCCGGCTCGAGCAGGAAGAAATTTTCGGTCCGGTGCTGAGCGTCATCTCGGTCGATTCATTCGAGGAGGCCGTCGCGGTGAACAATGACGTTCGATACGGCCTTTCCAGCTCGATCTACACCGGAAGCATTGACCGCGCGATGCGCGCGCTCGAGCTGCTCGAGACGGGGATCACGTATGTCAATGCACCCACGATCGGGGCAGAGGCGCATCTTCCCTTCGGGGGAGTGAAGCAAACCGGGAACGGGCACCGCGAAGGCGGCTGGGAGGTGTACGAGTTCTACTCCGAGACGAAGGTCTGCTACCTGGACTACTCCGGCAGGCTTCAAAAAGCGCAGATCGATACCTACGGCCAATAGGGAACTGGAGCCGGCGTTATACACCGGTGTTCAACTGATGCCAAGGGCGGTTGCGCGGCGATGCAGGGCAGGGTAAGGTACGCGCAGTAAGGTCTCCTGCGACGAGAGGTCGAGTCGTATGCGTCCGATGCAGGTCGGGTCCGGCAAGCGTGGTCCGTCGTTCGACGAAGGCTCGCTAGACCAGTATCTGCGGGAGATCAGCCGGTATCCGCTGATCCCGCAGGAAGAGGAAGTCGAGTTGGCCCAGCGCATCCGAGTGAGCGATCCGGAGGCATTGGACAAGCTGGTGCGCAGCAATCTTCGGTTCGTCGTATCCGTCGCCAAGAAGTATCAGAACCAGGGCGTGTCCCTCGCCGATCTCATCAATGAGGGCAACCTCGGCCTCATCCGCGCGGCGCACAAATTCGACGAGACCAAAGGCATCAAATTCATCTCGTACGCCGTCTGGTGGATTCGGCAGGCGATTCTCCAGGCCCTGGCCGAGCAGAGCCGAATCGTCCGCGTCCCCCTGAACCGTGCGGGCACGCTCCATCGGATCGGTAAGCGCTCGTCGGCCCTGCTCCAGGAGCTGGGTCGGGAGCCTACGCCGTCCGAGATCGCGGAGGGCATGGACATCTCGATGGAAGAGGTCCAGAAGACCCTCTCGATCTCCCAAAATCACCTCTCGCTGGACGCACCGCTCACCCCGGGTGAAGACAACAAGCTTCTCGACTATCTCCCCGACACCCAGAATCCCGGCCCCGACTCGGAAACCTTCGAGCACGCCCTCACCGAGTCGATCGAAGAGGTCCTCTCAACGCTCAAGGAGCGGGAGGCCAAGATTCTCCGGCTCTATTTCGGGCTGGACGGCCCCGAGCCGATGACGCTGGAAGAAATCGGAAGCCTGCTGGGTATCACGCGCGAGCGGGTGCGGCAGATCAAGGAAAAGGCACTGAGCCGTTTACGGCATGTAAGCAGGGCGAGGGCGTTGGAGAGTTTCCTGGCCTGAATAGCGTGAACGGTGAACGGTAAACGTTAAACGGGGGGCTCCTAGGATCGGAGCCCCCCGTTCACTGTTCACCGTTCACGCAGTATCTGAGACACCTGCTCCCACTCTATCAAGAAGGCATCGTGCCCGTAGAGTGACTTGATCTCGACGTACCGCGCGTTCGCTCCGGCCGCACGGTACGCGTCGGTCCAGGCCTGCACTTCGGCCGGATAGTAGAGAATATCCGAGTCAACCCCCACACCGATCACTTCGCCCACCCGTTGGGCCGTCTCAGCCGCGGCCACACGCATGTCACCCACGTCGTGCAGGTCCATCGCATCCATCAGGGCCACGTAGCTCGCGGCATCGAATCGTGCGACCAGCTTGTCCCCCTGGCGGCGGAGGTAGTGATCCGCATCGAAGCGTCCGGGAACCCGGGTTGATTGACGGCTGAACCGCTCCTCGAATTCCGCAGCAGAGCGATAGGTGATCATCGCGATGGCACGGGCGGCGGCCAGGCCTGTCGTGGGACCTTCGCCTTCGCGGTACTGCCCGTCCTGCCAGGCGGGATCGGCTTCGATCGCCATGCGTTGAGCCGCATTCCACGCGATCGCCTGCGCCGAGGTGGCTGCGGGGGCGGCGAAGACCACCAACCGGTCTACGGGAACGGTGCTTACCCGCCCCCATTGGAGCGCAACCATCCCACCCAGAGATCCGCCGCTCACGAGGGAGAGCCGCCGGACGCCGAGATGCTTGATGAGAGGGAGATGAGCCCGCGCGAGATCGAGCGACGACAGACGGGGGAACCGGCGTCCGTGCCTGGCTTGCCAGGTAATCGGGCTGGTGGAGCCGTAGCACCCGCCAAGGAGGTTCGCCGAGACCACGGCGTGGCGGCCGACATCGAGGGCTCCGCCAGGCGCGACCAGGGGACCCCACCACGCCTCGACATCGGCACTGCCCGTAAGTGCGTGAAAGACCAGGATCCAGCCGTTTTCCTGCGCCGCCTCGACGTCGCCGATCACCCGATAGCGAAGCCAGGCGTTTGCGAGTACGTCCCCTCGCTCCGTCGTGAAGTCGCCCAGCTTCAGGTCCTGGGTTCCCGTTGGTGCTATCGTCACGCTCATCCGCCCGTGCCTCAAAAAAAATCCTCCGGCCATCCAGCGCGGAGGAATGCGATCCGGCGCTTTAGCTCTTTGGTTTGGGCGAGCAATCGATGCATGCGCCCGGGCGGGAGCAAGTGGCCCTAAATCCACCGCCGTGATGGTGAGTGTATCGGGGCCGTTCCGGCCCGTCAAGAGCGCGAAATACGCTTGATGCCGAGAGCCCGTGCGGCTAATCTCCGCCTCGACGACAGCCTGCCGGGTTCATGGCCAGCAACGCCTCATTCGACATCTCCACCGGGGCCGATCTCCAGGAAGTGGACAACGCCGTCAATCAGGCGCTGAAGGAGGTCGCTCAGCGCTATGACTTCAAGGGCACCCATTGCACGATCGAGTTCGATCGCGCCAAGGCGGAAATCCGTCTCGCGGCCGACGATCAATTTCGGATGGATGCGCTCGTCGACGTGTTGCGCGGACGGTTGGTCAAACGCGGGGTCCCGGTCAAGAACCTCAAGTTCGGCGACCCCGTAGCTGCAACCGGCGGCTCGGTTCGCATGTCCGTTTCGCTCACCCAGGGTATCCCCGCCGATACCGCCAAGAAGATCGTGAAGACAATCAAGGACGGATTCCGCAAGGCGACGGCCAGCATTCAGGGCGACGAGGTCCGGGTCTCGAGTCCGTCCAAGGACGAATTGCAGGCCGTGATCGCCCTGCTCCGGGGACAGGACTTCGGCATCGAGCTCAAGTTTGGCAATTACCGCGGCTGAGTGCAGGCGCGTTGGCTGGGCCTTGGCCGCCGCAATCGTCTTCGGCTGCGCCAACCCGCCGCCGGCAGTGCCGCCGGCGGGTCCCTTACCTGGCGAGATCAACGTCCAGATCGGTTTGATGGTGGGTGCTCCGTCGGTAGCGCTGGGCGGCGATGCCGCGCTCACGGTCACCGAGCCGGACGGCCGGAGACTTCTGGATATCCCTCGGGGCGAAGTCTGGCGCGCAACTGTCTCCGCAAGCGCGATCGCGCTCAGTGCGACCACCGGCATCCCGGTCAACTCGGTCACGCAGGCGCGAGTGATCCCGATCGATTCGACGGCACCGGTCAGAGTGAACGGGCGGCTCTACCGCGGTACGTTGACGTTGCTCCGCGACCGAACTGGCCTCACCGTGGTCAATCAGGTCGGCTTGGAGGCGTATCTCCTGGGCGTCGTTTCGGGAGAAATGGGCCGGCGTGACGCCAGCGACCGCGAAGCCCTCCGCGCCCAGGCGATCGTCTCGCGCACGTACGCAGTCAGGAACCTCGGCCGTTGGCGGGCGGATGGCTTCGACCTTCAGCCTACGGTGGCCGACCAGGTTTATGGTGGGATCGGTGCGGAGACCCCCGAGGCCCGCGATGCGGTATCCGAGACCCGCGGCCAGATCGTGACGTGGGGCGGCCAGCCGATCGATGCGTTTTTCTTTTCAACCTGCGGCGGCCGCACCGCCGACGGCGTGGAGGTCTTCCGCGGAGCGGATCGGCCGTATCTTCGCTCGGTTCCCGACATCGATCAGACCGGTACGCCGTACTGCAGCATCTCACCGCGCTTTCGCTGGCGCGCGGAATGGGCTGGTGAAGCCCTCAGAGCCATCCTGCGCCGGTCGCTCCCCGATGCGCTCGGATTTCCCCCCGCGCGGGTCACCGGCGTTCGCGACGTTCGTGTCACGAGCCGCACGCCGTCGGGACGGGTGGGTCAGCTCACCATCGCGCTCGACGCCGAGGACGTTCAGGTGGATGGCCCCAAGGTCCGTCAGGTGCTCCGAACCACGACGGGGGACATCTTGCGCAGCAATGCCTTCACGTTGACCGTTTCGCGCTCAGGCCCACGCCTGACTCGCCTGGTCGCCGACGGCGGTGGCAACGGCCACGGGGTCGGCTTCTGCCAATGGGGTGCCGTGGGGCGAGCCCGGGTGGGCCAGAACTACCGCCAGATTCTGGCGGCCTATTATCCGGGTACCGAGCTCGAGCGCCTCTACTAGCGACCAGGGAGGAAAGCGTGGGAGCCAAGACGATGAACGAACCGCTCAGGGTCGGTATCGTGGGCGCCGGGGCCGTCGTCCAGGTCGCGCACCTTCCCGTGCTGAAGAAGATGAAGGGTATCGAGGTCCGCGCCCTGTGCGACAACGACCTGCCGAAAGCTCGCGCCCTGGCCGATCGCTTTGGGGTCAAGGACGCGTTCGACGACATCGAGGAGCTGCTTCGCTACGAAGCGCTCGATGCGGTCATCGTGTCGTCTCCTACCCATCTCCATGAGGCTCACCTTGCAGCGGCGCTCTCGGCCAACCTTCACGTGCTGGTCGAGAAGCCGCTCACCATCTCCGCTGCAAGCGCCCAACGCATGGTACGCGCGGTTGAGAAGCGGGATCGCATTGTGATGGTCGGAATGAACCACCGGTACCGTCCCGACGTGCAGATAGTCCGCGGGTTTGTCCAGAGCGGCGAGCTGGGCACGGTCGAGAGCGTGCGGGGCAGCTGGCACGTCCATCGACCCGCCCGCGCGCAGCTCGGCTGGCGCCAGCGTCGGGATCAGGCGGGGGGTGGGGCCATGACGGACCTGGGTCTCACAATTCTGGATCTGGGACTCTGGCTCTCCGGTTGGCCGCACCCGGAACGGGTGAGCTCGACGTTGGATCGTCCCGGAAAGGAGCGCGGCGTCGAACAGTCCGGCAGCGCCTTCGTGGTTTGCGACCAAGGCATATCGGTCTTTCTGGACGTTACCTGGCGCCACATCGGCGAAGGCGAGCGATTCGGGGTCGGCCTGCGCTGCAGCCGAGGCATGGCAGCCGTGAATCCGCTCAAGGTATGGAAGGAATTCCACGGGGTACCAACCGACGTTTCCCCGACCGGCTCGGTCAGCCGGGAAACCCCCTTCAACGCCTCATTCCGCGCGCAATGGGCCCATTTCCAGGCTGCCATCGCGGGCGATGCCAAAGTTCCGTCGCTCGACGAGCAGATCACGCTGCATAAGGTGCTCGACGCCGTCTATCGGTCCGCGCAGGACGGCCGCGACGTGGCCTTGTGAGGCTCCGCGGCTGGCTCGCAGTCGCCCTCCTCGGAGCCAGCGCGCCCGCGGCTGCTCAGTCGCTGCGCCCTCCCGCGCCCGCGGTCGCGGGCTCAGAGCTTACCATCTCACTTATGACCATGGGTGTCGGTGTCCGGGTGTGGGAACTGTTCGGACACAATGCCATCCTGGTTGAAGACCGGTCCCGCGGGACCGCCGTCGCCTACAACTACGGCATGTTCGACTTCCGGCAGGAGAACTTTCTCTGGCGGTTCATCCAGGGCCGAATGCGATATTGGATGGAGGGGTTCGATCTCGCGTCCACGCTCGAGATCTACCGGCGGGCCAATCGCTCGGTCTGGGTGCAGGAGCTGAACCTCTCGCCATCCCAAAGAGTCGCTCTGCGTGATTTTCTGGAATGGAACGAGCGGCCGGAGAATCGCTACTACCGGTACGACTACTACAGAGACAACTGCTCCACCCGAGTGCGCGATGCACTCGACCGGATCATCGGTGGTCGCCTCCGGGCTCAGACCGACACGATTCGCACAGGACACACCTACCGGTTTCACACCGAGCGGCTGACCAGCTCGGACCCACTTCTTTACACTGGTCTCCTGGTCGGGCTGGCTCAGCCGGCCGATCGCAGGTTGACCGCCTGGGACGAGATGTTTCTGCCGCTCGAGTTGCGCGCCTGGATTCGTCACGTCAAAGTCCCCGACGCAGCGGGTGGCGAAGCGCCGCTGGTGAGTAGCGAGCGTGTGCTGTTCGAGGCGTCTCAGCCGGACCCGCCGTCCACGCCACCTCATTGGTTTCTCGGCTATCTGGTGATCGGCCTCCTGCTCGGCTCTGGCCTCTGGTGGCTGGGGTCACATGCGGCCGGGAATGGTTGGCAGGGCAAAGGATTCGTCTTCCTGGCCGTGCTCTGGACGTTCATCACCGGCGTTTCAGGTGGGATGCTCGCTTTTTTCTGGGCTTTCACCGACCACGCCGTCGCCTACCGCAATGAGAATCTCTTCCAGGCGAATCTGCTTGCGGTCCCGCTCATCGTGCTGATTCCGGCACTGAAGCGGAAAGCAGACTGGGCCCAGCGCCCGGCCGTGGGATTGGCCGTGCTGATCGCGCTCGTTTCGCTGCTCGGGGTGTTCGTGAAGATCCTGCCGGCTTTCTACCAGGACAACGTGGAGCTATTGGCGCTGGCGGTACCCGCAAACCTGGGGCTTGCCGCCGGGGTCGTAACTGCCGCCCGACGCCTCAAAGCGTGAGTCGCTCTCCTTCACAGGCTGCGTCCACTTCCAGATGCGGAGCTCGCGACGCCGCGTAGTCCCTGGCTTCGCGCAGCCGCTGATCGATGGTCTCGTCGTCGCACTCCGGGTCGTGGTGAAAGAGAATCAAACGCTTGCACGCGGCGTCCGCTGCGAGGTCGATCGACTCGCGCGGGGTGGAATGACCCCAACCTGCCCGGGCCGCAATGACCGACTCGGAGTACATCGCGTCGTGGATCAATGTGTCCACACCTCCCAGGAACTCTACGAGCGCAGTGCGCCAGTTCGGCCCAACCGAGTAGGTGCCTCCAGGGCCCAGCTCATTGTCCGTTACGTAGGCGACTTCCCGGCCGCCGCTCCGGGGTGCGAGGCGATACCCGAGGGTGGTGCCGGGATGCCGAAGCCGGAACGCCCCCACGCGGAATCCGTCGATCTCGAAAGTGCCCTCCGTGATGGGGCTGACCACGATGTTGGCTGCGAGGGCGCTGAGCGGAACGGGAAAGACGGTAGGCTCCATCTGTCGCCGGAGAATCTCCGATAACTCCACAGCCTCCTGAGCCGCGCCGTACACGTGGACCTCGTTTCCCACGACGCCCAGCGGTTTGAAGAAGGGGAATCCCTGGATGTGGTCCCAATGGGTGTGCGTCAGCAGGAGGTGGGCGACCATGCCGCCGCCTTCGGCCATGATAGCGCTTCCCAGCGGCCGCAACCCGCTGCCCGCATCCAATACGACCAGATGTCCTTCGTCGTCCGAAACACCGACGCAGGGCGTGTTGCCACCATAGCGCGCCGTTCGGGGTCCCGGGGTCGGAATCGACCCGCGGGTACCCCAAAAGGTCAGGCTGTACCCCACAGACTTGGTGCGGGGCGCCTCGGCCTCACGCGGGCCGTGGGACAGTAGCTGCGCGCTCTCGCCGCGCCGCCGCAAGGAGGGCCTGCCGATTCTTGAGTGCAATGTCGGTTCGGGTCACTTCGATGATGTTCTGCTCTACCAGATTGCGCATCGCACGCGACACCGTTTCCCGGCTCGAGCCGATCATCTGTGCAATCGTGTGATGCGTGAGCTTTCGGGTAATACGATCGCCCTGCTCTTCATCGGCCATGCGCAGGAGGAGGTGGGCCAGCCGACCGTGGACATCGAGCAGGACGAGACTGCCGATCTTTTCGTCTGCCCGCCGGAGCCGGCGGGAAATCTCCCGTAGCAGGGAGATGGCGACATCCGGCATCGAGCGAAGCCGGGCCTGGAAGTCCTCGCGGCGCAGCATGAGGAGGTTGGATTCTTCCATGGCGATGACGTGGGCCGAGCGGGGTTCGTCGTCCAGAATCGCCATCTCCCCGAAAAAGCTTCCCGGACCCAGTACGGAGAGGATTACCTCGCGACCATCTTCCGCCACCAGCACAACCTTGACCTGGCCGGACGCAACCACATACAGCGCATCACCTGGGTCGTCTTCGAAAACGATGACGCTCCCCTTGGGATAGCTTCGTTCCCTGATGAAATCAGCAAACGAGTTGAGGTCCGCGTCCGAGAGGCCCTCGAACAGCGGAACTCGGCGAAGAATGTCAAGCGCGACAACGGGCACAGGCGCCTCACGTGTTGATTAGCCAGTATATGTAGCCCACCCGGAATTGCAGGTGAGCATACGCGCAGACCCTAAGTAACAGCCATCACGAGTTTTGGACGTAATAGCCGTCACGTCGCCTCAAGAAAGCACCTGAAGCGCTCCAGACGCAGTCGGAGACTTGCCCGGAAACGGTTCATACGACTAGCTTTAACGGCTATTGCTTTGGGGAGTCCAGCGTGAAGGCCAATCTGCATCCCGTCTACCGGAAGATCACCGCGGTCTGTGCGTGCGGGAATCAGTTCGAAACCCGCTCGACGGCCTCGTCTATCCATGTCGAGGTCTGCGCTCAGTGCCATCCGTTCTTTACGGGCAAACAGCGCCTGGTGGACACCGCCGGACGGGTGGATCGGTTCCGGCGCAAGTATAAGAGCGAGACGGCGCCGGCCAAGGCGTAATCGATGGAGAACCGACTCCGCCAGGCCCTCGCCCGAGCGGAGGAGGTAGCCCAGGCGCTGGCTGATCCCGATGTGTCCCGGGATCCCGCGCGGCTCCGGTCGCTGGGTCGGGAGCATACGCGGTTGGTCCCGGTAGTGAAGGCGGCCGAGCGGTTGGCGCGGCTCAGGGACGAACTTCAACAGGCTCGGGAGCTGGCCGGAGAGGCCGATCCCGAGCTTGTTGCGTTGGCCCGTGCCGACCTGAATCGGCTTGGCCCCGCGATCGAGGATCTGCAAGCCGAGCTGCATGAGCTTCTCCTTCCCCGCGATCCCCACGATGACCGGGACGCCATTGTCGAGGTGCGTGCCGGAACCGGCGGGGACGAGGCGGGTCTCTTTGCGGCTGAGCTGGGGCGGATGTATACCCGCTACGCCGAACGGCACGGGCTCGCGGTCGAGCCCATTTCGGTGAGCGAGGGGAACCTGGGCGGCGTCAAGGAAGCCATTTTTGCGGTGCGCGGGACCGGCGCGTATGGACTTCTCCGCTGGGAGTCGGGAGTGCACCGGGTCCAGCGCGTCCCTCAAACCGAAACGCAGGGGCGGATACACACCTCTGCTGCGACCGTTGCCGTGCTTCCTGAAGCGGAAGAGGTTGATGTCAAGATCGAGCCGCAGGAGCTGAAGGTCGACGTGTTCCGCTCCAGCGGCCCGGGAGGTCAGAGCGTCAACACCACCGACAGCGCCGTGCGCATCACCCATCTTCCAACCGGCCTGGTGGTTCAGCAGCAGGATCAGAAATCTCAGCTGCAGAACAAGATCAAGGCGATGGAAGTCCTCCGGGCGCGACTGCTCGACCGGATGATCGCGGAGCAGGAGGCTGCGCGAGCACGAGACCGGAGAGCGATGGTGGGTACCGGCGATCGGTCGGCCAAGATTCGGACCTACAACTTTCCTCAGAGCCGGGTCACCGATCACCGCATCAACCTGTCGGTGCACAATCTTGACGACGTGATGAACGGGTCTCTGGAGCCGTTCGTGAATGCGCTGCGACTGGCCAGCCGCGAGGAGCAGGTGAGTGCCTGAGCTGACCGGATCACTTGCCAGTCTCCTGGCCGAAGCCAGACTGATCCTGGGCGCCGCCGGGATTCCGGAGCCTGCCAGGGAAGCTCTCCTTTTGTGGGCGGATTTGAGCGGTGAGGCGGCTGCAGGTGTCCTGCTCGCGAGCTCGCGGACGGTTGATCCGGACGTGGCAACCGGATTTCTCGCCGCCATTGACCGCAGGACAACCGGAGAGCCGCTGGCGTATGTTACCGGCTGGACCGGGTTCCGCCTGCTCAAACTTCGCATCGACCGGCGGGCGTTGATTCCTCGGCCGGAGACGGAAGGCCTGGTCGAGTTGGTGCTCGAGCGGGTCGATGAGGGGCGAATCGTAGATGTGGGGACCGGCTCGGGCTGCGTTGCGCTCAGCCTGGCGACCGAAGGCCGCTACAAAAGCGTAGTCGCCATCGACAAGTCGGCGGCCGCGCTCAGACTCGCGGCGCTTAACCGTGAGCTGGTGGGCGCCTCGGTTGCCCTGGTTCGGGCTGATCTCACCACCACGCTCCGCGACGCATGCGTGGACGCGCTGGTCTCGAACCCACCCTACCTCACAGAGCAGGAGTACGCCGGTCTGGATCCGGCAGTCTCTCTCTGGGAGCCTCGCGAGGCGCTGGTGAGCGGCCGCGGAGGCATGGATGCAACGGCGCGGCTGCTCGACGACGGACGCAGGGTAGTGCGGGCGGGAGGCTGGATCGCTCTGGAGCTGGATGCCACTCGGGCGGCGATGGTCGCGGAGACGGCGGAGCGCCGCGGATGGGAGGCGGTCGAAGTGCGGGCGGACCTTTTCGGGCGCGAGCGTTACCTGCTTGCGCGGAGGAGCAAAACACCGTGATCTGGGACAAGGCACAGGAGCTTGGCCGGCTCATCGGCCAGACGCCGGAGTACCAGGCGCTGCGGCGCGCCGAGACGAATCTTCGCGAAGATCAGGACACCCAGGCCAAGCTCGACCAGATCCAGCGACTCGCCCGTCAGGTGGATCAGATGGTGGCCCAGGGCCAAATGCCCGACCAGCCCACCGCGGAAGCCTATGAGACCGCGGTGCGGGATCTGGAAATGAGCGGGTCGGGGCAGGCGTACGTCGTTGCCCGGGCCAATTTCGAGAAGCTGATGACGAAGGTGAATCAGCAGATCAGCGAGGGAATGGAAAAGGGCGCGACCAGCACTATCATCACCCTCTCGTGAACGAGGGGTTTTTCGTCGTCGTCGAAGGACCGGAGGGGGCCGGCAAGTCCACCCTCGCCGCTGGCCTAGTTCGGCGGATGCAGGAATTGGGATGGGATCCGGTCGGCGTACGCGAGCCGGGAGGAACTCCGGCGGCAGAGGCGGTCAGGGCAGCCTTCCTGGATCCGGCGAACCGGTTCGCCCCCCACACGGAACTGCTGTACATTTGCGCGGCCCGGGCCCATTTGGTGCAGGAGGTCATCCAGCCGGCCCTGGCTGCCGGGCGCCCGGTCGTCTCTGATCGCTACGAGCTCTCCACTTTGGCCTATCAAGGGGCGGGACGGGGTCTGGATCCGGA
>Ga0114129_10011528_pt1 | contig 12590 bp, 6 predicted proteins | sample RhiMetdeltSRZDD1_FD_80071 | JGI IMG/M metagenome (GOLD analysis project Ga0114129, IMG submission 80071) | Populus rhizosphere microbial communities from Tennessee, USA - Rhizosphere MetaG P. deltoides SRZDD1 (version 2) (version 2) | ecosystem: Host-associated > Plants > Roots > Rhizosphere >...
ATAAACAAATTGAGCTAACTAAGAATTTCAGCAATGATGTATATGCGCAAAAAAAATATACAGCTGCTCCAATACAAACCTATAGTTTAGCATGGGGTATGGGTAAACGCTATAAAAATGGCGGTTCATTTGGAACAGTAGTTTCTTTGATTTACCGTAAAGGAATGAATTTGTATGATGTAAATCGTTCTTTGTATCAGGATGATGGAAGCGCCGTTCAAACGTTTGTTGATCAGCAAAATAAATATTCAGTGAATGTGGGCGCAATGGCCAACTTCACGTACGTTTCGGGTAAGCACAAAATATCTTTTAAGAACCTGGTGAACCAGTATTACGAGGATAATTATTATTTCCGCTCCGGCCCGAATATTGAGCGTGGGGGTGAAGTAAATTTATGGTCATCTGTTTTAAATCAACGTACATTTTATACCGGCATCTTTGAAGGCAATCACCAGTTGCCCTGGAAAAATATAAAAGTATACTGGAATGCAGGGTACTCATTGAATGATAAAAAGCAACCTGATCTGCGCACATCTGCCTACTTTAAATCGGGTATAGGTTCAAACAATGCGTTCGAATGGGATCAGGATGATACCCGCCGCTTCTATTCTACATTGCAGGATCATGGTTTGTCGGGCACTATAGCAGTAACTATGCCTTTCACTGCCTTCGGCCAGAATCAATCAGTAAAGGTTGGTGGATCAACGTTAGTGCGTATACGTGATTTTAAAAGCCGCATTTTCAGATATGTTGAAGCTTCGGATGCTGACTTTAACAGCAGCTACCGTACTTTATCTTATGATCAGATCTTTGCACCTGAGCATATTGCGCAGAACGGTTTTGTGATGGAAGAGTTTACCAATAATGAAGATAAATACTTTGCAGTTTCTTCCACAAATGCCGGTTATCTGATGCTTGATAATAAGCTCACGGATGAATTGAGAGTGATCTGGGGCGCACGCCTTGAATATTTTGAGCAGTTTTTGCGTTCAAGAGACCGTTCTGCCAAACAAATCGTTATTAATCCCGAACAATGGAGAGTGCTTCCATCAGTGAATATTTCTTATGATGTAAATGACAAGAACAAGGTTCGTTTGTCAGCATCTCAAACAGTATCGCGTCCCGAATTCAGGGAAATTGCACCTTTTCAGTTTTTTGATTACGAATCTACCTTCGGTATCCGTGGTAATAGCGAGCTAAAAACCACTAATATTTATAATTTTGATGCCCGGTATGAAATATATCCCGGTGTTGGTCAAAATATTACCATAGGTGCGTTTTACAAACGGTTTAAAAATCCGATTGAATTCAGGCTTAGTCCCGAAAGCGTTCCTACCCGTCGTAATTACTCTTACCAGAATGCAATCGATGCCAATACATATGGCGCAGAGCTGGAAATTCGTAAAAACCTCGGATTTTTAGGTATAAGCGAAACCAGTTTATTCAGCAATTTTAGTGTGTTTGGCAACTTCACTTACATTTTCTCTCAGGTAAAATTCGATGATAATTCAGCAGGTAAAGTTGTTTCAGCCGACCGCCCCGTACAAGGCCAGTCGCCTTACCTCATCAATGCCGGTTTGCAATACGCATCTGATAATACAGGTCTTAGCGCCACTTTATTATACAATCGTGTAGGTAACCGCTTATCACTGGTTGGATATAGCGTAACAGGTTTCCCTGATATATACGAAAAAGCCCGCGATGTAATCGACTTCCAGGTTGCAAAAAAAGTAATGAATAAAAAAGGAGAGATCAAATTAAGCTATGGCGATATTTTGAACCAGAAGTTGATGTACTTCGAGAATCTTGATAAATCAAAATCATATAAAAAAGGAACAGACAGAGTATTTAGCTCATATAAGCCCGGTTCTACTATTACGCTTGGCTTTACCTATGATTTTAGCCTGTAATTCAACAAACAAATTAACAAATCAACAAACCGAAAATTTAAATTCCCCGATATGAAACGGATCAAACAAGCCCTGGTAGTAGCAATAGGTGCTGTGGCATTGTCTTCCTGTATTAAAGTTAATTTTAACGATGGTTATTCTTCAACGAATAACACCGACACTGCAAGCACGGTGCTCGAAGGAACTATCGATAAAAGCAGAACCTTAACAAAAGGTAAATATACCCTGAAAGGCTATGTGTATGTTAATAACGGTGCAACCCTCACTATTGAAGCAGGTTCAGTAATCGTTAGTGATGTAACTGAAAAAGGAGCCCTTATCGTTGAGCGCGGTTCTAAACTGATTGCCGATGGTAAAGCCGACCAGCCGATCATTTTCACTTCGGGTAAAGCTGCAGGCTCACGCGCACAGGGCGATTGGGGAGGCATTATTTTGTTAGGTAAAGCACCTACCAACCGTCCTACTTCACCCGCTCCTATTATCGAGGGAGGTGTAAACCGTCCTTACGGTGGTACAGATGCTAATGATAACTCTGGTATTTTGCGTTATGTGCGCATCGAGTTCAGTGGTATTGCTGCTGAGCCTGGTTCAGAGATCAATGGTTTAACCTGCGGTGGTGTAGGAGCAGGAACAATTCTTGAAAACATCCAGGTGTCGTATGGCGCTGACGATGCATATGAATTTTTCGGCGGTACTGTAAATGCAAAGAACCTGGTTGCCTTTGCTACGTTCGACGATGATTACGATTTTGATTTTGGTTTCACCGGTAAAATTCAATATGCTGTTTCTTTGCGCGACAAGCCTGCTGATACCGATCAGGCAAATGGTATTGAGTGTGATAACGATGGTACCGGTACAACAGCTACTCCTTATACCAAACCTCAACTGTCGAATTTAACCTTAATTGGTCCTTACGATACAACAGGATCTGCATCTACACATGGATTCAGCAATCGTTGGAGAAGGTCTACACGTTTTATTCTGCGCAACTCGTTGTTGATTGGTCATAGAAAAGCTGGTTTCTCGCTTGAATCAGCAAATTCAGCTACTGATTATAAAAATGGTGAATCGCAATTTAAAAATAACATAGTGGCCGTATACGCCAAGCCTTATGTAGCGAGCGATGCAGGTGCCCAGGGCGTTATTACCGATGCTGAAATAAAAACAAAAGCCGAAAGCGAAGGTTGTTTAACACTGGCTACACGCGAAGATGTACAATTGACTGATCCGTTTAACCTGAACAGTCCTAACTTTTTACCCAAAACAGGTTCACCTGCTTTATCGGGTTCTGATTTCACCGGTATGGATTCATACTTTTCTACTACCACTTACCGTGGTGCGTTTGGTACTACCAACTGGATGTCGGGTTGGTCGAGCTTTACGCCTAAAACCAATGTTTATTAATTAGTTTCACTGGTTTATAATATAGAAAGCCGTCTGATACTTGTATAAGTGCAGACGGTTTTTTTATTTTTGGATATATGAAAGCAATAAAACTTACGCTGTTTATTTTAATTATTGGGGCCTGCTCGTGTAAAAGTAAGTTAACAGGCAAAGAGCTAATGCCCGATATGATGCAGACTGATAGTGTTGAGATCCTCTTTTTTAAGAGTCCCGAAAACCAACGGTTTTATACGTATCTGCCTGTAAAAGATAAAGAGTTTATACATGATTTGGTAACAGATGTAAGTGGAGAGGTGCAACCTGAAAATCCTTGTATTAAAGAAGGTAAGATCTATTGTTTTAAGAACGGTCAGATATTCAATACCATATTTTTTGCTTATACCGATCCTGAATGCAGCTTGCTGCGGTATATCAAAAATGGTAATTTGTATTATTTCCCAATTGGTGAAACTACAAAGAAAAAGCTCATCGAATATAAGAAGGCGGCCTGGGAACCTGTAAGTGCAGACAGTAGCGTGCAAAATCATTGAGTGCTTGTATAACTCATTTCAATTATTCTTTGCAGGATTATAAACATATGCTATTTCATAGGGCGCTTTGTTTAGTTTGGGCAGCAATTGGCCTATGGAAAGATCTTCTTTCTGAGGCGTAGGTTCACATACTGTATATTTATTACCATTGTAAATTATAGGCTTGCCAACCGGCTTATCGAATTGTACAGCAATTGTTACATGGTTGGGATAGGTTAATACAATCATTGGCAGGTTGTACATTTCTTTCACCAGGCAAAAGAATAAGGCTACGCGGTCGTCGCAGTCGCTTTGATCGTACAGTAAAGTTTGTTCGGGCGATAAGCGTTTTTCGCTGCCGAAATGCTTATAATCCGGTTCAAACATAAATGCATAACGGGTAAACCGCATCAGGTAATCTACACCGCTTTTGGTATTCATTCCTTTTACATTTTTCTTAAGCAGGGGAATGAGCGAGCGGTAGGTTTCCTGGCTGAGTGGAATATTCAGGTACATCCCGTAATCAACAACCGGGTAGTTGGTAAAAAGAGTTGCTATCTGGGTATTAAGTTTTACACTAAAATGGTACTCATTTTCATTATAGCTGAAGTGCAAATCTTTTTCCTTATAGTCGGCCGGTTTAAATTCAGGCAAGTGGGTGATTTTATACGAGAAGCTGTTTTGGGCTTCTGCAACAGGTATTATTACTTCGGTAAATTTATTCTTCTCAAAGTCTATATTCCCATAATCGTGGTAATTCAGGCAAACATATTGCTTGCCGTTCGAAATGTGATTGGGAATATTGTATGTATTTTCATCGCACCGCACATAAAAAAGTATACGATTGCCCGATATAGTGAGTATGGCATCGTATCCTGTTTTGGTTAGTAAGAACCATTTGTATAAGGTATATCGTTCATAGTTCTCGCCTTTAGGACTAATTTGCTGCACTGTTCTTCTGATAAGCTGATAATACAACCAGTCGTTGGGTTGATATTTTTGCCGGTATGCCAGTAATGCATTGATTATTGGCTGATAATCTTTGTTGTTGATACTGTCGTAAAACGCGCTGATAGCTTCCTGATTTAACAGAACATGGCCATGGGGTACAAGTGCTTTATTAAACCGGAATTCAATAGGCTCACCACAAAAGTCAAATTGAATTAGAGATGTATTCGGTTGGGCCAATGAAACAATCGGTCTGATGGGTAATAATAGCGTAAGAATTAATATGGCAGCTATGATTTTCATCCGGGAACTCCTCACATACAATATACGAAAATTAACAATTAGATAATATTAATTTTAGAGGCATTTAATGCCTTTTACTTATGGTTTAAAACTAACACGAAAATGCCTGGCGGCTAATGACATTAGTCATGCCCTTCGCTGATTATAAGACCCATTGCCTATCAATTACTTCTACCCGCTACTAACTACTCATCCTCCCGCTTAACTACCCATTAACGCCAGTTAATATTGGCTTAACACGCGTGTGCCCCTCCCCATGTAGCTTGCGTCAAATTTCAATGTCATGCCACGACTTCCAAAGCTTTTCCTGAGCTGTATGCTAATGGTCCTGTATACAGCGTCTTTTGCACAGGAAACAACTGCTACCTTAAATGGTGTAGTATTAGATTCAAAAGGAGCGGCTATTTCAGGCGCTTCTGTTATTGTAACCCACGAACCTACCGGTTATTCTACCGGCGCCGAAACCAACAGCAAAGGCATGTTCATACTGCCTAACTTAAAACCCGGTGGTCCTTACACCGTTAAAATATCCTATACCGGGTATAAAGACACTACCCTTGAAAATGTAAATCTCGGCCTGGGTAACAACCCTTCGGGGAATATTACACTCGAACAAAAGGATCAAACGCTGACCGAAGTAGTGGTTACTTCGGGAGGTCGCAAAAGCCTTCCATCAGGCTTATCTGTTGGCCGGTCGCAGTTAACAACATTGCCTACTTTAGGTAGAAGCTTGTCTGATTTTACCCGCCTTACCCCGCAATCGAATAACAACTCTTTTGCCGGTACCAACTTCCGCTATAACAACCTTACCGTCGACGGCGCCATTAATAACGATGCCATCGGTTTCAGTAACTCGTTTGGCGGTGTAAGCGGTGGTGGCCAGTCGGGTGCTGCCGGTTCAGGTACCCGTACCAACCCCTATAGCCTCGATGTTATTCAGGAAGTACAGGTGCAACTGGCTCCCTACGATGTAAAGCTGGGCAACTTCACTGGCGGTAGTGTGAACGCCGTTACCAAAAGTGGTACCAACGATATTCATGGCTCGGTTTATGGCTATGGCCGTAACCAAACCTTAATGGGAAAAAGTGTTGACGGTCAAAAGAAAAAGATCGGGTCCGACTTTTACGATTACCAGTATGGCGCCACTATTGGCGGCCCTATCATTAAGAATAAACTCTTTTATATTGTAAACTTCGAACAAACACGCCGCCAGGAGCCTACTTTTTATAATGCCGGCGATCCCGGATCGGCAGTTACAGTTGCCGATGCCACCAGCATTTACAACCAGCTGAAAACAAAATATAACTACGACGCCGGTTCGTACCTCGGCGCCTACAAAATATTCACCAACAGCGATAAGTTATTTGCCCGCGTTGATTATAATATCGACCCCCGGAACACACTCACGGTCCGCGGCATCTTTACAAGTGGATGGGGCAATAACCTTGAGCGTACCAGCACCAACTTTCAGTTTGGGTCAACCGATTTTACCCAATACACTAAAAATGCCAACCTGGTGGCTGAGCTGAAAAGTAAGATCAGCAATGCGGTAAGCAACCAGTTTAACGTAAGCTATATTAATGTGCATGAGTACAGAGACTTCCCCGGTGTATTATCGCCCTTAATGGATATCGGCGGCGGCGCTGTATGGGTGGGTACCTGGCGCGAAGCTTCTATTTACAATATGAAGCAAAAAACATTCGAGATCAGCGACAACGTTACAGTAACAAAAGGCATCCACAAATTTACCTTTGGTACGCATAACGAGTTCTATAATCTTACCTACGGATTTGTTAACTCATGGAACGGCCGTTGGGAATATTCAAACCTGGCCAGCTTTTTGGCCGATCAGCCCAGCCGTATCAGGGGCGCTTACAGCATCAATTCAAAATATCCCAACGACCGCGATGCTTTGTATAACGATCCTCCTAACCCGTATAAAGTGGCTTTGCTGAGCGCATATGCACAGGACGAAATTTCGCTGAGCCGTAAATTTAAGATCACACCGGGTTTACGGGTCGATTATCCACGCCTCAATAACAACATACCGGTAGATAAGGATTTTGCTACCGCCACCAGCAATACATTAAATGCAACATACAGCAGCACGGCCTTTAATGCATTTACCAATAAATGGCTTGGAACAGCTACATTGTCGCCACGTATTGGATTTAACTGGGATGTAAATGGCAATCAAAAACTGATCGTAAGAGGCGGCGCCGGTGTGTTTGTAGGCCGTATGCCTTTTGCCTGGTTAGGATATGCTGAAACCTTAACGGGTGATGTATATAATAACATCGACTTCAAACCTTCAAAAAGCAATACGATTAACGGGAACACCACCATTCCTTTGGCTATTGACCCGCTGTATTTAAAAGATACGATCTATGCGCACGCGTTGGCCAGCGCCAATGCTGCCACTACCCGTGAAGTGGATGTTATAGACAATCATTTTAAATTGCCGCGCGTAATACGTACTAATATAGCCGCTGATTATAAATTCGCACAGGGGTACAAACTGACTGTAGATGTGCTGTACACCAAAACCCTGTACGATGTGAAGTTTCAGCAGATCAATATTAAAGACCAGGTTGAGTATTATTCAACCGGCCCAACTCAGTCGCCTGTATATGTTGGCGGAAAGCTGAACGGTCAGTATTCGAACGTATACCTGCTTACCAATACAACACAAGGGTATCGCTATAACCTTACTGCGCAATTAAGTAAAACGTATAATCCCATTGGCTTAGGCAATAGTTCATTACATGTGAACTGGAGCGCAGCTTATACTTATGGCATAAGTAAAGACCTGAGCAATGGTATTCGCAACTCGTTCCAGTCGAACTTTGAGGTGAACCCTGCTGTTGTTCCCAACAATCCAAAACTGGCTTATTCAAATTTCGATCTTCGTCATCGTATTGTGGCAACACTCGGTGGTACCATGAACTGGAATGCAAAAATGGCTACATCACTTAACTTCTTTTATTCAGGTCAGTCGGGCAGTCCGTATTCTTTGGTGTATAACTCAAGTGGCAATCCTTTTAGCAATGCAGCCAATGCCAACCTGGTGTACATTCCCAAAGATCAAAGCGACATTCGCCTGGTTGATAAAGGGACCTATACAGCAGCACAGCAATGGCAGGACCTTAACAACCTGATTGAAAATGATAACTACCTGAAAACAAGAAGGGGTCAGTATGCTGATCGTAATGGTTTACGTACCCCCTGGAACCATGAGCTGGATATGAAGCTGATGCATGAGTTTAAATTAAGCAAAAGCAATAAGCAACACAGTTTACAGGTGAGCCTCGATGTGTTCAATGTATTGAACCTGTTGAACAACGAATGGGGCCATATTACTTTCGTAACCAACGTAAACAACTACACCGTAAACCTGTTGAACTTTGTGGGTTATTCGGTTGATGCCAATGGCAATCCGGTTGCGGGTTCAACTGTTGCTGTTGGTAAACCAACTTCGGGTTATATTCCCACATTTACCTTTAACAAGCCAACCGGTTTAAACGGTCATTATTATACGGTTGATCCCATCAACAGCCGCTGGCAGGGACAGGTGGGCGTTAAGTATAATTTCTGATATAGGGTAGAATACAATTCGATGAAAGGCCTTCGACATGCCAATGCCGGAGGCTTTACAATTTCATAACAACCGCATAACAGGCCACTAATAAAAGCTGTATAAATTGCCGTGTTCGGTTGTAGTCAGAAGGCCAGGATTGAATATTTATAATTAAATGAGGGTTTGCCTGAATAATATATAGCCAGAGTGGGTGTTTTTTGAAAAAGTATTAGAAAAAAGCAAAATTCTATGAATTTTATCTTATATTCTACTTTGTGAGGTTATCTTTAACCATAATTCGCTAAAAATATTCACGATTCTCAATAACAGAGAGTATTTCTCTCATGTGACTGACGCCGTTCGATTTCCATCGCGACGGCTTTTTTTATGCCCTGAGCGAAGCTTGCCCGCCCGCTGGCGGGTCGAAGGGTGTTCGTGATTAATCCTGAGCGAAGTCGAAGGATTAATCACGAACGTGCATGCATTAATTAAAAATCAATTCAGGATAAGGAATATCAAGCGGGGATTTTAAATCGGTGCAGCGGTACATCAGTATATTAACAATAGCCTCCGTGGAGTACCGGTATTGTACATTTGGAGTTGTTGGATCGCTCACCCAATTATTGAACGTATCATTGAAATCATCATCCAGTTTATCAAGAATGGTAATACCAATTTTTTTCAGGGCGGCGGCATTACATAACTGTTCATATTGCCCCTGGATGGGAATGGCGATCATTTTTTTCTTCAGATGCAAAGCCTCGGCAGGCGTTTCAAATCCGGCTCCACAAATAATACCATGACAATTGATCAGGCTGCGGTTAAAGTCTTTTGAGCTAACCGGACGAAAGTTGATATGACCAACCGTGTAAGGCTCTTTTGCCTGGCGTGAAAACACTTCGAACCGGTGATCTTTCAACGGCTGCAGAAATTGCAATATCTGTTTATCGCAATAGGAGGGAAGGTATACCGTGATGTAACCTTTATTGCTTGCTTCGGCCTGCAGTATCCCGGTTTTTATTACGGGAGAAAAGATAAAGTCGTCGTAAGATTCAAAGTGCAAACCGATATAATTGGTAGCGCGGGCATAGTTCTGTAATATCCACTCACCGGCTTTACTGGGCTTTTCGGGGCGCGGCGTTTTATCGGATAAAAAGCTCGCCTGGTGGCCAAAATTCACCGATGGTACTTTTTTACGGGCGCAGGCCAATGAGGTAATGCATTCAAAATCGTTGATCACCAGGTCGTATTTTTCTACGGGTAAATCACGCACTTCTTTCATAACCCGTAAAGGCGATATACGGCTAACAATTTTCCAGTAATCGAGGCTACCCTCGCAGGTATAAAAAAGACTCAATCCATTACTGCGGTATTTTATAGGCGCATCCAAAGAAAGGGTGCTGTTGGCGCCACTCAAAAAAATATCAACAGTACCGAATTTCTGCAAAAAGGGTAACAGTTCCATGGCCCGGCTGATGTGTCCATTACCGGTAGCCTGTATAGCATAAAATATTTTCATATAATTTCTTAATGTTCTATCAACTAAATCGCCAGCGAATTAATATAAAAGCTGATCTCGTCTGTAAGCACATTCACTTTTGCCGGAGTATCGATTGCTGTAGCCGGAAAATCTTTTTCATTGTACTCAAAAATGTTCCATTCATTGTTGCGGTATTCAAGCGCGGTTAAATGCTCAACCCAGTCGCCCGAATTCAGATAGGTCACTTTGCCTTTTTCGTTTTCAATCACTCTTTTTTGCGGTTGGTGAATATGTCCGCAAATCACATAATCGTATTTCTTTTCAATGGCCAGCTCGGCGGCTATCTGTTCAAAATCATCGATCTTAGCCATTTTATTAACACCTGCCATAACACTTTTCGATATCGATAACTTTTCACGGCCAAATGCTTTCAGAACAAAGTTCACAAACCGGTTGAAAAGTATCAGGGCGCCGTAACCATTGCTTCCCAGTTTTGCCAGAATTTTGGCGCCGCCTTTGGTAGTGTTATCGAACACATCGCCATGAAAGATCCAGGTCATTTTATTATCTATCTCCATCACCAGCTTATCGGTTAAGGTAAAGTGGCTCATCTGAAAATCAGCGTAGCGCCTGAGCAATTCATCGTGGTTACCGGTAATGTAAAATACCCGGGTACCTTTGGTGATCAGGTTCAGCACTTCTTTAATAACCGCCATGTGCGAGGCAGGAAAATACCGTTTCGAGAACTGCCAGCCATCTATGATATCACCATTGAGGATAAGAATATTAGGCAGGATACTTTTTAGATAAGCAACCAGCTCTTTTGCACGACATCCGTATGTACCAAGGTGTACATCGGATATAACTACCACATCTACTGCACGTTTTTCCATTGAGTTTGGGTTTACCAAAATTCACCATTATATATGACCGTACTGTTACAGAAACATTAAGCCGTGGTTAGGTTTGTGTAAAGTAATTGTTAACTGGAAAGGCAGTGGGCACCAGGCAATAGATAAAAGGCAATGCCTAACAGGGTGTGTAAACGTAAACATTTGTTCACACTGGCGTAAGAATACGATAACACAGCCGTGTTATCTTTATATCCGTTTTATTGCTGTGTGTTATACATAAATAACAATCGTAGCAGTTTCTTAATGTTGACCGGCGGAGCTTTTTTAAGTTTCGCCCTTTTTTTTGCTTATTTTACAAGGAGCATTGTTCATTTAACACACAACCATTGTCAACATCAACTGCCGGGGAAACTGCTTTTTCAAAAAGGCAACTACAGGTAGCGTTATATGCCGCTGCCATTGCCTTTTTAACCTACGCCTGCATTTTTGCCTACCGCAAAGCCTTTACTGTAGCCACTTTCAACGGTCTTTCTTTTTGGGGAATCAAATACCAAACGCTGCTGATCATCAGCCAGGGACTTGGTTATATGGCGAGTAAATTTTATGGCATCCGCTTTATTTCAGAATTAAAACGCCTGGGCCGGTGGAAAACCAGCGCCGTGCTGATAGGGGCTGCATGGTTGTGCTTGCTGCTTTTTGCCATGGTGCCTGCTCCCTGGGGCATACCTTTTTTATTTGGGAACGGGTTTATGCTGGGCTTTATGTGGGGAATTATTTTCAGTTATGCCGAAGGCCGCAGAGCTACCGATTTTATTGGGGCAGCCATGGCTGTGAGCTTTGTTTTTGCCGGTGGTTTCAGCCGTTCGGTAGCAATATGGCTGCGCGATAGCTGGCAGGTGCCTGAACAATGGCTTGGTTTTGCAACCGGGCTGGTGTTTGCATTGCCCCTTATTGTTTTTATGGTGCTGTTGGAACGGGTGCCACAGCCCGATGCCGATGATATTAATGAACGCAGCATCCGTTTACCTATGACAAAGAACGACCGCCGCAATTTTCTGCAGCAATTTGGCGGTGGGGTGGTGGCTATTGTGATCACCTATTTATTCCTGACCATTATGCGCGATGTGCGCGATAATTTTATGGCGAATATGTGGAATGAATTAGGGTACGGACAAAAGCCTGCCATATTTACCAAAACCGAAACCATTACTTCGGTGATCGTACTGGTGGTAATGAGCTTATTGGTAGTGATCAGGAAAAATATCAGGGCGTTACGGTTAATCCATTGGGTTATAGTGGCGGGATTTTTGGTGGCCGGCATTTCTTCGGCACTGTTTTTATCGGGCGCTTTACCGGGTGTGTTGTGGATGCAGCTCGCCGGTTTGGGATTGTATATGGGCTATATACCTTTTAACTGCATATATTTTGAAAGATTAATTGCCACATTCAAAGTGGCGGGCAACGTGGGTTTTTTAATTTATATAGCCGATGCCTGGGGATATTTGGGCAGTATGCTGGTAATGCTGTTGAAAGAAGTATTCGGGTTACAATTAACCTGGACGCAGTTTTACCCGCGGGCGGTGGTTATTTTTTCAGTAATAGGTG
>Ga0114129_10011529_pt1 | contig 12588 bp, 12 predicted proteins | sample RhiMetdeltSRZDD1_FD_80071 | JGI IMG/M metagenome (GOLD analysis project Ga0114129, IMG submission 80071) | Populus rhizosphere microbial communities from Tennessee, USA - Rhizosphere MetaG P. deltoides SRZDD1 (version 2) (version 2) | ecosystem: Host-associated > Plants > Roots > Rhizosphere >...
ATCATCCGCAATCCGGGGCTCGCGAAGGCGCTGCGTCTCGTACAGACAAAGGGGCGCGACGCGTTCTACCGCGGCGCGATCGCCGACGCGATCGTCGCCAAGGTGAAGGCCAACGGCGGTGTGATGACGAAGGCCGACCTCGAAGAATTCCAGTCGGAGTGGACCGAGCCGATCTCGACCAACTACCACGGCTACGACATCTTCGAGCTGCCGCCGCCGGGTCAGGGCTTCGCGGCGCTCGAGATGCTGAACATCCTCGAAGTGTGCGTGCCGAAATTCGGCGTGAGCCTCGCGGCGCTCGGTCCCTCCGATCCGCAGTACTGGCACTACCTGGTCGAAGCGAAGAAGCTGGCGTACTCGGACCTGCATGCGAAGAACGCCGACCCGATGTTCGCGAAGGTGCCGGTGAAGGACCTGCTCTCCAAGTCGTACGCCGCGTCGCTCTGCGGAAACATCGATCCGAACGTCGCCGCGAAGCCCGCCGTCGCCGGCGGCCGCGAAGGCGGAACGATCTACCTCACGACGGCCGATCGCTGGGGCAACATGGTGTCGCTGATCCACAGCGTTTTCGGCGTCTACGGCAGCCGCGCGACGGTGGCGCCGTACGGGTTCGTGCTCCACAACCGCGGCTCCGCGTTCTCGCTCAATGCCGCCAGCCCCAACCTCGTCGCGCCGCACAAACGGCCGTTCCACACGATCATCGCCGGCTTCGTGATGAAAGACGGCCAGCCGCTGATGACCTTCGGCAACATGGGCGGCAGCGTGCAGCCCGAGACGCACGCGCAGCACATGGTCAACCTGATCGACCTCGGGATGAACGTGCAGATGACGACCGACGCCGCGCGCTTCACGCACAATCAGAATTCGAACGTGCTGTCGCTCGAAGCGAATCTGTTCAACCTGGTCGGCGCGGCGCTCAAGGCGAAGGGGCACGAGGTGCGATCCGTGAACGGCGGATCGGTCGGCGGCTATCAGGGCATTCTCTTCACACGCGATCCGCGGATGCCCGAACCGATTTTCGAGCGCCGCGCGGCCACTGAGGATCTTCCGGTGAACGGCGTCTACCGCGGCGGCTCGGATCATCGCAAGGACGGTCAGGCCGTCGGCTGGTGAATCGTGATCGGCGCCGAGGTACGGCCGCGACGCTGTTCGTCGCCGCGGCCGTCCTTCCAATCGCGGCGGTCGCGCGCCTTTGGGGCATTGGCTTTTGTCTCCCTAGCCAAAGCCGGCCGCCACCTCCGACCGATCGTCGAAAGTACGTCCGACCGGCGTCGTTTGCAGAACTGCGCAATGCATTGACGACAGGACTGAGATTGATATCCGATAGCGCGAAGGACCACCGGGCCCGGGAAGGAGCTCGGTAGAACGCCATGCGCAAGCTGATCTATTCATGTTGTTTGGCGGCTGTGACCATCGCGTGTGCGTATGAGGCGCCAACCCAGCCGACCACGACCATCCCGACGTCGCCGCCGAGCTCGACGGCGCCGGCCTCAATTCGCATCAATGCTTCGACGCGCTTCGATCGGCAGCTCGATATCACAGCGACGGTGCTGACGGCCGATGGGCATTTCGTCCCGAACATCGTCGTGACGTTCAGCGTCTCGAGCGGCACCGTCACTCCAGCGGACGGAACGACGGATAGCAGCGGAACGGTGCGTACGACGCTCACGCCGAGCGACTCGCAAACCATTCTTCACACGCAGGCCGCAAACATCGAGGTCTCGTCCACGCTCCTCACGCCGCCGCTGCCGTCTCCGCCGACGCCCCAGCCGCCGCCCGCGCCGACGCCAGCACCGGAACCGCCGCCGCTCACCGTCACGCTGTTCGTGACGCCGCAGGTCGCTGGGCAGGCGACATCGTTTTCATTGGCGACGCAGGCGATCACGAGCGCGACCTGGACGTTCGGTGATGGCGCCACGGCCACGACGACGACACCGTCGACGACGCATGTCTACACAGCCGCCGGGACGTTTACGGCGAGCGTGACGGTCACCGATACGCGCGGCCGGACCGCCTCGAATTCGACGACCGTGACGATCGCCGCGGCGCCGCCGCGACCGTGACGATCGCGGCGGCGACGCCGTTATCGTCGCCTGATCGATCGAGCGGGATCGTAGACGCGTTTCATCGTCTGGCCATTCGCGAAGGTGACCTGCTCGACCAACTGCCTCGTAGCCGGAATCAGTGAATAAACGATCCGGATTCTCCTGCCGCTTCCAAGATCGTACTCGGTCACCAATCGATCGCCGTCCCATCTCGTCGTACTCGGAACCGTTGCTGCGCCGACCTGGTGCGGATCTGACTGACCATTGGTTTGGAACAGACGCGTCCTGTCTTTTGCGTCAGTGATGGTCAACGTCGGACCCGCGTGGGAAATCATGAGCGATGCGGAGGGATTCGTCAGTTCGCTGGTCAATTCCTCGAGGGCGCTGCGCTGGTCCGATCGGTTGACCGTCGGGCCAAAGCGTTCGCCGCGGTAGCCGCCGGGGCCCATGCCCCCGGATCGGCCACGACCAGCACCGCGATCGGACTCATTGGCACTGACGCCAGACTGCATCGGCGCATCACTGAGCTCAGTGTTGAGCGTCCACGCGCCGGAAAAATTTGGTTTGCCCGCGAACGGTGATTGCCCGCGGCCGGTCGCGACCGCCGACACAAGTCCGAGCGCAACGCTCGTAATGACGTACCAACGCCTCATATATCGCGGGGACGCGTGAACCAATGAACTCAAGCACGAGGGATGCCACGACAAAAACGCTGAATCGGCCCAATAAATTCGAACCGTAGGGCTGGAGCGTCATCAGCGGATGGCACGTTGTCACTCGTCCGGGTTCAGCGACGTCAAGAACGCGTGTCGTCATCGTTCGCCGTGCTAAAAGGGCCCGTCCGGGAATAACAGCGCCATTCTGGCCGCCGATGCATCCCGCCTCGCCGCGTTGCTCGTCGGTCACATGCGCCCGGCATGCTCCCTCCTCGCGCCTTGCGATCCGGGCGCCTCGGCACCCAGAAATGACACTGTTATTTCCGGACGGGCCCTAACTGCCGGGTTTTCTCGGGACGGCATTCGTCGAGAACGCCGGGCACGGCGCGTTCATTCCCGTCAGACACATATTTCGATCGAACGAGTTGTTGTTGCCAGGCGCGGACTGATCCCAGATGTCGAAGCCGCCGCCGGTCGGTACGCTGTTGGATTGTTGGATCGGCGGGTTGCCCACGACGACATTACCTCGGATCCTGCTGTTGGTCGCAGCCGGGAACACGACGATGCCGTTTGTGTTGCCAATGGCCGTGTTTGAATCGACCAGGTTGTTGTCGCCTGACAAGAGCCCGATTCCGAAATCGGTCGCGCTGCCGGTCGCATAGCCATTTCCGCTCGTCTCGTTCCACCGGAACGAGTTGTTGCTGCCCTGGATTCATATCCCGCCGCAAGGGTTGACCGCGTGTCCGTTTCTCACGGATACGTTGCCTTCCACGCTGATCTGAGAGGACGTGGGGTTCACCCGAATTCCGGACATGCAGTTCGTGGTTGTCGTGACGCCCTGCACCCACCCACGCACGCTCGCCATGAACAGGATGCCATCGGCTTGAAACCGCTGCACCACACCAGGGCCACGAATTCCAACGTTGTTCTGGCCGTTCGTGCTGATGCCGATGTCGGTCCCGATTGACGTTCCCTTGCATCCGGTGGCGGGATCGGCGAGTCCAGTAATCGTGAAGCCGTTCAGGTTCAGCACGATGTTCGCGGCACCGAACGCGATGCACGGGCCGCCCGTGACGGTGCACGTCACGTCGCCGACCAGGCGCGTGTTCTCCGAAAGAATCAACGTCCTCACAATGGTGCCGCTGATGTCCTCGGCGCTGGCGACCCCTGATGAAACAATCAGACCGCCCGCCGCGAGCGCGGCCAATATCGACCGTTCGATTCTCATGATCGTGTCCTCGCTTGTTGGGAATTCGAAAACGTGAGCGCGCGTTACGGGGACCCGCGGCGTCGCGCGACACCGAGCTCGGCGAGCTTCGCGGCGACGATCTTACCGGCGTTCGCCGGGCTCACTTGCTTGTCCACGTGCAGGATTCGACCGTCCACGCCGATGTAGAAGGTCCAGCGCGATGCGAATGGCTGGTCTTCGTCCACGACACCGTACGCAGTGGCCACTCGTTTTGTCGGATCGCTCAGGAGTGGATAATCCACGCCGAGCGCCTGTGCGAACGCTTTGTTGGTGGCTGGCGGATCGACGCTGATGGCGAAATACGCGACGTCGAACGCGCGGATTTCGTCACCGCTCTCACGGAGCGACTTGCACTCGGCCGTTCAACCGCCGGTGAACGCCTTCGCGAACCATGCGAGAACGACCGCCTGCTTGCCCTTGTAGCTTGCGAGTTGATACGTCTTGCCGTCCGAACCCGGCAGCGAGAAGAGCGGCGCCGGTTCACCGACCTTGAGATCGCCCGCCGCCGTTGCCGGCAGCGCGGCGCTCATCACCGCGATCAGCGTGACGGAGACCAGGCGCATGGCGGGACAAGGATAACCCGAAACGGACCGGTATAATCCGCGAGGCGCTGCGCATGCCCGTCAGCCCCGGATCACGGCTTGCGTCCTACGAAGTCCTTTCCGCGCTGGGCGAAGGCGGCATGGGTGAAGTCTACCTGGCGCGCGATACGAGCCTCGGTCGCGACGTCGCATTGAAAATCATCCGCCCGATCTTTCGCGACGATGCCGAGCATATCGCCCGCTTTCGGCGCGAGGCGCACGTGCTCGCATCCCTCAGCCATCCCCATATCGCGACCGTCCATGAGCTGAACGAGACGCAGGGAGTCGCGTTTCTCGTCATGGAGCTGGTACGTGGCGAGACACTGCGAGATCGCCTGGTTGCCGGGCGGTTGAGCGTCGGCGACGCGCTGCGGTTCGGCCATCAGATCGCCGCAGCCCTGGAAGCGGCGCACGAACAGGGGATCATTCACCGCGATCTGAAACCCGCGAACATCAAAATCACACTCGACGGCACGGTCAAGGTGCTCGATTTTGGATTGGCGAAAGTTCTCGTTGGGGATTCGTCGGCTGCGCTCTCGGAATCCCCGACCGCCTTCGTCAGCCAGAACGTCATTCTCGGGACTGTGCCGTACATGAGCCCTGAACAGGCCCGCGGCAAAATCGTCGACCGACGCTCGGACATCTGGTCATTCGGGTGTGTCATGTTCGAGATGCTGACGGGACGGCGACCGTTCGACGGCGACACGGCCTCGGATGTCATCGCGGCAATTCTGGAGCATGAGCCAGACTGGCGGTTGCTGCCGTCTGGGCTGTCTCCGGCGATCGTCCGCCTGATCCACCGGTGCCTCCAAAAGGATCCTGCGCATCGCTTGCGCGACATCGGCGACGCGCGGCTCGAACTGGAGGATGCGTTCCACGCACCGGTAGCCGCGCTCGATTCAGCGAGCCCCGCCCACAGCCTGTGGCGAAATCTGACTCCGACGCGCGCGATCATTGCGGTGGGTGTCAGCGTTGCTGCTGGCGCGCTCGTCGCCACGATCATCGCGCGTCAGCCGCGGGCCACCGCGGACGCGATGCCGGCGCACTTCGTGATGACCTTGCCGAACGGCGCGCGACTCGGCGGTGTCGATTTTCCCGCGCTCGCGTTCTCGCAAGATGGTTCGCGCCTCGCATACGTCGGCGTTCGCGGGGGGCGCGCCCAATTGTTCCTGCGCGAGCTCAATCGTCTCGAGTCGACGCCGATTCCCGGCACGACCGATGCGATTGCACCGTTCTTTTCTCCGGATGGTCGATGGATTGCGTTCTTCGCCGGCGGCAAGTTGATGAAAGTCCCGGCGGCGGGCGGAATGCCAATCGCGATCAGCGACGCTTCCAGCGGCTTCGGCGGCACATGGGGACGCGACGACACCATCGTCTTCGCACCGGCGACTGGAGCGGGCCTTTTACGCGTGTCGGCGACGGGAGGCGTGCCCGGACGTCTGACGACGGTTGACGTGCAGCGCGGAGAATTCAGCCATCGGTGGCCGGAGCTGCTGCCCGACGCCAACGCCGTCCTGTTCACCGTCGGCACCGTCGGAAGCTGGGACGACGCGCAAATCGTTGCGCAGTCGCTGACGTCGAGCGAGAAGGTCGTGCTCGTGCACGGCGGCACGAACCCGCACTATTTGCCGTCGGGCCATCTGATGTACGCGCGCGCGGGTGCGTTGATGGCGGTCGCGTTCGACGCGAACCGCTTGCAGGTACGCGGGTCATCAGTACGCGTACTCGACAATGTGATGCAGTCTTTCGACGGCGCGGCGCAAGTGAGTCTGTCGCGCTCCGGCAGCATCGTCTACGTTGCCGGGAGCTTTGAATCGGACGAGCGGCGGCTGATTGGGGTCGATTCGTCGGGCGGCACCGCGCCACTGGCCGCACCGCCTCGTCCGTACTTTGCACCCCGCGTGTCGGCCGACGGTCGGAGGCTCGTCGTCGCAGTGGCCGGCACGACCGATGACTTGTGGTTGTACGATACGACGGCGGCGAGCCTCTCGCAGCTCACGTTCGACGCCGCCGTCTCGTCTCCGACATTGACGCCCGACGGCGAGCGGGTGACGTACAGTTCGACCAAAGCCGGCGCCTCCAATCTCTTTTCGAGTCGATTCGCGCCTGGAAGCGACGAACGGTTGACGTCGAGCGAGAATCTTCAGGTATCGGGCTCTTGGTCGCCCGATGGACGTACGCTCGCTTTTGTCGAGCGCGACCCGACAAACGGCCGCGATATCTGGATGCTGGAGTACGCCGGCGATCGAGTGCCGCACCCGTTCCTCGCCTCGCCGTTCGACGAGAGCTCGCCGCGATTCTCGCCCGACGGTCGGTGGATTGCGTACGTGTCGAATGCGACGGGACGCAATGAAGTCTACGTGTGCGCGCGCGACGTGGCGTCGCGCAAGTGGCAGGTCTCACGCGGTGGAGGCGGCGAACCGGTGTGGGCGCGCGGCGGCCAGCAACTGTTCTATCGTATCGACGATCGCATGATGGCAGTGGGCGTGGCGGCAGGCACCGAGCCGCGTTTCACGGATCCGCGTGTCCTGTTCGAGGGGAGGTTCGAGAAAGGCACAATCGACGTGGCCAACTACGATGTCATGTCGGATCCTCTGCGTTTCGTCATGGTCAAAGCTGTCGAGCGGGAAGCCGCGCAGGACCAGCTTCACATCGTCCTCAACTGGCTCGCGCCGGCTGTCACCGCCGCCTTCGGGTCGCGTTAGCGTTTCGGTTTCACGGTTGCGCTGTACGAAGAGATCCCCTCGGCCTTGCTGACGGCCGTGACGAGATCGTCGACCGTCACTCGTTTGGGATCGTAGGTCACCACTGCCTCGGGCGGATCGAGGGTGACTTTCGCGCGCGTGACGCCTTTCACGCCGAGCAGTGCGGACCGCACTGCGGTGGTGCATCCCTCTCACAACATTCCGGAAATCGTGAGCGTCGTCGTCGCGAGCTTTGTCTTTTGCGGCTTCTGCGCGGACGCGATGCCGTGCATCGCGTGGCCGCCGATCGCGACCAAGCCGACGATCGTCAGGAAGACTCGTCGTGTGACCATGCGGATCTCCTATTGCGGTTCACATCGCAATGACCTTTCACTCTTCGTTCATACGAACGGCGACGATGATACCGGAAGCGAGTGTGACGAGTCCGACGACAGCAATCGCGACTGGAACACCAAACACGTCGGCGAGGAAACCGGCCACCACCGCGCCGATGGCGTAACCCAGGTCCCTCCAAAGCCGATACACGCCGACGGCAGATGCGCGCCATCCCGGTTGCGCGCGGTCGCCGATTGCTGCCAGCAACGACGGGTACACGAGTGCGGTCCCGAAGCCGAGCAACACGCTGCCGGCCAGCCACGCGCCGTACGGTCGCGCGACGCCGGCTCCTGCGATCAGCCAGATCCCAACCGCTTGCACCGCCATGCCACCGGCGATCGGCCACTTGCGACCCCATCGATCGGACAACGCACCGGTCCCAATTTGAGAGATGCTCCAGACAGCGGGGTAGACTGCCGCGAGCGCGCCGACGTCCGCCACGGTGAGACCGCGGCTGGCGAACAGCAGCGGAAACAGTCCCCAGGCCACTCCGTCGTTCAGATTGTTCACCAAGCCGGCCTGGCTGCACGCCGCCAGATTACGATCGGCGAAGCTCGTCCTGACGAACACATCTCTGAACGATGGGGCGGGACTCGTTCCGAAACGCGCACGCGCCTCGCTTTGCGCGAACGCGGTCGTGTCACGGACGAACATCACGGAAATCAGCAAGCCGGCCGTTGCCACGACGACACCTGAAACGAAAAGCGCCGTTCTGAAGCCGTAGGTACTCGCAACGAGTGCACATGCCCACGCGGCCAGCGCCACGGCGCCGTACCCGGCGAACTCGTTGAGACCCATCGCCAGTCCACGGCGATTCGGACCGACGAGATCGATCTTCATGACCACGGTCGTGGACCAGCACAATCCCTGGTTGACGCCGAGCAGCACGTTGGCAGCCGTCACCCAATTCCAGCTCGGCGCCCACCACAGCAGAAACGGAATCGGCAAACCGACGATCCATCCCAAGACGAGCAACGGCTTTCGTCCGATGCGTTCCGATTGACGGCCCGCGATCAGATTCGTGACGGCCTTCACCACGCCGAAGCTGACGATGAACGAAAGCATCGCGCTGTTCGACGTGAGACCGAAGTCTCGTTCGGCCAGGAGCGGCAACACCGCCCGCTCCAGGCCCACCATGCCACCGACGAATGCGTTGACCACGACGAGCAGCGCGAACTGTCGCCAGTTTCGCCGGAGACCGAGCGTGAGATCCGCCTCAGGCCGCGAGATTGATGGCGCGGATCTCGGCAGCATGAGGCGGCGGCGCGGGAATGTCGCGCAGCATGGCGGCGACGAACTCGGCGCGATCGTCGAGGCTGAACGTCCGATTGCAGCGGCGCTCGAAACCGATCGTCGACGAGGGTTTGCCGCTCAACCCGCGGCCGCAAACCGAACCGGCAAATGCGCCGGGCCACACTTCGACGTGATCGGGAAGCTCGCGCAGGCGGCGCGCGCTCTCGAAAAGCATTTCCGCACCGTCCTCGGCACGGCCCGCCAATTCCGTCCGTCCCATGTCGCCGACCATCAGTGTGTGACCGGTGAGCACCATCCACGGTTGCCCGCCGCGTGTGCGATCCGATACCAGCAGGCAGATGTGCTCTGGCGTGTGACCAGGCGTGTGAAGGACCTCGACGAATACGTTGCCCAGCTCGAGTTGCTGCCCGTCTGTCACGCCGAGGGTCTGACCAGTCGCCGCGGAGGCGTGCAAGACGTACTCGGCGCCGGTTTCTGCGCCGAGACGGCGTCCGCCAGAGACGTGATCCGCGTGTACGTGCGTGTCGATCACGTACCGAATTCGCATGTGCGTGTCGGACGCGCAGCGCGCGTAGAGGTCGATGTCGTCGCTCGGATCGACGACCACGCAGACGCCACGTCCGCCGCAACCGAACAGGTACGAGGCCGCAATGGGATCGGCATGAAGAAACTGCCGGAAAATCACGCGCGCACCCCCGAGAGGTTGACGCCCATGACGCCGAACGTTCGTGCGGTGGATTCCTTCGACGTGCCGCGGAAGCAGTCGTACCGGTGGGTGATCCGTACGTCGCGGAAGCCCGCAGCGACGAATGCGTCGACGAGCTCTGCCTCCGGCAGAGCGCCGGCGATTCAACCCGTCCAGAGCTCGATGTCGCGTCGGATTGCCTCCGAAAGCTCGACACCGGTCACGATGTCTGCGATTTGGAGACGACCTCCCGGCCGCAGCACACGGGCGATCTCGGCGAACGCGCGTTCCTTTTCGGGCACGAGATTGAGCACGCCGTTCGACATGACGACATCAACGGATGCATCGGCGAGCGGAAGCGCCGTCGCATCGCCTTCGAGCACGTCAACGTTGGTCAAGCCGCACTGACGCGCCCCAGCACGCGCACGCTCGCGCATGTCGGCGGTCATGTCGATGCCGGTCGCGCGACCGGACGCGCCGACATGCTGCGCAGCGAGCAACACATCGGTGCCCGCGCCCGATCCGATGTCGACGACGCGCATGCCGGACGATAGCGGCGCGACGGCGTGAGGATTGCCAACGCCGGCGAACGCGTGGGTCACGTCGGGTGGCAACTCCGCGAGCTCACCGGCATCGTAGCCGAGCCATCGGGCCGCGTATTCGGGCCCTCGATGGAAGTGGAACGAACCCTCGGGTGCTACCGCCACGCGCGAATACATGTCTTGAACTTCGCGTCGCAATCTGACGCTGTCGAGATCAACGGGGCACGCGAGCGCCATGGTTCTCCCCTTTTCTGACGGTGAATGCGCTCAGGATAGGATTGGCGCGATGATTCGTCAAATGAAATGATAGAATCCTCGCGATAACCGCTGTTTATCGATGAATCTGACCAATCTGAAGACGTTCGTGGCCGTCGCCGAGCATCGTCATTTCGCGCGGGCCGCGAGCGTCTGCAATGTCTCGCAGCCGGCGGTCTCGCACCAGATTGCGCGACTCGAGCAGGAGGTCGGCGCGAAGCTGTTGAATCGTGCCGCGCGGCGCGTGTCGCTCACCGTTGCCGGCGAAGTCATGCTGGAGGAGGCGCGCCGCATTCTCGCGGCCGTCGACCGCGCGCGCGAGCGGATGCAGGAAGTCACGAGCGGAGCGGTGGGGCGCATCAGACTGGGCGCCAGCGCCACGCCGGGCCTGTATCTCCTGCCCGCGTTGCTCGCCAAGTACCGTGTGGCGCACCCGTCGTTCGATCTTCAATTTCAGATTGGCGCCGTGAACGAGATCGCCGAACGCGTAATCCGCAACGATCTCGACATGGCGGTCATCGCCGGTCGACCGCCGACCACCGAGCTGCGCGCCAAGCTCCTGTGCCGCGACCAACTCGTGGCTGTGCGCGCGCCAGGTACGCCGGTCGGCGGGAAAGAACCGCTTCGGCGAGCCGACCTCGAACGCCAGTGCTGGATTCTGCGCGAAGACGGTTCCGCGACGCGGCGCGAGCTCGACGGATGGATCCATCGCCACCGTCTGACACCAGCACGGACCATGACGTTCGACGGTCCAGACGCCGTGAAGCGGGCGGTCATGGCAGGCTTGGGGATCGCGATCGTGTCGCAGTTGACCGTGGAGGACGAGCTCAAAGCGCGGCGGCTGGTACGGCTGAACGTGGCGCTCCCCTTACCGGTGCGCGACTTCCACCTCGTCGACCATCCGCAAAAGCATCACGGCGCAGCCTGCAGCGCGATGCTCCGTTTGATGACCGCGACGTTTCCGCACGTTCGCTGAAGCTATCGGCGGCGGGCTGTCCACGACAGGTAGGGCTTGAATGCCTCCGGCGAACCCGGCGCCGCGATTTCAAATCGACCGGTCAATGTGCCCTCCGCGCTCGCCGCGTAACTGAGGCGATATCGAGGCTCCGATGGCTTCGATTCGCTGATGAACACCACCTCGCGGTCGCCGCGCGGTTGCACGAGGTACCGGATAACGTGTTCCTCGCTGTCAACATAGAGAGCACTCAGTCGATCGCTCTCGACATACACGATCATGAAATCGTCATGCCTGGTCGCCGGGCGACCGTCTCGCGCGGCGTACTCCGCATAGTTTGTGCGGACCATGACGCGATCCTGGACGGTGGTGGAAAACGTGAAACCCCCACGCTCGCCAGACGGTGTGCCGATGGCTTCCCATTCGCCGACCAGGAATCGCAGCGGTGCGAGTAATGAATCAGCGTGCGCGGGCGCAACAGGAAGCGCGATCAACAACGAGACCGTGAGCATCGCAACTGTCCGACCAACCATGCGCCCTCCTGTCGGACCGAATTATAGGCGTCGCCGGCTGAACATAGATCCTCCATGCCGTTACTGTCGGGACTATTTCTCTTTTTCGACCGGATTCCCCTCCGAGACCCATTTTTCGAAGCCGCCCGCAATCGCCCACACGTCGACCAACCCTTGCCGTCTCAGTTCGAGCGCCGCACGGGCGCTGGTTTGTTCGGCCAGTCAACTGCAGTACGTGACGATTGCCTTCCCTCTCGCTCGTAGCTCCGCGATCCGCTCCGTCAACCTGTTGGGTGGGATCCAAATCGCGCCCGGAACATGTCCCGTCAGGAACTCGTCTTCGCTGCGCACGTCGACGACGACGATCGAGTGTTCCGCGCGACGCGTCTTGAACGTGTCGAACGGCATCCGCAAATCCGGGTTTGCGATCGCTGTGTCATCGTCGGTCGCACGCGAGGACGACGAGGCTGATGTCTTCGGTGGAACCGGACAGGTGGCGCCCGGCGCGAGCGCGAGCTGGTCGGGGACAGCGACGAGCATCCATTCGCTGACATCACTGCGCGTTGTGAACGGATCCTGAACACGCCGGATACGGAATCCTGCCTCGCGCACTTCCTGTTCGACGAAGCGGATCGCAATCTCGTGGGCGCGAGTCTGCTGCTCACGCGATGCATCGAGGCGTTTCTCAGATATGGGTTCGATGATCACGAGGCGTCCATCGGGCTTGAGTGCGTTTCGCAGATGCTGAAGCATCGCCTGATAGTCGCTCATTTC
>Ga0114129_10011530_pt1 | contig 12588 bp, 14 predicted proteins | sample RhiMetdeltSRZDD1_FD_80071 | JGI IMG/M metagenome (GOLD analysis project Ga0114129, IMG submission 80071) | Populus rhizosphere microbial communities from Tennessee, USA - Rhizosphere MetaG P. deltoides SRZDD1 (version 2) (version 2) | ecosystem: Host-associated > Plants > Roots > Rhizosphere >...
CGGCGCCTCGCCCGCGCCGAAGCGCGACTGGAGCTCGTCGAAGAAGCCGAGGTCGATGTAGACGAGCTGGTCGCCCGGGCAGTAGAAGGGGCCGACCTGCGAGGTGGCCCCGCCGCAGGCCGTCTGCACCTGGTCGGTGAAGAAGACCGTGTCGACGTACTGATACTGCTCGCCGCTGCGCTCGAAGACGCCGTCCCAGAAGTCCTGGGTGCTGTTGACGACGCCGACGATGAAGCAGTCCTGGCGCTCGTTCGCGTCGGCGCCGCTGCGGCACTCTTCCGAGACCACGCCGGGATCGTCTCCCTGCCCGACCTGCTGATCCTCGAGCGGTGCGAGCTGCCCGAGTCCCCCGCCGCCGGTCAGGAGGCTGAAGAGCACGTAGATCACCAGCACGCCCAGTCCGACTCCCCCGCCGCCCACGGCTAGGCCGCGACCGCCGCCACGTCCGCGGACGTCCGTGACCTGGCCCGGGTCGAGCTTCGCTCCCTTCCTGAACCGCATGGAGCCTCCCTACCCAGGAGGCCGTGGAGCCAAGCGCCGGTTCGGTACCCTTCCTGGAGCGGGAGCCCCTGCCGGGGCTGAGAGGTGGCCAGGGAAGCCGCGACCGCCAACCACCTGATCTGGGTAATGCCAGCGAAGGGACGTGAATGAGCACTCAGGATCACCTCGTCATCGCCGGACGCGAGTTCCGGTCGCGCCTGCTGACCGGCACCGGCAAGTACGACACGTTCGAGACCATGCGGGACGCGCTCGGCGCCTCCGGCTCGGAGATCGTCACCGTCGCCGTGCGGCGCATCGACCTCGACGCGCCGGGCGACGACATCACGAGCTACCTCCCGGACGACGTCCTGCTCCTGCCCAACACCTCGGGCTGCGAGACGGCCGACGAGGCGGTGCGCACCGCGCGCCTCGCGCGGGCCGGCGGGCTCCCGGACTGGGTGAAGCTCGAGGTCATCCCGGACGCGCGCTACCTGCTCCCGGACCCCGTCGAGACGCTGCGCGCGGCGGCGGAGCTCGTCGAGGACGGGTTCACCGTCCTCCCGTACGTCTTGCCGGACCCCGTCCTCCAGAAGAAGCTGGAGGAGGTCGGGTGCGCCACGGTCATGCCGCTGGCCGCGCCGATCGGGACGGGCCGGGGGCTCAAGCTCCGCGACACCATCCGAATCATGATCGAGCAGGCCGAAGTGCCGCTCGTGGTCGACGCGGGGCTGGGCTCGCCCTCGCACGCGGCCGACGCGATGGAGATGGGCGCCGACGCCGTCCTCGTCAACACGGGCATCGCCCGGGCGGGCGACCCGGTGGCGATGGCGCGGGCCTTCAGGCTCGCGGTCGAGGCCGGCCGAACCGCGTTCGAGGCCGGCGTCATGGAGGAGCAGGCGGAAGCACAACCGTCGAGCCCCGTGGGAGGGACCGTTTGAGCGTCGCATGCCTCCGGCTTGCTCCCGTGGCGGAAACCAGGTTTCCTCCACGAGCCCCCTTCTTTGACGCAGTGAAGGAACCTCCCGGTTCCCTCACACACCCTCCACTAGCTCACCGCTCGGAGACCGAGCGATGAGCTCGATCGTCGTCAACGGCAAGGACGAATCCATCCAGGAGGGCGACACGGTCACGGCGCTCCTCGAGCGGCTCGGGCTCGGTGCTCGCTACGCGCTCGTCGAACGGAACGGCGAGCCCGTCGAGCGCTCGCGCTACGGCGAGGTCAGGCTCGAGGACGGCGACCGGCTCGTCGTCGCGCGACCCGTTGCCGGCGGCTGATCCAGCCCTCGAGGCGCGCCTCTACCTGATCACCGGCGCGCGGCCGGGCCTCGAGAGCTTCCTCGAGGCCGCCGTGCGCGGCGGCGTCGACCTCGTCCAGCTGCGCGAGAAGACACTCGACGACCGTGAGCTTCTCCCCGTGCTCGAGGAGGCGCGGGCGATCACGCGGCGGCTCGGCGTCCCGCTCGTCGTCAACGACCGGCCCGACCTCGCGGTGCTCGTCGGCGCGGACTACGTCCACGTCGGCCAGGACGACATGCCGACCGAGGCTGCTCGCCGGTTCGGCATCCCGGTGGGCCTCTCCACCCACTCCCGCGACGAGCTCGACGCAGCTGAAGCCGACTACGTCGGCGTAGGGCCGGTGTACGCGACGCCCACGAAGGAGGGCCGGCCGGCCGTCGGGCTGGAGCTCGTCCGCTACGCGGCGGAGCACGCGCGCGTGCCCTGGTTCGCGATCGGTGGGATCGACGCGGGGAACCTGGCGGACGTCGTTGCCGCGGGCGCGACCAGGATTGCGGTCGTGCGCGCGATCGGAGACGCCGAGGATCCCGAGCGGGCCGCGCGAGAGCTCAGAGCCGCTCTTCCCTAGTCCTGCTTGCGGATCAGCAGGTCGGCCGCGACGTGCAGGCCGGGCAGGGCGCGCGAGGCGTTGAGGTTCTGCGTGAAGTCGTCGGTCCAAACGATGACCTTGAGGCCCGGCTTGAACTGGCTCAGGCTCACCGTCGCGAAGACGCCGGGGCCTGACCACTTGCGGTAGATCGTGTCGGGCGAGACCGAGAGGGCGATGTCGCGGTTGGGGAACGCCACCCAGCCGTTGGACGTGCGCACGCGCGTGACGCGGAGGCGGATGCGCTGCGGGTCGGTGTCCGTGACCGTGTAGACGACCGTCCCTTCGACCCGCATGTTCAGGCTCGTCACCGCCGCGGGCGGGCGGGCGTAGAGGTGCTTGAACCCTGCGCGCAGGTAGCGGTACGGCGAGACCGCGCGGCCGCGGTTCGGGTGGACCTCGAAGTGGAGGTGGGAGGCGATCCCGTTCGCGTCGCCCGAGTCGCCCACGTAGGCGATCAGCTGGCCGGCCTGCACCTGCTGGTTCGAGACGAGGCCGGGCGCGTACGCGATCCCGTTCTTGCAGCCGCCCTGGTTGTCGTTGCGAAGCGTCTTGTCGTTGTTCAGGTGGATGTACATGTACGACGTGCCGCTGCGGCCGTAGAAATAGAGCATGCAGCCCGCCGAGCGGGAGGCGGTGTACTTGACGACACGACCCGGCTCGACTGCGACCACGGGCGAGCGCTTCGCCGCCATGATGTCGTTGCCCTCGTGGCTGCCCTGCCAGCGCGGGGCGCCGAAGTCGTCGGTGAACGAGACCTTGGCGACGACGGGGAAGACGAGACGCGGCACCGCGGCACCTGCGGTCCCGGAGAAAGCCCCCGCGAGAAGGAGGACCAGAATGGATGCGGCTGTCGTCCGGTGGCGGCTCATGGGTGAGCGGTCCGACGCTCCGGTGCGGCGCCTGGAAAGCGCGCCGAGACTAGCAAAGGCCTCGGCAGGAACGTGTAAAGACTTGAGGACGGGTTGGGTCGATAGGATCCGCCCCCGGTGAAGGTCGCCGTCTTGGTGAAGGAGGTCCCCGAGACATCCGCGCGCACGCGGATCGATCCCGGCACCCTCCGGCTCGACCGCAGCGGCTCCTCCGCCCTGAACCCGTTCGACGCCCACGCGCTCGAGGAGGCGATCCGCATCCGCGAGGCCGACGGCGAGGGTGAGGTGGTGGCGATCATGATGGGGCCGTCGGGCGCCGCGGACTCGCTCCGCAAGGCGCTCGCGATCGGCGCCGACCGCGCGGTGCACGTCGTCGACGACGCCCTCGCCGGCTCCGACCTCGTGGCGAGCGCGCGGGCGCTCGCGAAGGCGGTCGCGCGCGAGGAGCCCGAGCTCGTACTCCTCGGCCAGCAGGGCGGGGACTCCGACGGCGCGGTGCTCTGGTCGGCGCTCGCCGAGCTGCTCCAGCTCCCGGTCGTCTCGCAGGCCGCGAGCCTCGAGCTCGCGGGCGGCAAGGCGAAGGCGAAGCGCCAGACCGAGTACGGCTACGACGTGATCGAGGCGACGCTCCCGTGCGTCGTGGCCGTGTCCGACGCAATCAACGAGCCGCGCTACCCGTCGCTCAAGGGGATCATGGGCGCGAAGAAGAAGCCGTACGACACGGTCTCGGCCGGCGACCTCGGCCTGTCCGCAGACGAGATCGGCGAGGCCGGGTCGCAGACCGTCGTCCTCGCCCTGGCCGACCCGCCGGCACGCGGGGACTCCGTCAAGATCGAGGACGAGGGCGACGCGGCGGACAAGATCCTCGCCTACCTCGCCGAGAGGAAGCTCGTCTAGTGGCGACTCTTGTCTATCTGGAGGACCACGAGGGCGAGCTCGTCAAAGGCTCGCTCGGCGTTCTCACCAAGGCCGCCCAGCTCGGCGACGACGTCGCGGCCGTCGTGGCCGGCTCGGGCGTGAAGGAGCTCGCCCCGCAGGCGGGCCGCTACGGCGCGAAGCGCGTCTTCGCCGCCGACGACGCGGCGCTCGCCTCGCCGCTTCCGCAGCCGCGTGTCGACGTGGTTGCGAAGCTCATCGAGGAGCAGGGCTTCGACACGGTGCTCTTCGGCGCCTCCGTGCTCGCCGCGGACGTGGCCGCCGGGGTCGCCGCGCGCCTCGGCGCCGGGCTCAACTGGGACCTCGTCGACTTCGAGCTCCGCGACGGCGAGCTCGTCGGCAAGCGCCCGGCCCTCCAGGACTCCGTCTTCGTCGAGGTCGGCTGGAAGGGCGCACCGCGGCTCGCGCTCGTCCGCTCGGGGACCTTCGAGCCTTCCGAGAGCGGCGGCGACGCCGAGGTCGAGGACGTGGCCGCCGAGATCCAGGATTTCTCACGCGGCGCCGAGATGCTCGAGCGCGCGCACGCGGAGAGCGAGGGGCCGTCCATCGAGGACGCCGACGTGATCGTCGCCGGCGGGCGCGGCCTCGGCGACCCCGAGAAGTTCGCGCTGCTCGAGGAGCTCGCCAAGGCACTCGGCGGCGCGGTGGCCGCGACGCGGGCCGTCGTCGACGCCGGCTGGTACCCGTACGCGACGCAGGTCGGGCAGACGGGCCGGACCGTCTCCCCGCGCCTCTACATTGCCGCCGGCATCTCGGGCGCCATCCAGCACAAGGTCGGGATGCAGGCCTCCGGCACCATCGTCGCCATCAACAAGGACCCGAACGCACCGATCTTCGAGTACGCCGACCTCGGTGTCGTCGGCGACCTGCACGAGATCGTGCCCAAGCTGACCCAGCTCCTGCGAGACCGCGGATGAGCGCGCGCCCGGCAGACTTCCCGCCCCCGTTCGACTGGCGCGAGTTCGTCGCCGAGCCGACCGACCCGCCGGACGAGCGCATCGACGTCGGCGTCCTCATCGTCGGCGCCGGCCCGGCCGGGTTGTCCGCCGCGATCCGCGTCGGCCAGCTCCTCGAGGAGAGCCCAGAGCTGCAGGAGCACCTCGGCGACGTGCCGGTGGCCGTCGTCGAGAAGGGCCGCGCTCCCGGCGCGCACCTGCTCTCCGGCGCCGTCGTCAACCCGCGCGCCTTCCGCGAGCTCTTCCCGGGCATGCTCACGGAGGAGATGCCGTTCCGCGGCGCCGTCGTGCGCGAGGGCGTCTACTACCTGACCGAGAAGCGGCACCTGCGCGTGCCCGCGCCGCCGACGATGTGGAACCACAACCACCACGTCGCCTCGCTCTCGGAGATCGGGCGCTGGCTCGCCGAGCGCGCCGAGGCGCTCGGCGTCACCATCGTCCCCGAGACGAGCGCGCGGCGGCTGCTCGTGAGCGGCGGCCGCGTGGTCGGGATCCGCACCGGCGACAAGGGCCGCGGCAAGGACGGGGAGGAGCTGGCGAACTTCGAGCCCGGCTCCGACATCCGCGCGCGCGTGACGATCCTCGCCGAGGGGACGCAGGGCCACCTGGCCGGGATCGCGTCCTCCTGCTTCGGGCTCAACTCGCAGCCGCAGGTCTACGCGCTCGGTGTGAAAGAGGTCTGGGAGGTCGCGCGGCCGCTCGACCGCGTCATCCACACGATGGGCTGGCCGTTGCGCGGCGGGAAGAAGTTCCGCGAGTTCGGCGGCAGCTTCATCTACCCGCTCGGCGACGACAAGGTCGCCATCGGCATGGTCGTGGGCCTCGACTACACGGATGCGACGCTGTCCGTCCACGACCTGCTCCAGGAGCTGAAGACGCACCCCTTCGTGCGCCGCATCCTCGACGGCGGCTCACGGGTCGCCTGGGGCGCGAAGACGATCCCCGAGGGCGGCTTCCAGGCCCTGCCCGACCGCTTCTCGTTCCCCGGCGGGATGATCGTCGGCGACTCGGCCGGCTTCGTGAACGTGCCGGCGCTCAAGGGAGTGCACTACGCGATGAAGTCCGGGATGCTCGCGGCCGAGGCGGCCTTCGAGGCCGTCAAGCCGGGGCGGACCTCGTGGGCGCCGGGCGCGCTCGACGCGTACGACGAGGGCGTGCGCTCGAGCTATCTCTGGAGCGACCTCGAGCGCGTCCGCAACATGCGGCCCGCGTTCAAGAACGGCTTCATCCGCGGCGCCCTGATGGCCGGGGTCTCCCTGAACACGCTGGGGAAGCTCCCGCCGGGGACGAAGTCGCTCGAGTCCGACGCCGCCGTGCCCGTCGACGCGCGCGACGGTGCGTCGCGCTACCCGAAGCCGGACGGTCAGCTCGTCTTCGACAGGCTCTCGAGCGTCTACCTCTCGGGGAACAAGACGCGCGACGACGCGCCGAGCCACATCCGCATCGACCACAAGGTCAGACGCGAGGTGGCCGAGACCTGGGCGCACATGTGTCCCGCGCAGGTGTACGAGGTCGCCGGCGAGGCCAGCCCCGCCGGCAACGTGGTCGACGTCGAGGTGACCGCGTCCAACTGCGTCCAGTGCGGCGCGATCACGGCCAAGGGCGGGCGGTTGACGCCGCCCGAGGGCGGGGACGGGCCCGAATACAGCCTGATGTAGGAGCGGCCGCGGCTGCGATCGGCGGCCGCCTGCACCGGACGCCGACACTCTCGTCGGAGACCCTGGGCAACGCGTTCGGCGGTCGCGCGTTCCTGAAAGCCGAGCTGCTCCAGAAGACGGGCAGCTTCAAGCCGCGCGGCGTCCTCACCAAGCTGGCGTCCCTCACGGCCGAGGAGCGCGCGCGGGGCGTGATCGCGGCCTCGGCGGGGAACCACGCCGGGGCGCTCGCCTACTGCTCCGCGCTCGAGGGCCTCGACTGCCTCGTGGTGATGTGGCAGGGCGCGAGCGAGCAGAAGCGGGCCGCCGCGATCGGCTACGGAGCGGCGGTCGACCAGCAGGCAGCCGGGCCGACCGAGGTCTTCGAGCGGCTCGCCGAGCTGCAGGAGTCGACCAGCCGGGTGCTCGTGCATCCCTTTGCCGACCCGCTCGTGATCGCGGGCCAGGGCACGGTCGGCGTCGAGATCGGGGAGGACGTGCCCGACCTGGACGTGGTCGTCGTCCCGGTGGGCGGCGGCGGGCTCGTCAGCGGGATCGCGACCGCGCTTCCGGACGTGCGCGTGGTCGCCGTCGAGCCCGAGATCTCGGCTGCGCTGCACGACGGCCTCGCCGCCGGGAAGTCCGTGCCCGTCGTCCCCCGCTCGATCGCGGACGGGCTCAACGCCCCGTTCGCCGGGGAGCTCAACGTCGAGATCTGCAGGGCACGCGGCGTCGAGCCGGTCCTCGTCACCGAGGAGGAGATCCACGACGGATTCCGCTTCGTCTACGAGCGCGCGAAGCTTGCCGCGGAGCCCGCGGGAGCGACCGGAATCGCCGCCCTGCTGGCCGGAAAAGTCGCAGATGTCGAGGGCAAGACGGTCGCCGTCGTCGTCTCCGGCGGCAACGTAGCCGGCGAAACGGCCTCTGGTATCCTCAAGCCCGACCCCGGCAAGGCCGACAGATGAAGAGCGACATCCATCCTGACTACGTCCTCGCGACCGTTCGCTGCTCCTGCGGCAACGAGTTCCAGACCCGCTCCACAAAGGCCGAACTTCACGTTGAGATCTGCTCCGAGTGCCATCCGTTCTACACGGGCAAGCAGAAGGTCGTCGACACCGGCGGCCGCGTCGCCCGCTTCCAGAAGCGCCTCGAGAAGGCCGGCGCCCGGCGCGGCGAAGACGAGTCCTAGGAAAGCCGGTCAACGGTGAGCGCGCCGATCGGCGGCCAGGCGGTGCTCGAAGGCGTGATGATGCGCGGCCCCTCCGCGTGGTCGGTCGCCGTGCGCAAGCCCGACGGCGAGATCGCCGAGGTCAACCGTCCCATCTCGTCCTTCCTGCTGCGCCACCGCTGGGCGCGGCTGCCCGTCGTCCGCGGTGTTTTCGCACTCGGCGAGTCGCTTGCGATCGGCTTCCGCGCGCTCGCCATCTCTGCGAACTACGCGGCCCAGGAGGAGGGTGAGGAAGGGGAGGTCGAGACCGAGCTCTCGCGCGGGCAGCTGCTCTTCGCGTTCGGGATCGCGATCGGCTTCGCGCTCCTGCTCTTCAAGGTCTCGCCGGCGCTGATCACGAGCTGGCTCCCGATCGAGTCGACCGGGTGGTTCGTCGTCATCGAGGGCTGCCTGCGCGTGACGATCTTCATCCTCTATCTCGTGATCGTGGGCTTCATGCCCGACCTGAAGCGCGTCTTCCAGTACCACGCGGCCGAGCACAAGGCGATCAACGCCTACGAGGCCGGCGACGCGCTCGAGCCCGAGGTCGTCCAGCGCCACAGCCTCATTCACGTGCGCTGCGGCACCGCGTTCCTGCTCTACGTGATGGTGATCGCGATCTTCGTGTTCGCCTTCGTCGGCCAGCCGGGCTGGTTTTGGCTGATCGTCTCGCGCATCGCGCTCCTGCCGGTCATCGCCGGCATCGCATACGAGGTGATCCGCTTCGCCGGCAAGCACCCGCAGAACCCGATCCTGCGCACGATCCTGGCGCCGGGCCTCTGGCTCCAGCGCCTGACGACGCGGGCTCCCTCGCTCGACCAGATCGAAGTCTCGATCCGCGCGCTCCACGAGGTGCTCCGCCTCGAGGGCCGGCTAACGCCGGAGGAGCGCAAGGTCGAGGTCATGGCCTAGGCGCAAAAGCCGGCGCCGCCCCGCCCCGGGGCTATTCTGAGCCGGTCATGGCAGCCGCAATCGAGAACCTGGTCGACGAGCTCGAGCGCTCCTACGTCGAGGCGCAGGAACGCATGAACGACCCGTCGCTCTACTCGGACCGCAACGCCGCGGCCGATGCGGGGCGGCGCCTGAAGGAGCTCGAGGGCCCTCACAAGCTCGCCCAGGAATGGCGCGAGGCGCGCGAGGACGCGGACGCGGCGCGCTCCGACCCCGACCTCCGCGAGCTCCTGCCCGAGATCGAGGAGCGGCTCGAGCGTTTGGAGGAGGACCTCAAGCTCGCGCTCGTCGAGCGCGACCCGAACGACGCGAAGGACGTCGTCGTCGAGATCCGGCAGGGCGCCGGCGGCGACGAGGCTGCGCTCTGGGCCGGCGATCTCTTCCGCATGCTCACGCGGTATGCGGAACGGCGCGGGTTCAAGTGGGAGACGCTCGCCTCCGGGCCCAACGAGGGCGGCGGCTACAAGGACGTCACCTTCGCGGTGAAGGGCGACGGCGCGTACTCGATCTTCAAGTGGGAGGGCGGGACCCACCGCGTGCAGCGGGTTCCGGAGACCGAGTCGCAGGGAAGGATCCACACCTCGACCGCCACCGTGGCGGTCATGCCCGAGGCGGAGGAGGTCGACGTGGAGGTCGACCAGAACGACCTCAAGATCGACGTCTACCGCTCGACCGGCCCCGGAGGCCAGAGCGTGAACACGACCGACTCGGCCGTGCGGATCACGCACCTGCCAACCGGGATCGTCGTCGCCATGCAGGACGAGAAGTCGCAGCTCCAGAACAAGCAGAAGGCGATGCGCGTGCTGCGCGCGCGGCTCCTCGAGGCGGAGCTGCGGCGCCAGCAGGAGGAGCTTTCCGCGCAGCGGCGCTCGCAGATCGGGAGCGGCGACCGCGCCGAGAAGATCCGCACGTACAACTTCCCGGAAAACCGGGTCACGGACCACCGCATCAAGCTGACGCTCCACCGGCTCGACGCCGTCCTCGACGGAGACCTGGAGGAGCTCTCGGAGGCGCTCGGAGCGGAAGAGCGCCGGCGCGCGCTCGAGGCAGCGGCGGCATGAGCCCGCTCGTCGCGGTGCACGACGTGGAGCGCGAGCTCCGCGAGGCGGGGGTGCCCTCGCCCCGCGTCGACTCGGAGCACCTGGTCGCTCACGTCCTCGGCCTGACCCGCTCGGGGCTCTACTCGTCCGACCGCCTCCTGTCGGAGGGCGACCGCACGCGGCTGGGGGAGCTCGTCACGCGCCGGCGCGCGCGCGAGCCGCTCGCGTACATCCTGGGCGAGTGGGGCTTCCGGCGCCTCATGCTCAACGTCGACGCCCGGGCGCTCGTCCCGCGGCCCGAGACGGAGGTGGTCGTGGAGCGCTGCCTCGCGCGCTTGGAGGGCCTTTCCGAGCCGCGGATCCTCGACGTCGGCACCGGCTCGGGCGCGATCGCGCTCGCGCTCGCGGACGAGGTTCCGGCCGCCCGCGTCGTGGCCGTCGACCTCTCCGAGGACGCGCTCGCCCTCGCGCTCGAGAACCTCGCGCGCGCCGACGTGGACGGCCGCGTCGAGCTCAGGCGCGGCGACCTCCTCGCCGGCGTCGCGGGACCGTTCGACCTCGTCGTCTCCAACCCGCCGTACGTGCCCGCGGCCGAGTACGGCTCGCTCCAGCCCGAGATCAGGCTCTACGAGCCCTACGGCGCCGTCGTCGGCGACCGTGTCTGGGAGCAGGTCGCCCGCGAGGCGCGCCGCGCGCTCGCTCCCGGCGCCTGGCTCGTCCTCGAGTGCGGCGACGGCCAGGCCGCGGAAGTCTCGGCCGGCCTCACCGCCCTCGGCTACGAGGACGTCCTGGTCACCCCGGACCTCGCCGGCCGCGACAGGGTCGTCGAGGGGCATCGTCCCTAGCAGCCACGTCCGGGGGTCAGACCCCAGGGCGTGTTTGGTGCGGCCAGGGTCCTGTGGACGGTCGCCTCGCAATCGACCACGCCGTCCCGGCAAACTTCCACACGTGACCGGAAACCACATCTCGAAGGCCATGTCCCGGGGTCTGACCCCAGGGCATGGCTCTGAGGGCCGCCGGTGAGCGACGAGGCCGTTGCGGCATTGAAGGCCGGGCAGGTCGTGCTTCTGCCTACCGACACGGTGTACGGGGTGGCCGTGGACGCTTGCCGGGAGGCGCCCGTCCGGCGCCTCTACCGCCTCAAGGAGCGGCCCGAGGCGATGCCCGTTGCGCTCCTCGCGGCCGACCTCGACGCGATCCTCGACGCCGTGCCCGAGGCACGCGGGCGGTGCGCTGTCGCGGCTCGCGCGCTCCTGCCGGGGCCGTACACGCTCGTCCTCCCGAACCCGGCGCGGCGCTTCCGCTGGCTCTGCGGGACGACGCCGGAGGCGGTCGGGATCCGCGTGCCCGACCTCCCGCCCGAGGCGAAGGAAGTCGTCGAGCGCGTCGGGTTCGTGGCCGCGACGAGCGCCAACCTCCACGACCACGTCGGGCCCGATCCCGCGCGAGTCGAGGACGTCGCCCGCGAGATCCTCGACGGCTGCGGCGCGATCGTCGACGCCGGCGAGCTCCCCGGCACGCCTTCAACGGTCGTCGACCTCACCGGGCCCGAGCCGGTCGTGCTCCGCGAGGGCGCCGTCAGCGCCCAGGACGCGCTCGACGCCGCGACCGCCGCGCTGGCCTAGGACTAGCGCCTGGCGCGGGCGGGCTCGACGGCCGCCTCGACCGCGCGCACCGCGAGCGAGTACGCCGCGAGCGAGGCCGCGATCGTCACGCACCACTGGACGTAGGGCCACGCGGCGAGAGGTAGGGCCACGACCACGCCGATCCCGACGGCGGGGACGACGAGGCCGGTGACCCCGAGCGCGGCGAAGCGCCCGAGCCCCCAGGCTCGGCGGAAGTCCGCGTATTCGCGGAACAGCGGCGCGAGCACCAGGCCCGCGACGGCCAGGATCCCCAAACTCCCCATTCCCCATCTCACACGATGCAACAGAGTTGCTCGCCCGTCCAGACCGGGTGAGTAAAGTGGGCGGCGATGGCTGTCGCCGTCGAGACCCTCGAAGAGCTCCGTCGGGCGGCGCTCGCCGACGTCGACCCCGACCTCGTCGAGCTGCTCGGCCGCGAGCTCGAGCGCCAGCGCGGGCAGATCGAGCTGATCGCCTCGGAGAACTTCACGTGGCCCTCGGTCTTCGAGGCCACCGGCAGCGTGCCCACCAACAAGTACGCGGAGGGCTACCCGGGCCGTCGCTACTACGGCGGCTGCGAGGTCGTCGACGAGATCGAGCAGCTCGCCATCGACCGCGCGAAGGCGCTCTTCGGCGCCGAGCACGCGAACGTCCAGCCACACGCGGGCGCGCAGACGAACATGGCTGTCTACTTCAGCTGCCTCGACCCCGGCGACACGATCCTCGCCATGCGCCTCGACCACGGCGGGCACCTGACGCACGGCCTCAAGGTCAACTTTTCCGGGAAGCTCTACGACGTCGTCGGCTACGGGGTCGACCGCGAGACCGGCCTGATCGACTTCGACGAGGTGCTCCGCCTGGCCAAGGAGCACAGGCCGAAGCTGATCGTCTGCGGCGCCTCCGCCTACCCGCGCACGATCGAGGCCGACCGCTTCCGCGCCATCGCGGACGAGGTCGGCGCGCGGCTCCTCTGCGACATGGCCCACATCGCCGGGCTCGTCGCCA
>Ga0114129_10011531_pt1 | contig 12587 bp, 10 predicted proteins | sample RhiMetdeltSRZDD1_FD_80071 | JGI IMG/M metagenome (GOLD analysis project Ga0114129, IMG submission 80071) | Populus rhizosphere microbial communities from Tennessee, USA - Rhizosphere MetaG P. deltoides SRZDD1 (version 2) (version 2) | ecosystem: Host-associated > Plants > Roots > Rhizosphere >...
CGTCGCCGGTAATGAGCCGCGCGCCCTCGAACAGGGTGACACCGGCCTGCCCGCGGAGAGGGGTGATGAGTGCCGCGACGATCGCGCCGGCTACGATCAGTGAATACAACGACGCAGGTTTCACTCGATGCATGATGGCCTTTCAGGTCCGGCCGACCACCTCCGCCAAGGCTACGGTGTTCCGCCGAAGCCTTGTGGGAAGGCGGAAGCCCGAACGACGAAATCAAAAATCGAATCTCACACTGCCCTGCAGCTGACGCGAGCCCTGAACCGACGTCGGCGTCAGCCATGCCCCGCCAAACGTGTTGTTTGAATTCAACACGACGCTCGAGTTCAGCGCGTTGAAGATATCCAGGCCCACATTAATTCGCTTGCTGTGGAGATCGAACAGCTTGGCGAAGCGCAGATCGATCAGGTTGATCCGGTCGCGATACATCTGCCCCGGATCAAGAAGATTGATCGTCACGTTTGCAGTACCACCGGCGAGCGGCCGTCCCAGCGTCTGTGCGACGGTCGCCGACGGCACGACGAGGTTCGCCGAAATCAGCGAGCCCGGACTCGAGCGATAGACGCCGCTGGTCTGGATGCGAAGCTTCGGGACCGTGTAGCTCACAAGGGTGCTCATCGACACCTTGAACGGCAGCGCCACGTGACAGTTTCGATGGCTCGGATTGTCGATAGCCAGCTCGCAGGTGTCAGTCACCTGTCGTCCTGTGGAGCTCGCGACGCGCAACGTCACCCCGCGCCACTCGCCGCGAAGATTGAGATCAACGGCGTGAAAATACCGAACGTTCTCGCCGAAGTCGGTCGATGGGACCTCGAAGTTCGATGTGGCTCCGAACTTGGCGTTGGTAATGTCCCACAGATCGGGGATGACGTAGCCGCCCCCGCCCGGAAGACGCGGATCGATCGGCGCTGTGATGCTGTAGCGCTCGAAGTCGGCGTTCCCGATCAGCAGGTTGTCGACGATGGTGCTGTTGCCCCACCAGCGCCTGTTGTAGGCGCCATCGACCAGGAGACGAGGAGCCAGTTCATGTTGGATTGAAACGCCGAAGCCCCAATCGTATGGGCGACGGAACCACTCGCCGTCGCGTCCTGTGAGTCGTGGATCCGTGGTACTGCTGAGGAACTCGCCAAAGTTCTGCGTGGCCCACGGTCCGCACTCACCGTCGGTCGCCTTGTTCATCAAGTCGCAGTTGGGTACGAAGTCGCCATTGCGGTCGGTCCACGTTCTCGTCGTCGACGGAGCCGTCCTCGCGCCGCCTCCGCCAATCATGGCGACCGGTGCGGTGGATGCGTAGATGCCATCGGCATTGACGGCTGAAAGATATCTGCCCAGGCTCACCTTGAGCGACGTTTTGCCGTTGCCCCGAAGATCGTACGCAGCGCCGAATCTGGGGCTGAGATCCAGGAAGCCCTTCACCACATCCGTCTTCGGAAACAGAATCTCGGTCGGCACGAATGATTGCGCGTACAGCTTCTGCTCTGGCGCGTAGCTGTTCACATGATCGAGCCGTACCGCTGCGTGCACCGTCAGCCTGCCAAACGTCGAGCTGTCCTGCGCGTACACCGCCTGCTGCGGCACGACAAGGGCGTATCTCCAGTTGTTGAAGCCCATGGTCAGACGATTGGGCACGCCATTGTTGAATCGGAATTGAACGAACCCGTCCTTCTGTGTGGCGTACTCGCGAACCTGCTTGAAGCGTTCAGTATCGAACCCGAACTTCATGTGATGAGAGCCCGTGATGTAGGAGACCGAGCCCAGCGAGCGCAACAACCCGCCCCGATTGCGGCTGAAGGACGTCGAACGATACGTCAGCCCCGGAATCAGCCCCGCCTGCTCGTTGACCTGCGTGAGCGCGCGACCCTCCGTCGTTGCCGGTTCCCCATACAGACTGTTGGGATGACCCACCCCGATCTCGACGAGGAGCTTGTTCGTGAGCGGCGCGGTCCAATTGAGCTGCTGCACCCGCCAGTACTGCCGTTTCCCAGGGATGTATCCCGGCGACGACGCCTCAGGTGAGATCGTCGAGCTGTTGGTGTCGGCAGGGCCACACCGCTCGCATTTGCGCTGCTCGTCCCAGAAGAACGTGATCTTGTGCTTCGAGGCGACCTGCCACGTCAATCGCACGGCTCCGTTTGCGTACCAGTTCTTGTTGGTGCCAGGACGATCGTAGTCAGGCACGTAAGTCCAGGCATTCGGATTGCCGGCGTTCTTGTTCACCCAGATATTCGTCACGTACGAGTCATCAATCTGGTGGCGCGCGTTGGCAAAGAACCACATCCGGTCCCGGATGATCGGACCGCCCACGCCCAAATTGAGCTGCGACGTATGAATGAGCTCGTTGGGCGCTCGTATCAGGCCTGTAGCGACGAGGCTCTTCGTGTTGTCGCTCGACATCGCGCCGTTCGCGCCGTCCGCGTAGAAGGTGCCGCTGAAGGAATTGCCACCGGTGCGCGGGATGATGTTGACGATTGGCGATCCGACTTCGACTTCGCCCAGGTTGCCGAAGCTCGAGATCACCAGTTCCGTCGCCTGGATGACATCAGGCCTGTACTGCGACGTGCCCGATGTGCCGGATCCCACGCCCACGCCGTCCACTTGCAGCCGTCCTGTCTCTGGTCCGGTGGTGCCGGCGGCACCATAGGCCGACAGCCCGGTGTTCATCGCCGGCACCAGGAGCGCCGCCATGTCGGTCGGCGTTCGAACCAGCGGCAGGTCGGTCACGACGTTGTTGTCGATCACCTGCGACTGCCGAGAGTTCTGAACATCCACAGTGGGACTCTCGCCCGTGACCGTAATCGTTTCTGTCAGGGTGCCGACCTGCAGTTCGGCGTTGATCGTGGCTGTCATCGAGCCTGTCAGCACGATCCCTTCGCGCCTGACGATGTTGAATCCAGCGAGGGAGAACGTCACCGTATAAGTCCCGCTCGCGAGCTCGATGATGCGGAAAGCGCCGCTGCTGTCTGTAACGGCCGATCGGACTTTCTCAATCAACGCGGGGCTCGCGACTTCCACGGTCACGCCAGGCAATACCGCCCCGGATGAATCCGTCACGACGCCCGTCACGGTTGAACGAATCGATTGCGCGGATGCCCCCGCAGGCAAAAGCGCGATGGAGAGCACGAGCGTGCAGAGCCACACGCACCCAGGGCTTCTAGCGACTCGGTTTCGCATTTCGCCTCCTGGTCCGATTCTTAGCCCAAAGAAGCCGGAGAAATGGTGCCGGGGATGCCTGGCGTTGGATGATTCAGCCACTGGCCTGCGACCAACGTACCGGCCATGATGATGAACGCGACCGAGATCAAGGAGCATCTCATCGCCGCACCTCGTCGCGATCGCTCGACCGTCCGAGCGGCTCACTGCAGCTCTCGGGCGCACGATTGAGCACAGACGCGCTCATCGTAGATCACACGCCGGCGAATGGAAACCTAGAAGCGCTCGAATCTGCGTCTTCCGGTACGCGATACGCACGCGTGCCAGCCCCCGCAGATCGGACACACCGGCGCACGTCGGACACGAAAACGGGCACCAGCGCGCAAGCGCGCCGGCGATCGACCCGCAGCGTAGAAACGCGCGGAACTCGCGGACCCCCACGTCTATGACGTCCGGCTAAAGCCGGACACTACTGCTATTCGACGTCGCCTGCAGGCGGACGTCCGCGCGCATCGGCTCCCGCCCTCGCGCTACGCACTCGGCGAGGCAGGCCGTCGGTGTCGAAGGCGACTCGATCTCGCGATCGAGTATCGAGATCGTCTCCCGCTGGCACACGTGGCACAGGGGCTTGTGTGCGGTTGAGCTTCGGTGATAAAGATGGCTGACTTTCAAAGCCGTCTCTGAAACGAGAATCATGCTACCTGCCATCCTGAGACGGGTTTCCGTGCGCGACGCGCTCTCGCTGCCGCTAGTCATATCTCTACTTGAGCCGGGGGCGCTTTTCGCGCAAACACGCTCGCAGGAATCGAGCAGCGGGGCGCCGATGGAGGGCCCCTATGCAGGTCAATATCAATGTGGAGGACAAGCGCGCAACTTCACACTGAGAGTGACACGCACGGACAAAGGGATCGTCAGGGGCGAAGCCGTGTTTCCACAGCAGGTCGTCCTCTACTCTCCCAGGGCGCAACGAACCGATCGAGCAATCGCGATGAACGGGGCAATTGATGATCAAGGCACGCTGACGCTGCGCACCGACGACGAACTGATCCTCGCTTACAACCAGCCGCGCACGAGGATTACGCTGCGCGGGCGTGCCGACCCTGAGAACGGATATCTCGTCGGCGCCGTCGACTACCCGACGTGCGAGCGCTTCGTGCTCGTCCCGGGCGCGACTTCAGGTAACTATCTGGCTGCTGCGGCATACGCGAAGGTCCTGGCCGGCGGCGATGAAAAAGCGCGCACGGCTGCGACCGTCGGCAATGCACCGGAAGTGGCAAGGGCCGCGCCTATTTCCGCGGCATCTGTTGCTGCCGCGTCTGTTGCTGCCTCCCCTGTTCCGGCCGAGCCAGTCGCTTCCGCATCGGTTGTTCCGCCCGCGCCTCCTCCCGCGCGTTCGTCGTCGGCCGAGCCAGAGCGCGCCGCCGTACAGCGCGAAGCCGTCGCCGTGCCCGCCGAAGCCTCGGTGCTGTATCTACGTGCGCTCGAAGCTGAGGGCCGAGGCGACAACGTACAAAACCTCCAGGAAGCGGCACAACTGTACGAGCGTGCCGCGCGGCTGGGATACATCCAGGCCTACACGAGCCTTGGATATCTCTATCAGACTGGCGCAGGCGTTCAAAGCGACACCGCACGCGCCTTCGATCTGTACAAACGCGCCGCCGAGGGCGGTCATGCTGAAGGCGCCTTCCAGCTCGCGATTGCGTACATCAACGGTATCGGCACGACCCGAGAGTTGAGTTCCGCGCGCATCTGGATGCGCCGGGCCGCGGACTCGGCCCACCAGCACGCGCAGTTTGCCCTGGGCGAGATGTTCAGAGAAGGCCACGGCGGCAACGTCAACAAGTTCACCGCACGCCGGTACTTCGATCGAGCATCGAAGGGGCCGGACAAGGAGATCGCGGACGCGGCGCGACAATTCCGTGACGGCATCGATGGCGCTGAACTAGCAAGCGATTGGTGGTCGAAGAACTCGATCGTGGCCAACGTCGCACTCTTTGTTGGGTTGACGGTGGCGGCTCGACTCGTGCTGGACGACGGGAAGTCCTACCAACCTTCGAAATACAACGATGAGGAGCGTCAACGCCAACGGCAGCGAGAGCGAGAGTGCGCGAACTACGCGCTGCCGCGGACGAAGACAGTCACAGACTTTTTGGATGTTCAACGCAGGTGCAACCTTGGCCAGTACGGCCACTGATCGCGACGATGACTGTGCGACCACTCGCTCTGATTCCTATTCTTTTCCTGTTAGCCGATCCAACCGATGCCGCCGGGCTGTCGGGCCGGTTCAAGGGAGCCTATGAGTGCTCTGGCGCGCCGTTTGCCGTCGTCGTCAACTTGACCGAGGACGGTCCGGGCAGGATCAGCGGCGACGTGTTCATCGAGGCCCAACCCGTGCCGTTTGGACAGCGCCGGATGTCGAAGCCCGTGAAGGCCTCTGGAACGTTCGATGAACGCACAGGAGCGTTCTCGTTTCGTACCGATGATCGGCTGTACATCGGCCACGATCTAGGCAGTCGTAAGAGCGAGCCTGTGACTCTCGTGCTGCAGGGCACGAGATCCGCCGACACTGGATTCATCGGAGGCACGGTGGCGCAGCAGGGGTGTGCGCTTTTCGCGCTGGCCCCAGAAGGGACCAACCAAGTCCTCTTTTCGCAGTTTGTGGACCTCGTACGGTACGAGCAGGAAGTCCGTCGCGGTTTCGTTCCGATTGAACTACGGCCCTTCGGAGGACAGCCGGATCGACGGCAGGCCTACTACGTCTATGCCGACGGTGCAACGAGCGCGACCGTCGACAGGCGGGACCTGCTCGACGCCGTGGCGCAGGAGTTGAGCGATGCAGGGCTGAAGTGCGTGAGCAGTTCCAAGGTCACGTGGTCGGGCGCCGTCGGCGTGGCGCGCTCACCGCGTTTCAGCAGACCCACGCATGTCCTCGCCTGCTCGCAGCATTGCGATGGGCTTCGTTACAACTTGAACGACTATCTTCAGGTCCACTACGGCCGACGGTACGCGCTGCCCGTGCTTTCGACAGTCTTCGTGACGTTTGGCGGTCCTGATTCGTTTGCGTGGCGGTTTGAGAAGACAGATCTCAATGCCCCTGATCCCGACCTCGTCGTGACGAGCTGGGGCAGCGGATTTGCGTCCGGTTCGGGTTGTCGAGAGGCTTTCCAATAAGTGCCTCGGTTACTCAAGGTGGGGCTACGGCCGGACAGTACGCGCCAAAAAGAGGCACGGAGAACTCTTTCCCCGTGCCAGTCACCCAGGTCCGGCCAAAGCCGGACACGTCGACGCGCGGGCTTAAGCCCGCGCTCGAAGGACCTACTCGACGTCCCCGGCGGGTGGACGGCCGAGCATCGGCTCCCGCCTTCGCGCTACGCGCTACGGCGCGGCAGGCCGTCGGTGTCGAATGCGTACTCGATCTCGCGATCGAGATCGTCCTCGGCCGGCTGCGGCGCGACTGGCGGCGGTGGCGGCTTCCGCCTTCGCTGCTTCGCAGCTTCGGCGTGACAGGCTGTCCGCCGGGATGTGCACCTGCGATACCATCCGAAGCCCGTGCCGGCGGGAATCAGTCGTCCCATCGTCACGTTCTCCTTCAGCCCGCGCAGGTGATCGATCTTCCCGGAGATCGACGCCTCCGTGAGGACGCGCGTCGTTACCTCCACCCCAACGCGCATAGCCCGCGCATTGGGGGCCCCGGGCCCAACGACGCCGAGATGAACGAGTCGGTCGAGAACGAGGCCTTCGTGATCCCGAGCAGCATCGCCTGCGCCGTCGCCGGCCGGCCGCCTGCCTGAATCACGCGCTCGTTCTCCTCGGTGTTTCTTAGGGCGGGGAACCGGACCTTGTCCGTTTCCGCGCGCCAGGGACCCGCCATCCCCTGCGGGTTGCTCGGACCGTCCATCAGCTGCGCGCGCGTCCGCGCGCGTGTATGTTGAAGCGCGTCTCGAGCCGTTTCATCACCGGACACCGATGAGGATAGGAAGCATTAAGACCGCTCGCTGGTACTTTTTCAAGGCTCTCGAAATGACCCCCACGCACGGTTCTCGTTCGTCGAACGGCAGCGATACTGCTGACCTGTGTGATTGCAGTACTGCCAACGTCCGGTCTCCGGCTCATAGATGAACGATTCGCCCTCGCCGTTTATCGGAATGTACACGGAGCGCTGATCACTGTTCACGTACACGTTTTCGGTCCGCCACCAAATAGACGACACCGACGTTCGAAATTCGCGGATCTCCTCGGTCGAGAACAGATCCTTCGGTTCGTACCCGGCGATGCGATGGCCGTCGGGTCCGTACGAGACGACGGCACTGCCGTAGCCTATGTTGTGCCAGTTGTCCAACGTCACGAGATAACCGCGGTCCGTCACGAGGAACTTCACTGGAGCGACAGGATTCGCGAGCGTGGTTTCTTGAAGGAAACGATACGACCGGTCGCGGTCGCGTCGATACCACTCCGCTCTGGCAAAGCGCCCTTTCGGCGCTCCGCCAAAGCCAATCGCGTTGCCAACGCTGGCACCGGGCACGACGCGCACGAACCACTCGCGCGACTGGCTGAAGACTTCAGTGACGGATGCTGAGGGCCACTCGTCGGCTGAGGCCGCGACTGGGATGGCCAAACATCCAGCAACGACCGCCATTGCGGCGCGGACCCCCATCCAGGAATTGTTCGATGGGATTTGCTCCGATTGATCGGGGCCCGTCTACAGCGCTGCCGCGAACGCTTCGGCAACGTCCCCAGCTCTCTCGAAATCGAAGTTGTCCGAAGATGCCGACCAGCGTCGTACTGTGCCTCGTTCTATCGTCTCTCACTGGAAGCGTCGCACACTCTGTTCGTTTTCGAGGCAGATGTAGTCGAGCAACTCGGTGTCGGCCACGAGGAACTGATTGAGCGTCGTTGTCCACGGTCGGGTGTAGGCCTTTGGATCGTCAACCGTCAGCACAATCTCGAGCTGACCGAAATTCAGGCGCCGGAACCGCTCGACGATCGTGCCGGCTTCGGTGAGGGGACTGCCTCCGGCATCCAGCCACAAACCGTCGCGGAAGCCGCTGGTCCGCACGACGAGAGTGTCGCCCTCCCAGGTGCCCGAGGAGTATCCGACCCACGACGGCGTGGGATCGACCGGCAGCGGGCGCCCGTCCGTGTAGATCCGACGGTATGAGGCGTTGCGCTCGTTGAGGATGACGATCATGCCTGGCGTTTGCACCATCGCTCTATACAGCGGATCGGTATGCATGCGGACGATACCGGTGGGCAGGCATCGGGACTGTGGATCATCCTTTCGAAGATCCGAGGTCCGCTTCTTGGCGAGATCTGCTGCCCATGGCTGATAGGGGAGCCCTCCTGGTACGCGCCAGCCGATGTCCAGAAACTGAAAGCTGATCTGCATATCATCGCAGCCGTTGGGCGGACATGGCCTGGTCTTCTCCGCCATCCAGATCCCGGAGAAGTCGGGCGTGCCGTCGCGGGTTTTCGGCGCTGGCGCAGTCATGTTTGGTGATCCATCGGCGGCTCTCGGAATACCTGGGGTCGGATACTTCAGCCACTGCGCGTGCCCGAATGCCGGCGCCATGACAGTGACGGTCAGCGCGACAACGATCCGTCTGGCGGACATTGTGACCCTCCCGACGCGTTTCGGGCAGATTGTAGTCGGGCAGGTCGAAACCGCGCCACGCGTATGACACGGCCCACCCCGGCGGCGCGAGCGCCGATACACACCCGGTATAGCCGGACACTACGTTACGAACAAAGAGGCACAGAAACTCCGCGCCTCTATGCCTCGGTGTGTCGCGGTGGGCCACGTGAAGGCGGCCCGCACGGTTGATCGTTAATGGACCGTAATCTCCGTGCCTTCTTTGTGATCGCTGGTCCGCTGGCGCCTTCGCGCTTCGCGCTACGGCGGACAAGGCGGCGAGGCAGGCCGTCGGGTGTCGAAGGCGTACTCGATCTCGCGATCGGGATCGAGATCGTCCTCCGCCGGCTGCGCCATTATCAATATTCCTTCAGCCCGCGCAGGTGATCGGTCTTCCCGGAGATTGACGCTTCCGTGAGGACGCGCGTCGTTACCTCCACCCCAACGCGCATAATCCGCGCGTTGGGGGCCCTGGAGACAAACGATGCCGCCGAGATGAACGAGTCGGTCGAGAGCGACGCCCGGTGACGATAACACGCCGACACAATCTTTCTTGACGTGGCGCGTTAGCGTCACAAGGAGACACAGGATCCCTGATCACGGCGCGGCTTCGTCCAATTCACGCCGCGGTGTGATCGCCAGCAGCATCGGCTGCGCCGTCGCTGGGCGCCTCCTGCCTGAATCACGCGCTCGTTCTCCACAGTGTTCCTTAAAGCGTTGAACCGGACTTGTCCGTCTGCTCGTCGATCAGGAACTCGGTGTCGCCGACATATTCAGGTTCTCACAATCGATAGCGACGTCTGCAGGCGTCACGATCGTCGAGGGACTGGCGCGGTAATGTACAACCTACTTCGCGTATGTCTTGCTGAAGCCGTTACGCGCGTTGGTCACGGTGAACGATCCGTCTGATTGCGCGGCCACTTTGATCCAATAGGCGGCACCGTTGTGAGCAGGAGGTGGGGGCGCGTTTGGTCCGGGCGCCGGCGCGGTAATCGGAGCGACCGGCATCGCTGGAAACGCCTCGTCAACCCCGTTGGCAATGAACAATCCGGGGACGGTGTATTCCTGTCCACTCAGCTGCGAGAAATGAATCTGCCAGAGGTCCTCGAGGCCCGGCGACGCATACAGCGTCCTCATCACCTCGGGCTGTCCCCCTTTGCGCGTGCCGTTATTCATGATCGCCACACGCGGGCGCAATGCGTGGACGAGCACCTCGGAGTTCGATGTGTCCTGGCCATGATGCAGGCCCAACAGCACGTCGACGGTACCGATCCGGTTGTTCGGGCACATCAGCTCGAATTCCATGTTCTTCGTCAGGTCACCCAGATGGATCGTGCGAAACCGACCAAATGTGACCAGCGTCCCGACTGACATCGGGTCTTCCGCGTTGTTCTCTCCGGGCTTGAAGCTGGCGCAGTAGCGATTCGACGCACCGGCGCCAGGCAACGCCGCCGTGATCGTCTGACCGGCCGACGTCACGACGAGCACTGTCAGGCCGGCGACGGCGATCTTGCTCCCAGGCGTTGCAACAACGTGGGTGGCCTTGGCATGAAGCTGTGGATACGTCTTCTGGAGGAATTCATCCGCCGCAGCGCCAGGCTGGACATTCGGGCCGTGATCGATGAACGCTTTGATCGGAATACGTGCCGCGAGTTCGGCCATCCCGCCGAAATGATCGCCATGCCAATGCGTGGTGATCAGGTGATCGATCTGCGTGAGCCGGGCGTCTTTCACCGCGGCCACGATGCGTTCGGCATCACGGACCGCCCCCGCGCCCGCATTGCCCGTATCGATCAGCAGCGACTTGCCTGACGGCGACACGAACAGCGTGGCGTTTCCGCCTTCCACGTCGACGACGTAAATGTCGAGCGTTGTGGCGGCGCGACTCTGCGCCGCGCCAGTCACAACGGCGAGAGCGAACGCCAGCACCGACGCCGCCAATCCACCAAGTCTCAGAGTCTTCATGACGCGGACCGCGCAACAATGTCGCGTTTTAGTTGAGTGCGTACGCCATCAGAGTATCTGTGGCGACAACAGCCACGTACTGTTTGCCGTTCCTGCCCTGATAGGTGATCGGATCGGCATTGCCTCTCCGTCCGAGTCTGGTCGCCCACAGCACCTTGCCGGTCTTCACGTCGAGCGCGTCGGCGTCGTTCCTCACGGGGCGTTGTTGTGCGCCACTCGATGCGGCGAAGGATGTCGTGAGCAGCGCACCGATCAGGACACTGGAGCGCATGATGCTGCCTCCCGGGAGCTTCGCGGAATGCGCAAGTATATCGCTCGGTCTGCCGCATGTGTCCGTTGCGCGAGCAGATCGCGGAGCGCGCTTAATCGCGGCCGATATCCGGAGGCTTGAATGCAATTGAGACTGCTCGTCAACCTGTGCGTGATCAGGACCGCACTCGACGCTATTCCGTTTGCCGACATCAGCAGCCGAGCGGAGATCTGTCACGAAGCCATGGCCATCCACCGCGCGCCCTCGTCCGCGATCTCAGGTGGCACTTCGTGTCGGCCTGCGAATTCGCGGAACGTCACGTCGTATCCCATCGATCGAAGACGCGGCACGATGACGCGGCTACACTGGTCGATCGGAAGAATCTGATCGGCGGTGCCATGCGAGACGAAGAAACGCGGGCGGCCATGCGTCGGCGCGCTGACGAAGAATCCCGGTGAATGCGCGACCACGCGGGTGAAGAGGTCGCCATTGGCCAGACCGAGTGAGAGCGCGTAAGACGCGCCGTCCGAGAACCCGCCAATCGCGACGCGCATCGGATCCAACGCCAGACGGGCAAACACGAATTCGAGCGCCCGGTCGAGGAATGTCACATCCTCGCCAAACTGGCCCCCAATCGCGTCCCACGTCGTGCCACGCGAATCCGGCGCAAGCACGGCGATGCCCGCCTGATCGGCCGCGGGTCCGATGCGACGCAGCATTCCTGCACCGCTTTGCGACGCCCCATGAAGGTAGACGAGGAGCGGAACGTTGCCATGGATGGCCGTAGAAGGCATCTGGATGACGCCATCACGTGTGCCGCCAAGCCCGAGCGGCCCGCCGGTGAGCGAGGTGCTGAGGCGTCCGCGCGGCCGCGCACTGAGCCGTCCATCGCTGCCTTCCGCCGATGTCGCCGGGACCGTACAGGCCTGGCCGAACCCGATCGATGCGAGCGCGCATCCAGCGCTCACGGCAAACTGCCGTCGCGTGACTCGACTCGTCAAGGTTCCGGCCATGTCATAGGAGGCACAGAAGTTCGGTGCCTTTGTGCCTCAGTATGTCTTATATGGCGGGCTCTCGGCCGACGTCCCTGACACGCCGCGCAGGCGTCTGACTGCGCACGGCACGACGGCGATACCCCGCGGCGTCCCTGGCGCCGCGGGGTTGTGGGCGGCGTGATAGAGTTGCGCTCCCCACAGACGTGGGCCTGGAGGCTTGTCGTGATTCGTCGTCTGCGCTCGTGCGCCGGGCTCTTCGTCGTCGCTCTCATCTCGATATCCGCGTGCGACAGCAAGACGCCGACGGCGCCGACGCCGGCGCCGCCGACCCCGACGCCAACACCGGCTCCAACCCCAGCGCCGCCGCCGCCAGCGCCGGCCGCGCTCGAGTCGATCGCGCTCAGCGACTCCAGCGTAACCGGGCAGGCTAAGCCGGTCGCCACCGTCAAACTGACTGCGCCGGCGCCCGCGGGTAATGCTTCGATCGCGGTCGAATCCACCAACTCTGATGTGGCCAAAGTGCCGGCGAACATCTCAGTGGCCGCAGGAGAGACAAGCAACAGCTTCGCGATCGACACGTCAACCGTCGGA
>Ga0114129_10011532_pt1 | contig 12587 bp, 9 predicted proteins | sample RhiMetdeltSRZDD1_FD_80071 | JGI IMG/M metagenome (GOLD analysis project Ga0114129, IMG submission 80071) | Populus rhizosphere microbial communities from Tennessee, USA - Rhizosphere MetaG P. deltoides SRZDD1 (version 2) (version 2) | ecosystem: Host-associated > Plants > Roots > Rhizosphere >...
CGTCCAGCCCGGTGCGGTACACGGCGGTGTGGCGGCGCAGCACCGAGGGGGAGGTCCAGGTTTACGGGTGGACGTACGAGGATTTCCGGGCCAGGTACGACCAGCTGTGGCCGCAGGGGTGGCGGTTGAAGTTCATCGCGCCGTACGTGGTGAACGGTCAGGTGCGGTATACGGCGGTGTGGCGGCCGAGTACCGAGGGGGAGGTCCAGGTTTACGGGTGGACGTACGAGGATTTCCGGGCCAGGTACGACCAGTTGTGGCCGCAGGGGTGGCGGTTGAAGTTCATCGCGCCGTACGTGGTGAACGGTCAGGTGCGGTATACGGCGGTGTGGCGGCCGAGTACCGCGGCAGAGGTCCAGGTCTACGGGTGGACGTACGAGGACCTGCGGGCCAGGTACGACGTCCTCTGGGAGCTGGGCTGGCGGCTGACGCTGCTCACACCGTACGCGTAGCGGATACGCCGCGGACGGCGGTCGTCGCGGGCAGCTGTCCCGGTCGGTGGCTGATTCGTCACGGTCTGGTCCGTAGATTGACGCTCGGGAAGCGCCTGCGTAGGTTGATCACTTATCAACTGACGTGATGGAGCGGAGCGCGCCCACAGCGTGTGCCCTTCACCGCGTCCCCCCAAGGGCGGGCGACATGCCCGTCACGCCTCCCAAAAGGAGCAGGGATGAAGAAGAGAATCCTCGGCGCATCGATGATGGTGGCGGCGGTGCTTGCTTTCACGGCGGAGCCGGCGGCCGCGATCACGGACGGGGAGCTGGACGGTAACGGACACCCCTTCGTCGGCCTGATGGTGGCCCAGGATGGCGCAGGCAACCCGCTCTGGCGGTGCAGCGGCACCCTGTTGTCATCGAAGCTCTTCCTTACCGCGGGACACTGCACCGAGTCTCCGGCGGCGCATGTCGAGATCTGGTTCGCGGCCGATGTCGAGTCCGGGATCCCGGGCAACGGCTATCCGTTCGACGGCGACGTTGGTGGCACGCCGTACACCCACCCGCAGTACAACCCGAACGCGTTCTACCTGTTCGACCTGGGCGTCGTGGTCCTCGACCGGCCCATGAGAATGACGAAGTACGGCAAGCTGCCCGGACTCGACGCCCTCGACGCGCTGAGGCCGAGTTCGGCCACGACGTTCACCGCGGTCGGTTACGGGCTGCAGAAGAGCTTCCCGGATGCGGCCTCGTTCAAGGAGAGTGCCCTTCGGATCCGCATGGTGGCCCGGCCACACCTGCTCCAGATCAACACCGGATTCACCGGCGACTTCTCGTTGCTGCTGTCCAACAACACCAACACCGGGGGTACCTGCTTCGGCGACTCGGGTGGTCCGAACTTCGTCGGCCGATCCAATGTCGTTGGCGGGGTGACGTCCTTCGGCCTCAACGGCACCTGCGCCGGCACCGGCGGCGTTTACCGCGTCGACCGGGCGGACGATCTGAACTGGCTGGCCAGCTTCAGCTGACGGTAGCGCGCCGATCTTTCGGCGGCCGACCGTCCGCGGGCCTGGACTACTGCCCTGCACGCCAGGTGGCGTGCAGGGCAGTAACCGTACGGGGCGCCCTGACCCGGCACTCCAACCGGTGATTGCAGAGGGGTCGGCTAGCTGCTGGCATGATCCCCGGCATGATGGTTGACAGGCGAGCCCGCTATGACGCCGCATCGAACTCCCTCTCCCGGCGTAGCGACTCGGAGCTGGCCGCACTCATCGACGGGGGAAGGGCAGGCGCGGTCGGGGTGGGCGGTGGTTCGGTGAGGCTCGATGTCGGCGGCGTGCCGGTATTCGCCAAGCGCATCCCGCTGACCGACCGGGAAATGGCCAGTCCCCAGTCCACCGCGAACCTGTTCGACCTGCCCCTGCACTGCCAGTACGGCGTCGGCGGGCCGGGCTTCGGCGCATGGCGTGAGCTGGCCGCGAACGGGATCGTCACGGACGGGGTCGTGGCAGGCGAGACGGAGTCGTTTCCGGTGCTCTACCACTGGCGGGTGCTGCCCGGCCGCCCGCCGGTCGCGGCCGAGCACGCGGACATCGACGCAGCTGTCGCCGCGTTGGACGGCTCTGCCGCGGTACGCGCCCGCCTGCAGGCGCTGGCTGCTGCGTCGTGGAGCCTCGTGTTGTTCCTCGAGCACATCCCGTACCCGCTGCGCGGCTGGCTCAGCCAGGATCCGGCGAGCAAGGCAGCGGCGGTCGAGGGGCAGCTGTCCGAGATCGTGGCATTCCTGCGCGGCCGTGAGCTGCTGCACATGGACGGTCACTTCGGCAACATGCTGACCGACGGCGAGCGGATCTACCTCGCCGATTTCGGGCTGGCCACGTCGCCGCGCTTCGACCTGTCCGCGGCCGAACGGGACTTCGCCATCCGCAACGCTTCACACGATGCCGGGTACGCCGCGATGCAGTTGGTCAACTGGCTGGTGACTGCGGTGTGCGGCGTGCCGGTGCCGGCGAGCGGCGGACCAATCGCGCGCAACGAGTACGTACTCCGATGCGCGGCCGGCCACATTCCCGATGACGTGCCGGCGGCTGTCGCTGAGATCCTCGCCCGGCACGCGCCCGCCGCCGCGACGATGAACGGCTTCTACTGGAAGCTGTTCGGTGGCGAGGTGCGCGCGGAGTACCCCGGGTGGTAAGGGCGTCAGGCCAGGACGATGGGGGAATGCTGGAGCTGGCGGGCAGTCCACTCGATTCGGGTCAGCGGCGACCGACCTTGGCGTGGTACTCATTGATGATCTCTTGAGGGATCCGGCCGCGCTCGGCGACATCTTTCTTTGCCTTCTTCGCCCATTCCCGGATGGCCTTGTTCTGCTCCCGGTCGCTGGCGGATCCGCGTCTCCGGCCACCGGCGACGATCCCGCCGCGACCGACCTTCCGTCCGGCGGCGACGAACCCAGCCAGCGAGTCCCGCAGCCGCTTGGCGTTCCTGCTGTTCAGATCGATCTCGTAGGTGCTGCCGTCCAAGGCGAACCGTACCGTCTCGGCCGCGGCGCCTCCGTCCAAGTCGTCCTCCAGGACCACCATTTCTCGACGTGCCATGACTTCCTCCGTACCTGATCCACGATCATGACGGATCAAGATAACCCGACCGCGGCGCAAATTGTCAACATTGCCGATCCGGATCAGCAGATGAGCCAACCAAACCGCGACTGAATGCGAAAACGCCAACACCAGCGGTAACCGAGTGCGGCGGGTGGGAGCCATTTTGAGCGGTGGTGAAAACTCACGCTGAAGCGTCATGGCACCATGTTCTTCGATGGTATGCAGTGATTGCCGCGGCCGGGTACCGCTCCATCCCTTACGCCCGCGCCACCGGAGCCGCGTACCCGGCGGGGTCGCACGGGCCGGCAGCACGCTCTCGCCACTACGTTCTCGGTCGTCGGTCGGGTTGACCCGATGGCCGGACGGCCGACACTCCGAAATGGAATTCCTGTCACCGACGGCGACCCGGACGGCCGGTCCGCCGAGGCCGAGGATCGAGGCGAGGCCAGCGACGGCAGGGTGGAGATCAGCGTGGGCCCAGAACCGCGTGGTCCACCGAAGAAGAGGCGGGTATCAGTTCCGCCACGCGTAACCGATGAGGCAGATGGCACCGACGATCGCGAGCGGGAGCCAGAGGATCGGCGGTCCATCGAGACGATACGCAAGGTAGGAGCCGGCGAGCAGGACCGCTGCCAGCACGAGGAGTACGTTGTCGAGCACCGTGGACCGCCACCCCGCGGGATTGGGTGGCTGCCGTCGGGTCGGTTCGAGGAGGTCGGGCGGCAGATGCTCGTCCCGTCGCCCGACCGCGGACTCCCGGTATTCGTTCATCAGCTGCGCCAACTGCCGAGCCGGCAGCCGCCCGAATCCGGCGCCGATCATTTCATCGCCGCCCGCAAGGAGCGACGAGGCCGCACGCCGAAGCAATCTGTCATCGCTATCCGTGCGGTATATGACACCGGTCTGCCGCCTGGTCGCGGCCGGTCCCCAAGCCGTGAACCTGGAACACTCCGACCACCTGTGTCGGTGAGTGCGGCGGCCAAAGGACCTGGTCACGACGAAGCCGCCGGGATCGAGGTGCAGAGTCGACGGCCGTACCAGCTCTACCACCGACAGCAGTGCGGCGTAACCAGACAGGGCGGCGACGATCCATCCGGGCAGGAAACCCACCGTGATCCAGTAGACGCCGACCGACCCGAACCCGAGCGCGCCGACCAGGTTTCCGACCGACCGCCGGCGCGACATCACCAGGACGCGGTGAGCCAGCGGCGTGTCAGTAGCAGCCATCGCAACCAGTATGGCCGCGTTCCGGGAGCACTGAGGCTGACCGACAAGTCGGCGGCAACAGGAGGTGCGCTAGCTCGACGGCCGGGTCGCCCAGTCGTCGAACCGCGTTGGAAAGATCAACGCACCAGTGCCTGGAATCAGGGTGCGCTCCTGGAGCACAGCGCCGAAGTAGCGCGCTTGGGGGTCGGTGACGACCCTACGCGGGTCACCGTCGAGAGTCAGGCTCTTGCTGATCAGCTCGTCGAGACCGAACTGCTCCGGACCGGCCACCTCGACGATACCGTGGCTCGGCTCGCCGGTCGCCGTCCGGGCGACGGCGGCGGCCACCTCGTCAGCGGCGATTGGCTGGATCAGCGCGGGCGCGGCGTGAACCACTCCGTCCACTGTGGCGGAGTTGGCGATGCTCCGGACGAATTCGAAGAACTGGGTGGCGTGAACGATGGAGTAGGCGGCGCCGGACTCCGTGATGAGCCTCTCCTGCGCGATCTTCGCCCGAAAGTACGGGCTCTCCGCCAACCGGTCTGTGCCCACGACCGACAGGGCGACGTAGTGACCCACTCCGGCGGCGGTCGTCGCTGCGAGGAGGTTCGTCGTGGAGGTGGTGAAGAAGTCCAGCACCTCCCTCTCTTCGAACGACGGGGAGTTCGATACGTCCACGACGACCTGTGCATCGGTGAGGACCTCCGCGAGGCCGTCGCCGGTCAGCGTGTTCACGCCCGAGTCCGGTGATGCGGCGATGACCTCGTTACCCTGCTCGCTGAGCTGTGCGACGAGCTTGGAGCCGATGAGTCCGGTACCGCCTATAACAACGATCGTCGTCATCACGAAACCCAACATCCTGACGTGGCCGCACCACAGCACATCGACGCGGACGCACGTCCACGCACGGGCGATGGCTGGCGATCTCCGCTCCGCTGATGGCAACGCTACTCGCGTACCGTCGCGGACACAGCGAAACCAGGAGATCGACGTCCGCGGCAGGTGGCGGTGGTGCTCGTCGGCCGTGCGTGTCCATCATGGATCGTCTGTAGAGCACCGCCGGCGCTCCCGATGTGACACCCGCCACCGAAGACTGTGACAGGTACCCGGCGGGTGCCCCAGCGGTGTTCCCTTGTCGGTCCAGCGGTACCTTGTCGGCGGCGTCATGAGCCTGCGGCGCGCCGGGCGACGTAGCGTCGGATCTTCTCGGCGGTCCCGCAGTCCTCCATGCTGCACCACCGGCGGCTGCGGTTACGGCTCTCGTCGAGGAACAGAAAGCGGCACGAGCCGCATCCCTTGACCCGGTCGAGCTGGCCCGCCGTCAGCAGCTCGACCGCCGCATGGACCACCGGCCGTACGGGTCGAAGGAACGTACGGTCGCGACGCCAGCTCCACGCGTATCCGCCCTCGAGCTCAGCGGAGCCTAGCGCGTCGAGCTCGTGGTCTCGCAGCTCGGCAAGGGCCCGCCGGCCAGGGCTGGCGCCCGTGGCGAGCTCCCGGAACACCTCGTCCAGGCAGTCTCTGATCCGCAGGCAACGGCGGAAGGCCGCCTGGGCACCGTCGGGATCCTCGCGGGCGAGGCGGCGCAGCGCCGCCGCCTCCGTCTCGGAGAGGCTGCCCGCATACCGCCCCCACGCCAGCACGTCGGCGTACCCGGTCAGCGCGTCGTCGTCGGGTGCGGCGCCGGCCGGTCCGCTGCGGGAGTTGACGAAGTCCAGGGCAAGGCTGCCACCCACGAGGCGCATGCGCGTGACGTCTGACGAAGTTTCCATCAAGCAGCACTTTACCGGTTGCGCGTCGTCGCGCCCATGTCGTAGCGTGTTACCACCGTAAGCTAGTTTGAAGGAAACAGAGGTGGACAGATGGCAGCAAGGCGCCCGGTCGCGGCACTCATCGCTCTGTCGGTTGGAGTCCTCGCTTACGTCACCGGCGAGGCGCTGCCCATCGGGCTCCTGCTGTCGATGGCTGCAGACCTGGAAGTCCCGGCCACCCGGGTGGGCCTGTTGGTCACGGCCTACGGCGCGGTGGTCGTGCTGGCCACCATCCCGCTCACCGTGCTGACCCGCACGGTGCCCCGCCGGCCACTGCTGTCGGTGCTGCTCAGCGGGTTCGTCGCCACCACCGTCATTGCCGCGCTGGCCGACAGTTTCTGGCTCGTGCTCGCCATGCGCATGGTGGGTGCCGCCACGCAGGCCCTGTTCTGGGCCGTGGTCGTGCCGACGGCCGCGGGGCTGTTCCGGCCCGAGCTGAAAGGCCGCGCGGTCGCCGTCGTCTTCGCCGGTAGCACCGTCGGCCTCGCGGCGGCGCTGCCGGCGGCGACGTGGCTCGGACAGATCGCCGGGTGGCGGGTCGCCTTCCTGGCGCTCAGCGTGGTCGGCCTCGCCGCGTTCGCGACGGTCGCGGCCGTGTTGCCCCCGTCGAGAGCTGACGAGGGGCACGCCGCCCGCGGCGCGGTACCCGACTCCCGCCGGTACTGGCTGCTGGTGATCGTGGCAACTCTGGGGACCACGGGTGCCCTCGTCGCGTACACGTACATCACCACGTTTGTCACCGAGGTCAGCGGGATGGCGGCCGATTCGATGCCTGTGGTCCTGCTGGCGCGCGGCGTCGCGAGCCTCGCCGGGATCGCGATCGTCGCGACGATCGTCGACCGCTGGCCGCGGTCGGTCCTCACCTGGACCGTCGCCGTGCAGGCGGCCGCGCTGCTCGGCCTGTCTGCGTGGGGACGTGGAGCAATCGCCGCGGTCGTGCTGTTCTCGCTGGCCGGTCTGGCCTTCGCGGCGCTCACCGCGGCCATGGGTGGCCGGGTGCTCGAGGTGGCTCCCGGACGCTCCGACCTCGCCGCTGCCGGTGTCTCGACTGCTGTCAACGTGGGCATCAGCGCCGGCGCTCTGGTCGGCGGTCTCCTGCTCTCGGGCTACGGCGTACGCAGCACCGCACTCGTCGGCGGTCTGATCACCGCGCTCGCGCTCGCCCTGGCCATCCTCGAACAGCGTCCTGCTGTGTCTCTGCTAGTCGGGGCTGGAGCGCGGTGCGCTGAGGGCGGCGCCGAGGGCCCCGAGCATGAGGCCGAACACGGGAAAGATGCCGAGGCAGAAGAACAGGGCACCGTCCAGGTTCACGCCCACGGGGGCCACCAGTTCGCCGTCGAGCGTCCGGCCGTCGATCGCGTGGCGACGCAGCGCCTCGGGCAGCCAGACGGCGTAGGTGAGCGGCATCATGGCGGTCACGGTCCAGACGGCGGCCTGCAGGCCCGAGCGGACCGACCGGCCGGCCCGGCCCGCCACGAACGCCGGGACGACGAGGACGGCGAACGGACCGAGCACGAGTACCGCCGCGAGCAGGATCACGAGCGGGAGCGGGGGCTCCGTCGTTTCGAGGCGGTGCAACAGCAGGGACCAGGCCGCGAACCCGACCGCGGCGGCGGCGCTGAGGTGCGGGGCGAGCCGGTCGGCGCCCAGCCACCGTGGGGGAGCAGCGGCGACCCACAGGCAACCGGCCAGCACGGCGGCGAGATACACCGCCGCAGGCGCCGGCAGGTACTGCGCCGCGGTCGGCTCCCGGTGCAGGAAGACCACGGTTGTGGCGATCGCCGCTGCCACGCCACCAGCCACCAGCAGGGTCGGCGCGGGTACGGGCAGCCGAAGCGGACGCGAGCGGGCGACGGCTAGGACCACCATCGCACCGACAAGCCCGGTGAAGGTCACCGCGAACACCGTCAGCCCGGGCACCGCCCTGCCGACCGCGGGCCCGACGGCCGCGACCGAGGCCACGACCGCCCCGGTCACGAGCGCGAGCACGGGCCAGCCACCCGCCGGCGGCAGCCACAGCGTGGCCCGGGCACTGCTGAGCGCGAACCGCCATCGGGCCGACCGCCCCCGGACCTCGGCCAGTTCGGCGGTCATCGCGGTACCCCATGCGCGCCGACGTTCGGGTAACGCCGCTACCGCGGCGGCGAGCAACCGCCCCGGCGGGTCCATCGTGGACATCCGCGACCAGGTCCTGGACCGCCAGTGGCGCAGCACAAACCGTGCGGTGAGCTCGGCGGCCGAGCCGAACTGCAGCAGCGCCACCCACAGCAGCGGCGGGACGACCAGTTGCACCACGGCGGTCACCGGCCCGGGTAGCTCGTCGGCATTCGCGAGAGCCACGGCGTAGAACACAATCCACGCCACCACGACGACCCAGGTCGTGACGATCGCAAGTCTGCGTCGGGTCCAGCTCATGCGCCCTGCCACCGCACTTTTGGACCGGACCGTCGGGTGGCCGTGGCGGTGGTGGCGGCGGCGAGTTCGGTGGCGAGCGCCCGTCCGGAGCCGGTCAGCCGGTACAGGTGGCGTGGTGGTCGGCCGGCGGGGACGTCGGTGTCCCAGGCGGTCTCCAGCAGGCCCCGGTCGGCCAGTCGCATCAGGATCGGGTAAAGCGAGCCGGGCTTGATGTCCAGCTGCTGGCACAGCTGGTAGCCGTACCGCCAGGCGGTCGGCGTCTCGGCCAGTGCCAGGACCACCGCCGTGGTCTGGGCGGAAGGGCGCCGGGAGCGGGTCACGGTCTAACTCTATATATCTAGAGTTAGACCGTCAACGGTGACATCGGGGCGAGGCCGATGTCGCGCCAGGGCCGCGGCGCCGGTCGCGGCTTGCTCGCCGCCGCCGAGTACGAGGGTCCGCGTCCACCGGTAGCGGCAGCCGGTGGCGTCGAAACACGCTGCCGACCGTAGCGGTCTCAAAGTACCGATGAAGTACCGACAAAGTTCCTGGCATCCGCGGCCGCGGCGACGCAGGATCAGTCAGTCGCGACGGTGCCGCCGAGGAGCCAGGATCTCGGACGATCGGTGCCCGGGACGCCTTGACGCGCGGGCATTGGTGGACATCGTTGTCGCCCGGCCGCCGTGGTGGCTCACACGCTGACCAGTTGTTCGACGGCCAGTGCCAACCGGGGGCTAGGAGGCCGCGGTGATCGATCCGAAGCACTCGACATTCAGGTGGATCACGGCGACCGTCGCCGTGGCGGTGACCGCCAGCGTGCTGGTCGCTACGCCGGCCCGGTCCGGCGCTAAAGACCCGACCCCGGGTAGCCCGACGCCGGGCGGCTCGACGGTACGCCCGCGGCAGGACACCGGCACGGCCGCCGGCCGGACCAACAAGGCATCGGCGAATGCGACCCGGGCCGACAAGTCGACACCGTCGGGCGCGCCGGCATTGCCGCCGTCCGCGACGGGAGTGGTCGGTCCCCAGCGCGTGCTGCCGGACCCGGTCGACGCCGGCGCGCAATGCCGACCGTGCCCGGCCGGTACGGTTCCGGTGCCCGCACCGCCCGGTGCGGCCAAGCGCGAAGAGGTACAGGACGCCAAGCTCACCACCGGCACCCTGCCCAGGGGCTTCGTGGCCGGTGCCTCCCGCGAGCTGACCGGGCTGCGCACCGAGACGTCGACCACGTTCGCCAACCCCGACGGTACCCGCACCGCGAGACTCTACAGTGGACCGACGTTCGCGCTCGACAGCCGCGGTGCGATGGTGCCGATCGACACCACGCTGCGGCGCGACACCGACGGCCGGTACCGCCCGGCGGCGGCGAAGGCCGCCTCGTTCGCCGCCGTCGGCACCGACCCGCAGCTGGCCAGGCTCGGGCTGGGCGACGACATCGACGCCGCCTTCGGCGTCGCCGGCGCCGCTCCCGTGCCCGGCGTGGCGGACGGCGCCGGGGTCCGCTTCGCCGACCTGCGGCCGCACTCCGACCTCGTGGTCACCGCGATCCCGAGCGGGATCACCGAGAGCATCGTGCTCAAGTCGGCGTCGGCACCGACCAGCTGGCGGTTTCCGTTGCGGCTCACCGGGCTGACCCCGGAGCTGGTCGAGGCGGCGGGCCGGGTCGACCTGCGGGACCGTACCGGCAAGGTACGGATGGTCATCCCACCCGGCTTCATGTACGACGCGGTGCGCGACCCGAGGACCGGCACGGGTACCCGGTCCAACGGCGTGCGGTACACAGTGGACAAGGACGGTGGTACCTGGATCCTCGGCGTGACCCTCGACGAGGCCTGGCTGCGCAGTCCGGCCCGCCGCTACCCGGTCGTCGTCGACCCGCCGCTGTCGCTGCGCGACTCCATCTACGCGGACACGTTCGTATCAAGCACCGTCTTCGCCAACCGGGACAACTCCCGGGAGACCTTCCTGAAGGTCGGCACCTTCAACGGTGGCGGCGAGAAGTCGGCGAGCTACATCCGGTTCCACGACTCGCCCTTCCTGTTCCGGTTCGTGCTCGGCGCCTCGCTGAACCTCTACCAGACGTGGGCGCGCTCGTGCACGCCGTCGACGCTGTACGTCCACCGCACGACCAGCGACTGGTTCGAGTTCAACGCGCTGTCCTGGCCCGGTCCGTCGTACGACGGCACGCCGATCGCGCAGAAGGCGTTCTCGCGCGGCGGCAACTGCACGAGCAACCCGGCCGGCTGGGAGACCATCCCGCTGAACCCGACGCAGTTGACGAGCTTCTGGAACTTGAGCGTGCCGTTCTTCGGCTTCTCGCTGCGGGCCTCGAACACCGACAACAACGGGGAGAAGTACTTCTACTCCAGCCAGTACGCCGGTGGCGGCGGACCTACCCTCGACGTGCTCTACTCCGACGTCGGCGCGGTCTACTCGCTGCCCAACCCGCGGTTCAGCCCGCCGGTGACGCCGTCGACGTCCGGCCTGCTCGACGTGCGGGTGCAGAACCTCGGCCTGGGCATGTGGCCGGCGAATGGCGGGTACAGCCTGGTCGCCGAGACGCTCAACAGCGAGGGGCTGCTGGCGGACTACAGCATCCACTTCGTCAATCACGACACCCAGAACCGGATGACCGAGACGTTCACGATCTGGGTCGGTCCGCTGCCCGCCGGCACGTACACCCTGCATCTGACCATGCAGGATTCGATGTCCAGACCCTTCGACGGTGAGTTCGGGGTGCCCGGCGCCTACGTGTCGTTCCAGGTCCTGCCGTCGGCGACCCCCGAAGTCACCGGCATCTACCCGCCGAACAACGCACAAGTCGACACCCTGCGTCCGTCGTTGTGGGCGCAGTACTTCGACGCGGACAACGCGCCCGCCGGTCCGAGCTACTGGTTCCGGGCCTGCAGCGGTGCCGCGACACCGGTCTGCGTCGACACCGGCTGGATCTCGTCGGCCACCTGGACCGTGCCGGCCGGCCTCTATACCTGGGGGACCACCGCGACCTGGTACGTGGCGGTCGGCGACGGCGCCTCGAACAGCTTCCTCACCGGTCCCTACGGGATAACCCCGACGGTAGCCCAACCGGCGGTCACCCATCATCTGGCCGGTGCGCCGGACGGCAGTGACGTGCCGGACCTCAACGTGCACGTGGGCAACTACGCGACCACCGTCACCGACGCCTCGGTCGCGGTCTCCGGGCCACCGCTGGAGATCCGGCGCACCTACAACTCGCAGGACCCGCGCAGCACGGGTGCGTTCGGGTCGGGCTGGACCACGCCGCTCGACCAGAAGGTGACCACCGACCCGGACGGCTCCGGCAACGTGGTGGTGACGCTCGAGTCGGGGCGCCAGGTGCGGTTCGGCAAGAACGCCGACGGTAGCTTCGCGCCGCCACCGGGGCACACCATGACGCTGGTCCGCGGTACCGGCATCTGGACGCTGCAGGACCCGACCGGACAGAAGCGGGTGTACGACGACGCCGGCAAGCTGACCACGCTGATCGACGCGTACGGCCGTCAGCAGCAGTACCTCTACACGGGCAGCCAGGTCACCCAGGTCAAGGACGTGGCCAGCACCCGCTCGCTGTACCTGACCTGGACCTCCGGCCGGGTCACCACGGTCAAGACCGACGCGCCGACCGCCGGTGCGGCGCAGCCGACGTGGACCTACACCTACAGCGGTACCCGGCTCACCAGGGTGTGCTCGCCGCTGTCCGCAGCGTCCTGTGTGGACTACGGATGGGTGAGCAGCTCGCACTACCGGTCGGTGGTCTCCGACGACAACCCGATCGCGTACTGGCCGCTGTCGGAGACCACCGGCAGCGTCGCGACCAACGTGGTGGCCCGCACGCCCGGGGAGTTCGCCGCCACGTACTCCGCCGCCACGCTGAACCAGGCCGACGCGCTCGGCGGCACCTCGGATCCGGCCATTTCGCTGGCGGGCAACGGAGCGCTGCTGTTGCCGGACAACACGGTCGCCTCCTCGCTCACATTCGCGGTCGAGCTGTGGTTCAAGGCCGCGAGCGGCAACACCGGGGTCCTGTTCGGGGAGCAGAACACGCCGCTCGGCGTCGACCCCTGGCACTTCAGTCCGGGACTCTACGTGGGTACCGACGGGAAGCTGCACGGCAAGTTCTGGAA
>Ga0114129_10011533_pt1 | contig 12587 bp, 10 predicted proteins | sample RhiMetdeltSRZDD1_FD_80071 | JGI IMG/M metagenome (GOLD analysis project Ga0114129, IMG submission 80071) | Populus rhizosphere microbial communities from Tennessee, USA - Rhizosphere MetaG P. deltoides SRZDD1 (version 2) (version 2) | ecosystem: Host-associated > Plants > Roots > Rhizosphere >...
AGTCGAAACGAACGTTTTCCAGGCCGAGGCTCTTCGCCTGCTCCTGCGCCCGCGCAATAGAGCCAGGCGAGCGGTCGATTCCAACAAATGTTGCTCGTGGGAACAGCCGTGCATAGAACGTGGTCAGGATGCCGACGCCGCAGCCGAAGTCGAGAAGGCTCGATGCTTCACCCATTTCAGCGGCAGCCAGCGGGGCGATTGCGAGGTAATAGTCGTACCGCTGGCTGAAGAGGACCGGCAGGATGCGCGGATCGGCCATGGCATCGTAAAAGGCCACTTCGTCCGCCGGCTTGCCGCGCCGTTTGTTTTCGACATGCTCATGAAGGATGGAAAGCTCCTGAGGAGTGAGCACTTGCCGCTGCCACTGAAAATACATTTCGTCGCTGGTAAAGCGACGCAGACCCCATTGCGTTAAGTGGTCGTGAAGCGACTGTAGAACAAATTCTCTCGTCATGGCGCCTTGGGAGCCCGCTCAAAACGTTCTCCAGCAAGGCCGCAAGGAGCGAGGACCACGAGGCGTACGCGGCGAGGGTACGTTGAGTGGTTCGAGCGACTGACAACGAAGCTGGAGAGCGTTTTCAGCGGGCGATCAAGGGCGTTTGAGCATGATCGCATCGAAGTACGCCTCCGGCACCGGATGGGGCAGGCGCAGCTGGCCGCTGCCGAAGCACACATATTTTTCACAGGTGAGCTGCTCCAAGCCGATCGGCCCCTTTGCATGAAGGCGCGACCCGCTCAATCCGATCTCGCTGCCGAATCCGAAGCTGTCTGCCGCATTGAGCCGCGAGGAGGCGTTCACAATGACGGTGCCCGCATCGACTTCACGCGTGAATCGAAGGGCGGAGTCATAAAGCGAGGTGGCAATGACGGCGGTGAGACAGGGCCCGTGCCGGGCAATGTGCGCCAACGCCTCGGCCATGTCGACGACCATCTTGACCGCTAATACGGGCGCCTGAAACTGTTTGTCCCAGTCATCCTCCACCGCCGGCGTGATGGAAGTATGGCCGCTGATCGGCATTTGCCCCAACAGCGCCACCGTCTTCGAACAACCGCGCACTTGAATCTTGAATTCAACCAGCAATCGGTTGATCAGCGCCGGCAAGAACTGCCGCGCAATCACCTGTTGGACGAGCAGCGTATCGAGCGCGTTCGCCGCACCGGCTTCCTGCACCTTGGAATTGATCACGAGATTTTGCACCAGAGGTAAGTTGGCCTCGGCATCCACATACAGATGCGTCAGTCCTCCGTCGTGGCAAAGCACCGGCATCCTGGCCCCCTCGAACACCGCCTTTCTCAAACCGGCGCCCCCGCGCGGGATGATCGCATCAAGGCTCTTGCCGGCTCGAATGAGTTCGATCGCGACATCCTTCTCCGGGCGCTCCAAGAGGACCCAAGCCCCGGGCGGCACACCATTTTGTTCCGCTGCTTCCCTTATCCCTTTGCCGATGGCCTGATGTGTCAACGCCCACTCCGGAGCCCCGCGAAACAGGCAGGGGTTGCCGGCCTTCATACAGAGCGCGATCGATTCCACCGTCACCAACGGCTTCATTTCGGAAATGATGCCGATGACGCCGATCGGCACGCGCACGCGGGATACTTGAAGTCCGTCTGGCCGTTCCCACCGGGATGTCACCGCCCCGACCGGATCGGGCAAGTCGGCAATGGCACGCAGGCGCTCCGCCATCTCCTTGACGTCGCCTGCTTTCATACTCACGCGCGCGACCGCCGCTTGTAAGCGATCCTTATTGGGCTCGCTCTCGAACGACTTCCCCAACGCATCAACGTCTTTTTTGTTAGCCGCCAGAATGGCCTCTTCCTCGGCGGCCAGCCGCTCCGCCATGGCCCGCAAAGCCCGATCCTTGGTCGGACCGGACAACCGTGCAAGCTGGTCTGTCATTTTTTTAATGTCTTTCAGTAACTTATCGACATAGAGTTTAACGGGAACTTCAGGCATTGAAGACCTCGTGCAACGTGAACGTGGCGACGTGAGAGAGGACTATAGCATGCGATTTTTTCGACAGTAAACAGGCCTCCCGTTCAACCGTCCGACATCCGACCGCTTCGCTTCAGCTCTTCCTGCTTGGCCAGGAACCACCCTAACCAAGCCCAGACACAGGCCAGCGGAACCAGGACGAAGGCCATCTGCGATGCGGTAAACCCCAGCGCCTTCACCGCATGCACGATCCATCCCGTCGCCGCGTCGCCTCCCCTCGAGACAGCCGTATCGATAAAGTTCTTCGCTTTGTATTTCTCTTCACGATTCAACACGGTGAAGAGCACTTCGCGGGCGGGCTTGGCGATCGCATACTCGCCGACACGGCGAACGATGGTAAACAGGACGTAACAAAGCAGCAATGGCAGGAGCCCGATCACCCCGAACCCGGCGGCGCTGGCAAGCGGAAGCGCGATGAGCGCCGCCGCCAATCCGAATCGGCCGATCATCCGGCTCGTGAGAAAGAGTTGCGTCAGGAACGCCAGCACGTTGACCGCCAGATCGATCGTGGCAAACAAGCGGGTTCGCCCAGCGGGAGAGACAATCTGCTCGCTCACGAGGCGCGCTTGCTCCAGATAGAGGAACGTGGCGGTCGTCGTCAGACAAAACAGATACAGGCAGATGCCCAACAAATACGGTGAAGACATGGCCAAGCGAATCCCCGCCCAAACGCTTCCGCCGAGCGGTTCACCCTCGCGCATCGGCTGGCGCGCCGGTCGTCGCCGCGACCAAGACTCCAAGCGTTGAATGCACAGACCGCAGGCAGCCAGGAACCCCGCCGACACCAGCATCAACGCAGGAATCGGCACAAGGTAGGTCAGCCCCGTCGTCAGGAGCGGTCCGACCATCGCGCCGGTACTGCCCCCGGCGGCGATGACCGCGAAGAGCCTGGCCCCTTGCGCCGGGGTGAAGAGGTCGGCCATGAAACTCCAGAACACCGATACGACGAACAGATTGAAAACCGACAGCCACACAAAAAATACACGGGCGATCCAGTGCGGTGCCACATGACTCATCATGACGACAAAAAATCCCACAAGGTTGGCGCCGAAGAAGGTATAGACAGTCAGGAGGAGTCGATAGCGTGGAACGTGGGCGGAAAGAAAGCCGAAGAAAGGTGTCGCCGCCAACAGCGTCAGGAAAGTGCCGGTCATCATCCACGGAAGGTGCTGCACGCCGCCCTCGATCGCCATCTCGTCGCGCACCGGCCGGAGGATGTAGTACCCGCAGAGCAGGCAGAAAAAATAGAGAAACGACCAGCTCAGAGGCGCGATCTCGTCCGGCTCCGCGCTGGTCAGGTTTTCAATCGCCGCCCGTAGCGTCGTCACAGGCCCGCATCCTGACCGGCATGGCGCGTTCCTGCAAGAGGGAAGTTGCCGGCGGATGTCGAACAGGTCATTGCCGAGACTTTGGACTTTTTGGGTGCACCTGGTTATTGTATGAGTCTGTTATGCCGATCATCGATCTTCGCAGCGATACCGTGACAAAGCCGACGGCGGCCATGCGGAAAGCCATGGCGCAGGCCGAGGTCGGCGACGATGTCTATGGAGAAGATCCCACCGTCAATAAGCTGCAGGAAACCGCCGCCGCCCTGTTAGGCAAGAAGGCCGCGCTCTTCGTTCCCTCCGGTACGATGGCCAATCAACTGGCCATCCGCGTGCACACACAACCGGGCCAGGAAGTCATCGCCGAAAGCAAGGCCCACATCGTTCGCTACGAGCAAGGGGCGGCCGGTGCACTGGCCGGTGTGCAGCTCCATTGGGTAGTCGGTGCACGCGGCCTGATGGGAGCCGAGCAGATCGAAGGGGCCATTCGCCCGAAAGATGCCCATACGATTCAGACCGCGCTCATCTGCATCGAGAACACACACAACAGCGGCGGCGGAACGATCTATCCGCTGGCGACGATCGAACGGATCAGGGCCGTCGCCTCCGCTCACCGCCTTCCGATGCATCTTGACGGGGCCCGGCTCCTCAACGCCGTGACCGCCACCACCCTTCCACCCGCTTCCTACGCGCAGCATTTCGAGACCGTTTCCCTTTGTCTCTCGAAAGGATTGGGGGCACCAGCCGGATCGTTACTGTTGAGCAACGACCTCTCGCTCATCGAGAAGGCCAGACGATTTCGGCGGATGTACGGCGGAGCCATGCGCCAAGCCGGGATTCTGGCGGCCGCCGGCCTCTACGCTCTGGAGCATCACGTCGATCGGTTGAAAGAAGACCATGACAATGCCAAACGCCTCGCCAGAAAGTTGCAACAGATCGCTGCGGTGACGATCAATCCGCAGCATGTGGAAACGAACATCGTCATCTTCGACGTCCTCGGTCACCGGCTTGCTCCATCCGCCCTTGTCGCCGCTCTGAAACAAGAGGGCGTTCTGTTGAATTCGATCGGCGGCGCGACCTTTCGCGCTGTGACCCACTTGGATGTCTCCACCGCCGCGATTGACCAAGCCGTCGACGTTCTCGCACGTGTCTTGAAGTGACCAGCCGGCGCATTGACAGCCCTGTCACCCAAATCTAGAATGCCTAACAGGATGCTGAAAAAGTCCGCCCGCTACGTTCTCGCATCGCTCAGAGGTTCAACGTACGAAACACAGTACGATTCACCTCTTCGCTCGCGCTGCGGCCTTGCCGGACGGCCTTTTTGAGCATCCCGTGACGGTTTCCATCACAAGGTCGCCCGTGACGAATATCCTGGTCGGAAAGACATCATGCCGCTGCAGGCCGTATCGTTCGCGCACATCAGCAGAATTCTCGAATTGACGGACCGGCTTGGTCTGAACCGCGAATGGGTGGAAATTCCTTTGTCGCCCGAAAGCCCGGGACAGGTCCGACGATTGCCGAGCGGCAAGCTGGAAATCATCGTCGATGCGGATCAGCCGTTTGACGACTGGCTGGCATCGCTTCAGGAACGCATTCACCTGGCGCAAAGATCGTAACGCAAGAATCGACCGAAGATGGACGCTGAGCAAACAGGGACCGTTCCGAGTCGCGAGGAGTTACAGGCCGAACTGGTAGAGATACCGGAGCCGCCGGAACAGCCGGAACCGATCAACGAGCCGGCATTCGAAGATGTCGTGAACGTGGCCCTGCGCCATGTAAGAGGACGCCGTGGAGGCGATCTGGTGAGTGTCCTTCTCGTCGGGTCCGGCGCGCGCCGCGCCGTGACGGCCCATAGCGACGTAGACCTCATCGCTCTGGTCAAAGGGCAGGCGGACGGTCACGAGATCGTGCGTGTCGCCGATCGGCTCGCCGACATTCGCTACTACGGACACAAGGACGTGGAAGACGAGCTGCCCTATTCGCCGCGCCTCCCCTCTCTGTTACGCAAAGGCCGGATTCTCTTCGATCATGAAGCGATCGGCGCAAAACTCATCGAGCGCGCCAATCAACGCTTTCGTCAGGGACCTCCGCCCGCCGGCATGAACGAGCAAATCCGTCTGAAAGCGCAGTGCTTGCATTGGCTGGGAAAGGCTCAAGATCTGGCGGACAAGCCCGCGACAGCCAACTATCTCTTGACGTTGTTCTTCGACGACTATGTGAATGCCTTCTTTCGCTTGAAGGGGCTTTGGCTGACCGCTCCTGCGGACATCCCCCGCTTCGTCCTCTCTCGCGATGCGACCCTGGGTGAGTTGGCCGGGCGCTTTCTCAACGCAGCCAGTCTTCCCGAACGACTCAACCTTGGGAGAGATCTGACCGATCTCCTCTTTAAAGATGTGCCGAATCCTGCCAGAATCGACTAAGGAGACGACGGTGCGAAGAATGATCGGTACAACCTCATCCGGAGCCTACCAAGGAGTGTTATGGAACTGGGATTTATCGGATTAGGGAGGATGGGCATGAACATGGTGGCCCGTCTCAGGCGCGACCAGCATCGTGTGGTCGTTTTCGATCGTTCCGCCGAGTTAGTCCAGCAGGCGGAAGGTCAGGGCTGTGTCGGTTCTACGTCGCTTGCCGATCTGATCGGCAAGCTCACGGCACCGAAGGCCGTATGGATCATGGTTCCCTCCGGGGCCCCGACTGAAGAAACCGTTCAAGCCGTCGCCGCGCTGCTACAGCCGGGCGATATCATCGTCGACGGCGGCAATACCCGTTTCCACGACGATGTGCGCCGGGCGAACGATCTCAAGAAACGAGGCGTTCGCTATGTCGATGCCGGCACGAGCGGCGGCATATGGGGCTTACAAATAGGCTACTGCTTGATGGTTGGAGGGGAAGACGCCGCCGTGAAACATCTCGCACCGGTGTTCACGACGTTGGCTCCCGAGCAGGGCTGGGCGCACGTCGGGGCGGTCGGAGCCGGACATTACGTAAAAATGGTGCATAACGGCATCGAATACAGCATGATGCAAGCCTATGCGGAAGGATTCGAATTGATGTCCAAGAGCGAGTACAAGCTGAAGCTGGCGGGCATCGCCGATCTCTGGATGCATGGAAGCGTCGTCCGGTCGTGGCTGCTCGAACTGGCTGCAGGGGCGCTCAAAGACGATCCTCGGTTGGAACACCTCAAAGGATACGTGCAAGACTCCGGTGAAGGGCGCTGGATGATCGCCGATGCGATCGAAAAGGAGGTACCGGTGCCCACTTTGACCACCGCCCTTTTTACGCGATTTCGATCACGGCAGGATGAATCCTTTGCCGAGAAAATGCTCGCGGCTTTGCGAAATGCCTTTGGCGGACATGCCGTGAGACGGTAACCGGGCGGACGATCATAAAACGTGAGCCTTTCATCGACGCAAGAACAAAACGGGCGGACTTTTCAACATCCGGCTACAGCCAATGACCCCGGTCACCAAAATCGACATCAAGCCAGCCCCTGAAACCGTACCGCCGGTGGAACCGTGCACGCTGGTGATCTTCGGGGGTTCCGGAGACCTCGCCCGCCGGCGGCTGATTCCGGCTCTCTACAATTTGCTCCTCGACGGACTCTTGCCCTCCCATTACGCGGTGCTCGGGCTGGGCCGGAAATTGATGACGGACGAGGAGTACCGCGCGGCGTTGCGAGAAGGTGTACAGAAGTTCTCCCGGCAGGCATTGGATGAAGAGAAATGGTCCGCCTTCGCACAACACATTTTTTATTTGCCAGGTGAGAATGAGACACCCGGCACCTACCAGGCGTTACGCGCGCGTGCGGAAGACATCGAGCGAAAGTTCGAGTTGCCGGGCAATCGCATTTTCTATCTCAGCATCCCGCCCAGTTCGTTCGCCGCAGTTTGTGAAGGCCTGGCGCAGGCCGGTCTCGCCGCTCAACCATCACCGGCCGGCCCCTATTCCCGCATCATCGTCGAGAAACCGGTCGGCCGCGACCTGGTGTCGGCGAAAGAAATCAACGCTGTCACCGGCCGGGTGTTCGACGAATCGCAAATCTTCCGGATCGATCACTACCTCGGCAAGGAAACCGTTCAAAACCTCATGGTCGTGCGTTTTGCCAACACCATCTTCGAACCGATCTGGAATCACAAATACATCGATCATGTGCAGATTACCGTCAGTGAAACGGAAGGAGTCGGAACCCGTGCCACCTACTATGAAGAGGCGGGCGCGTTGCGGGATATGGTTCAGAACCACATCCTGCAACTGCTCTGCCTGGTGGCCATGGAACCTCCTTATTCGCTCGATCCCGACGTCGTGCGCAATGCCAAGATGGAGGTGCTTCGTTGCTTGCGTCCGATCGTCGGCAAAGACGTAGAACGTTATACCGTTCGCGCCCAGTATGCGGCGGGAACGGCCCAGGGCTCGGCCGTTCCCGGCTATCGTCGGGAACCGGGCGTGAATCCGAACAGCACCACTGAAACCTATGTGGCGGTGAAGTGCTTCGTGGAAAATTGGCGCTGGTCCGGTGTACCGTTCTATCTCCGGACCGGAAAGGCGCTCCCACGTCGAGCCAGCGAGGTGGCGGTCCAGTTCAAGGAAATTCCCCAGATCCTCTTCAATGCCAATGCGCAGCATCCGCAGCCGCCGAACGTGCTGGCTCTCCGCATTCAGCCGGAAGAAGGCTTGTCGCTCCGCATCGTATCGCGCGTGCCAGGAACCCGCGACCAGACCCATCCGGTCGAAATGGATTTTGAATACGGCGAAGTATTCGGACGCCCTTCCCCCGAGGCCTACGAGCGATTATTGCTGGACGTGATGGCCGGCGATGCCTCGCGCTTTATGAGACGGGATGCGGTCGAAGCGTCCTGGGCCTGGATTACGAATATTTTGGAAGGCTGGCAGCAACAGGGATCCCGCTGGCTTCCGGAATATCCCGCGGGAACCTGGGGACCGGTTGAAGCGGACCGGTTGATTCACGAAGACGGCCGAGCATGGCGCATCGTGTGATTCGCCTCACGACCGTTGCAATTGTTTGAGCAGTTCCGCCTTCGTGCCGATCCCACCGATAAAACGATCGAACCGCCCGTTACGATACAGAGCGAGAGCCGGGAGCGAACGGATCTCAAGTTCGGCCGGAATCTGAAAATTCTCCTCTACATTCATTTTCACGATCAAGAGGCCGCCCGTCATCTCGGCTTGGAGCTCTTCGAGTTGTCGCATCAGCGCTCGGCAACTTCCGCAGCCTGGTTTCCAAAATTCCACCAGCACCGGAAGTCGCGACTGCTCGATCAGGCGATCGAAGGTGCGATCCGTCACGTCGTCGATCATCGAGGCCTTCCCGGACCGCCAGGAAATGCCGCGGCAAACACCTGGTCAAAGAGCAATTCCGCCAAGCGGCGATAGCCCCACGTCGTCAGATGGAGGCCGTCGTTGGAATACTGAGCAGCCAACAGTCGCGTCGCCGGCTCAACGGTGGCTTCGAACAGGTCAATGCAGTGGAGATTCTTTGACTCGGCGTATTGCCGGATCAGCGCATTCAATTCCACACGTCGGGAGAGATGATCGTCGATCCATGAGGCGGCATCCGATCCGCTTCCCACGGCTTCCACCCGGATTGAAGGAACCGTGACTGGAACGGCAATGACCTGTGCGGCCCGTGCGAGCTCATACATTTTGAGCAGGTTTCTCATGATATCCGCCGGTCGTGCATTCCATCCCAGGTCGTTGGTGCCGCCGAGGATGACGACGTAGCGCGGCTGGTGCGCGAGCGCATCCCGCCGGAAGCGCATCGCCATCTCCGCGGTCAATTCACCGCAGACGCCGCTCACCCGAACCACGATCGAGTCTCCCAGCCATTCTTGAAGAAAAGATCCATAAGGAATCTCTGTTCCCGTCGGATGCTCTCTGGTCGGCGATTGAAATCCGGCGGTCAGACTATCGCCGAAACACACGATGTGCTGTGACATTCTGCTGTCTCTCCCGGAACGATCGCGCCTGCATGGTGCGCGCCGAGACACTCTAACCCAAGAACAACACCTAGTCCAAGAACGGTGAATTTCTTGACGAATTCCAGGTCGCCAGGTAGGTGTACTCCTATGTCCGATTTGCACAAAGCGCAAGAAATGATGGCGGCTGCAGTGGCAGCCAAGCAGAACGCCGACCCGGAGCTGACGTCGGTCACCCAGCTTCTGAAATCGCTCGACCGAGCGTCGAAGAACGTCCGGACCTTTGGTATCAGCAACAGCGTCGCTCAAAGGTTTTTTGACCAATTTTACTCTGAACTGACGACTCATCTCACACAGTACAACGTCCTCACGTTTGTCGTTCAACGCGACGGCCTTTTTCTCAAGGAAGAGCTCGTCTACGGATCCCAGACCGGAGACGTCAGTGACAATCTGGCCTTCAAACTGTACAGCGACGGCATTCGGGAAATTACCTTTCACCAAGGCATCGAAGAAGGAGATGTGCTCTTTTTCTTCGACGCCCTCTGGGACACGGTCGGAGCCGCGGGAAGCGAAGACGACGACATCGTCACGCGCCTCTGGGCCAAGAATCTTCCCACGCTCACGGTGGTCACCGCCGACGAGGTCATGAAGATCTCGGAACTCGATGACGTGCTGGCGCCACAAGGAAATGCCCCCCTGGACAGTTCTCTTCGAGAGATTATCGCGGAGGCGAAAGCCAAGGAATCCCATGAAAAGAAGGATCAGAATAATCGGGTGAACAAGCTCTCGTCAGGCATTACCGGCTATGAAGTTTCAGAGCAAGAAATGGCCTCCCTGGCGAAAGAGATTGGGGAGGAAACGGCCAGAGACCATATTTTCTATATTCTCGACGTCCTCACCGCTATCCTCTCATCGGAGCGCTCGCCCGAGCTTCTCCTCAAGCTTTTTGAGGCTTTTGAAAGCATCCTGAAGACGCTCCTTCAGGGAGGACACTGGACCATCGCCGAAAACGTCATCGGACTCCTCTCCAACGCCGGCGCCGTCCGTCCGGATCTGACCGATATCCACATGAAGAAGCTCGAGGAGCTCTTTGACTTTCTTGGAAGCACTGAGGCCGTCTCAGCCATCGAACAATATTTGAACAAAACGGACAACGCGCGCACAGATGGGCTGCCGGCCATTCTCCTGACCGTGAAGCCGACAGCGGTCCCCACGCTCTGCGTGTTGCTCGGCAATCTTGAGCGCCCTCCCCATCAGACGATTGTCTCGAATGCCATCTTCGAACTCGGGAAAGATAGTCCGGAGAGCGTCACCCGCCATCTTTCAGATCGGCGTCCCGCCTTCGTCAAGAACTTACTGGCCATCATCACACGCTGGAACGATCCGCGTGTCGCGGACCAGGTGGAGCGGATCCTCCGCTATCCGGACCCAGCGATCCGACGCGAAGTTATTCGAACGCTGGCCGTGTTGAAACCAAGCGGACCGGCGGTCAAATGGATTCCGCTTTTGAACGACGCGGACGAGGGAGTGAGATTGGCCGCCCTCAAGTCTCTCCTCACCGGAAACTACACGGCCCCGTTTACAACCTGGGAAGCCCTGGTGACTGCCGAAGCCTTCACGGATCGCCCCCCGGCGGAGAGAAGGAACATCTTTCATGCCATGCGAGCTACAGCCGGTGACGAAGCGGTGCCGTTTTGGACAGGCCTGCTCACCGAATGGGGCTGGACGAATCGGAAGAAGCGGGAAGAGCTCGCCCTGATGGCCGTCGATGCCTTGGGCAAGCTCGGCACCGAGGCGGCCCGGGCTGCGCTGGATACCGGCACCAAGAAAGGCACCGCCGCTGTCAAGCAAGCCTGTGTGACGGCATTGGCAGGCGCCGGGAAACACTTGCGCGCGGTATAGGTCTGCGCCTCACCTGATAAGAAATGTGATTCATGGCTGAACCTTTGCGTGTATCCACTCCTACCTCCGGCCCGGCATCGGCCGCTCAGCCCATCTTGACGCATGAAAAATCGCTCACCAAGAAAGTGGCCAAGGGATCGGAAGCCGGCGACATCTACGACCAGCAGATTTTGATGCTGGGCACCCAACTGGTCACCCAAATCAGCATCCTGATCAAAATGTCGAGACTGCACGGCCGCACTAATGCGGCGCTCGATAATCCCGTCGAGAGCGCGCTCATCGTCATCAAGACGCTGGCGCACGACGAGCCGATCTCGCTCAGGCTTCAGAACGATTTTCTTTTCTTGGGCCAGCGCCATTTGAAAGTCACCGCGGCGCAAATGCCGGTGTTTTCAACCGTGATCGATACGATGAATCATTGGTGCATCGGCGGCGTTTCATTCTCAACAGAAGTCGAACCGCGAGATTTCCGCGAGTTCATCTTCCAGCTCGCCGGTTTCGATCCCGCCACCAGCTCGATCGCCGCGTTGCGGACAGCCCTGCAGGAGAATTCCGTCAAGGGGATCGAACTTGAGGAACGGCGAGTCCTTCGAGGCAAGGCCACGGCCAAGACCCGCTATGCCAGCGCCGCGACCGCCGTGGGCAAGCTCGTCCAAGACTCCCGTGAGAAAGGCACGATCGGCTTCAGGCAGGCCAAGCGCGCCATCCAGAGCATTGTGGATCTGATGATGAATGACGAGGCCTCGTTACTGGGCCTGACGACGCTGCGTTGCCACGATCAGTATACGCACAACCATTCCGTGAACGTCTCCCTGCTCTCCATGGCGTTGGGCAACCGAGCGGGATACCCTAAAGTTGAACTCGCAGATCTCGGTATGGCCGCGCTGTTCCACGATCTCGGAAAAGCCAACATTCCAATGGACGTGCTCAATAAGCCGGGGGAGTTCACGGAAGAAGAGTGGCAATTGATGCGGAACCACCCGACAGAAGGAGCGTTGAGTCTGACGAAGATGCGAGGCATCAACAACTTACCGGGACGGATGGTCTCGGCCTCGTTCGAACATCATATGAACCTGGATTTCTCGGGCTATCCCAAGCTCGGAGTGTCCTGGACGCTCTCGTTGACGGGACGTATTCTGATGATCGCCGACTGTTACGACGCCATGACCTCATCACGTGTCTATCGGCGAGAGCCGATGTCGCCTGCCAAAGTCTTAAGCTTCATGTTTGGAAAGTCGGGAAAGGCCTTCGATGCCACGCTGCTGAAGCTATTTGCAACCTGCGTCGGAATCATTCCGATCGGCAGTCTCGTTCTTCTCGATACGAATGAGCTGGCGGTCGTCCTGAAGCCGGCCGCGGATCCGGCGGAGGCCGAGCATCCTTACGTGAAGGTCGTCACGGACGCTCAAGGCAATGCCGTCGAGAACGGAC
>Ga0114129_10011534_pt1 | contig 12585 bp, 12 predicted proteins | sample RhiMetdeltSRZDD1_FD_80071 | JGI IMG/M metagenome (GOLD analysis project Ga0114129, IMG submission 80071) | Populus rhizosphere microbial communities from Tennessee, USA - Rhizosphere MetaG P. deltoides SRZDD1 (version 2) (version 2) | ecosystem: Host-associated > Plants > Roots > Rhizosphere >...
TCCGAGCAGTTCGGACAAACGAAGTAACTCATGTTCTCTACGATTCCAAGGACAGGGATGTGAACTTGCTCGAACATATTGATCGCCTTCCGCACATCGGCCATAGCAACTTCCTGCGGCGTCGTAACGAGCACCGCTCCCTGCACCGGTACAAGCTGAGCCAGACTGAGTTGAGCGTCACCTGTGCCTGGGGGCATATCAACAATCAAGTAATCGAGGTCCTTCCACTCTACATCGTAGAGAAACTGCCGAACGGCCGTGTGTAACATAGGTCCGCGCCAGACGACGGGCCTGTCTCCGCGGTTGAGGAATCCAAGCGACATGACCTTTACGCCGTAAACCTCATGCGGAAGCAACTTCTGCCCCCGAACAGCCGGCTCTTCGTTAACGCCAACCATAATCGGGACGTTCGGCCCATACACGTCAGTATCAAGGAGTCCCACGCTTGCGCCATATTGGGCGAGCGCGACGGCAAGATTAACCGCGACAGTCGACTTTCCAACACCACCCTTTCCGGAGCTGACCGCGATGATATTAGAGACTCCGGGCACCGATTGCTTGCCTTCTTCAGCTCGTGCCTTTGGTATCTCAGATTTTAAACTTACTTCCACTGCTTTAACGCCGAAGGCGCTGAGTACCGCTTGCCGGGCCGTTTCCTTCAGCTTCGCCTTAGAGGGGAAGACAGGCGTGTTGATTACCAGGTTGAACCTAACTGTGGACGCGTCTACATCCAACTCGCGTACGAACTCCAGACTCACAATGTCGCGATTCAGATCTGGATCCTTTATTTTCCGAAGGACCTCGAGCACTGCGTCTTTCGTGATGGTCACCATTCAGATTTCTCCACCCGAACTGCCACGTCCATACTAGGTACCGAGGAATTCGTTTGTCAACTTGAGCTTAGTTCAGGTCTTCGCTCAGTTGTTTAGAAATCGAAATCTCGCCGCTCGACTTATTGGGTGAAACTCGGTGGAACTCACGATGTGCGAGCGCCCGTTCATAGTTTCTACAGCTCGCGCTATAATGCTCAGTCGTCGATGTACCACTGTCACTCTGGTGCTCGCGGTATTCGCTTCGCCGGGCGCCGGCACGCGCATGTCGCGAATGCATCAAGCACGACGCAAGCGTTGGCTCTGAAAACGAGGTCGATCTGGACAGCCTGTTTCGCGGAAGAACCTTCGTCTCGTTCAGGTCGCGGAGGAAGAATTGACATCAACCGAACAGGATCGAGGGAGAGAGGAAGAACACCTCGCGAAGGTTGAGAGAGAGCTCGCTCGCTACGAACATCCATTGTTCGATTGGGAAGCGCGGCGGGTTTCGCGCGGTGTAGAGGTGATCGTTAGGTTGAAGATTGAGGATGCATATGACGAACCTTATCGATTATGTCTCACGCCGAGGGAGATTGAGGCGAGAGGATTCGAATGGGACTTTCAACGACAACTCTATAACTGCCTGCATGATTATCTCGTCGAGATGTTCACGCGCAGTCCTCACATAATCGAGATCTAACAGCGCGCGTGTTGGTGCGGGACATCACGCGCGAGGGTGGAACTTCCTATAGATTTCTCTCAGCCTCTCGTTCGTAATATGCGTATAGATCTGCGTCGTGCTTATGTCACTGTGGCCTAACATCATTTGAACCGATCGAAGGTCTGCACCGTTCTCGAGGAGGTGGGTAGCGAAGCTGTGTCGCAGGAGGTGCGGTGTAACATGGCCTATTCCTGCTTTTTCGCCGTACGAAACTATCATTCTCCAGAACGCTTGTCTCGTCAGAGCGTGTCCTTTCTCCGTGATGAATAGTGCTGACTTACCTGAGCCAATGATTCGCGAGCGAATAGCAAGGTATTTTCGTGTCCACTCAATCGCTGTTATTCCGAGCGGAACCGCACGCTCTTTCCCTCCCTTGCCAAACACTTTTATGAATCCAAGATCGAGATTGAGGTCGTGCGGGACAAGGTTGACTAGTTCAGAAACGCGGAGACCGGTGGCGTACAGAACTTCCAGCATTGCCTTGTCTCGTAGCCCTTCGTCGGTAGCCGTGTCCGGAGAAGCGAGAAGTCTTTCAACCTCGTCGTTTGCTAAGAACTTCGGCAAAGTGTCCCACGACTTTGGAGCTTCAAGGGTCGCGCTCGGGTCGAGCTTGAGATGCCCATCTTGTATCAGGAATTTGTAGAAGGCTCGAACTGTCACCAACGTTCGAGCGATCGTTTTGGGGTCAAGAGACCGCTTATGCAGCGAACGAACGAAGTCTGCGAGATCACCCGCACTCAGCGACAGAAGATCTCGAGCCGACTTTCTTGCAAATCCTGAGAGCTTGGCCAAGTCATTTCGATAAGCGGCTAACGTATTAGGCGACAAGCCCCTTTCGACGCGCAGATACATTAGGAAGTTTTCTTCGTACATCATCCCAAACAGACCACGATTGCCTTGGGTTGACGGCATCGTGATTCGTTTGCCATATTCTATGCGAACTAGTGAATGAGGCCAAACCCTATTGCTCCTCTTCGAATGGCCCGAGGGTGGTAAGAAGAGTTATCTCCGGCTCCTAACCGTGGCGCTCTGGAAGGTATTAGAGGATACTCGGTGAGACTAGCGGAAATTGCGAACAGACTATCATGTGAATTGGAAGGCGATGGATCTATTGAGATCAGCGGTGTAGCGACATTGGGGAGTGCTCAAGAGGGAGATCTCAGCTTCCTGACGAACGCGAAATACCAAAGTGAAGCAAAACGAACTAGGGCCTCTGCGATTCTGGTAGGCCATGGCTGCGCATCGATGGCTGTGCCTCTCTTACGGCACGATAATCCCTATTTGGCATTTGCCAAAGCAATCGAGATTTTCTTTCGCCGGGAGCCATTGCCGCGATCGATTCACCCTACTGCATGGATTGCTGATACGGCTGTGATTGGAGAGAACGTCTACATTGGGCCCTATACCTACATCGGCGATCGGGTGGTTTTAGGAAATGGTGTTGACGTACATGACAGGTGCTCTATCCACGCCGGCGCTGAGATTGGTGATCGAACTCAAATACATTCGGGTTGTGTCGTGCGGGAGCGGGTTTCTGTTGGGAGAGACTGCGTCATTCAGAGCAACGCGGTTGTCGGATCCGACGGTTTCGGTTATGCAAAGCAATCGAGTGATGAATGGTACAGGATTATGCAGGCCGGAACCGTGGTCGTTGAAGACAATGTAGAGATCGGAGCTTGCACGACAATCGATAGGGCAACGCTCGGCGAGACCCGAATTAAACGCGGGACCAAAATCGATAACCAGGTCCACGTTGGACACGGGTGCGTAGTGGGTGAAAACAACCTGCTATGTGCCCAAGTGGGACTTGCTGGTTCTACAACGACGGGGACGGGTGTGGTGCTCACCGGGCAAGTCGGAGCTGCCGGTCATTTGAGAATCGGTGATGGAGCGGTAGCCACTCCTCAAACAGGAATAGCCAACTCGATTGAGGCTCGTATGATTGTCTCAGGCTCTCCGGCAATCGATCATCAGAACTGGCTGCGTTCGTCAGCGGTCTTTTCAAAGCTACCTGCTCTGCAAAAGAACGTGCGTCGCCTTGACGCGAGGGTGGCTGCTCTAGAGGAGATACTTAAACAGCAGTGATAGCTACTTGCTCGCAAGTTAACGAATACAAGGATAATCGGGTTCAAGGAAAACATGAACGTTAAAATCGAAGTTCTCGCAGGTTCGCCGATCAAGGATCTGGACCGGAAAGCCGAGCGAGCGTTAGAGATAGTACCGCCCGAGCATTTGAGAGGCCTCTCGAAGATCGTTTTTGTGGATACGATCACAGAGCCTCGATTAACTGCCGCACAACGCTCAACTCTTCCCGCATTGTATCATCCAAAAATGGCAGGCCAATCGGCTTGGGCAGAGATCTCTCTGAGGGTTCTGGCGCCAAAGGAAAAATTCCCAAAGCGGCTGTTGACCAGGCTGGCTCTGAAATCGAACCTGGCACAGGTCGTATTGTCGCTGGTGGCTCAGCATTACCATCTTACGCTTGCCAAAGGGGTGAAGAAGACTCTGCTGGAGCCTGCAATCAAGAGTTATGTTGAGAGACATTTTGAAAAGTGGAGAGAGAGGGAGGGAGGACTCAGGGTCCGATTGCTCAAGCCGTTCAAACCACAACTCGATAAGCTTGCTCGTAAACTGGCCAGGAGATACAAAGAGGAACTCGCGAAAAAGTGAACGCGAAACATTTAAGGTATCACTCTAATCATCTGGGATGGCAGCCATTGCGTCTTCTAAAGCTTTCCTCAGGTTCTTGGGCGCGACTTCGGGCCTGCAAAATCTGATAGAAAGCGACCACTCCTTATCCGGATCTTCATATTGGTAGGAATAATTCCTGACACGATCGGGCTTCCCCTGCCGCATTTCCCGGGCTTGATCTCGCGTCAACCCAGCCGCCCCTATCTTGAGCACGAATTCCTTCATGTCCTCGTCGGTTGGCTGTCTCGCTACCTGAAGCAGCATTGACTTCGAAGCTATGTCGGCCCGCCGACATAGGTCTCTGATTTCAGCGGGTATGTTGGCAATTGAAATGGTCTCGGTCACTGAGGTTCGCGCCTTCCCAAGCTTCTGGGCTATTTCTTCGTGTTTGTATCCAAAGCGCCTGGCCAAGGCCAATAGTCCGTCGGCTTCCTCAAAAGCTGTGAGATCCTTTCGCTGAAGGTTCTCGATCAATGAAATCTCCGCCACTGCGCGATCGTCTACGTCCATCTCAATGCAAGGGAGTTCGACCAGTCCGGCTTCAATGCTCGCGCGATACCTGCGCTCACCGCTAATGATCATGAACCTGCCACCGACGTCACTGGGGCGCACCAGCAGTGGCTCGAGAACTCCCTTCTCTTTGATCGATAAGACAAGTTCGGAGAGATCTCCTATTTCGATCCGCGGCTGCGAAGGGTTAGGCGCCAGCTTGTCAATCGGTATCATGCGGCCTATCGGTGCCCCAGCCCCTCGGCTTGTCAGCAGCTCGACATAATGAGTATCGTGGCGGAGCTTAAAGTTGTCGGGAAGGCCCCTTTTAGACACGACGCATTACCTCCTCACATAGACGTGCATACTCGACGGCGCCGGTGGAGTTTGGCGCAAACGTAAAAATGGATTCCTTGTACGCCGGGCTCTCCTCTAGCCGTACAGACTTGCTGATCACGGTCTCGAACACTTTCTCACCGAAAACCTGCTTAATCTGCTCGTGAATGTCCTTCGCAAGCGTCGTACGTTTATCGAGCAGAGTTATCAGCACTCCCAATACTTTGAGGTTTGGATTAGGTCGAGCTTTCACCTTCTCGACGGTATCCAAAAGGTCATCTGTCCCTTCAAGAGCGAAATAGGACGGCTGAATGGGAACAATGAGATAATCCGAAGCCACCAAAGCGTTAACCGTGATAAGACCAAGCGTCGGAGGAGTGTCTATCACGACGTAATCGTAGGAACCAGTTAGGCCATTCATTCTGTCTTTGAGTCTAAACGGAGCGTCAAACTCACCTATCAGCTTGCTCTCGAACTTAGCCAGGCTGATTCTGGAAGGTAGGATATCCAGACCAGGAACCGAAGTCGACTTTATCACATTCTCGAACGCCGTTTGGGTGTCGGTCAACAATTCATAAACTGACCACTCAATTGCACTTTGAGCCAGGAAACTCAATGAACTGTTGGCCTGCGGGTCGAGGTCGATGAGTAAGACTGTCTTACCGGCACGAGCAAGAGCGGCAGACAGGTTGATCGCCGTGGTCGTTTTACCGACTCCGCCTTTCTGATTGGCTATGGCGATGATCATGTCTTGCAGATCCCGGCCTCTAAAAACGCTTGCATCGTAATGCTAAGTATGAACACTGTCAAGGAAGGTCAAACAGCACGAGATAGACTTTCCAGACCCGATATGATTTAATCGCATCGCGTGAGACCGCGAGCTACTTGATTATCGACGTAGGCAGATTTGGCGGTCAGTCGCAATGCCTTGGGACCCGGAGCGATTGGGGATGCGAATGGAAATCGAAATGAAAATCCGAGGTCTTATGATGGACCCGGCTGCGAATACTCCGATCATAATTCTCAAAGATGTCAACGGTGACTCGATGCTTCCGATTTGGGTTGGACCGTTTGAGGCCAATGCGATTGCAGTCGAGATCGAGAAGCTCGCCACGCAACGGCCGATGACACACGACCTACTAAAGAACATCATCTGGGAATTTGGCGCCTCAGTAAGAAGAGTGGTCATAACGGATCTAATAGACAACACCTTCATGGCGGTGATTGAGCTGACAAGAGATGGAGAAGTCCTGGTAGTGGATTCGAGGCCCAGCGACGCGATTGCCTTGGCGCTTCGCGTCGATTGCCCAATCTACGTCAACGATGAAGTCATCAAGAACTCCAGCACTGCAATAACCGAAGATACAGGTTCTGAACAGGACGAGTGGCCGGAGAACCTTGTCGACGATGCGAGCGATTATAAGATGTGACTGCGTTGTCTTCTTTGTATAAGCAATTCTTTTCGATTGGGTCCCGGCTCGATCGTGATATATAATTCGCCGCAGTTGGCCCGATCCTGGGAAGGGTCCCGACAAGCACACGGATGAGGAGAACCTATGGCATCGTTTAACAAGATCACCATCGTCGGCTACCTCGGGCGCGATCCCGAGCTTAGATATACACCGGACGGCACTCCAGTTTGCGACTTTTCGGTTGCCACTACCGAACGCCGAAAAGACCGATCAGGCGAACCGCAGGAGATAACTACGTGGTTCCGCGTGACGGCTTGGCGAAGGCTTGCAGAAGTAGCGGGCCAGTACCTTGCAAAAGGAAAGCAAGTCTACGTCGAGGGACGGTTGATTCAAAGGGAGTATCAGGACAGAGACGGTAACACAAGGTTTAATCTCGAGGTTACTGCATCGGATATCCAGTTCATCGGTTCGCGCGGCGACGATGCTCAGTCGGCAAAGGCAGAACCAGTCGGTCGGACGCCTCAGGAGACGGAACAGACGTCACCGGTGACCGAGGACGATATCCCTTTCTGATTGCACGAGAGATCAAGAGAAGTCATTCCTTTAGGACAAATTTTTTGCTCAGGCCCAGTTCCCTAATCTTGTGCTGAAGACTCTGGCGATGCATCCCGAGCGTCGCTGCTGCCCGCGTTACGTTGCCGCCCACTTGATCGAGAGACCTTTCGATATACTTCCGTTCGAAGTCCTTTTTCGCACTCTTGAAGTCCAACTCCTGCGAGACTGCAATAACATCGGACTCACCAACAGTCGGCTGGCGCTTGTTTCGATCTGCATGTATTTCTTCAGGTAGCTCGTCGATCGTAATCTCTTTATTATCTGAAAGAACGACTGCTCTCTCAATGCAGTTTCTTAGCTGGCGAACGTTACCTGGCCAGTTGTATTCAAGCAGGACTTTGATCGCTTCCCTCGATATTCTCAACGGCTCGCCCTTGTAGGCGATTGAGAACCGGTTACAAAACGAGGAAGCCAGGGCTGGGATGTCGGACCCTCTTTCTCTTAACGGCGGCAAGTTTACTTTGACCACGCACAAACGGTAATAGAGATCCTCTCGGAACCTTCCAGCTTCGGCTTCCTTTTCAAGCGGTTTGTTCGTGGCGCTAATAATCCGAACATCACTTGAAAGAGTCTCATTGCTGCCAAGCCGTTGGAACTTCTTTTCCTCGATAACCCTCAGGACCTTGGCCTGCGTCAATATACTCATATCCCCGATCTCGTCAAGAAAGAGCGTTCCACGATTGGCGGCTTCGAACTTCCCAATCCTCCGTCCAGCAGCACCCGTGAAGGCCCCTTTTTCGTGGCCGAACAGTTCCGACTCGATCAACTCCTCCGGCATTGCCGCGCAGTTTAAGGTTACGAACGGCCCAGAAGCGTTTCGGCCTCGCGAGTGAATCTCTCTGGCAACCATTTCCTTGCCGGTTCCTGACTCGCCGGTGATCAACACGCTGACGTCAGTTTGTGAGACTTTTTCGATCAGCGAATAGACACTCTCCATAGCCGAGGACGAACCGATCAGTTGCCCAAACGTCGCGGTCGCCGCCAGTTCAAGCCGCAGTTTTTCGTTCTGTGTCCTCAGCGAATGAGTTTCCATCGCGTTGCGAACGAGGATACGCAACTCGTCGACATCGAACGGCTTTGAAAGGTAGTCGTAGGCGCCAAGCTTGATTGCCTGTACCGCGGTCCGCTCGGAGCCGTGAGCGGTGACTATGATAACCACAGGCGGAGATTCTCTCGATACGAGAGTCGGCAGGTAATCCAAACCGGATTCTGAGGCAAGCCTGACGTCTAGCAAGACAACATTTGGAGATCGATTTTCAACAACTTCTCCGGCTGTCCGAAGATTATCAGCTTCAAGGATTGCGTAGCCTTCTTTTTCCAGCGCTCGTTTCATCCCGTACCGAGCGGCTGGTTCGTCATCTACGATGAGGACGACCGACTTCATTATTGATTAAGATGCACTGAAGATTTCACGCGCGACACACCCGAGGATGCGGCGCTCGTTTTACTTCTTTCCTTTCTTGCCTTGAGGCTCGGCTCCTTCGTTGCTCCAAAAGTCCTTCGCATTCTCTTTCTCGAATGGGTACACCTTGTTCGTCTCAGTATTGTATTCCCATTCTGCGGCGCGTAGTTGCTTTTGGTAATCCTGATAGTTGAACACTATTTTCCAGCGCCCAGTCTTTTCCCCAGGCAAGAGCTTCTTTTGAGACGCCTCCCAACCAATAGGAGCTATGTTGTACGCTCCTTTGTTCTTGGCATACTCGTCGACCATCTCTGCCAAGGTCTTAGTTGAGAGCTGCTCGTTCACCTCCGGCTTCATCCCTTGAACTTTTTCGATCATCCTCTTTGCTTGCGGTGTCGTCTTCGAGATCCTATCCTCAACGGCTGCTTGCTTGGGGTCCTTTTGAGCCGTGGCCACAGGAGTTGATTTCTTGGAGCACCCGACCGATAAGATAAGAACTGCCACAATCGATATGATCCTTATCATCTCTTTATCCTCCGTGTTTCGAGAATGAACTTATCAAAGACTGCGCATCATTGCGCCATCAGGATTCTAATGTCTCGGACGTTATTGCCCGTCGGTCCGGTTACAACAAGTCCGCCGGATTTCTTGAAAAACGAATTAGAGTCGTTATTGCTTATGAAGATCGAAGGATCTTCGCCGCGTCGCGCGGCGATAACCATTTCCGAGTCTGCGACTGCCCCTGCAGCGCTGCTGTTTCCGTCAATCCCATCCGTGCCGCACGACAATACTGCTGCCTGGATTCCCGAGCCTGCCATTTGCGTTGCGCAGTATAGCACGAATTCTTGATTGCGCCCACCGATACCATTGCCGCGCACCGAGCAAGAAACCTCTCCCCCGGAGATCACACAAACGTGCTCATCAGGGAACAAACTTTTGAGATTGATGAGATGATCCACGGACCGATCCGCGACCGTTTCATATGCGCCCTCGATTAGATCCTCGTCCACCTCGACTTGAAAGCCATACTGTCTTGCAAGTTCGACTGCGGCCCTAACTGCGTTTGAATTGTCGAGAAGAACAACTGCCACCGGCATCTGGGATCCTTGCTTCCACTCATCGGCGCAATCGAGAGTATCTTCTCGAATTACACTTACGACGGAAGCAGGAAGCTTTTCAATCAGCTTGAACTTATTCACTACGTCGACGAGGTCGTCCGGGGCGAGATCTTCAGGCAGAAGCGGGTTGGAAGCGATCGATCTAATGTCGCCAGGATTGACGTCCGACAGATAGAGCCCAACGCATTTGGAATTCCCGGCAAGCCGGCCAAGCCGTCCGCCCTTGATTTGCGACAGACTCTTCCGAACGATGTTTATCTCACGAATACTAGCCCCGCAGCCGATCAGAACCTTATTCACTGCTCTAAGGTCTTCAATCGAGATCGACGCCGATTGCGGAAGTTCAACGAGCGAGGAGCCTCCTCCTGAGATCAGAAATATGATCAAAGCATTGTCGCCACACGAGCGCACTAGCTCGACGATTCTTTCCCCGGCGCTCAAGCTGTTGGCGTCGGGCAACGGATGTCCAGCTACGATTACTTCGGATCGTACACGGATGGATGATCGGCGGTCGGCCACTAGAATTCCTCGACTGAGCCGATCGCCTAGAAGTCCCTCAACTGCGGCTCCCATCTTCAAGCTGGCCTTTCCCATTCCGATAACGACGACTTCGTCGACACCGCCGAGGTCAATGTGTTTGCCGCCGACGCTCAGCGTATCACCGTTGACCTGCAAGGCTTGCTCAATCACCGGGCCAGGTTCGATGGTCCTTAGAGTTTCTAGAAATATGCGCTTTGCGGTCTCCTTGAGGTCGGTCATTCCAATGGGATTAACTGTCGTACGTTGCTGAGGTTTGTTAACGAGCCCGGTTCGATGAACACAAAAGCCGGATCCGGTTCAGACTATGGGATACGTTGCACCCGACAGACTGTCTTCCAAATTCACCCGTTGAAGTCGGAGGGCCAGAATTCCGATCAGTTTTCGATCTCCGAGGAGTTGATGCCGTAGGTCTGCATCAACCTCAACACGTCCTGTCGAATCGAATCCCATCTCGTAGCGAGCGAGTCTGCGGCGCGGCTCGTTGTAGTTGCGATGACACGATCGGTTCTGCGCGCTTCCCTCGCCATGGCCAGAGTCGCACCTCGAATGCTCTGTCTGTCACGTAGAGAAAACGTCAACCTTGCGTAGAGTTGTGCCGCATTTGCAAAGCTATCGATTGCGAACAGCAATTCTATTTCAGGCTCTCGGTACTGCGAGGCGTTTTCGACTTCAACAGTGGTACCGGTCATTCTAACGCCGTACAATCGCTGATACTCAGAGAGAAGGTCCTCCGCCTTGCGCTGGAGGTTGCTCGCCGAAGAAGAGCCCTGGACTCCAGCCGGTGGGCTTGTATCTCGAGGCGCCTCTACTTTGCTTCCCAATGCGATGACCTGATCGCCGCTTGCAGAATGAATCACAACCCGCCGAACGTACTCAACACCGTCCTTCACCGTTAGCTCGATCCGTCCCCTGGTAAGCACCTGCGTCACCATTCCAGCCGGCCTGACCGCCTTCGCGTATACTTCGAGCGTGTCGCCGTTTACTACGTGTTCGCCCATCCAGCGCCAGCCGCCCGAGTTCGCTTGAGTGTTGATCAACACATAGATGGCGCCCTGTGAGGTTCTGTTCGCGCTCGCTGAAAGCACATTTGCCATGACGCTGTCCGAAGGCTCTACGTTATCTCTACGTGTTTCCCTCGGGCGCTCAGGAGTTCGATCGCTGGTCCTCGACGCTCCGATGATGCCGAGACTCTTCGCGGTCTGTGGATCCAAGTCACCGGTCTCGGGCAGCTTGTGTTCGCGCTGGTAGGTTCGCAACGCGGCAGAAGTGCGCGGGCTCGTAACGCCATCCGCTTCTCCCTCGTAATAGCCCTGTTCCTTCAATGCGCCCTGAGCTCTGCGCACCATTTCGGGCGACGAAAGCGGTAGCGCGGTATCATTATCGGCCGGGGGTTCGACTTCGGGCGGCACGTCTCGTTCAGTTCGACTCGGAACAGAGCGATCCGGAATATCAGGCTGAGCCGCAACTGGATCACGCCTATCAGGCCGATCCATGGGTTGATCCGCAGTGCCATGGGGTTGACTGGCTGGGTGTTGATCCGCTGGAGCCTGCGCCGTCTCTGACGCGAAGCTCTCGCGGACAATCAGCGGCTGTTTTAGTTGAACCCCGAACGCGGTTCCCGACGGCACTCGAGCTTCTTCCCCCTTTGAAAGAAGAACGCTCGCGATGCCGGCGCCGGCCCCGATCGCTCCGCCCACCGCTGCGCCTTTGCCGCCACCCGCGATTCCCCCAAGCACGGCTCCTAAAGCGCCGCCGCCTCCGATGAATACAGCGGGGCGTTTGTTGCCTTCGGCCGACACGCGGCTCTCATCATCGATTCGGCGACGAGTTTCAGGATCATCCGAGGTAAGATTTCCGACGAGATCAACACTCGTTCCGTTAGGAAAGACGATGTCATCGAAGTCGATGCCTATCGTACCTGATCGATTCATTCGCTTTGCCGGGGTGACCTGAGTGACCCGGCCTTCTACTATCGAACCTGCCGGGATGATCGTTTGTCCGTTGGCATAGACCGGAACGGTTACTGTCGCTGTGAACTTGTCACCAACGTGAGCCGTTCGCGAACTGAGAGTGCCGTTCATCTGCACGCTGATAATCGTATCAGTCGGCAATGTCCAGCTTCGCTCGCCTTGTTGCGCCGAGTCGTAGCGCGGGCGGCCTTGTTGAGCATTTGTTAGTGCGCTCAGCGCGGCAATCATTGCGACTGCCAGCATGGCGCTTATGCTTTGTATCAGATTTCTACTTGGCCTCATCGGACTTACCTCCACGCTTCGGATCTCTGCTAGGGGGATTTTGATTCATGTGCTAAGACGATGAACGGCCTCCTTTCTGTTGTCCGCCTCTACGAACTTAGTCATTGGCAGTCTAACAGTAAGCGTCGTCCCCGCGCCTGCCGCGCTCTTAACGTTGAGGTCGCCGCCGTGCAGTTCAGCTATTTGTTTCGCAATGGCCA
>Ga0114129_10011535_pt1 | contig 12584 bp, 12 predicted proteins | sample RhiMetdeltSRZDD1_FD_80071 | JGI IMG/M metagenome (GOLD analysis project Ga0114129, IMG submission 80071) | Populus rhizosphere microbial communities from Tennessee, USA - Rhizosphere MetaG P. deltoides SRZDD1 (version 2) (version 2) | ecosystem: Host-associated > Plants > Roots > Rhizosphere >...
GAGCCTTGGCTTCGGATCCGAAAACAACCGAACGGCCGTCCGACCACCAGAACAATGGGCGGATGCCAAAGGGGTCGCGGAGCAGGTGGAGGGCGCGCGCGTTGCCGTCCCAAATGGCGATAGCAAATTGACCATTGAGCATCCGCGCCATGCCCGTGCCGTACTCCAGATACAAATGAAGCAGGACCTCAACCTCGGAGTTCGAGGTGAACATGTGCCCCTTGGCGCAGAGGGAAGCGCGCAGCTCAAGATAGTTGAAGATTTCTCCGTTAAAGACGACGAACACTTTGCCGTCGTCTGAGATCGCGGGTTGCGTGCCAGTTACCAGGTCGACAATGGCCAGCCTTACCGCGCCGATGGCAAAGCCCTCCCCCAGCGAACCGGTGCATTCATCGGGGCCGCGGTAGGCGATCTGCGCCAACATCGCCTGCAAGCGATCTCGTGCGTCTTCGGCGCACAAAGGACCAACGATTCCGGCGATACCACACATCCTATTGGTCTGCGACGTAACTGGGAATCCTATAGCGCCCGAGTTGAATGAGGTCATCGCAAGCTGACGCTGACTCACCGGGAAACTGATCTCGCCACACGCGTCGCAGGTCCTCCTCGCCGATGTCCAGCTGATGATAGATACCCAGCGTCCCCTGATCCTTTCCCCCGACCTGCGCCCGCGTCTTCGACCGGCTCACGTGTGGCACGACTGGAGAGGCGAGAAGGGGGCTATTCAGCTCCCATTTAATGTCGGGCTGATCAAGCATGCGCGCAGGAACACGCATGTAATATCCGGCCAGAACGGCAAAGGGTTGACAGGCAATCAGACTATAGTTCCAGAACACCCCGATCTCACGGTCGCCTGCGTCGAGGCCTCTGACGAAATACTTTCTGCGCCTGTCGGAGGGGACTCTCGGGATCCGGTAATACACTGAGCCACCAACGTGCTCCTCTTTGTAGTCACAGACGAACTCGTTCATAAGGTCGCCTGTGAGAACCACGACCCTCGTATCCCGGAAGGCCGCGCGCATGTCCTGTGCCAGAAACAGGTTCACCGTTGCGCAGTGCACATTGAAGTCGCGCCAGTCCTGAGAGAGCTCGACTGATGAACGGACAGCCCCTGCGACAGCCTGCCGCGAACGCACCACAGGCAAGAACGGCATCGACAGCGCCGAAGCAACCCGTGCGGCGGATCGGAAGTCGTCAGATGCCGATGCCAACTGGTGCGCCGGTTCTCCCCGCGCATGGCGCCGCAGGTCGTCGTCGTCGAGATAGGTAAAGCTCACCGCTGTGGCGCCGGGCAGATGCTCGGCAGCGAACGAGGCAACGACGCTGCTGTCGAGGCCGCCGGAAAGACAGACAGCAAATCGACAGTCTTCGAACTCGCTCGCAAGCCATTTGAAGGCGTGATTCAGCGCCGCGCCCACCGTCCTTTGAAACTCTCCCACATTCAGTTCCGGATCAGCCGCCATGTCAGAAACGTCCTGGCCGGTAATTCTGCGGATCCCGTCGCCAGAAACGCTGAGAACATGTCCAGGCGGGCACGACCCGATCGCTGAAAGGGGCACGCCACATTGCCAGGCACGAGCAACACGATTTGCGACGACGACATCTCCGCTGCTATTGCGGCCGAAGAAAAGCTTGTTACAACCCAGAGGGTCGCGTGCCAGGTAAACCGCATGGTCGCGCGCCAACGCAAACGCGTATTGACCGTGGGGCAATACTCCGGTTCTAAGGCTGCAGTCAAGAATCCCGGCTGTTGACGCCGGCGAATAGTGAAGCGCCGGATAGTCGAGAAGGTCGATCAACTGCATGGTCGAAACGAGCGGTAACGGCCTTGGTGCATTACGCCTTTCGGGCGAGATACTCTTGCACCAAGGTTGACATTTTTTCGAGCGAGCCCATGCGATCCTTGGTGATATCGTCGTCGGAGATTTGGATGTCCCATGTCGTCTCGGCAAAGACAATGAACTCGATCACGCCTGCCGAGTCGAGCACTCCAAGCTCCATTAGAGACTCGTCGCGCGGCAGTGTCTCGGCAGTAAACCGAGACGGATGCTGAGACAGGATATAGTCGACCATGGCTGCCATGATGTCGGCAGGCCGGGGGTTAGTCACACTCATCGGTCCATGCCATAAGCCTTGCGCGTCACGCGAAGTACATCTCGTACCATTCCTGGAACACGAAAAACGCCAGCACCTGGTTCACGTGCGTGTCCCAGCCTGAACCGGGCAGCGAATAAAATCGCAGTTTTCTTATTCATGGCGAAACCTCAAAAAACCTCAAGTCAATAAGCGCAAGCGACACGCCTCTCCAAGCGTGCAACAAACTATCGTTTCGCGTATGGCTCTGTCAAGAAGGTGTCAAAACTTTAGAGCTCTCATAATTGAGTTGTACTCGCGCCTTGATTCATGTACATCTCGAACCATTCTTGAAAGACAATCAACGCGAAGACTTTGTTGACCTGTCTGTAATCGCTCTTTCCGGAATAAAGCGTATTGACCAGCGATTGCACAAACTCAGAGTCAAAGAGGCCATGTCCCTTCAAGCGCGCCGGGCTCAGAGTTTGGCGGACATAGTTTTCGAGGTCGCCCAATAACCACTCAGTGATCGGCATCAGGAAGCCCTCCTTCTTCCTGAACACCATCTTCTCCGGAAAATATTTCAGCGCCGCTTTTTTCAGCAGATACTTCGTCTCACCGTTTTTGATCTTCAATTCGCCTGGCAAGCCAGCGACAAAGTTAACGACATCCGTATCGAGATAAGCTGTGCGAACTTCAAGTGAATGGGCCATCGAGAGACGATCTACAAACGCCAGCACCTGATCAGGAAAGATCGTGCGCCATTCGGCCTCGAGGATTCGGTTAAGGGGATCTCTTGCCGTCAGCCCTGAGAAGTCGCGGCACAATCTATCGCGTGAGCTATAGCTTCGCATCGCGGCGGCTACGTCCGGAGCATAAAGCTGTGACTTCTCGTCGTCGCTGTAAACGAAAAGCTTCGATCGCCACTGGCAGTCCTTCGGCTCCGTCAGGCGCGCCAAAAGCTCAGGCTGCGATTCGAAGGGGCGAATCAGTCGCGCGTCCCCGGTCCCCAAATACTCATCGTAGCGCGCGAGCGGTTGCGCGAGCCGATGGGAAAGATAGCTGCCGAACAACTCGTCTGCGCCGTCCCCGGAAACGGCCACCTTGACGTGCTTCGCGATGAGACTTGCAAGAAAATAAGTCGAGACCGTGCCCGCGAATGGCTCGTCGAAACACGCGATGATGCTCCGGAGGTTGTCCGGAAAATTCGAGAAATCAACGGTCTCTTCGTAATGCTCCGTGCCATACTTGTCTGCTGTCCAGCGCGCCCATCGTCGATCATGCTCTTTGCCCTCGGTCGTCGAATCGCGCGCGTAAGTGAGCGTGAAAGTTTTGATTCGACTTGGCGACACCTCTGCCGCCAGCGCAGTTGACAGACTGGAGTCTATTCCACCGCTCAAGAAAAACCCGATAGGAACGTCAGACATGAGCCGTCGCTTGACTCCCTGCCGCAGCAGTTCCAGCAGTCGATCAATCAGTTCGCCTTCGCCATAACGGTCTGTCTCATTTCCAGCGGAGAAGTCGATGTCCCAGTAACGTTGTAACTGTGGCTCATTGCCGGCCTGGTAAACCAGCGAGTGGGCCGGAGGTAACATTCGCACGCCTTCGAAAATAGTCAGTGGACAAGGCACGTGTTTGTAGCTGAGGAAATGGTGGAGCGCTTCAAGATTGATGCGGCGCTCGAAGCCCGGCACCTTTAGCAACGCCTTAATCTCGGATGCAAAGTAGAGGGCATCGCCATCACGATAATAATAGAGCGGCTTCTTTCCCATCCGGTCGCGTGCAAGCAAGCCGGTCTTCTTCGCCGTGTCCCAGACAGCCATCGCAAACATTCCGTCAATGTGTTCGGGCAGGCGCGCGCCGTAGTCTTCGTAAAGGTGCGGCAGGATCTCGGTGTCGGTGTGTGTGTGGAGCTGGTGGCCGCGACGCAAGAGGTCACACTTGATGAGCGGGTAGTTATACAGTTCTCCGTTTTGCGCCGCCCAAATTGTGCCGTCCTCATTGGAAAGCGGTTGCCGCCCGTCGGCAATGCCAACGATACTCAGGCGGCGCGTGCCGAGCGCAAAGTCGGTTCCCGCGACTGAGTAGCCATCGTCCGGCCCGCGATGCACAAGTACTTCCAGCATTCGCTTGACCGTCTCAATGTCGGGCCGTCCGAAAACTCCGCTGATTCCGCACATGCCTTTAACCCCTTAATGGAACGTAGCTGCCCGGTCGTATACCCTCATGGACTGGTGACCCGGAGAGCGCAGCTCGTACTGAGAAGTTTCCATCGAACACGCTCTCCGTGATGGTCCCGGCCTCCACGTCCACCGTGTAACATGCGACAGATACGAACTGGAATCCAGTTTTCCCCTTCCTAATCGTGACATAGTCAAAATCCAGCACTGAGTCCGACGGGTGCTTGACGGTACGCGCATAGCGCAACAGACGCTGACGAAACAACTCATTGTTACTCGGATAATACTTGAGCGTCGTGAAAAGCGTCGTCACGACGATTGATTCGGCGACATGGTTATAACGAAGGCTGCCGTTTCGCAGGCCGATGCGTGAGACAAACGTGCGTGTCGACTCAGTGCCATTCTCCGGCGCGCGCGGGCGTTGGTAAATTCGCACGAAGAAGTTCGTATGATCGGCAGAGAATACGCGCCAGATAATGATGCCGAAAAAATTCGTGTAGCGTTCCAGCGCGCGCTGGAGAAAGTTTGTCAGGCTCTTGCGCCCATAGAAATTGCAGAAGAGCCCGGCATGCGCGAACGGAAGGAGCAAGAGGTATGCCCACAAAACGACCGCCAGGAGCGTGTTCAACGCGGCGGGAGCCGGAACGGTTGATATAAAAGCACCGAAATAGGGAGGAAGAATCAAACTGATTAGCTGATCTCCATAACTGCCGGGGTGGAAGAAGAGTAAGCAGCAGACGATTACCATCTCGCAGAGCAGTCCGAGACGAATCTGCGTAGCAATAAAAATAAAGCTGCCGAGCATGAGCAAACTTCCGATGAAACGGGTCGGTGGAAGAATCATCAGTACTCCCGCGAGGACTTCCAACGACCACGCCATGTGGTTTAGAAAGCGAAAGAGTCGATGGCGGGGTGAGAGTTTTTGATAAAGCCACCACCAGTAACCCCATTGGGGGTTTACCATTCCACCTTCCATTCCATGGTTGCGCGCGTAACCGGCTGTCAGTTTATAAACACCGGAGGACAGCATAATGAAAGCGAAATCTACCTGGGCCACTAGTAACACCAGTGAGCGCAGTGAAGAGGCATAGTGCAGGGAGTATTCGAGAAGGAAAACGACTGCCGCCAACCAGTAGGCCATGAAGCCTGGTGCGCCCATTCCGCGCAATATTCCTTTCCAGCGCATCCGCACGAAAAAGTAGTAGCACAGGATCAAATTTATGAACGCTGCCAGTACGGTCCATTTTCCTAGTGTGAGAAGTGCTGCTGCTGACAACCACAAAACTGAAAGCAGCGGCGTGACTATTGGGTTCTGGATGAAATCAATCTCGCGTGAGGATTCGGCATAGCCGCCCCATCGCTCACTCATGAAAAAGCGGCGCCAGTGCGGCAGGGCCCACAGCAGTGTACCCAGCATGAGAGCGCCGTAAGCAACACGAATGAAAGCCTGTGCGCTGTGGTTCAGTGGCGATGGGAAGAAACCTTCGGACGAGAAAACGGAATCCATTTGACGATCCAGACTACTCCTTGCGTGGAAGCTCTTTGCGCCGGCCAGCCGCCGGGAGAGGACAAAGGTCTGATTCGCAGCCGAAGCTCTTGCGGTTTCGTGCGACCCAGTCGTAGATGCGCCCACCAGGGAAGCTTATGCCGGGTAGATAAAAGAGCGGTATCAACAGCCACATGAGGGGGCTGGACCACAGAAGGCGGCGGAAAGCGTAGAAACCACGATAGAGTGACTCCCCCTGGACCCGCGCGTACATCGCTTCTGCTAACGCTGCACCGTCTAACTCCGGGACAAGCTCAAGTGTCTCCGGCCGGTTCGCGTCGTGAAAGCAGAGCGCCCCCTGGATATCGAGAGCGCGCACCACCTGGAGGGACCGAACGCAGAATCCACATTGTCCGTCGAAGATGATGTCGATCGGCTTACCAGGTTTCATCTAAGCTTTCCTAAAAGATAGACGTCAGTATAACTATCTCCGCTCCATCGATCCTCGCGCAAAGTACCTTCGAGAATGAAGCCTGCTTTCTCAAAGGCCCGGCGTGCGCGGGGATTGATAGCGAGAACATGAGCATAAATCTTGTGCAAATCCAAGCGCTCGAAAGCGTAATTGCACAAGATGGTTATGGCTTCGGTGCCTGCGCCTCGCCCGATATGAGCCTTGTCGCCGATCACAATCCGCAGTTCGGCGCGACGGTGCCGGAGCTCAATATTCCAGAGCCATATATTTCCGACGTGGGTAGAATGAGCATTGGTCTCAATCGCAAAATAGATGCAGTCTTTTCGCTCCCCGAGCGCGGCAAACCACCGCTCGTGTTCGCTTTCGGAAACCGGGAAGGCGCGATTTAACAAGCGCATCAACTCAGGATCGTTGGTCCACTCGCGCGTCTTATCCAAGTGACAAAGCTCGAGCGGACGCAGCGCGATCGTCTCCCCAGTAATCATCAGACGGAAATGGCTTCAGCTGCCTCCGGCGTGTAAATCTCTACTTCCGCGCCGATGTCTTCGCTCAGCACCTGTTTTAGATGATCGCCGGACTTTTTGAGCACTTTCAGCCAACCATGCTCCCAGTCACGAATTCCGGCAAACCAGGCGGAACATCCCCGACACGGGAAACACTCGGCGCCGCTTCCGTCGAGGTGCATCCGGCGATACCAGTTGAAGACGTCGCCTTGCCAGATTTCCTTGATCGATTTGTCGTTTGCATTGGGGAAGAATTCGGCCGTGCGAAATGAAATATCCTGGCCGCAGAGGGCGATTCTCCCCAACGTGTCCACGTTTAGCCGTTCGAACGGCCAGACACATGGTTGCTTTCGTTCGGTGGGCAAATCGGCGTACAGGTGTTTGTCAAGCGCTTTGCCTGCGGCAATCGTAGTGTTGTCGTCCCAAGTCAGGAACTTGCGTGTGATCACTTCGTCAACCCCAACATCCTGCAGCCAAAAGTTGACCGCTTCTTCCAACTTTCCTTCGATGGCCTCCTGGCGAATGATAGAAACGACCACGCGCGTCGGCGCAACGTATTGTTTGCGCATCTCGAGCGCGGCGCGCACGTTGCTTACTTGCCGCTGCCACCAATCCTCTGCCGATTTCATTAGGCCACCACGCGGTGGCCGGAGCACGGCATACGTTTCTGCGTCGGCGGCATCCATCGAAAACTCGATCAGATCGATATTTGCCTTGATGACGCGTTCGAGCTTTTCGCGATGTTTGGCGGATGGTCCGAACATGCTGCCGTTGGTATTCATCCAGATGCGTGCGCCCTGTTGCTTGGCGTACTCGATCATCTCGACCATTTGCGGGTGCAGCATCGGCTCGCCGCCGCCGGTACAACGCATCCACGCGTTGTACTCGCCGCACTCGCGGGCGATCGATTTCCAAAGTTTGACCGGAAATAAATCTCCCTTCCGTTCGCGATAAAACTTTCGAATCTCCGAGTTCCCATCGGTGTAAGGGCACATTGGACAACCGAAGTTGCACGGATAGATGATCGACATTACAACCATCAGAGGGAACTCCTCGGCTCCGAGTCTGAGTCCATAACCCGTTTGTTGTGCGACCGTCATATGTGGTAATTCGATTGTCCCAGCGACGCGGCTGATTGTTTAGCCAGAAATCCGTCTTAACTGGCTAGTGGCTGCTCGCGCCATCGATCTTCCATACTTGCTTTTGATATACGACTCCGTACTTGCTGTCGAGCGAACTGTCCATAGATCGAACGACGAACTCGGTCTTCCTGCGACCAAAGAAATAGATGAGATGTTCAAAGTTCTGATCATAGAACGTTACATCCATAACATAATACCCCGGCGTCACTAGTATCTCGGGAATCTCAATTTCGATCACACCCGGCCCGTCCAGCGGTGGCACGGTAATGTTTTCCAATTTAGTGCTGGTGCCAACGCATATAAAGCCATCCATTCGCCGGATGGCCGCATAGACGATCGCGCCTTCGATTCTTTGATTAGCCTCGTAATGTATCACTACGCGCATGGGGTCACCAGTTTCGAACGTCTCCCGGTTTTCGCCGTTTTGGTCAAACAGTTGCACTGAGCGCACCGAAATGGGACCAAAACCCTCTTCCTCTTCGCTGGCAGGAGCTGCGTCCTCGGACGTTTCCATAAGCCGCTTCTCGTAAAGCGGGACTATGTCGCTTGGCGTGCCAATGGCGGCAATCCGGCCACGTTCAAGAAAGATAACCCTGGAGCAGATCGCGTTAACGGGGATCATGTTGTGAGTCACAAGCATGATTCCTTTTGAAAGGTCCCTCATGCTGCGGACCTTCTCCAGGCACTTTCGCTGGAAGGCCATATCGCCAACCGCCAACACTTCATCAATCAGCAGAATGTCAGGCTCCAGGTGAGCGGCAACGGAAAAAGCGAGGCGCACATACATGCCGCTGGAATAATGCTTGACCGGCGTTTCAATAAATTTCTCAAGTTCCGAGAAGGCAACGATATCGTCGAACTTTCGTTTGATTTCTGAGCGGGTCATTCCGAGAATCGCGCCGTTCAGATAAATGTTTTCTCGCCCGGTCAATTCGGGATGAAAAGCCGTTCCGACCTCGAGCAGACTTCCAACCCGCCCGCGCAACTGAATACGCCCGGTTGTCGGCTGGGTAATGCGTGCAATCAATTTCAAGAGGGTTGACTTGCCAGAACCATTTCGGCCGATGAGGCCCACCACTTCACCGTCTTCGACGTCGAAGTGAACATCCCTCAACGCCCACAGTTCGTCCTGCGTCTGCGAGCCGTTGCTCGAGAACAACCTGAGAGGCCGGCGGATTAGTTGGCCGAGTGACTCGCGCAGACTTTCGCCGCCGGTATTCCGATGGCCAATCGTGTAACGTTTGCTGATATCTTCTGCGGCGATAATTTTGCTCATTACACTATGTCCGCGAATGTTCTCTCGCGATTGTCGAAGACAAACGCGGCGTAGACCAGCAGGGAAAGGGTGATTACTACTGAAACCAGAATCTGAGGCCAGTTAAAAGGCAGGCCGAAGATCACCGAACGGAACGCTCCGAGGATCCCCACCACCGGATTGAGGGAATAGAGCCACCGCCACTGCGACGGAATTAAACTAGGCGGATAAACGACCGGCGAGAGAAACATTGATATTTGAATCAGCACGGGAAGCGCCAGCGTCACATCGCGGTATTTTACGTTCAGGGCCGCGACCCACATTCCTACTGCGAGCGCCAACAGCGTCACCAAAAATATGACTAGCGGCACGGCGAGAATTTTCAGCGTAATGCCGGTCCGAAAGTAAGCCAGCAAAGCTAAAAAAATCGCGAATGACACTCCTAGATCCACGAGCCTGGCGGCAATCGAGGCGACTGGTAGTATCAGTCGCGGAAAATAAACCTTCGTAATCAGAGGAGCGTTTCCGACGAGGCTGGTACCGGCATTCAAAATGGCGGCCGACAGAAACGACCAGATCATGAATCCTGAGTATGCAAATACGGGATAAGGAATTCCATCTGAAGGCACGCGCGCCAGATTGCCCAGCACAACGGTGAACGTAAGGGTCATCATCAACGGTTGGACGACAACCCAGGCAATGCCAAGCACTGCTTGTTTGTAACGAACCTTGAGTTCTCGCCAGGTTAGAAAATAGAGCAGTTCGCGGTATTGCCAAAGATGGCTAGGACTTAGTGCCTGAAACGAATTCTCGGCCTCAATGGTAATAACCGGGCCATCGAAAGTCACCTCAGAGACGGATTTCTCGGAATGCGCTGTTTCTAAATCAAGACTCGTTGCTGATGTAGACATTCCTTACCGGATGGTAGAGTTAACTCTCAAGCGTGCTTAGAATCGGCATTGAGGACGTCAAGGAGTTTAGTCGGCGCAAAGCAGGTGGTCAAGGTGAACACTTCCAGCTCGTTAACCACATTTTCCGCCTGTTAGGCGGTGCTGGAATAAAAAAGGCCGCGGAGCGGCCGTGGCCGCAAACCACGATCGCTCCGGCAGCCGATTTACTGACGCCGGCACAACGCGCCGCCGTCAAATTGCCCATATCACGAAACGGACCGCTTACTGCTGGCCGACTGAGCCGGGCAGGGTATTGCCGCCACCGTTGTTCCTGACGTTTATTGTTGCCAAACGTCACCATGGTGCCCACTACGCCGGTGCCATTGTTCATAATAGTAGTGTCTGCGAGATTAATGACACCACTGACATTGTTGGCGCCGGTAAGGTTACCGTTGAGTTGCGAGCCAATCACGTTAATTGTTGTTGAGGCTCCTTCCAGCTCGGACCGCGTCCCCACTGTTACCGCCAATGTCGCAAGCGCGAACGTGCACAGTAGAGCTGTTCTGCGCGTGTACGCCGTGTGAAGTATTCGAGCCGCTCTTGAGCTGCCGCAAGGAGAACCCACAAGCGAACTCTTACTGCCGGCGACGGGAAAAAAATCTTCAGAAAGACCGCGTTAGTATACCGATGGGGCACACTCGTCAAGTTGCATGCTGGCAAAGGTTGGCGGGATTCGCCTGCCTAACACAAATCGGCTGCGGTCGGAGTTCCGGTTATTAAATCCACTCCAACCGCAGCTATTATCAAACTTCAGACAAAGCCAAGGAGACAAGTCAGCGGCTCACGACGCGAAGCCGTTCCGTCCTCATCCACTCACCGCAGCCCAACGTTCGGCCAGCGATGAGTGGACAATAACTGGTCGAGGCAGTTTACTGCTGACCTACTGGGTTCAAGATCGTGTTACCGCCTCCGTTATCCCTGACGTTATTGTTCCCGAATGAAGTCATTGTGCCCGAGACTCCGGTACCATTATTCATGATCGACACATCCGCCAGCGAGAAATGCGCTGCGCCGTTATTGTTGGCACCGACGCCTGAATTACTAGCGCTCAGTGTACTGACCACATTCATTTGAGAACTTGATTGAGCCAGGATTCCGTCACCCAGGTTTCTGGAGATATTGCAGAATCTCACATTAACAACGGCGGAGTTGGTGGCTTGCAAGCCGTTAGAAGTATTTGCCTGGATACGGGTGTTGTCTATGGTGGCTATTATCGGCCCCCCAGACGCTCCCACAAGCCCAATACCAATTGTGTTGTCTCTGATGAAGCAATCGCTCACAAATAGGTTAGGGAGCGGACTTGTCTGGGTGCGCTCGTCACTGATGCCACGGCCACCCGTCCCTCTGAAGGAAGAAATAGTGCAATTCTCAACAATCACGCCTTGGGCGGCAAGAATCCTGATTCCGTTCAGGCCAGTGCCAAGCCCTTGGATGTCCAGACCCCTGAGAATCACAACGGAAGTCGACGCGCCATTGATGATGATGGCGTTGGTGCCGGAAACCAGCACGCCGGCCTCGAACCCTTCCGACGAAATGGTGATCGACTTGGTGATGGTCACCCCGCCGAAGCCGCCGGGATCGAGTACATTGATCTCGCCACCCGTCGCAGTCTTTGAAATCGCACCCGCAAATGTCTTGCAGGGTGCAGTGCGGCTGCAAGGGTTAGCGTCATCACCGACACCGGACACCCAGGTGCGCGTTGCCTGCGCCTGGGCTAATGAGGCAAACGCTAACACGAAGGTTGCGATTACCAGAACCTTAATTGTGAACCGAAACTTGTTCATTTGGAGTCTCCTTTTTTCTTTTCAGTTGAAAGTTTGGGATGGCCACCAGTAGAACACGGATCGTTCCGGCCACTGTTGCGCCGAGTCTTCCCATTGTTGACCAAGAGTACGTGTCATCAAGAAGCCTTGATATCTATCAAAAAGAATTTCGCGAATTAACTCTCCAATTCGGGAGCGCCAGAAGAACTGAGCGCTCCCGCCATTGTTAACCGCCTGCTCACGAGCACGGATTGTTAGTACAGCCAATCGCATTCCGGAGATGTGTAGCCGTACTGATCCACGCATTACCTGTCGCCGCCGAAATATTTCCGTGGTTGATCAGGTTCTGGACCGAGTTAATGAAATCGGCCAGTTTTTGACATGCCGTGTTCGTATGCCCTGCGGCAAGAGCATCCTGGGCGGCTTGCAGCTTAGACAATAGTCCACCTTTATTCGTTGGGCTAAGCGAAGAATTGTTGATGCTGGTCTTCAAGTCTTCGATTGTCTGGTTCACAGTCTTCACCGTAATCGTGAAACTGCACGAGGCAGAATGACCGTGCGCATCGTTCACGGTGTAAGTGATGGTCGTCGTCGTTCCCGCGGCGAACACCGAACCGGGCGCCGGACCTGCCGTTCGGGTTGTAACCGCTCCCGGACAATTGTCCGTGCCTACTGGAGCTGTCCAGTTACCTACGGCGCCAGACGGGCAGGTTGGCTCTAAGGTCTGGCTCGAGGGACAACTGATCACCGGATTCTCAAC
>Ga0114129_10011537_pt1 | contig 12582 bp, 8 predicted proteins | sample RhiMetdeltSRZDD1_FD_80071 | JGI IMG/M metagenome (GOLD analysis project Ga0114129, IMG submission 80071) | Populus rhizosphere microbial communities from Tennessee, USA - Rhizosphere MetaG P. deltoides SRZDD1 (version 2) (version 2) | ecosystem: Host-associated > Plants > Roots > Rhizosphere >...
AGGCGCAAGGCTCCAGCCGCCGCCCGACTGGCGCTGCCCCCGGCGCGGCGGGTGCGCGGGGTCTCGACGTTGCCAACGGGGCGCACCCAACGGCGCTTGCTCAGCACCACTTCGGTCGCACCCTCGAGATCTTTCAGGTACTGGGCTTCCATTGCGCGCGCGAAGGCCTCGTCCTCCACCACCACGTCGAGCTCGCGGTTGCCGATCCAGCTCGCCAAGTTGAGGTTGCTGGAGCCGACTCGCGCCCAGCGGCCGTCGGCCACCGCGGTCTTCGCGTGCATCATGGGGCCGTTCCACTCGAAGACCCGCACGCCGGCCTCGAGCAGCACCCGGTAGCCGGCGCGGGAGACGGCCTGGACGATCCGGATGTCGCTGCCTCGGCCCGGGACGAGCAGGCGCACGTCGACCTCGTCCTGGGCCGCGGCGCGCAAGGCCTGGACGTAGCTGCTCGTGCCGGCATAGTAGGCGTCGGTCAGCCAGAGGCTGCGCCGTGCGAGCGCCGCGACGAGCTGGTCGAGGCGAAAGAGCCCCGCGGTTCCCGGAGTGCCGGCGACGATCCTGAGCGAGACGTCTCCGGCCGGGGCGGGGACATCGTCGCCAGGCTGCTCCGCGCGGGGCAGCGGCGGACCGCAAGCGGCCCAGGTGTCGGCGAAGGCCCGGGCGACTTCGGCCACCGCGGGCCCGCGCACCTCGACTCCGGTGTCGCGCCAGGGCGCGAGACGGCGACTGGGGTCGCCCTCCCATGCCTGGCCGACGCAGAGGCCGGTCACGAATGCCACCGCCCCGTCCACCACGAGACACTTGCGGTGGTTGCGGCTCAGCCAGCCGAGCGGCTCGTCGAGCCGAGGCGGGTTGTAGCAGCGCACGTCGACGCCGGCCGCGCGCAGTCCGCTCCGGAAGCGGCGCGAGCTGTGGCCGATTCCGCCCATCCAGTCGTAGACGAGACGCACCGGCACACCCGCCCGCGCCTTGTCGACGAAGGCGCGCGCGAAGCGCTCGCCCACGGCGTCGTCGCGAAGGATGTACATCTCGAAATGGACGTGGCGCTGGGCCGCCGTGATGGCGTCGAGCCAGGCCGGGTAGTTCTCGCGGGCGTCGCAGAGCAGGCGCACGGCGTTGCCAGCGAGGAGCGGGGCGCCGGCCGCGCGTGAAAACGCCTGAGCAGCGAGGAGTCGAACCTCTGACATCGGCCGACGCCCGGCTACGGTGCGACCTGCTGCTCCTCAGGTGCCAGGCGCGGACGGCAGCCGGTCTTCGGCAGCGATGCATTGGGGAGTGCCATGCGCGCCAGCTCGAGCCGTGCGGAGCGGATGCCCAGCTCTCTGGCTGCCTCCGCGAGAAGCGAGTAGGCCCAGCGGGCGTTGCTCACGGCGCCCATATAGTCCCAGCTCGTCAGTGCGCGCCTGGCCAAGACCGCGTGCCGGTCGGCTGCTTGGAGGCTGGCCTTGGCCAGGCTCGCCTTCGGGCTCGCGAGGAGATCGCCCGCAAGCGCATTCGCTCGATTCAGGTAGCCGGCGGTCTCCCAGCGGCGCATGTTGTCGCGGTTGTGGCGGCCGAAGCCGTGGCTGAGGCCGAGGACGTGCATCACGCTGTCGCTTTCGCCCCCCGCCCAGGCGAAGTAGAGGAAGCCGAAGGGCCCGTACTCGGCGTCGAACGCCGAGTCGTAGCCGTCGTGCGGATGCGACAGGCCGAGGTGATGCCCGAGCTCGTGCAAGGTGGTCGAGGTGAAGGCGTAGAAGGGCCCCCAGCCGGGCGCGCCGAAGGCGAAGACGAAGCTCTGGGTGCCGTCGACCCAGTTGTCGTCGGCGAACCCGAACAGGCCCACGTTGAAGTACGCTCCGAGGCCTGCGTCGGTGGTGTTGAAGGCGAACACGGGCGCCACGTAGTCGCGCGAGCTGTAGGGCGGCACGTAGGACGCCCGGTTCTCGCTGAAGTAGCAGAAGAGCTGGGCGAAACGGTCCCCGAACGGCGTCCAGCAATCGTCTGCAGGATCGTTGAACGTGAAGATGTCGAGCGCCCGCTTGGCTCCAGCGTCGATCGGATCGCGGTCGCTGAGCTTCACCTGCCAGCGGTAGTAGGGCTGGAACGACTCGAGCTTGCGAAGGGCGAACGCGGGGTCGACGAGCTCCCTGCCCTTGCGGTCGGGGTTGTCCTCGAACATCGTGATGTGCGCGACCTTGCTGCCGAAAGGCTCGGGCGCCGTCACCAGCGGATCGTAGAGCGGTGACGGAGTGAACAGCACGTTGATCGCCACGAAGCGGACGAGCAGCCCCATGTCGAGCGACAAGAACTGCGGCAGCCGGTAGCCGAGGGGAAAGGCATACTCCCAGATCACGGGGATCCTGTAGTCGGCGAGCGCGTCGCCGTCGAGGTCCGGGTCGTCGACGTTCCAGTTGCCGACGTTCCACTCCGGCCCCGCCGAGAAGTCGTAGAACCAGCTGCGCCCGGACGTGCCGCCCCACGCGATCGCCTTGCGGCTGTCCGCATTGCCGAAGTTGAACCCGTTGTCGGGGTCGGGCTCGTCGGTCTTCGTGTAGACGTGGAAGCGGAAGTCGTCGCGGCCGTACCAGTTGACGAAATAGACCGTGTACTGCTTGTCGGCGGCGACGTCGTGCGTCTCGAGCCAGCGCTCGACCGACGGGCCGTCTATATAGAGCACGCTCTCCGGCACCTCGACACCGGGGAGCTTGTGGACCTGGCCGTTGTAGAAGGTCTGATAGAGCGTGCGCGGCCCTTCCCGGCCGATCGCCGCAAGCTCGGCGAAGAAGCGGTTGCTGAAGGACTTTCGCTTGTGGACGAACTGGTACGCGAACCGGTACTCGAGGCCCAGGTCGCGCCCGGATAGCCCGTAGAACCGGGGGTAGCGCACGATCGGCTTGTAGCTCGGTGGCAGCAGGCCCAGGATCGTCTCCAGGTCGACGCTACTCTGGTCGAAGCCGATCAGCACGATCCGCACCGGGATCTTGAGCTCGTGGGTCACGAACTCGCCCGGTCGGAGGCCCAGGAGCGGGGCGGCGGCCACGGCGGGCGCCCCAAGCAGCGACGCGGCGAGGACCAAGAGCGGCAGACTCCGCCGCAAGGCGCTACTGTCGTTACCTGGTCTGGGCATGTGCGAAACCTCGTGCGGCGGGCCGTGTCGAGCACCGAGACGCTAGGCGAGGCGGGGAGCCGCTGTCAAGGCTCGCGCCTGGAGTCCGAAGCTACGGCTCGCGGGCCCAGCCGGGAGGCAGACCCGTCCGGCGGAACTGCTCCTCGAGGTCGGCGAGCGCCTGTTTTGCCTGGCGAAACTCGTTGCTCTCAACGAACTCCCTGACCTTCATCTGGACAGGGACGCCCTGGTGGAACTCCGTGCGCACGACCTCGCGCCAGCAGGCCGCTTCGGCGAGCGCCAGCTGCTCTCGGGCATTCGCGAAGCGGACTCGCCACTCGGCCTCCTGCAGCTTGCGTTCCTGCCGCTCGCGCTCGAGCTCGCGAAGCGCGGGCTCGGCTTTGGGCTCCGCGGCGGGCTCGGCCGCCTCGCCCTCGGCCGGGGCCGTTTCCGCCGCGGGTGGCTTCTCCTTTTCGAGGTCGGCCTCCGTAAACACTTTCGGCGGCACGGGTGCGGTTTGCCGCTCACGCTTCTGGCGTTCGCGCGACGCGGCATCGCCCAGGCCCTGGGACCAGGCGGGTGCGGCCAGGACCAGCAGAAAGACGAAGCAGCCACCCTTCATGGCACCTCTCCTAATCACTGCGTAGCGACGTCACGGGATCGATGGCGGCCGCACGCCGCGCAGGCAGATAGCAGGCGGCGAGCGCGGCGAGAAGCAGGACACTCGCGACACTCAGGAACGTGAGCGGATCCGCGGAACTCACGCCGAACAGCAGCGACCGCATCGCGCGGGTGAGGGCGGCCGCCGCCCCGAGGCCAGCGGCCACTCCCAGTACGGCCACGGCCATCCCCTCGCGCAGGACGAACGCCAGGATCCGCCGCGGCGAGGCGCCGAGCGCCGCTCGGATGCCGAGCTCGCGGGTCCCCTGGCTCACCTGGTACGCGATCAAGCCGTAGGTGCCGATCGTACCGAGCGTCAGCGCCAGCACGGCGAAGAGGCAGAGCAGCAGCATCGAGAAGCGGCGGCGCGCAAGCGACGTCTCCACGCGGTCGGTCATCGTCCTGAGCCCGTAGACCGGCAGCTCGGGGTCGAGCCCGCGCACTTCGTCGCGTAGCGCGGGCGCGAGCACGGCGCCGGCCTTGCCGCGCAAGGTCACGTAGAGCGAGCGCGTCGGGTACTGGGTGTGTGGATGGTAGAGCGCGATGCGCGACTCGCCGTCGAGTCGATCCTGCTTGATGCGGCCCACGACGCCCACCACCGTGAGCCAGGGGGTGGTCGCGTGCGCATCGAAGCCCCCCGAGCGCACGCGCTTGCCCAGCGGATCCTGCCCCGGCCAGAGCGCCGCGGCGAGCGCATCGTCGACGACGATCACGCGCGGCTGGTCGCGCGTGTCGTGCTCGTCGAAGCGGCGCCCCAAAAGCAGCGGGATCTGCATCGCCTCGAAATAGTCCGCGGCCACGACGCGGATGTCGGCATTCACGAACGCCTCGCCGGGCGCCGGGACGCGCCCCTCGACCGTGATCGGTCCCCACGCCATCATCTGGCTCAGGGGCAGCGCCGAGACGCCGCCCGCCGCCGTCACGCCAGGCAGGCTCGACAGGCGCTGCCAGAGCTGCCGGTACGCCTCGAGCACCGCCGGCGGCTCCGCGTAGCGCGGCCCGGTCAGGGTCAGCTCGAACGTCGTGACGTCCCGCGGGTTGAAGCCGGGCGGCACTTGCTGGACGCGCGCGAAACTACGCACCAGGAGGCCGGCCGCGACCAGCAGCACGACAGAGAGCGCGATCTCGCCCCCGACGAGCACGCGGCGCAGCGAGTCGCGGCGGGACAGAAAACCGCCGGCCGCCGACGACCCATGCCGGCCTTGCGCGAGCGTCGACTGCAGGTCGGGACGCGTGACCCGCCACGCCGGCAAGAGCCCGAACGCGACACCCGCGAGTACCGACAGCAGCAGCGTGAAGAACAGCACCTCGGGTCCGACCGCGACTTCGTCGAGACGCGGCACGCTCGCGGATCCGAGGCGCACGAGCCCGCGCACGCTCGCGAAGCAGAACAGCAGGCCCAGCAGGCCGCCGCCCAGCGCCAAGAGCAAGCTCAGGGCGAGCTGCTCGCGCAGCAGGCGGGCCCGGCTCGCTCCGAGCGCCGCTCGCACGGCGACTTCCTTCTGGCGCGCGTTCGCGCGAGCCAGCAACAGGTTCGCGACGTTCACGCCGGCGATCAGCAGGACCAGGGCGACTGCCGCGGTCAGGACCAAGAGCGCCTGCCGCACGTTCCCGACCACTTGCTCGTGCAGCGGCACGGCCTCGAACGTGAGTCCCCCGTTGGGCGGATAGAACGCGGGATGCTCGAGGCGCAGTCGGGCCGTGACGCGGTCGAGCACCGCCTGCGCCTGCGCGAGCGAGACTCCCGGCTTCAGCTTGCCCAGGATGTTGTAGTCCTCGCGGTTGCGGACCGAAGCGGCATCCGCCCCGAGCGCGAGCGGCACGACGACTTCCGAATGCAGTGCGCCGCCGAGCGTCGGCATCACTTCGCGTGGCAGGTCGAAGCCCTGCTCGAGGACGCCGATCACCTGGTACGGCTCGCCGTTCAACACGAGCGAACGGCCTACGACACTCGGATCACCGCCGAAACGGCGGATCCAGGTGGCGTGGCCGAGGACGGCGCGGCCGCCCGTGCCCGGCTGCGCGTCCTGCGGCCCGAAGAGCCGCCCGTGGGCGGCGCGTGCCCCCAGCATCGGCAGCAGGTTCGCCGACGCACGGATCGTGCCGACTCGTTCGGGTGCGCCGCCGCCGTCCGTCAGGTTGTAATTGGCTCCGATGGCGATCGCGAGCTCTTCGAAGCACCGCCCGACCGCCTGGATGTCGTGGTACTGCGCCGTCGAAAACCAGTCCTCCGTGATGCCCAGTCCGGGCGAACGGTTCCAGAGGATTACCAGTCGCTCGGCGTCCGCGTAGGGCAGCGGCCGCAGTAAGAGCGCGCTCGCGACGCTGAAGACAGCCGCGTTCGCGCCGATCCCGATCGCGATGGAGAGCGCGACCGACGCCGCGAAGCCGGGGCTTCTCGCGAGCCCGCGGAGCGCCTGACCGAGATGGCGCAGCGGGCCGCTCACGATGTCCGATCCACCCAGAAGCGTCGCGTGCGCGCGAGCGTCAAGATCGCCTTCTCGGTGAAGGTGCGCGGGTCGGCGAACTCGGCGAGCGCTTCGTCCTGGCGGTGGACGTAGGCCCCCAGGTCGGCGAGCACGAGCCAGGGGTCGCGAACGTCGAAGAGCGCCTGCTTCGCCCAGTCGAACCCTCCCGGCGCGGGCGCGTAGCGCGGGCCAACGAGCGCGTCGAGCGCCAGGCGCACCAGCGGATCGATCGCGTAGACATCCTGTGGCCGATACACGCGGCCTTCGCGCCAGGCGTGGGTCTCGAGCGGGCCGAGGCCGAAGAGGAACAAGTTGTCGACTCCGACGACCGCCTGAAGCTCGCGCAAGGTCCCGTCGCGCGTGCCGAGCATGACGGCGCCGCTCGCGGCGAACCTGAGCGCGCGCGCGCCGGTGGCACCCGAGCCTGCCGTGGCCGGCTCGTTCGCGAGATCGGCGCCCGCCAGCAGCAGCCGGACGGCCGCGGCGTCGCAGCGCGGCAAGACGAAGACGCGGAGCGCCTTGCGTACACGCTCGTCGCCGTTGATCGCGTCGGCCACGGCAGCGAGCAGCCCGAAAAGACGGGTGTCCTCGGCGCCCTGCCCCGCGTCCACCCGGGCCAGCACGACGCTGCGAGGCGAAGGCGGCGTCCAGCCGCCGGCCGCGAGCCTCAGGTGCTCGCGCACCAGGCCGAGGGCGCTCAGCAGCGGCCGCTCCTGCGCCGCGAACAGCCCCAGCCTCACGTCCACGAGCGAGTCCGGGTCGAGGTCGACGCCTGTCGTGGCGCGCAGATACGCGCCCAGCCGCTCGCGATTGGCGCGGCGGGCCTTTCGGAAAGCGCCGCGAAACGGGGCCTCGAACGCGAGCGTCTCGAGCCGCGCGAAGCTCTCCGGGTCTTCGGCCCAGGCGCTCCCGAGCGTGAGCGTCAAGAGCTCGGCAAGCGGCGGGTTGCCCTGCTCGACGAGACTTTGTGCGAACACAGGCGTCGCACGCGCCTTGAGGGCGGGGCCGACGAGTGCTTCGAGGTCGGCGAGGATCTCGCCGGCCGGGCCCTCCCACGGCGGCGCGACGAAGGCCTGCCTGGAGCCCACGATCGCGAGCTGGCCGAGCCGCAGTCGTCGGCTCTCGCCTTCGCGGAAGAGCGAGAGGCGGCGGCGCCGCCCGCCGTCGCCAGGCCATAGCGCCTCGACCCGCTCCAGCTGCCGTTTGTTGATCTCGAAAAGGATCTCGAGCAGCCGGGGCTTTTCGGCCTCCAGGAACGCCACGCGCCAGAACGGCCGGCTCGGCTCGCCTGCGGGGCAACCGAAGCGGGAGACGGTCGAGCCGAGGGTGCGGGCCCAGGCCTCGTCCCAGCCAAGACCCCGCTCGTCGAGCAGCAGGCGCATGCGCTCGGGAACCACGAGCGCGCCGCGCTCGTCGGCGAGCAGCAGCTCACCTCCGTCGGCCTCGGCCGCGCGCACCGCCTCGCTCGCGAGCAGGAGCTCGGCACGAAGCCGCGCGGCGTCGTCCTCCGCGACGTCGGGCGCAGGCGGGAGCTTGTGCTCGTGGACGACGCGGCCGGCCGCCTGAAGAGCCGGGACCAGCTCGTCGGCCGTCTCCAATCCGGCTTCGGAGGCGAAGACGTGGACGACCCGGCTCCCGGCTGGCATGCCCTCCCATTCTGCCCCAGCGCGCAGCGCGCGGGGGCCTCGGCGCTCCTGCGGTATAGTCGCGCGAATGGCGCCCGACTCCGTGCTCGGCCCGCATCCCGCGAAGGGCTGACGTGGACACGATCCTCGTCACCGGCGGGGCGGGCTTCATCGGGGCGAACTTCGTGCGCCACGCACTCAGGCACACCGACGCGCGCGTGGTGGTGCTCGACAAGCTCACCTACGCCGGCAACCTCGAGAGCCTGGCCGAAGTCTCCTCGCACCCGCGCTACGCTTTCGTGCAGGCGGACATCGCCGAGCGCGAGGCGGTGCGGGCCGTTTTCCGCAACGAGCGGCCCGCCGCGGTCGTGAACTTCGCCGCCGAGACCCACGTCGACCGCTCGATCGACGACCCCGCGTCGTTCGTGCGCAGCAACGTGACGGGGGCTTTCGAGCTGCTCGAGGCTGCGCGGCTCCACCTGCGCGAGCACCCGAGCGACGGCTTCCGCTTGCTGCACGTCTCGACCGACGAGGTCTACGGCACGCTCGGTGCCGTCGGGGCTTTCTCGGAGGCGACGCCTTACGCGCCCAACTCGCCTTACGCCGCGTCCAAGGCCGCCGCCGATCACCTGGTGCGCGCGTACCACGAGACCTACCGTCTGCCGGTGCTGCTCACCAACTGCTCGAACAATTACGGCCCGTTCCAGTTTCCCGAGAAGCTGATCCCGCTCATGATCCTGAACGCCGTCGAGGGCAAGCCGCTCCCGATCTACGGCGACGGCGGCAACGTGCGCGACTGGCTGTACGTCGAGGACCACTGCGAGGGCATCCTGCTGGTGCTGCGCCGGGCTGCGCCCGGCGCGAAGTACAACATCGGCGGCGGCAACGAGCGGACGAACCTCGAGGTCGTGGACGCGCTCGTGGCGGCCCTCGATGCCGAGCTGCCGGCGGCCAGTAACTCGGCCCTCGCCGCGCGCGGACTGGCTTCCTACGCGGAGCTCAAGAGCTTCGTCCCGGACCGTCCCGGCCACGACCGCCGCTACGCGATCGACGCCGCGAAGATCCGCGCCGAGCTCGGCTGGGCCCCGCGTCATGCGTTCGAGGCGGGCCTGCGCGAGACCTTGCGCTGGTATCTCGCGAACAAGCCCTGGTGCGAGGCCGTCCAGTCGGGCAAGTACCGCCGCGAGCGCCTGGGCTTGACGCGATGAAGTTCCTCCCGACCGACCTCCCTGGCGTGATCCTGATCGAGCCGGACGTGTTCCAGGACGCGCGCGGCTTCTTCCTCGAGACGTACCACGAGCGCAAGTACGCCGAAGGCGGCATTCCGGGGCCTTTCGTGCAGGACAACCATTCGTACTCGGCGCGCGGGACCTTGCGCGGCCTCCACGCTCAGCTCGCGCACCCGCAAGGCAAGCTCGTGCGCGCGGTCGAGGGCGAGATGTTCGACGTGGCCGTCGACATCCGGAAAGGCTCCCTGACGCTCGGGAAATGGGTCGGCTTCGTCCTCTCCGGCCAGAACTTCCGCCAGCTCTGGATCCCGCCGGGCTTCGCGCACGGCTTCTGCGTGACGAGCGAGCGCGTTCACGTCGAGTACAAGTGCACGGGCTTCTACGATCGCGCCGACGAGGTGGCGATCGCCTGGAACGACCCGGCGATCGGCATCGAGTGGCCGATCGACAGCCCGACGCTCTCGGCCAAGGACAGCTCCGCCCCGCGCCTGGCCGAGATGCTCGTGCGCCTGACCGCCTGAGCTAGAATCCCGACATGGGTCTATTCGACCTCTTCCAGGGCAAGTACGTGGACCCGACCTACCCCGGGGTCCACGCCGGCGGCAACATCGTGACGACGACGCTCGGCGCGGTCGTCAAGTGGGGCCGGCGCTCCTCGATCTGGCCGATGCCGTTCGGCACCGCCTGTTGCGCGATCGAGTTCATGGCGCTGTCGGCCTCGCACTACGACATTGCCCGCTTCGGAGCGGAGGTGCTGCGCTTCTCGCCGCGCCAGGCCGACCTCATGTTCGTGGCCGGAACGATCCCCGACAAACTCGGCCCCGTGCTGAAGACGATCTACGATCAGATGCCCGAGCCGAAGTGGGTGATCTCGATGGGCGTGTGTGCCTCGTCGGGCGGCTTCTACCGCTCGTACCACGTGATGCAGGGCATCGACGAGATCATCCCGGTGGACGTGTACGTGCCCGGCTGCCCGCCGTCCCCCGAGGGCCTGGTCGCGGCCGTGATGAAGATCCAGGAGCGGATCAAGAAGGGCGAGCAGGCGAAAGAGCCGCAGGGTGCTTTGCAACTGGGCGCTCCAGGCGACGGGGCCATCGACCGCCGCGCCCGGCGCAAGGCATGGGAGCAGGACGACGCCGCCCGCGCCCGCGAGGGCAAGCGGCCGCGAGGCGTGCTCGAGCTCCGGGTGCTGCCAAACGACGCGAGGGACGAGCACCATGGCTAGCAGCAGTACCGCTGCGGCTCCGCCCGAGGTACTGGCGAAGCCCGCGGCGCGTATCCTGAGCGAGGCGCTCGGCGACAGGGTCCTTGCCGCCTCCGACTTCCGCGGCGACCTGGCGATCACGGTCGAGCGAAGCGTCTGGCGCGAAGCGGCCCGCCTGCTGCGCGACCACGCCGAGCTCGACTACAAGCTGTTCCTCGACCTGTGCGGCGTCGATCACCTCGACCGGCCCGGGCATGCCGAACGCTTCGAAGTCGTGCTGCACGTCTACTCGTTCTCGAAGAAGCATCACGTCCGGCTGAAGACGTGCGTACCTGAGTCCGACCCGAAGCTCCCCACCTTGATCGGGGTCTGGCTCGGTGCGAACTGGTTCGAACGCGAGGCGTGGGACCTCTACGGGATCGTGTTCGAGGGGCACCCGAATCTCTCGCGCCTCTTGACCCACGACGACTTCGTCGGACACCCGATGCGGAAGGACTATCCGACCGCGAAGCGCCACGTACTCAAGGTCCCGAAAGAGCGCCTGCTCGACGTCCCCGACGCCTCCGAGAAGATGCTGATCAACCTCGGGCCTTCGCACCCCGCGATGCACGGCACCTTCCGCGCGCAGGTGCTGCTCGACGGCGAGACGATCACGGACGCCGAGGCCGAAATCGGCTACATGCACCGCAACTTCGAGAAGATGGCGGAAGAGCGGACCTACTGGCAGATCATCCCGTACACCGACCGTCTCAACTACTGCTCGGCCTTCATGAACGGGCACGGCTGGGCGCTCGCCGTCGAGAAGCTGCTGGGCGTTCCGGCCCCGCCGCGGGCAGAAGCGATCCGCGTGATCCTGTCCGAGTTCTCCAGGATCATGGACCACATCATCGCCGTCTCCACGAACGTCGTGGACCTGGGCGCGATCACGCCCTTCTTCGTCATGTTCCGCGCCCGCGAGGACATCTACGAGCTGCTGGAGGCCTGCTGCGGCGCGCGGCTCACGGTCTCGTACGTGCGGATCGGGGGGCTGGCCCAGGACGTGCCGGAGGACTTCGAGGCCCGCTGCAGGAAGGCGATCGCGAGCGTGCGCGACGTGTGGCAGCAAGGCAACGACCTGCTGACCCGCAACTTCATCTTCCAGAGGCGCTTCAAGGACGTGGGCGTGATGGGCAAGGACGAGGCGCTCTCCTGGGGCTGGGTGGGGCCCTGCCTGCGCGGCTCGGGCATCGCCTACGACATCCGCAAGGAACACCCGTACTCCGGCTACGAGCAGTACGACTTCGACGTCCCGGTGGGCACCACGGGCGACTGCTTCGACCGCTACCTGGTGCGCATGGAGGAGATCCGGCAGAGCCTGCGCATCATCGAGCAGGCGCTCGCGAAGCTGCCGAAGGGACCCGTGATCACCGACGACCGCAAGGTGGCGCTGCCGCCGAAGTCCGAGGTGTATTCGAACATCGAGGCGCTGATGAACCACTTCAAGCTGGTATACGAGGGCATCCTGCCCCCGGCCGGCGAGGTGTACGGCTACACCGAAGGCGCCAACGGCGAGCTCGGCTTCTACGTCGTGAGCGACGCCTCCAAGCACCCGTGGCGGGTGAAGGTGCGCCCGCCCTGCTTCAACATCTACCAGGCGTTCCCGCACATGATCAAAGGCTTGATGATCGCGGACGCCGTGGCCATCATCGGCGGCCTCAACGTGATTGCCGGGGAGCTCGACAGGTAAGCGCCATGCCCAAGTGCACCATCGACGGCCGGCAGATCGAGGTCGCCCCGGGGACCACCGTGCTGCAGGCGGCGCTCGACCACGGCATCCACATCCAGCACTTCTGCTGGCACCCCGACCTGCCAGTGGACGGCAATTGCCGCACTTGCATGATCGAAGTCGAGAAGATGCCGAAGCTCCAGATCGCCTGCAACACGGTTGTCGCAGAGGGCATGGTGGTCCACACCAACAGCCCCAAGGCGACCGAGTCGCAGCGCACGGCCCTCGAGTTCCTGCTCGTCAATCACCCGATCGACTGCCCCGTCTGCGACCAGGCCGGCGAGTGCTACCTGCAGGACAACTACATGCGTTACGGCCTCTACGACTCGAAGATCGAGCTCGAGGACAAGGTCCGGAAGCGCAAGGTGGTCGACCTCGGCGGCATCATGCTCGATGCCGAGCGCTGCGTGCTGTGCTCGCGCTGCCTGCGCTTCGAGGACGTGGTGACGGGAACGAACTCGCTGCAGTTCGTGAACCGCGGCGACCACACCGAGATCGCGACCTTCGACGGCCGCAAGATCGAGCACGACTACGCTGGCAACC
>Ga0114129_10011538_pt1 | contig 12582 bp, 10 predicted proteins | sample RhiMetdeltSRZDD1_FD_80071 | JGI IMG/M metagenome (GOLD analysis project Ga0114129, IMG submission 80071) | Populus rhizosphere microbial communities from Tennessee, USA - Rhizosphere MetaG P. deltoides SRZDD1 (version 2) (version 2) | ecosystem: Host-associated > Plants > Roots > Rhizosphere >...
GCCCAGCGGCCGTTCGTGGCCATCACGATCGTGTTGTTGTAGACCTTGTTGCGGCTCGACCCGTGCGAGCCGTCCGTCGAGAAGAGCGAGATCCCGAAGGCGTGGTTGTTGTAGAGCAGGTTGTTGCGGAAGACGCTGTCGTCCACGCCGTCCATGTTGAGTGCGGAGCCCCCGTTGACCCCGTTGTTGTAGATCACGTTGTTCTCGATGAGCGCGAACGAGATGATCCCGTCCCGCACGGTGGTGCCACAGGGGCACTTCGAGCTGAAATCGGCGTTGAGCTGGATGCCCCCGCCGTGGTTGTCGTGGGAGCGGTTGCCGCGGATGGTCGGGTAGTCCGCGCTGTTGCTGTCGTAGATCCCGTGCTCGGTGTTGAACGCCACCTCGTTGTTCTCGATCAGCGGGTGCTGGGAGAAGGCGAGGAAGATGCCGTCCCCGCTGGTGGCGGGAGCGCTGTTGTGCGCGTAGCAGTTGCGGATCGTGATGCGGTTCGTGATGCGGATGTCGATGCCGTGGTGGGGCGAGTTCGCGACCTCGAACCCGTCCACGATCCAGTCCGTCACCTCGGTGCCGGAGCCGTTCTCGATCTCGATGAGGCTCGAGTGGCTGTTCTGCGGCCCGGGAGTGTTGATGACGACGGTGGCGCCCACGTCACGCGCCAGGGTCTTGGGCGCCGACACGGTGCCCGAGTTGCGGATCCGGCAGCCGGCGTAGGTGCCCGACCGTACGAGGATGGTGTCCCCGGGAGCGATGGTTTCGACCGCGTGCTGCAGTGTCGCCCACGGGTTGGAGGACGAGCCGTTGAACGTGTCGTTCCCATTCGGTGCGACGTAGTAGGTCGCGGCAGAGGCCGTGCCGCCCATGCAGAGCAAGGCGGCGAACGTGGCACGCCCGAGGCGATTCAGATCCATGACCTTTCCTTTCCACCAAACGAAAGAAACAGAAGGTTATCGATCACTATCGCACGCCTCGGGCGGGCCCGTCTGCCTTCGTTTGCTTTCGTTTGGCCCTGGCGGACCGGCCTCGCGTCGAGGAAGGCTCCGGCATCCTACGGACTCACGCCGTCAGGGGGCTGTCCTCGACCCGCTCGGGCCACGCTTTGGCGCCCGGCGGCGGCAACGGCTTCGACCTCGATCCGAGCACGCGGGCGGCCAGGGGAACCGTGCTGGCGAGCCCGAGCCCGAGCAACGCGAGGCCGACCGCGCGGCGCCGCTTCCTGTCGATCTTGGGCGCCAGCAGTATGCCCGCGCCCACTCCCATCATCCCTCGCGTGGCGGCCACCGACACCAGCGTCGGCCACGACAACTGCAGTATTCCTTTCATGGCGTTCCTCCAGGCTCTGGTTCAATCGAACGGACGTGCCTCCGATGAAGCTCGATGCAGGCGCCGTGCCAGCGGCGCGATGGAACTCCCGGTTCCGGCCCAACCTTATTGAAGGGACAAACGCGTCTTGCGTGTCACGCGAGGGCGGCGAGCACCTCGTCGGCGTGGCCGTCGACCTTGACGTTGTCCCAGCGCTTCTGGATCTTTCCGTCGGGACCGATCAGGTAGGTCGTCCGCACGATCCCCATGTACTTGCGTCCGTAGTTCGACTTTTCCTGCCAGACGCCGTACTTCTCGGCGACGGCGTGGTCCGCGTCGGCGAGCAGCGGGAAGCCCAGGCCGTACTTCTTCGCGAACTTCGCCTTGCTCGCCTCGCCGAGGATGCTCACGCCCAGCACGGCCGTCTTGCTGGGTCTGAACTTCGGCAGGCCGGCCTGGAACGCGCACGCCTCCTTCGTGCAGCCCGGGGTGTCGTCCTTCGGATAGAAGTACAGGATCACGGGACGCCCCGCGTAGTCCGAGAGACGTTGCGTCTTCCCGGCCTGGTCCTTGAGCGTGAACGCGGGCGCCTTCTTTCCCGGATCGACGAGGGGCATCGGCGGATTATAGGCCGCGGCGCGTGAGGAGATAGACGGCGAAGGTCCCCAGCCAGTGGCCGCCCTCGTAGTGCTCGCCGGTGACGCCGAGGAGCCCGGCGTCGCGATGCGCGCGGGCGGCGGCCTGCAGCGCCGGGATGCGCCGATCCCCCGGCGGCAGGCCCGCGGCGATCCCCTCGAGCATCCACGCGCGGCTCAGGTTGAGGCCGTCGATGTGGGCCAGCTTGGGATCGCTGCGGTCGGTGACGAGGCCCGGCCGCAGCCAGGCCGCGGAGGCGCTGAGGGGCAGCCGCGGAAGGAATCGCGTCAGCCACGAAGCGAAGGCCGGCGGCGCGAGCATCCGTCTGAGCAGATCCGCCTCCGCCAGGCAGGGTGAGAGGAAGTCCTCGCCCGAAGGCTCGTAGGCCAGCGGGCAGTCGCGGTCCTTTTCGTAATACGCGCGCGAGCGCGATTCGATGAGCTCCGCCAGCTCCCGATCGCCGCGGCCCCGGGCCCAATCGAGCGCCAGGCCGAAGGAGAAGGCGGTCTGGGAGTGCTCTCCGATGCGGATCGGGTACGCGAGCGTGGGCAGCCACTCCTCGAGCCGCGCCGCCGCCACCGTTTCGAGGGGCGCGAGCGCGCGGGACCAGGAGCGGGCGTCGGGATCCGGCCACTCGCGGAGCTCCGTCCCGAGCTGGAGCAACCAGGCGAGGCCGTAGGGTCTCTCGAACGAGACTCGCCCCTTGCCTTCCAGGTAGCGCACCTCGGTGGCGATGGCCGGCGGGGCGAGGCTCTGGGCCAGCGCCGCGCGGGCCTCGCGCGCGAAGGGAGCGTCGGGAAACAGGCGCGCCAGGCGCGCGAGCAGCCAGTGACCGTGGACGGACGAATGCCAGTCGTAGCATCCGTAGAAGGCCGGCGTCAGGTCGCGCGGCGGCTTGACGTCCTCGTCGCCGTCGAGGGCGTGGGCGATCTTGTTGGGATACTCGCGGTGGACGCAGGCGAGAGCCAGGCGCGCGAAGCGCTCGGCCTGGGCCGCATCGAGCGGCGGCTTCGTGACGGCCATCGCGAGCACGCCGACTCCGGCAAAGACGCTCAGCATCGGAAGCACCTCAGGGCACCGGCGCCGCCCCGCAGACGGGATCCTGCACCTGCCGGTCCATCTCCGCCCGCACGCCATCCGAGAGCTGCCAGCCCAGGGGAAGCGGCGCGGAGCGCTCCTCGTTCTGGAGGCGCCGGCAGACCCCCAGCTCGACGAACGCATCCGGCCCCACGTGCCGCCGCAGCTCCGCCAGCGCGTCGCTTCCCCGGGCCTCGCGGGTGCCGAGCAGGGCGCGCAGAGGCGCGAACCACTCGGCCATGTTCTCGGGAGCGCTCCATGCCGTATCGCCGGCCACGGGGATCGAGGGCAGATGGCATCGCTCCGGGTTGTTGCAGAGGTAGATGACCACGAATCGCGGTCGGGGCCCCGTCGCCACGGGCGCCTCGCTCAGGGCGTGCAGGATGTCCTGCAGCGTCGCGGCCCCCGAGTTCTCGAAGTACCCGCCGTCCACGACGTGCCCTCGATCCTCGGCCGACGACGTGCGCAGGCGGCCGGCTGGGGAGACGTAGCTGAAGCGGGCGCTGTTGTGCATCACGGTCTTCAGCGGCGGCTCGGCGCCCACCACGCCGAGCAGGTCGTAGGCGTCGGGAATGTCGGCGGTCGTCCAGGAGAACGGCGTGGCGACGAGTCGCCTCCCGGTCTGCACGTGCGTCCCGTTCAGCACGAGGGCCGGCACGCCGGCGCTCGGCGACGGCCACGCGTCGAGGTACGGTGCGGACAGGGAATCGCGCCCGGTCGCGACGCGGTACGACGCGGCCCACGAGTCCTCGAGGGCCCACGAGCGGTCGAAAGCCCGGATGGGCAGCGGTATGAACCACTGCGCGAAGTCCCCCGTGACCAGCTTGCCCAGCGTGGGGGCCAGGAAGCGGCCGGCCAGGATCGCGCGCGCGCAGGGCTCGAGGGCCGCGCCGCCGGTGCCCGCGGAAACCGCGCACGGCAGCGAGCCGCCGGCGGCGTCCTTGATCAGGCTCGTGAAGACGGCCGCGCCCACGCTTCCTCCCGACACGCCGCTGATCGCGAAGATGTGGCGCGCGAAGTCGGGCCGCTGGTCCTGGACGTGCGCGAGGACGCCCGCGGTCCAGTACGCGGCCCGGATCCCTCCGCCCTCGGCCGCGACGAGGTAGACCGGCACCTCCGCGCAGCCCCCGCACTCGGCCTGGAGAGGGGTGAACCAGGACGAGAAGGCATCGGCCAGCGCGGGCCGCTGCGCAATCCGGGACGGGGCCGCCGCGGCCAGCCGCACGTCGTGGTTGTCGTTCCAGCCGCTGAAGGTGGCCGCGCCGAGGAAGAACAGGGCGACGAGGGGCAGCCGCAGGACGCGGCCCGCCACCGCGGCCAGGCTCCCGAAGAAGACCGTGTTGGCCGCGGCCACGAGGAGCACGGTGACGGCCCCGAGATGGGAGCCGACGCTCAGCGGCCAGCGCACGAACAGCGCGAAGAAGAGCAGGCTGACGCCGAGCGAGACGAGTCCGGCCACACGGGTGGCGGGGGGCATCTCGCCGATCGTGAACCTCGTCTCCACGGGATACGACGTGAGGCTCAGCCGCGCCAGCCATGCCCGGCGGCGCATCACGAAGATGCCGAACCCCACCGAGAGGACGAGACAGGCGATCGCGTAGAGCGCCATCGCCCGCGCCGCATGCGAGCCCGGCTGGGCGAGCGGCATGGCCAGCAAGAAGGCCACGCCCGCCAGGGCCACCGTCGCGATACCCAGCACGCGCGGCGTCCACGTCGCGAAGAACTGCTCGTCGGCGGTGGGCTCGGGATCGTTCGCGGAGCGCACCGTCAGGACTACCCGCGCCCAGTACCAGACGCTCGCGGCCCATACGATCAGGAACACGAAGAAGCCGGCGCGGGCCGCGAGGCCGGAGGCGGCATGGTCGGCGAGCGTGAGCAGCAGGTCGCGCCCTTGCGGCAGCGCGATGAGCGGCACCGATCCGAGCGCGACGGAGAGCACGCTGAAGCGGCACCGGGCGAGCACCTTCCCGCGCGGTCCGACGAACAGGGCGACCAGCGTGACCGCGGCGGTGACGGCGAGAAGGGCCAGCTTCATGGCGGCCGCGCCCGACATGAGGCCGACCAGGGCGGGAGGGAAGCTCGCGCCCGCGATCTCCTGCGCGTCGTGGACGGGGTAGAGCAGGGCGAGGAGGAGCAGGTTCTCGAGCCAGTCGAGCGCGGCGGCGAGCCAGGGCGCGAGCTGCGCGACGCGCAGGGGGCGCATCCCTCCCGAGCGGATCACCCACGTGTACAGCGCGCTCAGCAGCGCCGCGCAGGCCGGCGGGAAGAGCGTGTCGAGCGTGGCCACGCTCCACTTGAAGACCTGCACTCCCTGCGGATGCTCCGCCCCCCAGATGACGAGGATCTGCTTGAAGACGCCGGCCCGGAAGCTCAGCTCGAGGTCCACGACGCTCGGTCCGTCGGGCGCCTCGAAACGCGCAGCGCACCAGCCGAACCCGAAGATCAGCGCCGCGTTGAGGAGCAGGAGCAGCAGCACCCGCCCCTTGGTGGCGAGACGTTCGACGAGCGCAGGCAAGGGCCGCGAGGATGCTCCCCCGCCGAGTTGTCTGTCAAGAAGCAGGGTGCGTCTTCGTGCGCCCAGGGCTTTTTCGGCCGGGGACGCTTGCTATAGTGAAAACATGGCGGCCAGCGAACCACCTCGTCCCATGAACAGCAAGGAAAACGGGGCGGCCTCCGCGCCCGGAACTCCGTCCGGCGCCCCATCTCCGCCCGCCGCCGCCACCCCCTCACCGGTGGCCATTCCTCCCACGGACGGCCAGAAGGCGCAAGCAAGGGGACCGGTCAAGCTGACCAAGAGGCAGAGGAAGCTGATCAAGGACGCCCACCGGCAGCTCGACTCGTGGGAGCGCTACCGGGCCTTGACCGACGTCCTCGACGAGGCGATCGACCTCGTCGACCTCGCGGACCACAAGGCCCGCTTCGCGCTCATCATCATGACCGCCATCAACGCGGTCATCTTCCTCCTCGGCGCCCGCACCGACGTGATCAAGGACCTGCCCGCGGGCGTGCGTCCCTGGCTCGTGGCCGGGTTCGTCTTCTACGTCCTGACCGCGCTCTACTTCTTCTTCCAGGCGATCGAGTCGCTGCGGCCCCGGAAGTCGCAGCCCCAGGTGCGTTACCAGGGAGAGTCGGGCCTCGAGGAGCACCCGCTGGGCATCCGCTTCTACGAGGACATCCTGAGCCGCGACGTGGAGGCCTATCGCCGCGCGTGGCGCGAGATCAAGATCGGCCAGCTCAACGCCGAGCTCGCCGTCCAGGCCCACGCCCTGGCCCAGATCAACCAGGCCAAGTACAACGCGCTGCGCAAGCTCTACCTCGGGCTGCAGATCATGATCCTGATGGGCGTCGCGCTGCTGACGATCGGCGCCGTCGCGTACTGGCGGGCGGGGGGGGCCGAGGCCGGCTTCGGCAAGCACGTCAAGCTCAAGGCCCATGGCGGGGACGGGATCGCCGAGGCCGCCACGCCCGCGCCGGCGCGCGACTGGCAACGGTATCCCGCGATCGCGGAGCGCACCACCTCGGCGCAGGTGGTGGGGCTCGGCGACGTGCACGGGGCCTACGACCGCCTGATCGCGCTCCTGCTCACGGGAGGCCTGATCCGCAAGGGCGGCGGGGGCCCCGGCTATGCCTGGGCGGGCGGCAACCGGGTGCTGGTGTCGGTGGGCGACATCATCAACAAGGGCGACCGCGCCATCGACGTGATCGATCTCCTGCGGGCGCTCGAGCCGCAGGCGCAAGCGGCGGGCGGCGGCATCATCGTGACCCTCGGCAACCACGAGGCCGAGTTCATGGCCAAGCCGGGGAAGAACAAGCAGGAGGAGTTCCGCACGGAGCTGGAGAAGCGCGGACTGGACGCGGACAAGGTGGCCGACGGCGAGACCGACTACGGCCAGTGGCTGCACCAGCGACCGCTGGCGGCGAAGGTCAACAGCTGGTTCTTCTGCCATGCCGGCGAGACCGGCGGCCAGACGATCGCGCAGCTCGCCGACACCTTCCGCAAGACGGTGGACGCGGGCAAGTGGAAGTCGGATTTCCTCATCGGCCCCGACTCGATCCTGGAGGCCCAGAAATGGTGGCGCGATGGCGCGGCCATCAACCGCGACCTCGGCGCCGTGAAGGCCGCGCACATCGTCTTCGGCCACGACCCCGGCGCGTTCCAGAAGGGCAAGCTCGAGCAGAGGTTCGAGGGACGCATCTTCCGCATCGACGTCGGCATGACCCCGCCCGTCAACTACAGCAAGGGCGCGCTGCTGCTCATCGATCGCAAGGACGGAAACGAGGTCGCGACCAGCCTCGACGCCGGTGGCCAGCGCCAGGAGCTGTGGCGCGGGCGCGCCGGCGACTGAGCCGCGTTTCGGCGGCGCCGGTCCAAGCCGCCGCTCAAGGTTGCTAGACTCCGCGGGATGAAAGCGCCGGGCGTGGCGGTGGCCGCCGCCATCGCGCTCGCATCCCCCGCGCGGGCCGGCGCCCAGGCGGGCCCGGACCGCTGGCGCGCGGAGCCGTTCAAGCTGACCTCGCCCGGCGGCGCCTTCGAGCTGGGCCTCACCGGTTACGTCCAGGAGGACCTGCGCTCCTACCGCGACTGGGAGCCGGTCCTCCCGCGGACCTCCGAGCTGCGGCGGATCCGCGTGGGGGCGGAGGGCAGGTGGAAGCGGCTGTCCTTCCAGGTGGACGTCGACCCCCGCCGCGAGCGGCCGGAGGACACGGTCGAGGGCGCGCATTACCTCAAGAACGCGTACGTGGAGCTGCGTCTGGCCAAGGCTTTCCGCATCCGCGGCGGGCAATTCAAGCTCCCGTTCAGCCCCGAGTTCCTCACCTCCGCGGCCAAGACCGACTTCATCGAGCGCTCGATGCTCGTCGATGCGCTCGGTCTCGATCGCGACTGGGGCGGCGTGGCGCTGGGCGAGATCGGCCGCGTCCGCTACGAGGCGGGCGTGTTCCAGGGCGACGGCTGGCGCACCCATCAGCGCGCGGGCACGACGGGGGCGGCGCGGGTGGAGGTGACTCCCCTCACCGGGCTGGACGTGGGGGCCTCGTACAATCAGGGCCGCGTCACCGCCGATGACGAGGCGCCGGGAGTCGCGGAGCCCAAGGGCTTCTCCGCGAGAGGGCCGGCGGGCTTCCGCTTCTCGGTCCGCCACTTCGTCGACGGCCTCCGCCGCCGCCTCGGCGCCGACGGCACGCTGCGCCGGGGCCCCGTGGGCCTGAAGGGCGAGATCGCGCGGGGCTGGGAGGAGCGAAAGGGACAGGGCGCCACGTTCGACGACCTCCCGCGAGCGGTCACCACCGGCTGGGCGCTCTCCGGCACGTGGCTCGCGACAGGGGAGAGGAAGCGCGGCACGATCCGGCCCCGGCACCCGTTCCCGCATGGCGCCGGCGCCGTCGAGTTCGGCGTGCGTTACGAGTCGGTGCAGGTGGACGACGACGGCCCCGACGCCGGCTTCGCCGGCGCGGGCAACCGGGCGCGGAACATCCTGCCCGTCGGAGAGCGCGTGTGGACGGGAGGCGTCTCGTGGTGGCCTCGGCAGTGGCTGCGCTTTCTCGCCAACGTGGTGGTCGAGCGCTTCGACGACGACCTGATCGTTCCCGAGCCCGGCCGCCGCGGGGCCTACGTGACGTTTCTCGGCCGCCTGCAGCTCGCGCTGCCGTGACGGCGTCGCTGGCCGTTCTTCTCGTTCTCGTCGCGGGCGCCGCGCCCGCCGCGGACCCGATGTTCGACGCGGCCGTGCTCCACGAGGTCCGCATCGTCATGGATCCCGCGGACTGGCAGGCGCTGCGCGACAACTTCCGCACCAACCAGTACTACGCGGCCAACGTCTCGATCGACGGCCAGGTCGTCGAGCAGGTCGGCCTCCGCTCGCGGGGGAAGGGCTCGCGCAGCGGCGAGAAGCCCGCGGTCAAGATCGACTTCAACAAGTACGTCGAGAGCCGGACGTTCCACGGCTACGGTGCGGTCCACGTCAAGAACGCCGTCCAGGACGCGAGCTTCGTCCGCGAGGTGCTGGCGCTCTCGGTCTACGAGGCGCTCGGAATCCCCGCTCCCGGGATCTCCTTCGCGCGGCTGACGGTGAACGGCGAGTACTGGGGCCTGTACAACCTCGTCGAGGACGTGAAGAAGAAGTTCCTCACGGAGCGGTACGGGGAAGACGGCGGGAACCTCTTCAAGTACGAGCACACCGAGGCGTGGGACTTCACGTCGAAGGGCGACGAGCCGGTGAAGTACATCCCGGTCCCGTTCCAGGCCGAGACCAACGAGACGCACCTGGACGGCAGCGGCCTCGTGACGTTCGTCAAGGCGATCAACGAGCTGCCCGCCGCCACGTTCAGCCGCGACATCGCCGGCTACATCGATCCCGTGAAGTTCCTCACCTACGTCGCGGCCGAGAACGCCACCGCCGACACCGACGGCTTCGTCGGCGAGGCGGGGATGAACAACTTCTACCTCTATCAATACAAGGACTCGGCGCGCTTCGCGTTCGTCCCCTGGGACAAGAACTCGTCGTTCGTACAGGCGGAGTGGCCGCTCTTCCTGCGCATCGAGACGAACGTGCTCACGCTGCGCCTGATGGCCGACGCGGCCATGCGGCAGGTCTACGTCGACGCGATGAAGCGGGCGGCCGCCTTCGTCGGCACCGCCTACCTGGGCCCGAAGCTCGAGGCCGCCTACGCCCTGGTGCGCGAGGCGGCGCTGACCGACACCAGGAAGCCGTTCACGAACGAGGAGTTCGATCTGGCGGTGAGCGGGCTGCGGGGGATCCTCGCCGCCCGGCCGCCGGACATCCTGGCCCAGGCCGAGGCGGCCAACCGCCAGTCGCTAGCCGCCAGTCGCTGCCGCTAGCCTTCAGTCCTCGTCGTGCCCGGCCCCGGCCCGGGCGCGCTTCCGCGCCGCGCGCTTCTTCTTCTCGCGCAGCCGGTCCTCGCGAGCGGCGGCGGAGGGCGCGGTGGCCCGGCGCGGACGAGGGCGACGCAGCGCCCGCCCCAAGATGTGGCGTACCTTCTCGCGCGCATCCTCCAGGTTGCGGTGTTGGTCTCGCGTGCGCTGGCTGACGACGAGCAGCCGGCCGTCGGCGTCGAGCCGGGAGCCGGCCAGAGCCTGCAGCCGCCCGCGCGCGGCCGAAGACAACCCCTCGACGAGGGCGAGGTCCACCCTGAGCTCGACCTTCGACGCCACCTTGTTGACGTTCTGTCCACCGGGGCCGGACGCGCGCACGGCGCGGAAGGAGAGCGCGGCGGGCGGGACCGTCACGTGCTCGCCGATCGCGATGGGCTCCATAAGTTGTTCCCTGGTGACGATTGTCACAGAATACGCTCGAACTGCGAGCGCACACTCCGACTCTTACTCTCTCACAGGGCGCGCACGGGCCCCGGAAAGGCGGTGGGCGGTGACGTTCGGACGGGATGACGCGAACCCTTCTCCTTCTCTCACCCTCGTGCCCACGCCGGCGCCGCTGCCCGAGACGGCCGACGACGTCAAGCGCCTGCAGGAGGACCTGCTCCATGCGGCGCTGCACGACGGTCTCACCGGCCTCGCCAACCGCCGCCTCTTCCTCGACCGGCTCCATGGCGCGCTGACGCAGCGCGCGCAGGGCGAGGGCCGGCCGTTCGCCGTGCTGTTCCTGGACGTGGACCGCTTCAAGTCGATCAACGAGAGCCTGGGCTTCGAGGCGGGGGACCGTCTGCTGGTCGAGGTCGCGCGCCGCCTCGAGGCGTGCCTGCGCTCCCGCGACACGGTGGCCCGCTTCGGCGGCGACGAGTTCACGATCCTGCTCGAGGACCTCGAGGACGAGAACGAGGCGGTGCGGGTCGCGGACCGGATCCTGGCCCGCCTCCAGGACCGCCTGGAGATCGACGGCCACCGCGTCGTCGCCCACGCGTGCATCGGCATCGCGCTGAGCAAGCCGGGGCACACGCGCCCCGAGGACGTGGTGCGCGACGCGGACCGCGCGCTGCAGAAGGCGAAGGCGCTCGGCAAGCCCGGCTTCCAGGTCTTCGACTCCGCGATGGAGGGCCGCGCGATGTCGCTGGCGCAGCTCGAGGCCGCGCTGCGGCACGCTCTCGACCGCGAGGAGTTCCGGACCCACTACCAGCCGATCGTCTCCGTCAAGGGAGGCAAGGTCGCGGGCTTCGAGGTGCTGCTGTGGCGGCGCTCGCCGAGCAGCAACAGCCGCGAGCCGGGCCGCAACGGCGGGGTTCAGTAAACCCCTACCAGCTCCGCGTCTCGCCCACCTTCATCACCCAGGCGCGATCGTCGCCGATCCCCAGCCGCTCGGCCTCCGCGCGGAAGCGGCGGGGCGGCTCGTCGATCGGCTCGTCGGCCAGGTCGAACGTGCCCCAGTGCATGGCCGCGATCCGGGAGGCGCGCGCGGCCAGGGCGCCCTGCACCGCTTCCTCGGGCGTGACGTGGACCGGCGCCATCATGCGCCGCGGCAGATAGGCGCCGATCGGCATCGCGGCCACGTCGAACGGCCCCAGCCGCCGGCCGATCTCGGAGAAGCCGTCGAAGCTGGCCGTGTCGCCGGCGTGATAGAAGCGGCGGGTCGGGCCCTCGACCACGAACCCCGCCCACAGGCGCCGGTTGCGGTCGAAGAGCGAGCGCCCCGAGAAGTGCCGCGACGGCACGCAGTGCACCGTGACCGCCCCGACGTCGGTCTTCTCCCACCACCCGAGCTCGGTCACCTGGCCGCCCGCGCGGCGGATCAGCTCTCCCACCCCCGACGGGACCACGAAGCGCACGCCCCGGGCCGCGAGCACGCGCACCGAGGGCAGGTCGAGATGATCGTAGTGGTCGTGGGAGACGAGCGCGAAGTCGACCCTCGGCAGCCCGGAGAGCGACAGGCCCGGGGGCACCAGTCGCGGCGGCCCCGCGAAGCGCAGCGGGCTCGCGCGCCGCGAGAACATCGGGTCGGTGAGGAACGTCGTCCCGTCCATGCGCACCAGGAACGAGGCGTGCCCGATCCAGGTCAGGCCCGGGTTCGCCGCCAGCGCGGAGGGATCGCTCGCGACGAAAGGCGCCCCTCCCGGGCGCGGGACGACGGTCAGCCACAGCCTCCTCAAGAGGAAGGGTGCCATCACCCTCGGTCCGCCCTGGTCGGGGCCGGGTGGTCTCGTGGCCATGTCGATCGATCTTAACCTCACGCGGGGACGGAGGTTGATCCCGCTCCCGCAGCGGGAATAGACTCGCGGGAATGGCGGAAACAGCGGCCGACCCCCTCATCGACTCGCTCGTCGCGGATTTCGGCGGGAACTACACCTTCGCGCTCGAGCTGCTCGAGCAGTACCGACTCGACCGGAATTCGGTGGACCCGAGCTGGCGCGACTACTTCGACCGCATGAGCGGCGTGGCTCCCGCCCCGCCGGCGCGCGCGGCGGCCGAGTCGCCCGCGGCGGCATCGTCCGCGCCGCGGTCCGTCGGCCTCGTTCGCTCGGAGCCGGCGGCGCCGGCGCGCGCGAAATCCCAGGCCCTCGTCGTGCCCGCGATCCTGCCCGGCGACATCGCGACGCCGATCCGCGGCGGCGCCCTCCGCATCGTCGAGAACATGGAGGCGAGCCTCACCATTCCCACCGCCA
>Ga0114129_10011539_pt1 | contig 12581 bp, 10 predicted proteins | sample RhiMetdeltSRZDD1_FD_80071 | JGI IMG/M metagenome (GOLD analysis project Ga0114129, IMG submission 80071) | Populus rhizosphere microbial communities from Tennessee, USA - Rhizosphere MetaG P. deltoides SRZDD1 (version 2) (version 2) | ecosystem: Host-associated > Plants > Roots > Rhizosphere >...
CCCGTAGACGCTGCCGAGCGCGCCCGCGCCGCGCGCGGTGAGCGTCCGGAAGAACCGCGTCGTCCACTCGCGGTCGCCGCCGTTGGGACCGGCGGCGATGAACCGGATCGGCACCCCGAAGCGCGGCACCCACGCGGTGTAGCGGCGAAACTCGGTCGCGTACTCCTCGGGCGTGAAGTTGCCGCCGCAGCCCCACGGCTCGTTGCCGACGCCCCAGTAGCGGACGTTGAACGGCTCGCGGTCGCCGCCCGCCGCGCGCAGATCGGACATCGTCGTCGCGCCCGCGGGCGCGTTGCAGTACTCAATCCACTGGTAGAGATCCTTCGCCGGGAGGCTGCGCACGTTCGCCGCGATGTATGGAGACGCGCCGGTCAGACGGCAGAAGCGGACGAACTCGTTGGTGCCGAAGCGGTTCGGATCGAAACGCTGCGGACCCGGCGTCGCGTCGCGATTCTGCGACGGGCGCGTGTCCGCCCAGAAGTCGGTGCGGCGCGGTCGATTGTCGGGGTGGCCGATGCCGTCGCGCCAGTCGTAGCTGTCGGCGAAGCAGCCGCCCGGCCAGCGGATCACCGGCGGGTTGATCTTCTTCAGCTCGTCGACGAGCGCCTTGCGAATGCCGCCGATGTTGGGGATCTTCGAGTCCTCGCCGACCCAGACGCCGTCGTACACCACGCCGCCCAGGTGTTCGACGAAGTGGCCGTACAGATCGGGCGCGATGGTCCCGATCGGTTCGTCCACGAGGAGGTCGAGCCGCGAATCGGCCCCCTGCGCGCGCACGGCCGGGATGGGCCGGGCGAGCAGCGCACCAGCCCCGGCGGTCAGTGCCGTCCCGATGAACTCGCGTCGTGTTCGGAGATTCATACAGCCTCGCGCTACTTCACCACGCCGAACGTCCAGACCGTCGTCGAACGATAGGTGTCGCCGGGCCTCAGGATCGTCGACGGAAAACTCGGATGGTTGGGAGAGTCGGGAAAATGCTGCGTCTCGAGGCAGAGGCCGTAGCGGTGCTTGTAGACGTGGCCGCTCTTGCCGGTGATCGTGCCGTCGAGGAAATTCCCGGCATAGAACTGAACGCCCGGCTCCGACGTCGCGACATCGAGCGTGCGGCCGCTCTTCGGATCGACGAGCCGCGCCGCCGACCGCAGCCCCGAGGGCGCCGACGCGCCGCGCAGGACCCAGTTGTGGTCGTAGCCCTTGCCGTACTTCAACTGCGGATGATCCGCGTCGATCCGCGCGCCGATCGCCGTCGGCGTTTGAAAATCGAGCGGCGTGCCGGACACAGGCGCGAGTTCGCCCGTCGGGATCAGCGTGTCGTCGACCGGCGTGAAGCGATCCGCGTCGAGGCGCAGCTCGTGGCCGAGGATGTCGCTGCTGCCTTCGCCGGCAAGATTGAAGTAGCTGTGCTGCGTGAGGTTGATCGGCGTCGCCTTGTCGGTCGTCGCTTCGTAGTCGATCTTCAGCTGCTTGTTCGGCGTCAGCGTGTAGGTCACGCGCGCGGTGAGCGTGCCGGGATAGTGCTCGTCGCCGTCGGGGCTGGTGAGCGTGTAATCGACGCCGACGTCTCCCTCGCGCTCGAACGACACCGCGCTCCACAGCTTCTTGTCGAAGCCTTTGACGCCGCCGTGCAGGTGGTTCGGTCCGTTGTTGGTCGCGAGCTGATACATGACGCCGTCGAGCGTGAAGCGTCCCTTCGCGATGCGGTTGCCGTAGCGGCCGACGACCGCACCGAAGTAGGGATGGCTCTCGAGGTAGCCGTCGATCGAATCGAAGCCGAGCGCCACGTCGTCGACGCGGCCCGCGCGGTCCGGCACGCGGATCGACACGATGATCGCGCCGTACGGGATCGTGCGCACTTCCACGCCGCCGTTCGACAAGGTGTAGATCGCGACGTCCTTGTCCTCGACGCGGCCGAACGGCGCCCGCGACACGGCGGCCTTGGCCGTCGTGGCGGTCGTCGCGACGGCCGGCGGCTGCGACTGGCCGCACGCGGAGCACCAGACCGCGGCGGCGGCCGACGCCGCGATCGCGAAGCGGTCCGCTCTCATCGACCCCTCCAGCCTGACTCGCCGAAGCGCCGAAGGCGCGAAGGCAGGCGTGTGTAGTATTACCATATGACGAGAATGGCGACGCCGGTTCCGTTCGCGCGGCCGCAGTATCCCGAACAGAGCCTGCACGGCCGCATCGTGCACGCGATCGGCCGCCGGATCCTGAGCGGCGACCTGCCGCCCGGCGCGATCGTGCCGGCCGAACCCGAGCTCGGCGCGAGCCGCACCGTCATCCGCGAGGCCATCAAGGTCCTCGCCGCCAAGGGGCTCGTCGAATCACGTCCGAAGACCGGCACGCGCGTCCGGCCGCGGCACGCCTGGAACCTCCTCGATCGCGACGTGCTCGCGTGGCAGCAGGAAGGCGCCGCGAGCGACGAGCTGCTGCGCAAGCTGACCGAAGTGCGCCGCATCATCGAGCCGGCGGCCGCCGAGCTCGCGGCGGCGCGCGCCGGCGCGGCCGACGTCGCCGAGCTGGAGCGCGCGCTCGCCGAGATGGATGCCGCGACGCGGCCTCGATCCGAGGACGATGTCGAGCGGTTCGTCCGGGCGGACATGCGGTTCCATCTCGCGATCCTGAAAGCCTGCCGCAACGAGCTGCTCGAGGAGATGAGCCGCGTGGTCTACTCGGCGCTGCTCGTGAGCTTTCGATCGACGAGCGCCGTGCCCGGGCGCGCGCGAGCGGCGATGCCCAAGCACCGCGCCATCTTCGACGCCATTCGCGCGCGCGATCCCCGCGGCGCGGCGACCGCGATGCGCCACCTCGTGCAGGCGACGGCCCGCGAGGTCGCGTCGCTCGGCCGCGCGCGGAAACGACGCGCGGAGCCGAGGAGCAAATCGGCTGCGTCGCGCGCGCGTCGATGAGCCGGCTGGCGCGGAAGGTCGCCTTCGTCACCGGCGGCGCCCAGGGCATCGGACGCGCGATCGTCGAGAGGTTCGTCGCCGAGGGCGCCGGCGTCGCGTTCATCGATCGCGACGTCGACGCGGGTCGGGCGGCCGAGCGGGCGATCGGCGGCGGCATCCGCTTCCAGGCCGCCGACGTGACGAGCGAGCGCGAGGTGGAGCGGGCCATCGGTGAGGTAGTCGCGGCGCACGGCACGCTGGACATTCTCGTGAACAACGCGGGCGTCAACGCGTACTTCGATGCCGCCGAGATGACCGAGGCCGAGTGGGACGGCGTCTTCGCCGTCGATTTGAAGGGCGCGTGGCTGTGCAGCAAGCACGCGCTGCGGGTGATGAAGCGGGCCGGGCGCGGATCGATCGTCAACATCGCGTCGATCCACGCGAACCTGACGATGGCCGGGATGTTTCCGTACGCGGCGGCCAAGTCGGGGATCGTGGGCCTGACGCGCAGCCTGGCGCTCGATTACGCGCCGGCCGGCATCCGCGTCAACGCCGTGCTGCCGGGTTGGACCCGCACGCGGCTCGTCGAGGAATGGTTTAGGATGCAGCCGAATCCCGCCGAGGCGGAGCGCCGCGTCCTCGACGCCCACCCGCTGCGGCGGATCGCCGCGCCCGGCGAGATCGCGAACCTCGTCGCGTTCGTGGCCTCCGACGAGGCGTCGGCGATCACGGGGGCGTCGCTGTCGATCGATTGCGGGCTTGGAGTACGCTTCGCCACGTGAGCGGGATCAACTTTCAACTTTCAACTTTCAACTTTGAACTCTCAACTTTTCAGGTCCATATGCGAACGACAGAAGCCATCCTGAACCAACTGGACCTGCCCGCGCGCGACGCGTACGACCTGCCGTCCTCGCGCAAGCGGTTCGCCGACGGCGGGCAGTACCGCGTGGAGATCCCGTCGTGCGAGGGGCCGCGCGCGATGGAGGCGGTCATCGCAGCCGCGCGCGAGCACGGCGTCCACGTGCATCGCATCAGCCAGGGCAGCGGCATCATGCTGCAGACCGACGACGAGATCGAGCGCATGCTGGCGCTCGGGCGCGAGCACGCCATCGAGGTGTGCCTCTTCGTCGGACCGCGTGCGAGCTGGGACGTCGGCATCCAGGCGGCGAGCGCGTCGGGCAAGGTCCTCGGCGCGTCGCTGCGGGGAGCCGATCAGCTCGCGTACGGCATCGAGGACATCCGCCACGCGGCCGAGCTCGGCGTCCGCTCCGTGCTCGTCGCCGACGTCGGCCAGCTGATGATCCTCGGGCGCATGAAGACGGCCGGCGATCTGCCCGCCGATTTCGTGCTCAAGATCTCGGTCACGCTCGCGGCGGCGAACCCGGCGACCGCGCGCGTCCTCGAGGATCTCGGCGCGACGTCGATCAACCTGCCGGTCGATCTCTCGCTCCCGCAGATCGCGGCCGTGCGGCAGGCGATCGACGCCGCCATCGATTTCTACGTCGAGGCGCCGGACGACTTCGGCGGGACGGTCCGTCACTACGAGATCCCGGAGATCGTGCGCGTCGGCGCGCCGATCTACGTGAAGTTCGGACTGCGCAATGCGCCCAACATCTATCCAAGCGGCCAGCACATCGAGTCGACGGTTCTCGCGTTGTCGCGCGAGCGCGTCCGCCGCGCGGCGATCGGCGTGTCGCTGCTGAAGCGGTACGCGCCGGACTCGGTTGCCTCGCCGGCCGCGGTGCGCGTCTGATGGCGACGCTCGACTCCAGGCCGTCGGTCCCGAATCCCGTCGCCGCGGGCATGCGCATCGTCGGCGTCCGGACGACAGTCGTCGGCGCGCCGTGGCGCGAGCTCGTGTTCGTCGAGCTTGCCACCGACGGCGGGCTCGTCGGCGTCGGCGAAGTGCGCATGGTCAACAAGACCGGCACGCTGGTCGCGTCGGTCCAAGAGCTTGCTCCGCGCTACGTCGTCGGATCCGATCCGTTCGACGTCGAGCGGCTGTCGTGGAACATTCTGAAAGGGGAGTACGGCCGGCCGGAGGAGGTCACGCAGTCGGCGCTGGCCGCGTTCGAGGTCGCCTGCTGGGATCTGATGGGGCAGGCGCTCGGCGTGCCGATCTGGAAGCTCCTCGGAGGACGGTTTCGCGATCGCATTCCCGCGTATGCGAACGGCTGGTACCAGGCGGACCGCGATCCGAAGCGGATCGCGGCGCTCGCGCGAGGCGTGGTCGAGCGCGGGTACCGCGCGCTGAAGCTCGATCCGTTCGGCGCCGCGAGCGCGGAGATCTCGCGCGCCGATCGCGTCCGCGCGGCCGACATCGTCTCTGCCGTGCGCGACGCGGTCGGCTCCGACGTGCAGATCCTCGTGGAGATGCACGGCCGCTTCACGGCCGCCGCCGCGCTCCGGGTCGCGGCCGATCTCGAGCGATTCGATCCCGAATGGATCGAGGAGCCGGTCCCGCCCGAAAATCCCAGGACGCTGGCGCGAGTGCGCGCGGGCACGCGGCTGCAGATCGCGACGGGTGAGCGCGCGCACACGTTCGAGGACATCCGGCCGTTCATCGAGGAGGCGCTCGTCGACGTCGTCCAGGTGGACCTCACGCATTTCGGCGGGTTCCAGGCCATGAAGCGGCTCGCCGGCTGGGCCGATGCGTACTCGCTGCTGCTGGCGCCGCACAACGTGTGCGGGCCGGTCGGCACGATGGCGAACGTGCACCTCGCCGTGTCGACGTCGAACTACAAGATTCTCGAGCACTTCAACGACTTCGCCGATCCCTGGGTGCGCGATCTCGTCGACCATCCGCCGTCGGTCGATCCGGCGGACGGCTGCTTCGGCGTTCCCGATCGGCCGGGGCTCGGCCTGCGGCTCAATCACGACGCGTGCGCCGCGCATCCTCCGACCGGCGGGCGGATTCGCCTCTTCGAGCAGGGCTGGGAGCGGCGCGGCTTCGGCCACTCCTCATGACCGCGTCGATCCGCGACGTCGAGGTGGCGGTCGGTGTGCGCGCGCAGCTCGGCGAAGGGCCGATCTGGGATCCCGCCGCGCAGTGCCTGTACTTCGTCGACATCCTCCGCGGCCACCTACACCACTTCGATCCGCGGGCGCCCGCCGATCGCGCGCTCACGACGTATGAGGTCGGCCAGCCGGTCGGCGCGGTCGCGCTGACCGACGCCGACGATCTCCTGCTCGCGGTGCGCGACGGCTTCGCGCGCTTCGACGCGCGGACCGGCGCGATGCGGATGATCGCGCACGTCGAGCGCGAACGAACCGACTGCCGCATGAACGACGGCGCCGTCGACGCCGCCGGCCGCTTCTGGGCGGGCACGATGGCGCTCGACGAGCGTGCGTGCGCCGGCTCGCTCTACCGTCTCGATCCCGACGGCCGTGTGTACACGATGGTGACGGACGTGACCGTCTCGAACGGCATCGACTGGAGCGACGACGGCTCGCGGATGTATTACGTCGACAGCCCCGCGCGATCGATCGACGTGTTCGAGTTCGACCTCGCGTCGGGCACGGTCGCCGATCGCCGGACGCTCGTGCGCATCGAGCGCGAGCACGGGTTCCCCGACGGCCTCACCGTCGACGCCGAAGGGTTCATCTGGGTCGCGCTGTGGCGCGGGTCGGCGGTGCACCGCTATACGCCCGAGGGCCAGCTCGACGCCGTCGTGCGGCTGCCGGTGACGCATCCGACGTCGTGCGCGTTCGGCGGACCCGATCTGACGGACCTCTATATCACGAGCGCGACGATCCCGCTGTCACAGGCGGAGCTCGCGCAGCAGCCGCTCGGCGGGCACGTGCTGCGTGTCCGGGCGGGCGTCCCGGGCAGGCCGCCGCATCGGTTCAAGGGGCGGATGTAGCGCGAGGCTTCAGCCGAGCGTCGCGCGCGCGACCACATGCCTGCTGTCAGCTTCCACAACATCGACAAATCCTTCGGCGCCGTCGCCGCGCTGCGCGACGTGACGTTTTCCGTCGAGCGCGGCGAAGCTCACGCCATCGTCGGCGAGAACGGCGCGGGCAAGTCGACGCTGCTGAAAATCCTGGCCGGCGACCTCCGCCCCGATCGCGGCGATCTGCGCATCGACGACACGCCCGTGTCGCTGACCGGCGCGCGCGACGCGCTCGTGCGCGGCATCGGTCTCGTGCCGCAGGAGATGCTCGCGTTCCCGAACCTCACGGTCGCCGCCAACATCTTCGCCGGCCGCGAGATCACCGGCCGCTTCGGCGCGCTCCGCGAACGTGAGATGCACCGGAGGGCGCGCGAGCTGCTCGCGCGGCTGCGGCTGCCGGTGTCGCCCGATGCGCTGGTCGAGTCGCTGCCGATTGCGTACCGCCAGCTGCTGCAGGTCGCCCGCGCGCTGGCCTTCGACTGCCGGACGCTCGCGCTCGACGAGCCGACGACATCGCTCACGGCCGCCGAGACCGATCACCTCTTCGCGATTCTCGACGAGCTGAAGAAGACCGGCGTCACGATCATCTACGTCTCGCACCGGCTCGCCGAGGTGTTCCGCCTCTGCGATCGGATTACCGCCCTGCGCGACGGCCGCTACGTGACGACGTTCGATCGCGCGGCGGCGACGCACGATGGGGTCGTGCAGGCGATGGTGGGGCGCGTGATTCCGGCCAGGGCGCCTAAGCTGCCTACGTTGCCTAAAGTGCCTACGGTGCCTGGGGTGCCTAGGGTGCCTGAAGTGCCTGCGTCGCTGTTGCAGGTCGAGCATCTGACGCGGCGCCCGTGCTTCCAGGACATCTCGTTGACCGTCGCGCCCGGCGAGATCGTCGGCGTCTTCGGTCTCGTCGGCTCCGGCCGCACCGAGCTGCTCGAGACGCTGGTGGGCCTGATCCCGGCCGACGGCGGCACTGTGCGGCTCGGCGGCGAGGTCGTCCACTTCCGCTCGCCGCGCGACGCCGCGCGGCGCGGTCTCGTGCTCGTGCCCGAGGATCGCCAGCGGCAGGGACTGTTCTTCAATTTCAGCCTGCGACACAATCTGGCGCTGCCGCTGGCCGAGGCGCGAAGGGTGCGGGTCGTGCGCGCGGCCGAGCGCGAGCTGACGGCCGGGTTGATCCGGCGGTGGGGCATCAAGGCGGCGTCGCCCGACGTCACGCCCGACGCGGTGAGCGGCGGCAACCAGCAGAAGATCGTCGTCGCCAAGTGGCTTGCGGTGTCGCCGCGCGTGCTGCTGCTCGACGAGCCGACCAAGGGCGTGGACGTGGGCGCGAAGTACGAGATCCACGGGATCGTGCGGCAGCTCGCGGCCGGCCGTGCCGGCTGCCTGATGGTGTCGAGCGACCTGCCCGAGATGCTCGCGCTCGCGGATCGGATTCTCGTGATGCGCGAAGGGCGGCTGTGCGGCGAGATCGCGGCCGACGCGGCCGACGAGGAAGGCGTGATGCGGCTCGCGACCACTGCGCCGGGTGCCGCCGCGTGAAGTCACCGTGGCGAATCCGCGAGCTGAGCACGGTTGCGATTCTGGCGCTCGAGGTCGCGTTCTTCGGGTGGTACCTGTGGCCGAGCGGCCCGCGCGCGCATCCCTTCCTCAATCCCGGGAACGCGCTGCTGATCCTCAAGTACTCGTCGATTTACGGCATCGCGGCGGTCGGCGCGGCGATCGTCATCATCTCGGGCGGGATCGATCTCGCGCCCGGCGCGGTCATCGCGCTGGCGGGCGTGATCGCCGGACAGCTGTTCGTCGAGGGACACTGGAGTCTCACCTCGAGCATCACGGCCGGCCTCCTCGGGGGCCTCGCGTGCGGCGTCGTCAGCGCGGCGCTGATTGTCGTCGTGCGGCTGCCGCCGTTCATCGCGACGCTCGGCGTCATGGGCATCGCGCGGGGCGCGGCGTTCATCATCACCGAGGGGCGATACTTCGACGTGTCCGGCGCGCTGCCGCCGGGATGGCGGCTGCTCGGCATCCCGCTCGACTGGGACGCGCCGATCCTGATGATCGGCCTGGCGCTCGTGTTCCAGGTGCTGATGACGCGCTTTCAGTGGGGACGCGCCGTCTTCGCGATCGGCGGCAACGAGACGGCCGCGCTCTTTTCGGGCGTGTCGGTGCGCGTCGTCCAGGCGTCGGTGTACCTGATCTCGGCGACGCTCGCGGCGCTCGCCGGCATCGTGCTGACCGTCGTGCAGGGCCAGGGCAAGGCCGATCTCGCGATGGGCTATGAGCTCGATATCATTGCGTCGGCGGTCGTCGGCGGCGCGAGCCTCGCCGGCGGACGAGGGTCGGTGATCGGCGCGGTCCTCGGCACGCTGATCTTCGGCGTGCTCCGGAACGCGCTGCCGCAGATTCCCGGCGCGACGTTTTACGATCGGCTGATCGTCGGCGTCGTGGTGATCGTGATCGTGGTGATGGACCAGGTGCTCAGGCGGAGAGGAGCGACGGCATGAAGCGCATCGTGGGTGTGGCGATTCTGGCCGCCATCGCGGCGGCGTGCGGTGGAGCGAAAGCGCCGGAGACGAGGACGGCGAAGATGCGGTTCGCCGTGATCCCGAAGTCGCTCGATCTCCCCGTGTTCAACTACGCGAAGATCGGCGCGGAGCGGGAGGCGGCCCGGCTCGGCAACGTCGAGGTGATCTGGCGCGGACCGGAGACGGCCGATCAGCTGAAGCAGAAGGAGATCCTCGAGTCGTTCATCACGCAGCGCGTCGACGGCATCGCCATCTCGGCGTTGAACGGCGACTTCCTCACCGAGACCATCAACCGCGCGATGGACGCGGGCATTCCCGTGATCACGTGGGACGCCGACGCGCCGAAGTCGAAGCGCATCGCGTTCTACGGCGTCGACGACTACGCCGGCGGGCGGATTCTCGCGGAGGAAACGGTCAAGCTGCTCGGCGGCAAAGGGCAGGTGGCGCTGATCACCAGCTACGGCGCCACGAACCTGCAGCGGCGCCTCCAGGGCGTGAAGGACGTGCTCGCCGATCACAAGGACATGCCTATCGTCGAGGTGTACGACATCAAGGAAGACACCGTGAAGTGCGCCGAGATGATGGCGTCGGGCACGAACCGGTATCCGGATCTGGCCGCGTGGATCTCGGTCGGCGGCTGGCCGGTGTTCACCCGCAACGCGCTCGACGTCGTGCCCGCGAGGACCAAGGTCATCTCTTTCGACACGATTCCGCCGGCGCCCGAGCTGCTCAAGGCCGGCAAGGTGCAGGTGCTCGTCGGCCAGAAGTATTTCGGGTGGGGCAGCGAATCGGTGCGCCTGCTCGCCGACATCAAGGCGGGGAAGAAGCCGGAGCAGACGATCATCGATTCCGGAGCGGATGTCGTCACGCAGGCGAACGTCGAGCAGTACATCGCGAATTGGAAGGCGCTGGAGAGCGGCAAATAGCTTCCAGCTCCCAAAGACACAGCCGCTTGTCACCGTAGCTGTCTCGCGCGTGCGGGGGAATGTCATCGATGGAAGCCAGCGGCGGAGGAAAACCGAGCGGAAAGGCCTGCATGTTGAGCGTCCGCCATCCTCCGGTTCGCGTGTCGACGTTGTCCGCGCGATCGACGAAGCTCGTGGCCAGCAAGTACGTGGAGCGACTGCGCTTGAAGTTCCCGATCGCCCGGGCGATATCCGTGAACGAGAGGTGGACGAGCCCGTCCCGGCAGACAATGAGGTCCGCCTGCGGCAGAGGGTCTCGCGTGAGATCGCAGCAGATGAAGCGCCTGTTGCTGGCGCCGTGGCGCTCGCGGTTGACGGCGATCAGACGTTCGACGATGTCCACGCCGATATAGGAAGCGATCCGCTCGTCGAGAGCCTCACGCATCCAGTTGAAATCGCCGCACGGCGCGTCGAGGACGCTGGAGATCGAGAAACGGCTCACGAGATCGAGCAGCGCATCGCGCAGCTGCGCGCCGCGGGCGCGAGTCGACCCCGGACCCGACCGCGATTCGGCGTTTCCCCACACGTTGTTCTCGTACACGCGCGTGAATACCGCGCGATGCACGCGCGACGAAGCTCGGATCCTCACTCCGAGCTTCCACAAGCCCGCGTACACGACCTCAGGGACGGTTCGTTGCAGGATCAATGGCGTACGGACAACCCTTCGAGTGACAGCCCGATGCGCACCCCAGGCTTGAACGCGCCCGAACTAACAGACGTTCGGTAGGCTCAACTTCCAACTTTCAGCCGCGAGACGCGCGAGCACGTTTCCTCGACTTCGGTCGCCCATCCCGTGCCTCACTTCGCGGCGGCGGCGCCTGATCACTCGGCCGCCTCCGACGTGCCCGCCATTCGTCGAGTGATGCGGCGCTTTCTCCAGACGGCAAACCTGCCAGAAGACCTTCGACTGAAATGTCTTCGTCCAGATCCGGCCAATGAATACCGATTCCGGGTCCGAGCAGTTCCCAGCGTCGGCGCTCACGCGGTGACCCTTCTGCCAATCGCGGGTACCACGCCAGCGGGACCGACACGACCCGACCGTCACGCAGTTCCACGACGAGGGCTCGATCAGTGACGCGAACGGTCTGGGCCGCCGCCGCCCCCGGTAGTTCGCTCGAAGTAGTCATGCCATGCCTTCGCGAGGTCTGCCTCGTGTTTTCGAATGATTTTGGCGATGCGGTTCAGTTCGTTTTCGCTGAATCCATAGTTGTACGCCAATTGGACCGGCGCGAGCCAGAATTTCGCGAGCTTGCGATCCCGCGAGTAAACGCCTCACACAGCATTTCGTCCTTGGTTACCTTCGAGTATTCAGAACACAGGTCGTGGGATGCCCTGCTCAGAACCGCGCGATCGCCTGCGCTTCGCGCGCGGCGTGAAGCGGCATCAGCTCGCGATACACCGCCACGTGTTCGCGGACCGGCGCGATGCGGCTCGCGTGCACCGGCTCGGTGAGACCGGCGACGACGTCATCCCACTCGATCGAGCGACCGTCGGCGACCGCGTCGGCGTGATACGCCCGCAGCGCGGCACCGAGCGCCGCCGAGTTCGCGATCTCGAGTCGATCCACGGGCGCGGCAAACACGTCGGCCATCACCTGCAGGATCGCCTCGTTGCGCGCCGCGCCGCCGGTCGCGCGGATGGCGTCGACCTCGACGCCCATCCATCGCGAGTGGCGCGCCATCGCCATCATCTGGCTCTCGACGACGGCGCGGACGTTTCTCGCGGCGTCGGCCGGATCGAGATCGAACCGGCGTAGGCCCGGGCGATCGACCGCCGGCGTGATCTCCGCCTCGAACCAGGGAAAGATCATCGCGCCGCCGTTGCCCGCCGGCGTCTGCCGCAGCGCGTCTGAAAAGCCGCGCCAGTCGAGGCCGTACGCGTCGCGCACGCGCTCGCGCGCGAGCGATCCGTTCTTGAAGCACGTCAGCCCCATGTAGTCGCCCGTCGGCGATCCGAACACGTGGCCGGTGCCGGAGGGATCGACGCGCGACGCGTTCATCAGGCCGAAGATGGTGTCGCTCGTGCCGAGCGAGATCGCCATGCGACCTTCGCGCACGAGGCCGCATCCGATCAGGCTGCAGGGGTTGTCGCCCGACCACGCGACGACGCGCGCCGGGGGAAAGCCGTACCGTGCGGTCCAGTACGGCGCGAGCGTGCCGACGGTGGTCCAAGACGGCACGATCGGTGGCAGCTTCGCCGCGAGCGAGGGCGCGGTTGCGGCCAGCGCGTCGGGCGCCCACCGGCACGTGTTGATGTCCATCAGGTTCATGCCCGAGGCATCGCCCGGCTCGAGTGGCGCATGCGCGCCGGCCAGCA
>Ga0114129_10011540_pt1 | contig 12581 bp, 5 predicted proteins | sample RhiMetdeltSRZDD1_FD_80071 | JGI IMG/M metagenome (GOLD analysis project Ga0114129, IMG submission 80071) | Populus rhizosphere microbial communities from Tennessee, USA - Rhizosphere MetaG P. deltoides SRZDD1 (version 2) (version 2) | ecosystem: Host-associated > Plants > Roots > Rhizosphere >...
CGGCCGAAGCCGTCGAACAGCTCCCACCGCGCGCCGACTCCCACGATCCACTTGGGATCGGCCGTGCTGTTCAAGCCCTTCTGAAAGAACTCGTAGCCACCGAAGGCGTGAATGGACGGAAACAGCTCACCCCGGGCGGCGACCGCTCCCTGACGGGCCTGCTCCTGCAGGGCCGCCAAGCGGCCGATGGTCGGATTGCTGGAATCCGCCGTCTGGGCAAAGGTCGCGAGCGGCTCGAGCCCCGTGATCAGCATCAGCGGGGTGGTGGGGACGGCATCAACCTGATTGCCCAGGGTGGACGTGAGCGCGACCGAGGCCAGCTCAACGTCCCGCCCGGCCTTCTTGAAGTCCCGGTCGGCCTCCGCGCGCGCGACCTCGGCCCGCAGCTCGTCGGTGCGCGCGATCTGGCCGGCCGCCTTCAGGCGGCGGGCATCATCCAGATGTTGGGTCAGGGTGGCGAGCGCCTGGCGTCGGACCTCCAGCACGTCCGCGGCGAGGCGTCGCTTGAAGTACCGATCCACCAGCTCCGTGGTAATGCCGTGCTCGGCCACTCGCCGCTCTTGCTCCGCGGCCGCAACGCCGGCCTGGGCTCCCCGGTTGGCCGCGAGAATACTCCCGCCGGCGAAGAGGGTCCATCGCGCCGTCAAGCCGGTGCGGTACGGATCGTTCTCCAGCACGGTGGCGCTGAGCGGAGGGATCGGTACCGCCGGGTTGAGCGACGAGAGGATGGGCCGCAGGCCCTCAAGATCGACGAACAGCCGGTCGTTCATGTGGGCGTAGAGGCCGTTGGCGGCGATGGAGGGGAAGTAGAGACCGCGCGCGGCCGAGCGTGTCGCGCGGGAACGCTGGAGCTGCGCCTCGGCAGCCCGGAGCTGCTGGTTTTGCTGGCCGGTCAGGGCGAGCGCGTCGCGGAAGCTGAGGGGCGTCTGCGCCGAAAGCGGCGACCCCACGACCACCGCCCATGCCCAGCCAAGCCACCGTCCTCGTGTTCGCGTCACAGCCAGTCCCCTCTAGAAGGCTTCGGCGAAGCCGAAGCTGAAGGCGGTCACCCCTGCCTGCCCGCGGGCGTAATCCATGCTGAAGTTGGCGTTTTCCTTGGTCGACAGGTTGAAGCGGAAGCCGACGCCGTAGGTCGGACGCACCGGACCGAGCGACCCGATGCCGGGCCCAATCACCCCGGCGGCCAGGAAGCCAACGACGCCAACCCGCCACACCACATGCTGGCGCCACTCCGCCTGGGCCCGCACCGCCACCCGGTCACGCCAGCGCCCGAACACGTAGGCGCGGAGCTCGCTGCCGCCGAGCTGGGGCAGCTCCTCGAACGGCACAGTCCCGGACACTCCCGACAGCGCCCCCTGCAGGGCGAGGACGCCGCCGGGGACCATCGTCCGGTAGACCCGCGCGTCCAGCAGGTAGAGCTGGTAGCCGCTGGAGCCGCCGAGCAGCGGCAGGTTGATCCGCACGTGGCCTTCGATAAAAGAGCCCCGCTTGGGATCGAACAGCTGGTCCCGGCTGTCGACCACCAGGCCGATCTCGGGGGCGACCTCGGTGTAGCCGGTGCTTCCCGGAATCGTGTCCCCACTCAGCAGTCCACCGGGAACCACGTCGTCGATGGACGCGTCGAGGATGTGCCAGCCAAACTGGACGAAGGTGTGGGGTCGAAATTCGCGTTGCGCGGTAAAGCCGACGGCGAAGGTGACTGGGGTGAACAGCTCCTCCGCCGACTGCGGAGTGTTCGGCCCGATGCCGTAGAACGGCGCGGGAAACTTGGAGTACTCGATCCCGCACTTGAGATGGCGGGCATTCTGGGGGGCCCAGAGATCACAGCCGAATCCGATCAGTAGCTGATGATTCTTGGTGTAGGCTGAATGATTAAAAACGGCACTCGGGCGCGTTGTGCCGTCGAGCGCGGTCCGCCACAGATAGGCACCGACCAGGGTGAGTTTGAGCCCGGTGAGCTTCTCGCTGGTGGGCACCAGGTACAGGTAGAAGGCCTTCCGCTGCGGCGGCGGGTGCCCCGCCGCCGTCGAGTCGTGGACCGCGGTCGAGTCGCGAGCCCTGGTCGAGTCGTGCGTCGCAGCCGCGTCGCCTGAATCCCCGGCCGCGGGAGCCTGTGCCTGAATCGTTCGAGTCAGCATCATTCCGCCAAGAAGCGCGATCGCGCACCAGACACAGCTGTTGCCGACATGTCGGAAAGTCACGTGCCCCCACGGCTGCACGTCGTTGCTCCATCGGTCTCCTGAAGAACCGGATCGGCCGACTGCCGGGTAGGCGCGTCAAGTCGGTCTCCGTTCGCTGATGCAGCAGTCCGTGAAGGCAATCGCGGTGCCACCCATCCCGCGTTCGGACAGCGCGCCAGGTGCTTGGAAACGCAGCGCATTTGGCAGCGAAGCGGGCCCTTGGGGCCGGCGATCCGCCCTCTGTGGGCCAACAGGCCGACAGGTGCCAACGGGTTGGCATCTCAACAGGGGGGCGCCGGCCTCGGCGTCTGAGTACACACAGCGAACTCACAACTGATTCGCGGCCGTCCTTCGCGTGCGGCCCGCTTGTTGCCGAGAGTCACGCGGGCCGGTAAAGCGCCCGATGATCCTCGAGGTCCACAACATGGCTGCTGCCCCCGATCACGTCGAGCAAGATCTTGAAGCGCTCGTAGCTGTCGGCGGCCGCCGCGCACCGCGCTGGAGCTTGGCCTGCCGCTTCCGCCCATTGCGGCCCTGCTCCTCGGCTAGTTGCGCGATCGCCTCGGTCGAGACGGCGCCGCGACCGTTAGCGGATCGCTCCGATGGCCATGTCATGGCTGGATTCCTTTCCGATGCGAGTGCGTGGCGGGCGCCTCGGCCGGCGCGCTCCGGCTGTCGCCGGGGGCGGTACGCGACGCCTCGGCGCCGGCATGCACCACGGGCAGCGCGCCCGGCTGCTGCTCGAGCGCGCGGCGCGCGAAGACCTGTTGGGCGGTGATCACGCGCTGCGGACGACCGCGGCCCAGGAACGCAACCGTCCAGTTGAAGAGCGCCGCGACCCGGTTCTTGAACCCTGTCAGCCCGCCGACGTGCACGACCAGCCAGAGCAGCCACGCGCCGAAGCCGGCGCCCCGGATCCGGCCGACCGCAGCGAGCGCACGGAACCGTGAGATCGTCGCCATCGTCCCGAGATCGCGGTACCGGAACGGTCGAGGCGTCGTGTCCCCCGCAACCCGGCAGGCGATGGTCCGTGCAGCGTGCCGCCCCGACTGAATCGCGACCTGCGCCAGGCCGGGCAGCCCGTCGAGGCTCATCAGGTCGCCGACCACGAAGACCTCTGGGTGCCCGGGAATCGTGAGGCCCGGCTCGACCTTCACCCGTCCCGCCCGATCCACCTCGGCACCCGTCTTCTCGGCGAGCAGACGGCCCAGCGGCGAGGCCTGCACGCCGGCGGCCCAGATCTTGGTCGCCGCCTCAATGCGGCGCAGGGCGGAGACCGCGGAGTTCGTCTCGAGGCCGCGTTCGTCCACCTGGGTGACGGCGGTGCCCACGTGGATCTCGATCCCGATCGCGCGCAGGTCGTGCATGGCGCGCTCCCTGAGCACCTCAGGGAATGCGGGGAGGATCGTGGGCCCGGCATCCAGCAGCAGCACGCGCGCGTCCGCCGGGTCGATGTGCCGGAAGTTCCGGCGCAGCGAGCGGCGCGACAGCTCTGCGAGCTGCCCCGCGAGCTCCACCCCCGTCGGCCCGGCTCCGACCACCGCGAACGTGAGCCAGCGGCGCCGCGCGACGGGGTCGCTCTCGTGCTCGGCCATCTCGAAGGCGCCGAAGATCCTCCCCCGCAGCTCGAGCGCGTGGTCAATGGTCTTCATCCCGGGCGCGTCTACGGCGAACTCGGGATGGCCGAAATACGACTGGCTCGCGCCCGCAGCGACGATCAGACTTTCGTACGGTACGGCCGTGCGACGGTCGAGCGTGTCTACGACCAGGAGGCGCGCGCCCACGTCGATGTCCACCACCTCGCCCAGGAGGACCGTTGCGTTCGCCTGACGGCGGAGGATGTCGCGTATTGGCGGCGCGATCTCGCCCTCGGACAGGATGCCCGTTGCCACCTGGTAGAGCAGCGGCTGGAAGAGGTGATGATTGGTCCGGTCGATGACCGTGACCTCGACTTCCGCGCCCCGCAGCGCCCGGGCGGCGAACAGGCCGCCGAAGCCGCCGCCGACGATCGCGACGCGATGCCGACGGGCGAGTGTTCCGTTGGATTGAGCCATGCTCACGCCTCCCACCGTACCATCTTGAGGTCCTTTACCGTAATCGCATAGAACACCGGCACCAGCACGAGGGTGATCACGATCGCGATCGCGAGGCCGCCGATCTGCGCGTAGCAGAGCGGCTCCCACAGCGGGCCGCCGTGCATCGCCAGCGGCACCAGCGCGAAGAGCGTGGCGCCCACCGTGATCATCACCGGCCGGAGCCGCTGGATGCCGGCGTCGAGCAGCGCCTCCTCGAGCGATTCGCCCTTCTCCCGCGCCTCCTCGATGAAGTCGAACAGCACGATCACGTGGCTCACGATCACGCCCACCAGGCTCGCGATGCCGAGGAACCCCATGAACCCGAACGGGGAGCCCATCACCCAGAGCCCGGCCACCGCGCCGACGAAGCCGTAGGGAATCGCCCCGAAGACGATGAACGGCTTGATGGCGTTCTGAAACTGCACGGTCAGGGCGACGAAGATCAGCCCCACGCTGATGAGCAGCACCAGCGTCATTTCGCCGAAGCCGTCCTGCTGCTTCTCGTACTCGCCCGCGATCTGGAGCCGGAAGCCGGGCGGCAGGCTCGCGGCGAAGCGGTCGATGTCCTTCCGCGAGTACGCCAGCACCTCGGACGGCAACGAGCCGCCCTGGGGGAACGCCTGCACCGTGATGGTGCGGAACTGGTTTCGGCGCTTGATCTGTTCCGGCCGCATCTCGGTCGTGAGCGAGGCGATCTGCGGGAGGCTCACCTTCTGCCCGCCCTGCGAGCTGTAGACGTACATGTTGTGCAGGTCGCCCAGCTGGGCGCGCTCGTCCATCCGGAGCCGGGCCACGACCGGCACAATCTGGTCACCGCGGTACATCGAGGTGAGCTCCAGTCCATTGAGCCCGACCGCCGTGCTGACCGCCACGTCGGCGTTGGTGAGCCCGGCCCGGTTGGCGCGGTCGGGATCGATTGCGACGTCCACGCCGAAGCTCTCCGAGCCCCAGTCCTGGTTGACCCGTTCGGCATGCGGATTCCGCCGCAGGATGCCCATGAGCTGGACCGAGAGGGCGCGCAGCGTCGGCATGTTGTCCCCGCTCAGCCGGATGGCGACCGGCACGCCGACCGGCGGGCCCATCTCGAGCTGGCGCACGTCCACCCGCGCGCCCGGCACCTCTCGCGAGATCTCGTCCTGCAGCGCCTGCGTGAGTCCCGGGGTGTCCCACTTGTTCCGCCCTTGCATCACGATCAGGGCGTAGTTGGTCTGCCGCGGCTCGGGGCTGAACGAGAACCAGAACCGCGGACCGCCTCCGCCGATGAACGTGGTCAGCGAGACCAACCCGCTTTCGCCGTGGTGGCCAGCGTGGTGCTCGAAGTACTCTTGCGCGTGCTGCTGGATCAGCCCCTCCACCCGGTCGGTGATTGCGCGGGTGGCGCTGAGCGGCGCGTCCTCCGGCAGCCAGACCTCGGCGTACGAGAGGTACTGGAGGTCCTTGGGGAAAAACTGGGGCTTGAGCCGGCTCATGATCCAGCCGCCGAGCGCGAGAAAGCCCAGGGACGCGACCGCCACCCGCCAGCGGTGCTGGATGGCCCAGCGGCCCACGCGGTAGTACCACCCGGCGAAGCCGCGGTGCCGGCGCTCCTCGAGCGGCACCGGCGGCTTGCGGCTCGGCCGCAGGAGGTAGTAGCTCAGCAGAGGAATGAGCGTCTTCGAGACGATCAGCGCCGCGACCAGCGAGCAGGTGAGCACGACCGGCATGCTGTAGAGGAACTTCCCGATGTTACCCGTGAGCAGCAGCAGGGGGAGGTACGCCACGATGTTGGTGATCGTGGCATAGAGCATCGCCCGGGACAGCTTCGTGGGTCCGAGCCAGCTCGTGATGAGCCGTGGCTTGCCGCCGTCGAGCTCGCGCTTGATCGCGTCGCCCGCCACGACCGGCACGTCCACCAGCAGGCCCAGCGCGATGATGAGCGACGCGATCGAGACCTGCTGCAGGTCGATGCCGAGCGCCGCCGCCATGCCGAATGCCAGCGCCAGGGTGAGCGGGATGCTGAGCGCCAGCAGCACCGCCGAGCGCCACTCCCAGAACCCGACCAGCGCGACCAGCACGACCAGGACTACCGCCTCCCACAGGCTGCTCATCAGCAAATGGATGTTCTCCTCCACTTGCAGCGGCTGATCCGAGGTGCGGGCCAGGATCAGGTCGGGCGGCAACCGGTTGCGTACGATTGCCAACGCCGAATCCACAGCGTGGCCGAACTCGCCGATCTTCTCCCCGGGCCGCATCTGGAGCGCGAGCGTGACCGCCCGCCCCTGGTGCCAATGGCCCGCGGAGTCCGCCCAGCTGTAGTGGTTGAGGTAGCGCGGCGGGTTCTGGTACTCTCGGTCCACATTCACCAGGTCCCGCAGGTAGAGCGGCACGCCGGCCCTCGAGCTGTCGACGATGACGCCGCCGATCTCGCGCGCGTCCCGGAACTCCCCGCTCGGCCGCAGCGTCACCGTCCGGTCGCCCACCTCCATCTGGCCGCCGCCGAGCGCGGTGTTGCGCGCCTGCAGGGCGTCGCGCAGCCGGCCCAGGGTGATGCCGTACGAGGCCAAGCGCTCCTGGGAGAAGCTGAGCGTCACCTGCTCGTCCAGCACGCCCAGCCGGTCCACCTTGGTCACCTGCGGAACCGTCTGGAACGTGCGCTTGAGCTCGTCGGTGTACTGCTCCAGCTCCTGGTAGCTGTACTTGTCTCCGGCCACCGCCAGGAGCCGCGCCCGGGTCGTCGCCGGGTCGCGCACGATAGCCGGCTGCCAGGCGTCCGGGTGGAACTCGGCGGCCCGAAGCCGCCCCTGAATGAAGCCGTGCAGGTGGGCGAGGATCGCGGAGTCGGGGAGATCGGTGATCCCGTCCACCCCGACGAACTGCGGGCCCTCGACCAGCCGCGCGTCGCGCAGGATGCCGTCCTGCTCCGCCTGCGCCAGGTAGAGCTGCGCCGGCCGGACCACGCTCTGCGCGGAAATCGAGGGCGGGAAGTTGTACACCACCGTCACCCGATTCCCCGGCGATGCCCCCGCGCGGAGCTGCTCGATCGCGACCCGCACCTGCTCGGCGCGGAGCGAGACCTGGACTTCCTCCAGCCGTGGGCTCGCCACCGTGAGCATCAGGGCGGCTGTGCTGCCGAAGTCCTTAATGAACTGGATCGGCCCGGCGCCTGTGGGCAGATCCCGGATCTGGTCGAGCCGGAGCGCGATGTCGTCGAAGATCTCGCTGGTCTCGGTCATGCCCTCCTTGAGCTCGACGTAGACGTAGGACACGTTGGTCCGGCTGACCGACCGGACGGTCTCCACGTTCTTGTTCTCGGCCACCACGGCCTCGATGCGCCGGGTGACCCGGTCCTCAATCCGCTCGGCGTCCATGCCCGGCCAGGGGGTGATCACCAGCGCGGTGACCACCGGGATGTCCGGATCCTTCCGCTGGGGCATCTTCACGTATCCGATGGTCCCCCAAAGGATGGTGCCCACGAGCGCGACCCAGGCGACCTGGCGCTGCTCGGTGAAGTAGCGGGCGAGATTGCGCGTCTTCGCGATCAGGGTCGCGTCGTCGATGTGAGCCACGGTTGCTCCGCTAGTGGAGGATTTGGACGGCCTGGCCGTCGGTGACGATGGTGGCCCCACGCACGATGACCCGCTCGCCCGCGCGGAGCCCTTCCCGCACGGCTATGAGGTTGCCGCTCACCTCGCCGAGCCGCACGCGGCGGAGTTTCGCCGCCGTTTCCGACGAGTCCGCGACCACGTAGACGGCGTAGCTGGCGGTGTCGCCGGCCGGCCGCACGATGGCAGCGAGCGGCACGAGGATCTCCGTGTTCCGGACCTCGCTGCCGAGCTGCAGGGTGGCGAGCATCCCCACCTTGAGCCGGCCCTGAGGGTTGGGCAGGGCGGCCTCGACCTCGAACACCCGGCTGTTGGGGTCGGCCGAAGGCGAGATGCGGGTGATGCGTCCCTTGAGCCGGGCGTTGGGCAACGCCTCGGCTTGGATGGCGAGCGTCTGCCCCAGCTTGAGCCCCTCGACGACCACGTCCGGCACGCCGAAGACCACCTTCACCACTCGGGTGTCCGCGAGGCTGAACGCCGCCGCCGTCGGCCCGGCGAGCGACCCGACCTCCGCCGAGCGGCTCAGGATCACCCCGTCGAGCGGCGCCCGCAGCGTGGCGTCGCCGAGCGAGATCGCCGACTGGCTCCGCCGGGCTTGGCTCGCGGTGTAGCGGGCGTAGGCGGCGTCGTACTCCGCCTTGCTGATCGAGCGGTTCTCATAGAGCTGGGAGGCGCGCTCGTAGTCCGCCTCGGCCTGGCGCAGGGTTGCGTCGGCATCGGACACCTGATCGCGGTATTCGGCCTGCCTGAGGCGCGCGAGCACCTGGCCCTTGCGGACGGGGTCCCCGTCCTGGATCGCGCGGAGGCGGCCGTCCGCCCCGCGCACCTGCGTGATTGCGTCCACGATGCCGCTCACCCGGAACGCCACGTCCACCGACTCGTCCGCCTTGATCGCGCCACTGTACCGCGTCACGCCGGGGTCGTTGGACGAGCCGCCGACCTGCATCACGGTCACCGGCACCGGCGGAACCGGCGCGGGCCGGTCGCCCCCACAAGCCGTCGCGGCCAGGGCCGCGGCGGCGATCCAATGCATCCGGCTCATCGCTGCTCCTCCAGGGTGTGAAGCCGTTCTAGGAAGGCCTGCTGCTGCTCGGCCGGGCGGAGGGCGCCGAAGTCGCCCATCGCGCGCTCGACCCGCATGAGGTCCAGCAGGAAGTCGTGCACTGCGTTGGCCGCGGCCTCGGCCGAGCTCTCGGCCGCGTTCTGGGCGTCGATCAGCGCGGTAATGGACGTGGTGCCGCGGACGTACCCGTCGTTCACCAGCTCGTAGTTGCGGCTCGCCGCATCGGACGCCTCGCGCGTGAGCGCGATGGCCGCGTAGCTGCTGGCAGCCGTCTCCAACGCGGCCCGGACCCGCTGCTCCACCGCCTGCGCGGCGCCGGCCCGCTCCACAGTGAGCTGCTCGAGATCGATGTTGGCCTGCGCCCGCCGCGCCGTGCGCTCGAATCCGGTGAAGAGCGGCAGCGACGCCTGGATTCGGAATTGCCACTGCAGGTCGGGCCCGGTCCCCAGGGCGATGCCGCCCGGCAGCGTCGGCGCGATGCTGCCGGCGCCGTCGCGGCTGAAGACGTTGTCGAGCCCGCCCTGCAGCGTCAGCGTCGGCATCCAGAACGCGCGCCCCGCGGCGGTGCGCTGCCGCTCCTGGGCCGCGATCGCCGCGTCGGCGCGGTTGAGCTCGGGCGCGACCCGGAGCGCCTCGCCCACCAGGAACTTCGTGAGCACCGCGTAGCGCGCCGGATCGCCGAACCAGGTGAGCACGGTCGAGTCCTGCGCCAGCAGCGCCGGATCGCCGAGTGTCACGGGGCGCTCGGCCAGGGGCCGGTCGAGCGGCAGATTGAGCTCCCGCTTGAGCGCGAGGGTCGCGACCTGCACCTGGCTCTCCGCCGCGATCACGTCCCGCCGCGCGTTGGCCACCTCGCCCTGCCAGCGGTAGAGATCGGCGCGGCTGGTGCTTCCCACGCTCTCGCGGACCCGCGCCGTCTCGAGGTTGGAGCGGTTGCGGTACAGGTTCGAGCGCCGCACCTCGGCGAGCGTGCGGGCCTGGAGCACGCTGATATACGCCTGGGCCGCGTCGAGCACGACGTCGAGCCGGGTCTGCTCGCGCTGAGCTTGGCGGCCCTGCTGCAGATGCTGCTCCGAGCCGTAGCCGGCCCACGCCTGCTCCGAGTAGAGCGGCACCGAAAACGAGAGCCCGCCGTCGAGCTGGCGCTGGGGCTGCTGCCCCAGGCTGGACGCGGCCACCTCCTCCCGCGTGACCGTGCCGCCGAACCGGCTCTCGACGGTCGGAAGTAGGTTGGAGCGGGCGATCCGCACGTCCTGCGCGCCTGATTCCACCTCGAGGTTTGCGGCCTTGAGATCCAGATTGGTCGCGGCGGCGCCGCGCATCGCATCGGCCAGCGACACGGTGTCCGCCGGGCCGAGTGAGTCGGTGCCGACCAGCTCGGCGTCAGTGATCACGCTGTAGCCGGGCGAGAACCCGATCGTCCGCGCAGTGGCGAGATTAAGCGTGAGCCGCGGGGCGCCGATCAGCCGCACCGGCAGCGTGCCGGCGTCTTCGCCGGCCAGAATCCGCTGGAGGTCCACCGCCACCCGGCGGGCGCGGCGCAGCCAGTGCTCGGGCGGCTCGTACGAGGCGAGCGCGCCCGCGGGCACGTCGTCGGCGGTGTGGCTCAACGTAGGCAGCCGCCGCGCGCCGAGCCCCGCGATCAGGCTCGCCGTTTGGGACTCGCCCAGCGCCGGGTACGGGCTGAGGTACACCGCGTCCACGTCCGCCGGCAGCGCGGCCAGGATCTGGTCGGCCGTGCCCCGCGCCGGTACCACCACGGCCCCGGCGCCGGCGGAGCTGACGAGATAGCGGACGTTGCCTGCGAGCTCGGGGATAGCCCCCAGCAGCTCGGGGTCGAGCAGGACCGCCATCCGGTGGAACGGGATCATCCGGTGGAAGTCAGCTACCGTTCCGCTCAGCCCGTACGCCTCGTCCACGTACGCCAGGTTGTGGACGCCGCTCGTCCCGTCCTTCTGTGGAATCCCCTGCCAGCTCGCGTCCACAATCGTCGCCGCGATAGCCGGCTTCTTCGGCTGGGCCGCGTGGGCGAGCAGGTGCGAGCCGATCGGGCCCAGCGCCACCACCGCCGCGACGCTGCTGTCGCTGAGCGCGCGGTCCAGCGCTCGGCTCACTCCGGCCGCGGTGCCGTCGCCGGCACGCGGCGGGAGCAGCGTGATCTCGCCGGGCCGGAAGAAGCCCTGGATCTCGCGCTCGAACGCCGCGACCTGCGGCTCGAGACTGGGGGCTTCCTGGTCAAGCACGAGGGCGACGCGGGGGGCCGCCGACTGGGCCGGGAGCGAGGTCGCCAGGGAGCACGCCAGGACGCCGCCGCAGAGCAGCAGGTGCCGCGACGTCGGTCGTGGCCTTGATTGTCTGTCACTGATTCGAGTGCTGTTCACCCAGCCTCCGCATCCGTTGCTCGTCGTGTGAGGTCGCCGGTCATTCGCCGGAGACTCGCGGATCGTCTGTGCGACGGAGGAAAGCAACCGCGGGGCCAGCACCGGGGGGGCGGTCTCGATCATGGTGGTAAGAGCCTGGGCAGGGCGGAATTGAACACAGAAGCGCCGCCTGGAAACGACGGCGCCGGAGGCGGGATCACCGCGACATCTCACGGCCTCGCGAGATGTCGCGGTGTTCAGGCGCGATGGTTCGTGACTCTACCGTGGTGGGAACGCTCGAGCTCGGCAGACCAGGAAACACAAGCGCCGCCCGATGCGGGCGGCGGCGGATGCGAGGACTTCACAACGGCTCAGGCCCCCACAAGATCTCGCTGCGCTTACGCGCGCTGCTTCGTGATGCCGAGCTTCTTCATCCTGGACCGGAGGGTGCTCGGGTTGATGCCCAGCAGGGCGGCCGCACCGTCGTGTCCGTGGATCCGCCCGGCCGTCGCGGCGAGGGCCTGCCGAATGTGCATCCGCTCGCTCTCCTCGAGCGTTACGATCGCGTCCTGCCGGACGACTGACGCCGCGGGCGCCGACTCGCCCGCGCTCATCGGACGCAGCTCGTCGAGGATCTCCACGACGGGGCTCGGGCTCAAGACGCAGGCCCGCTCCAGCACGTTCTGCAGCTCGCGGATGTTCCCCGGCCAGGGATACCGCTCCAGCCGCGCCAGGCTCTCCGGCGTCACCCCTTTGAGCGGCTTGGCCAGCTTGCGCTGGAACTGGGCGATAAAGTGCTTCACCAAGAGCGGGATATCACTCGCCCGCTCCCGGAGCGGCGGCACCCGGATCGGGAACACGTTGAGCCGGTAGTACAGGTCGGCCCGGAACCGGCCCGCGGCCACCTCCTGCTCCAAGTCCCGGTTGGTCCCCGCAATCAGCCGTACGTCCACCCGCTGCGTGTGATGGCTCCCGACCCGCTCGAACTCCTGCTCCTGCAGCACCCGCAGCAGCTTCACCTGGGTGTCGAGCGGCAGCTCGCCCACCTCGTCCATGAACAAGGTGCCCTTGTCGGCCAGCTCGAAGCGCCCGATTCGGCGCTGCAAGGCGCCGGTGAACGCCCCCCTCTCGTGCCCGAAGAGTTCGCTCTCGACCACGCCCTGCGGAATCGCCCCGCAGTTGACCTTGATGAGCGGCCGGTCGCGCCGCGGGCTCCCCTGGTGCAGCGCCCGGGCGACGAGCTCCTTGCCGGTCCCGGTCTCGCCGGTGAGGAGCACGGTGGTCTCGACCGGGGCCACCTGCTGCACCTTGCGCAGCACGGC